>Ga0206975_1039_pt1 | contig 38038 bp, 33 predicted proteins | sample Alteio_BWOrgHeat_81_FD_152919 | JGI IMG/M metagenome (GOLD analysis project Ga0206975, IMG submission 152919) | Enriched cells from forest soil in Barre Woods Harvard Forest LTER site, Petersham, Massachusetts, United States -... | ecosystem: Environmental > Terrestrial > Soil > Temperate forest >... | reverse complement strand
ATCCAGCGGCCCAACGGAATTGACCAGCCACGCATACACAATGATTGTATCGAGTGGCCCTTGAATGGACGGCAGAAGAAGTACTCTCAGAAGCTGAGGGCTCGTTTGGGAGGCAGAAAGTGCGGGTGATTGCGGGGAGATTGCGGTCCCGGCCGCTGTTGGCGCCGGCAGGTCAGGATACCCGGCCGACGGCAGACCGGCTGCGTGAGACGCTCTTTAATGTGCTGACGCAGGGCGCGATAGACCGCGTCGATGGCGCTCAGTTTCTCGACTTGTACGCGGGGTCTGGTGCGGTGGGCATCGAGGCGCTTAGCCGGGGTGCGGCTGCGGTGACCTTTGTGGAGCAGGCCCAGGGCGCGCTGGCCGTGCTTCGCAAGAATCTGGATGCGCTGGGTCTGAGAGGTGAGAACGCGAGTGTCGAGAAGCTGAAAGTGGCACGGTATCTGAAGTCTGAATCAGAGAAATCGAAAGCAGGGTTTGAAGTGGTGTTTCTTGATCCGCCCTACGATCTTGTCGCCGAGTACGTCGCGACGCTTGGGCTGCTTGGAGGCGAATGCGCCAGCCTGCTTGCCCCAGACGGCATGGTGGTGGCAGAGCATCGAAAAAAACATTCGCTGGATGCAAGTTATGGCGAGTTAGTCAGGGTTCGCGTGGTTGAGCAAGGAGACGCGGCGCTCAGTTTCTATCAATTAGGAAAGTAAAAGTAGGCTAAGCAAGAATTATTTGGCTCTTACTTAGCCTATTCAGAAAATCAGATTGCAGTTAGAGCTACTGAAGTATCTTCAGCGCAGGAGTTGGCGGAGGAAACGGCTGGTTGGCAAGATTGTGTAGCTGCACAAATCCCCAGATGCTGAGACCTGCCACCGCTGCGATGCCACCAATCAAGATGGCCTTCTGGCCAGAGGTGAAACCGGTGCGCAGATAAGCCACATCGGTATAGGGAATCTCTGTGGTCTGTGGATCGTTATGCAGTTGCAGGGTAAAGGAATGGTCTCCAATGTCGAGGATACGGCCGAATAGTTGGACGCCGTCCTGCTCCTGCACTGCGATGAAGTTGCCGACACCGCGCTTGAGTATCTTGACATGCACGGTGCCGGGATCGAGTGGTTTAGGGTTTGCGCTTGCGATGGTTGGAGTAAACAGCGCTGCGATTAAAGACGCAGCAATAGCCTGAGAGAACCTGCGAACAAGCGGCTGCATGGATAACTCCTAAGTGATGCAACTTACGACGACTTCGCGAGGATTACTATCTCGCTTGAGTCACTTATGGAGACGAATGCGTGAAAAAATAGTTGCAGAGATTAGTGGGAGTAGTTAGTTCATCTGGCTGGATTTGGATTTTAGATATTTTTCGAAAGGGATTTCGAAATAGAAGAGCTCTTTGCCGTTGGCGTCCTTAATGCTGTGCAGGTTGAGCAACCCACCCTGGAGGGGATGAGTGAGGCCCGTGACGTCGTAGAAGAGAAAACCGGCGCGGGTGGTGTGAGCCTCCACGACCAGGGCTCCGAACTCAAAGGTGTCGAAGTCTTGTTCAATATCCTTGTCGGTAGCCTTGCCTTTGCGATGGATGGCGACAGGACCGATGGGAATCTTGGTGCCCTGTTTTTCCTTGAGACTCATGCGGCGCTCGACGTCTTCCGGCGATGCGGCCTGAATGCGGTCGCCGAGCTTGGTAATGAAAAGGATGCGCGCGTCGCGGAGGGAGACAGGTTTGTCACCGTTGTTGGTGACGATGAGGCGCACCGGCATGATGCCGTGGGAGACGTAGTCGATACGGAAGAGTTCCATCTTCTCTTTGGTGTCGTATGGTTCGACGGCGATGGCGAGCTGCTCGTCTGCATGAACCTCGACAGCGGCAAAGTCGGTGGCAGGTTGAACGGCTGGCTGCGTGTGGTCAGAGGCGTAGACAGGTAAGGCAGCGGCGAGCAACAGTTGTGCAAAGGCACACAAAGCGCGCCTTAAAGGGGTGCGTAAAGATATCGGCATCGGGCTCGACTGTATCATTTCAGAGGTTAGACCGGACACCGTCCTTTTCCGTCACGCATGATTTTAATCCTCTACAATCTGGCGCTTCTGCTTGGCCTGGTGGTTACAGCCCCGTGGTGGCTTTGGCGGATCGCGACGACGCAGAAGTATCGCGAGGGATTGCTGGAGCGCATGGGGTTGGTAACGGCGAAGGAGCTGGAAACGGGTGGCCGCCTCGTGATCTGGATTCATGCTGTGTCCGTCGGCGAGGTGTTGGCGGTCAGCAGGCTGGTAGCGGAGTTGGACGCGGCGCTGCCATCGTATCGCGTGGCGATCTCGACGACAACGCGCACTGGACAGGCACTGGCACGAGAACGGTTTGGGTCGGAGCGCGTCTTCTACTCTCCGCTGGATCTGCCGTGGGCGGTGCGGGCCAAGCTCAAGGCAGTGAAACCACGGATGCTGGTGCTGGCAGAGACGGAGTTCTGGCCGAATCTTCTGCACGGCTGCTTCCGGCGCGGGATCCCGGTTGTCGTGGTGAATGCGCGCATCTCGGATCGGAGCTGGCCGCGCTACGGGCGGCTGCAGAGTTTATGGCGGCCGATTCTGAGCCGGTTGGCGCGCGTGCTGGCGCAGACAGAGTTGGACGCAGAACGACTGAGAGCGCTTGGATGCGGACACGTCACAGTAAGCGGAAATCTGAAGTTCGACGTGCGGGTAAGCGCGGAGACTGAAGCTACGCGGATTCTGAGCGAGGCGGCGCAAGGGCTTCGGCTGATCGTTGCCGGGAGTACGCTGGAGGGCGAGGAGGCGATATTGCTTGAGGCCTGGCCGAATCTGTTTGGGGCAGAGACGAAGCTGGCCATGGTGATTGCACCACGCCATCCGGAGCGGTTCGATGCAGTGGCTGCGTTGCTGACAAAGTCGGGCGTCGCCTGGCGGCGGAGGTCTGAGTTCAGGAAGGATGAGGTATTAAGGCCCGGAGAGATTGTGCTGCTGGACTCGATTGGGGAGCTGGCTTCTCTGTATTCGCTGGCGACGGTGGCCTTTATAGGTGGCAGCTTGGTGGCGGCGGGTGGGCATAATCCGCTGGAGCCGGCGCAGTTTGGAGTGCCGGTTGTGATGGGGCCGCACTACGCAAATTTCAGAGCAATTGTGGAGGCGATGCGAGTGGCAAGCGCGATCCATATTTCTACGAAGGCAGAGATTGCCAGTGCGATCGCAGGCCTCCTAAGGGATCATGAAGTAGCCACGGCAATGGGCGAACGCGGTCGAACCGTATTCGAGCAGCAAGCCGGAGCAACCAAACGGACCGTGGATACAATTCGGCAGGTTTTGGAGATACGAGCTTGAAGCGGCCGTGGACGTTACCGCTGGTGCCGCTATATGCGACGGGTAGCGCGATGCGTTCGGCGGCTCTGCGGCTCGGACTGGAGCAAATACAGCGGCTGGCTGGGCCGGTGATCAGTGTCGGCAGTCTCTCGGCAGGTGGTGCGGGCAAAACGCCGTTTGTAATCGCGCTGGCGAGGCTGCTGAAGGCTGAAAATATTCCGGTCGATGTGCTCTCACGGGGGTACGGGCGTGCGGAAAGTGGTCCTGCGTTCGTAAAGGCCGATGGCGATGCCGCGGTCTATGGCGATGAGCCGCTGCTGATCGCACGCGAGGCCGGTGTACCGGTCTATGTGGGTGCGCGGCGATATGAGGCTGGTCTGTTGGCAGAGAAATCGGGTTCCGGCACTGCTGTCCACTTGCTCGACGACGGCTTTCAACATCGGCAACTGGCTCGGAACGCGGATATCGTGCTGGTGAGTACGAATGATCTGCAGGACCGGCTGCTACCGGCTGGAAATCGGCGAGAGCCGCTGAGCGCGCTCAAGCGTGCGGATGTGCTGGCGGTCCCGAGCGAAGACGACGCAGCCGTCGAGCGCCTGCGGGCGATGGGACTGAAACAGCCTGTCTGGCGTTTCCGCAGAGAGATGGACGTGCCGAAGATTGATGACCCTACGGCAGCATTCTGTGGCATTGCGCGCCCGGAGCAGTTCTTCACAGGCCTCGAGCGGGCCGGTGTGATCCTTGCCGCGCGTCATGCGTTTGCGGATCATCACCGGTTTGATCGCTCCGATACGGCAATGCTCATGCGTCTGGCCAGACATTCAGGAGCCAGGGGCTTTGTTACGACAGCCAAGGATCATGTCCGGCTTGGCTCCCTTGCAGATGAGCTCGCCACTCCACTCAATGTGGCAGGCCTGCGAACGATCTTTGAGGATGAAGCTTCCGTGTCTGGATGGCTCAGGAAGACGATCAGCGTAGTCCGGGATGAGAATTAGATTCTGGAGTGTGTGCCGGGTGATACGATTCGGCAAATTCTTGCTGTGAGAAAATTGGGGATTGCGGACGCAGGCACAGTTTCGGCTTCTCATTGTTCGGCTGGGGGCGATGGGCGACATTCTTCATGCCTTGCCGGCTGTAACTGCGCTGCGTAAGGCGCACCCTAACTGGCACATTGCGTGGGCGATCGAGCCCCGCTGGCGGCCCTTGCTTACCGCTGATACGGAAGGCGAGTCGGACCAGGAATGCGAGCAGGGCCATCCGGTGGTCGACAAACTTCACCTCATTCCTGCCAAAGCCTGGGGACGTCAGCCGCTGAAACGTGCAACATGGGACGCCATCGGCGCTTTGCGACGAGATCTGCGAGCGGAGAGCTATGATGCTGTTCTGGATCTGCAGGGGTCGATCCGTTCGGCTGTGATTGCGCGACTGACCGGCTGCCACCGTGTGATTGGAGACGCTGCCCCTTGGGAGACGCCCGCAAAGTGGTTTTACACGGAGCGAGTCGAGACAGTGGGGCCGCACGTGATTGAGCACAATGTCGAACTGGCCGATGCGGTAGCTGGCGATGTGCTTGAGCCGGTTACACCCTGGCTTCCGACCGATGACGACGCCGAAGACTGGTGCGATGCGCTGCCCGAGATTGAGACTGCACGGATGACAGGCAGGCCGGTGGTATTAGTTCATCCCGGTGGCGGCTGGGGCGCGAAGCGCTGGCCGCCGGAGCGGTACGGAGCGGTGGTAGATGATTTTGCTATGCGGGGCGCACTGGTCCTGGTCAATGCAGGCCCGGGCGAGGAACCGCTGGCTGGGGCGGTGGTTAGCTGGGGACATGGGCATGGGCGCGTGGTTAACTGTTCGCTGGAACAACTGATCGCCCTGACGCGGCACGTCTCACTGGTAATTGGCGGAGACACAGGCCCCGTACATTTGGCCTGCGCCCTCGGCAAGCCGGTCGTGGGCATCTACGGGCCAACCGATCCGAAGCGAAACGGGCCGTATGGAAAACGGGTCAGGGTGCTACGCAACCCGGAGAGCCGGCGGGATCACACTCGGAGCGAACAGCCAGAGGCCGGACTGCTGACGATTTTGCCGGAGTCGGTGATGGATGCGGCCATGGACCTGATGCTGGAAGAACGGCGGAGCCCGGTGGTCGATGGGGATTATGCATGAGCGAAACGCGCTTCGGGGAACCGAAAGTGACATTTCTTGAACATTGGCAACGGATTGCCCGGCGCATTCGTGTGCCGCTTGGTTTCGCGGCGGCCGCGGTGTACTTGTGGCAGCTGGTGGTGCACAAACCAGCGGCTGTGCCGGTGGCGTGGAGTCTCGCGCTGGTCGTGCCTGGAGTTCTGCTGCGTGCCTATGCGTCCGGATATGTAAAGAAGAACAGCGAACTCACGATGACGGGTCCGTATGCGCATGTGCGCAATCCGCTGTACCTTGGCTCGATCCTGATCGGCGCGGGCTTTGCCGTGGCGCTGATGAGCTGGCAGTTTGCCGTGGCGCTGGCGGTGTTTTTCCTGCTGATTTATGTGCCGGTGATCGCCTCGGAAGAGCGTTTCCTGCGCGATACATTTCTGGAGTTCGAGTGGTATTGCGCCAGGGTTCCGCGTCTGATTCCGCGGATTACGCCTGCCCGTGCTCCCGATGCCAGGCCGGGGTCGGCGGGGAGCTTTTCTATGACGCTTTACCAGAAGCACCGCGAGTACAATGCTGCGATAGGGGCCGCACTGATGTACTGCAGCCTGCTGCTTGGAATGGTGGCGCACTCAACGATGGGGCGTTAATACGGGAATGGCACTTCACGAGACGGCATTTCATTGGGGCGAGAGTTTTTGTCTTCCGGGCGACGAGGGAGAAGATTGCATCGTCTAACACACGGGATATATTGATACCAAGATTCTGAGACGGCGAATTCTATCCTGCCGCCATAAGCGGAGAAGACGGCTGCGGCCTGCAGCATAAGACCGGCGCAAGCCGGCAGAGAACGAAGTAGATGAGGAGCGAGCCCTGAGATTCAAGAGGTGTACCACGCAGTTCTTTTGGCCGGGTATTCCGGCGCTGGCCGTGACACTGGTGATGGCGTTGGCGCCTCATGTTGCGCAGAGCCAGCAGCCGGCAGCCCCGGCTGCCACCGGTCAGACGATTCCTGTGCTGCCGGGACCGCGGCCCGGATTCAGTTTCCCCGACAAGCAGACATTGACCTACGCGGTAGACTGGCGGGTTTTTCCGGCGGCCACGGCGGTGCTGCATCTTGAGGCGGACGGCCCGAGAGAGCGCCTGACGGCTACAGCGGACACGATTGGCGCCATCAATCTGATCTTTCATGTGAGCGACAAGTTTCAAACCGTATTTGACCGCGAAAAAGGCTGTACGTCGGAATTCAACAAGCAAACGGTAGAGGGACGCCGGCAGATCACATCTACGTTGAAGCTGGACTACGCGCAGGGCAAGTCGGTGCTGGATGAGAAGAACCTCACCACAGGCCAGACGAAACATCTCGAGGCGGGAATTCCGGGGTGCCTGACCGATCTGCTGACGGGAGTCTTTTATGCCTCTTCGCAGCCTATGGAAGTGGGCAAGAGCTTCGAGATGCCAGTGGTGGATCCGCTGAAAACCGTAGTTGTGACAATGAAGGTCGAGGCGCGCGAGGAGCTGAAGATGCCTGCAGGCACCTTCAAGACCGTTCGCGTGGAGCCAACCGCCGATGCCGGCGTAGTGAAGAACCGGGGCCAGATCTGGATCTGGTACACCGACGACGAGCGGCATCTCCCGGTGCAGATGCGTGCGCGGTCATTCTGGGGAACGATCACCTTCCGGCTTGCAACTGTCGAAAACAAGTAAATTTAGAAGATAAATATCGCTTCGTAGGCGAGGCAGATAGCTCATCTAGTCCTATCAGTAATTTCTGTATTAACAGAAATTACTGATACAATAGACGCATGGAACTCAGTGAATCCTCGAAACAATTCATCCTGCATTGGGGAGAGATGGGCACCCGCTGGGGTGTTAATCGAACCGTTGCTCAGGTCCACGCTCTGCTCTATCTATCAGGTGAGTCGCTCACGGCGGAGGAGATCGCGGAGACTCTTTCCGTTGCACGGTCCAACGTGAGCACGAGCCTGAAGGAGTTGCAGAACTGGGACCTGGTGCAAATTGACAGCCGCATTGGCGACCGCCGCGACTACTTCCAAACCTCTGCCGATGTCTGGAAGCTCTTTCTTACGGTTGTCGAACAACGTGTTGAGCGCGAAATCGTTCCTACGCTCACCATGCTTCGGCGTTGCGCCGTCGAGGCCCAGGCGGAGCGTCCCGCGCAAGCGACAATCGCATCCCGCATCACCGCGATGCATGACTTTCTGGAGGATCTCCTCAAATGGTACAGCCAGATCAAGAAGTTGCCCCCGTCCAGCCTGCGTTCGCTTGTCAGCATTGGCAGCGGAGTTACCCGATTGCTGCCGAAGTCGCGGAGACACAGGCTGGACTGATCTCTGAGCTGTCGACGGCCACTGCCGAAGAGCGCGCCAGCTTCCAGCGTTATTACGAGGAAGCCGGTCCGGACTATGCGGCCTGGAGTGCTCACTACAACATGCACTTCGGCTTCTTCCGATGGGGTATGAATCCGTTCGATCGTGAGGCCATGCTTGAGCAGATGAATCTGGAGATCCTGCATCGCCTTCACCTTGAAGACGACTCTTCGGCACACAGGAATCTTCGAGTTTTAGACATGGGTTGTGGCCTTGGCGCAACGTTGCGCAGCTTCGCTCGCCGTCTTTCCTCGGCTGAACTGCATGGCATCACCCTCGTCCCATGGCAGCTTGAACAGGGCTGCCATCTCAACCAGTCCTGCCCGGAAGGGGGCCGCATCACCCTGGCTCTTGGCGACTACGAACACACCAAGTTTCGCTCTGCCTCCTTCGACGCTGTCTACGCGGTCGAGAGCAGTTGCTATGCTCATGGCGCCAACAAGTCCGCGTTTCTTCAGGAAGCCTATCGTCTTCTGCGGCCCGGTGGGCGGCTCGCGGTGGCCGACGGATTCCTAGGCACTGGCAAGTTGCGTGGCCCGCAAAAGGCTATCTGCCGCACACTCTGTGATTGCTGGGTAATCGACACGCTCGGCGAAGTGGCAGCGTTTACTCGCGAACTCGAGCGCATCGGCTTCCGTGACATCGTCGTCGAGCAGACGCAATCCCGGGTTGCGCCGTCGGTCCTTCACGTCCCATGGGTCACGCTCAAGTTCCTGACAGTCGTTTTCGGTGGACGAAGAATGACTCGCGCTCGCTGGAACAATGTGCTTGCGCCGATCCTGTTGCCATTCGTCGGTTTTCCCGTGGGCCCGATGGCGTACTACATCATCAGCGCCACGCGGGTTTGATAGTCGCCCGAGTCATCACTGCATGCGGTAGCGTTCACGCATCAGCCGCTGAAGACGCGGCCAGAAGATCAGGTCGAAAGCAAGAGCCTTGTCCGGAAACATGACGAGAGCAGCGCGTCGGGCATCGGCGACCATTTCTGAGGCCTGCTCGACGGGAAGAGAGTGATCCTGTTGAATCACCTGCATCACCATGTTGATCATGAGCTGCAGCCGGCGAATGCGGCGCGACTCTTCGGCGCGCTCTTCAGGGGTTTGCGTTTCAGAGGAGTCAGGGGCGGCGATCGGGGTCAGGTTTTCAAGCTGTGCGGTGGGCTGGCTGACCAAATGGCTCATCGTGTGGGCGCCTCCGATGCGATCTCGAAAAACGAGCCGATTCTTCCCTGCTTTGCAGCATGGTACACCTGCGGTGCGGGGCGGGATTGCCATTTTCAAGACAGGAATCTGTGGAGTTCACAGTGGCTATCGGAACGAATTGTCGGTCTCGTTGAGGCACATGGGCTGAGGCGTAACGGCCTGTGGACCGGCCTCGCCGTTGAGAAGAAAGCAGGTTGCGCCGTCGGTGTCTGTACGGTAGGTGCGAACGTGAGCAGCCTGCAACTCAGCAAGAATCTCACCGCGGGGATGACCGAAGCGGTTCCGGCGGCCGCAGGAGATGACGGCCCATGCCGGGGCAACGCGGGCGAGAAATTCCGGACGCGTAGAGGTCAGACTTCCGTGGTGACCGACCTTGAGCAGAGTGCTGCTGATGTCGAAGCCGGTAAGCATTGCATGCTCCTCCGGGGACTCAGCATCTCCTGCGAGCAGCACTGAGCTCGATTTATAGCGGGCCTGCAGGACAAGTGAATCGTTGTTGGCCGGCTGAGGGCCGGGCCGGTAATCAGCCTGCGGAGCCAGAACGCGCAAACTGGCGCTGCCCAGAGTGACATTCTCTCCGGACCGAAGAGAACGGACCTGAGTGCCGAGCGAATGTGCTTCACTGAGCAAGTCGAGGTAAGTAGCGACAGGCGGATTATTACCGACCCACAGCTCACTGGGCCGGAAGTTGCGCAGGATTGCCGGGAGTCCTCCCATATGGTCGTGATGCGCGTGGGTAAGTGCGACTGCATCCAGACGCCGGATACCTCGAGACCAGAGCGCAGCCGAGACGACTTCCTCGCCAACGTCGAATTCGGTGGCTGTGGTCCGGTTGGTCGGCCCGAAGAAGCCGAGTCCTCCTGCATCGACGAGCAACGTCTTGCCGTCCGGAGTGATCAGCAGAAGCGCGTCTCCCTGGCCGACATCGATTGCCTCTACAACCAGCGCATCCGATGGATGGTCAATTCTACGAGGCGCAATGGCTGCGACAGCCATGAGGAGAATGGCCGCAAACGCAGCGCAGGAGCTAAGCCCCGGAAGACGCTTCGAGCGGAGATGAGCCAGTTGCATCGCGATGAGAAAGAGCACAAGAGCTACGGCAATCTGGAACGGCGCGGGATTGGGAACGCGTAGATTGCCGAGTGTTAACGCTCCGAGCTTGTGAACGAGAAAAACGCTGGCATGCAGCAGCGCGAGACATGCTGACGCAGGCACGATAACCGCAGGCGGCCACAGGCTCAGCACCAGCAGAAGCAGCATCGCGGCAGGCACGAGCAAACTGAGCAGAGGCAGGATGATGAGGTTTGCCGGCAGGGCGTAGATGGTTATGCGGTGGAAGTAGATGGCCATAGGCAGCGCGAGGGCCAGTTCGACAACCACCGTGACGAAGAGCAGCTCAATCATGCGAAGGATCGACCGGATAGCGAAGGGCAAAATGCCCCAGGCGATTTGCGCGTTGGCCGCCGCTTCAAGAGCGTGGGCAACGAGGCGAAGAGTGACGCGAAACTGAGCAATTCGCGGCGGCAGGCTGGGCTCGATGGCGATCAGGCGCAAGTCGCGCGTGGCCTGGATGCGGGCGTGGATGGTGGGCTTCATCAACGGCACGGCAACGCCGGCAATAGCCGCGACAGCAATCAGCGTCATCTGAAAACTGGCCTCAAAGATGCTGCGTGGGCTGGCGGCAGCGAGGCACAGAGTGGCGAATCCAATGACGTTAAGGGGACTGCGATTACGGTAGATGAGGCGGCCAAGCAGGTAGAGGGCGATCATCCAAAACGAACGTTGCGCCGGAATCGCGAAGCCGGTAAAGAGTGCGTAAGCCAGCGTGACGGCCAAGGTGATGAGCGTAGTCGTGATGGAACGAAGGCGCAGGCGGCGAGCAAGGGCAAATGCGCATCCGGCGAGGATGGCGAGATGAAGTCCGGAGACGACGATGAGGTGGAAGGAGCCGGTGCGCTCGAAGCCGATGCGTAACGGGCGTGTCAGGTAGCTACGGTCTCCGGCGAGCATCGCAGCAAGCATTGCGGCATCTTCCGGAGTTGCGTGAAGATGCTTCGGAAGCGTGGCAGTGAGTGCCGGAAGGGTTTGCAGGCGTGTGCTTGCCACGTTGCGCCACTGGTTCACGAGACAACTTAAGGAAGTAAAATTTGGCGTTGCGATCACTTTTAGGCGCGGCTCCCCGCTGTCCCGTTTCGATGCGTCGAGCGTGGAGGTCGCGGAGATCTTTTCAGATTCGAGATAAGCGGCGCTGTCCCAGGCGCCGGGGTCGTGGAAGATCTCCGGACGTTGCATGCGAATCACAGCGCGAAGCTGCTGGCCGCAGCGAAGTTCGGAGGCGGCCACCCCGGCTGGCCAGTGAAGCGTGAGGCGTAGACGGTCTGCCGGTCCGGGGGAAAGAGGCTGAAGCTGGTCGAACGTGTCGGTAACGACCTCGGCCGCGCTCACCTCCAGGTCTATCTTCTGGATCAGCGCTGGCGGAGTCTGACTTGCCGGATCGGCTCGCTGGTCATCGTCGCTGTTCTCCGTGACTTCCCCATTACGCAGTGGACTGGCGCTGGCGACCGTTCCTTCGACGGTGCGTAAAAGCCCGTCAGAGAGCTGGGTGATCGCTGCATTGGGAGTGGGTTGCGCCTCAGTTTCAGCAGACCACGCGCCGAGGATAATCCAGAGAGCCGAGAGCGGCAGCCAGACCAACCGCGGTGCCTTCGCAATCGCCAGCAGCCCGACACCGGCAAGCGGCCCGAGTCCTATGAGGAGCAGGGTGGGACGCAGATAAACGTAGTGGACCAGGACAATTCCGGAGAGATAGAGCAGGGCGGCATAAAAGAGCGGAATCATCGCTCCGCGCGAGATAATCCGCCTCGACGAACTAGCCTTGCGGACGCGCGGCAGCGATGGCCCCGGCACAGGCAGAGGCGCGAGGGTCTGGGGCGGAGTGTGTGTTCCGGCTATTGCCTTCCTCGATTCCGGGTAGCTGCGCTGGCCGAACTGGAGTGGCTGGCGGAATCTGAGGAAGAAGAGTGTGCGTCCGATGCCCTGCCCGATGAAATCGTGAACAGGGTCATTTACCGATCATGTAGCTGGACGAATGCTGGAAATCACTTTATCAGGCACGGCGCAGACGGACCACAGTCTCGACATGGAAAGTCTGCGGAAACATGTCGGCCAGAGTGATGCTCTCGATGCGATAGCGTTCCTGGGTGAGTTGGCGCAGATCGCGCGCGAGCGTAGTGGGGTCACAGGAGACGTAGACCATCTCAGGCGCGTGGATGGCGTTCAATAGATGAGTGACCTGATCGCCAAGTCCGGCGCGTGGAGGATCGAGGATGATTAAGTCCGGTCTGGCTTCACGCTGTTCGCGATTGCGGCGCAGAAAATCGAGCGTCGTGCTGGCGAAACCTCCTGCCTTGACGCCTGCGAGATTTTCCTGAAGTGCAGCGAGCGATGCCGGCGCGGATTCAACAGCAACGACCTCGCCGCAACACGCAGCAAGCTGGCGCGCGAAGAGCCCAACGCCCGCGTAAAGATCCCATGCAAGCGAACCTTGCGCACCCTTTACGACGAGTGCCGCGAAGTCATCGATCATCCAGCGATTGATCTGGAAGAAAGCCCCGTGATCAACCCGGTAAGGAAAGTTTGCAGCCTCATAGGTGAGTGAAGAGTGGCCTTGAGTAGCCAGAATCGTAGCGTTGAGTGCGTTGTCGGCCACTTGCAGACGAAGGCCCGTGGTTTGCGACGGAAGTACGGAATGAAGTTCGTCAAGCCATGACGTTGCAGGCTCTGTGGCTGACTCGGTGAAAAGGGTGAGCAGAAGCTGCGACTGATCAGGGTTGGTAAAGAGCTCCATTTCCGAGATGGCAGCGGGCGCCGGGTTTCGCTGGAAGAACTGCGCGGCTCTTTGTGCTGTTTCAAACAGGATTGGTGCGGCGATGGGGCACTCGCGGATCGGCACCAGTTCATGAGAGCGACGGCCACGGTAGGCTAGCTCCGCGGACTGCGTTAGCGCCATGCGAATGCGATTGCGGTAGGCCCAGGGATTGTTGCTCGCAAGCACGGCGATTTCACTGGGAATACTTACACCTGCACGGGTGAGAGTTTCGCGAAGAATCTGTTGTTTCATCGTGAGTTGAGCGGCATAGTCAGCGTGCTGGTAATGACATCCGCCGCAAACCCCGAAGTGCGCACATGCTGGAACAACGCGGCTTGGTGATGGAGTGAGGACCGCGTCGAGTTCAGCTTTAGCGTAGGTGCGCTTCTCCTCGTTGATTGTCGCGTCGACGATTTCGCCGGGGAGCGTGAACGGAACAAAGATAGCTTTGCCGGCCTCTTCGGCGCGGCCGAGACTATCTCCGCCGTAGACGGGTTTGTCGATCGTCAGGTTCATGCCTGCCTCATGTAGAAGAGGCTGAGGCGCGGCAGCCGGTAGTGCTCAAGCAGGCGCTTGTGAACAAACTGCTGCTCAATCTGGCGAAGTTGCACAGCGGTCATGCGGCTGCGATAGGCTGCCAGATCGCGTGCCGCTTCCGACTTGAAGCCCAGCAGCAGCTCCTCCGGAACATGCGTGATCACTGCGGCGAAGAGCTTCTCCTCAAGCGTGGCGAGATTGCGCTCCAGTTCTTCAAGGTTTGCTGATCGCAAAGCATCTGGACTGGCAAGTTCGCGCAGGCGGACAGTAATAATCGCGAGCGACTCTGTGGCGATAGTCGCGCTTGCAAGCGCCACTGCGGCCGATTCAAGATGAGCCGCAATGCGCTGTACCTCAAAGCCTGACTCAACGTCAGAGCTTTGCTGCATGCCGGTGGCAGCCTCTTTTTGCAGTTCTGCGGCTTCAAGAACTGCCTGTGCCGTCCATGCAAGTCCGTTGACCTGCCGCAGCCTGCGGTTCGGATTGCTGCGTTGCCTCGCCTCGTGCTTGTCAAAGGCATCGTCGATGCCGCGCAGCACGGCTTCAAGCGGAATGCCTGCGTCGCGCCACGTCTCGATCAGCGCCCAGTCGAGCGTAGAGAGCAGCAGCAACGAGCCTCGCCGCCGCTGGAAGTGTTCCTCGATCTCGGTAAAGTAGTTGAAGTAGTTCTGCACGGCGACGCTACCGGGCCGAATGTTTGCGCGGTCGCGCAGGCTTGTCTTGCGCTTCGTTCGGTGCTCTGTTGCGCTCGAAGACGATGCGGAGCCCATCGAGCGTGAGCATGTCGTCGATCGTCTCGATGTAGCGCGAGTCTTCGGCGATGAGGCGTGCCAGGCCACCGGTGGCGACGATCTTCGGGGCAGCAGGGTCATGAGGGTCGGGGCCCATCTCGGCGATCATGCGTTCGAGGATGCCGTCGACGAGGCCGATGTAGCCGTAGTACAAGCCGCTCTGAATGTGAGTAACAGTAGTGGTCCCGATGACTTTGGGCGGCCGCTTGATATCCACGCGGCCCAGGCGGGCGGCACGGCTGAAAAGCGCATCCGCGCTGATGCCGAGGCCGGGTGAGATGATGCCGCCCAGGTATTCGCCGCGTGCTGAAACCACGTCGAACGTCGTCGCGGTGCCGAAGTCCACGATGATTGCCGGGCCACCGTATTTCTCATACGCAGCAATAGCGTTGACCAGGCGATCCGCGCCCAGTTCCGCTGGGTTATCCACCAGCACCGGCATGCCGGTCTTGATGCCCGGCTCGACGAAAAGGGGTTTCACCTTGAAATAGCTTTCGCACACCTGCATCAGCGTGCTCTCAACAGGCGGCACGACGGACGAAACAATGATGTGGTGTACGTCTGATGTCGAGAGGCCATGCAGATTGAAGAGGTTGGTAAAGAGCACGCCATACTCATCTGAGGTCTGAGTACGATGCGTAGAGACGCGCCAGTGTGCAGCCAACTCTGGCTGAGCCGGGCCGGTAGGCGCAAGCTGGTAGAGGCCGAGGACCGTATTTGTGTTGCCGACGTCAAGCGCGAGAAGCATACGAGTAGCAGGTTAGCAGGTTACGGTTGCGTGTCTCAGTCTTCAGCAGCGCGAATGCCGCCCGTGGTGATCGTAATCAGGCCGTTCGCGGTGCGAACACGTAGAAATCCGCGCCCATCGAGGCCGGCCGTGACACCCGTGCAAGCCTGCGGTCCGTGGACTGCAACGCGGCGACCCGTGACCCAGGTTGAAATGGCAGAGATACGGTCGGGGATAGCTGTGAGCGCCTGCGGGGCGCCTAGAGCGGTAACTTCGTCGTGCAGCGCTTGCAAGAGCGCAGTCAGCAGTTGCTGGCGGCTTGTGTGCCGTTCCGTTTCAAGATCGAGGGAAGTAGGCTCCGTCGCCAGCCCCGCAGGAAATCGTCGCTGATGAAGATTGATCCCAATGCCAACAACTACAACATTGGCGTTCAGCTCTGCGAGCGCCTCAACGAGAATGCCGCCGGCCTTGCGCGGACCGATGAGCAGATCGTTGGGCCAGCGCAGATCGACACTAAGCGCAGTGACTTCGTGAATGGCGCGATGAGCAGCGAGACCCGCCAGGAGCGGTAGCCAGGTCAGCTCCGCAGTAGGCAACGCGGGCCGCAACAGGACGCTCAGGTAGAGGCCCTGGCTCGCCGCAGAATGCCATTCGTGATCGCTGCGGCCACGCCCTGCTGTCTGCTCGTCAGCCAGATAAAACGACCCGTGACAGTCGCCATTGCGGGCCCGTTCCAGCGCGTAGGTGTTGGTGCTACCGATCGTAGCGAAGTGATGCAGCCCGCCCGCAAAGATAGTGCCGCGCACCGCGCTTTCGATTTCGACGAAATTCAGATCGTTTGGTCCGGAATTGGCCATGCAATGCGGCTCAGGCGTTCTCTGCTGTGATCCGCATGCTGATGTCAGCAGCCTTTGCGGAGTGCGTCAGCGCACCGACCGATATGAAGTCGACATCAGCAAGCGCATACGGGCGGATGTTCTCAAGCGTGATGCCGCCCGAAGCCTCAATGGGAATCCACGGCGCCTTTTCGCCAGCGGGAGCGGTGGCGGCGCGGGCTCCCTCAGCCTGCTTGATGCGCGTGACGGCGGCCTTAACCTGCTCAGGCGTCATGTTGTCGAGCAGGATGGCTTCCGCGCCGCATTCGAGCGCGTCATCCAGCTCCTGCGTGTTGCGGACCTCGATCTGTACGCGCTGCCCGGGCTTGCGGCCGGCGAGAGCGCGGGTCAGTGTCTGGCGCACGCCGCCGCCGAGCGAAATGTGATTGTTCTTGATGAGAATTCCGTCGGAGAGATCGAGGCGATGATTCGTGCCTCCACCGCAGAGGACAGCATATTTATCGAGCGCACGCAGGCCGGGGACAGTCTTGCGCGTATCGAGGACGTGAGCCTTGGTGCCGCCCAGCTCATCGGCGTAGCGGCGCGTCAGCGTGGCAATGCCGCTCATGCGCTGCATCAGGTTGAGAATGACGCGTTCGCAACTCAGCAGCGCGCGCGCGTTGTGTCGAATAACAGCTAGCGTTTGTCCGTCACGGGCGCGGACGCCGTCGAAGATCTCCGGATGGCTGATGACTTCGTAGCGGGTGCTGGCCTGCTTGTCGAGGCGCGCGAAAATCTCAAAGATACGCGGAATGCAGCCAAGGCCCGAGACGATCAGTTCCTGTCGCGCGATGACGATTGCAGTTGCACGCAGGTTGGGATCGATGGTGAGGCTGGTCGTAGCGTCGCTGGCGGCCTTGTCTTCCACAAGGGCCTGTTCGAGCAGTGCGTCGATGCGGCGATTTTTCCAGTCCATCTGATCTTCCTGTGTGCCTACGCTGGCGGCACCGCGTCCAGAGCAGCTTTAGCTTTGATGAGCAATTGACGATTTTCGGCTTCTTGTTTTTTCAATCCTTCAACAATGTGTGCGGGCGCCTTGGCGAGGAAGGCGTCGTTACCAAGCTGACGTTCAGCAGCGCCCAGGCCTTTCTCAAGCTTTGCGATTTCCTTCGTCAGCCGCTCGCGCTCAGCGGCAACGTCGATTGTGCGTTCGTAGATCACAGCGATGTCAAAATCCGGTGTCGCTTGCTTGGCATGGCCGGAAGAGATTTCCTGCACAAAGCGGACTTCGCTCACGCGAGCAAGGCGCTCCACGACTTCTCGACTCCTGTCGAGCAGTCCATGCTTTTCCAAACCGATGCGCAGTTCAATCGGAACCACGGCCTTCTCTTCAACCCCGGCTTCTTTTCGCAGTGCACGAACCTCAGTAATAAGCGATTGCAGCAGGGTCATCTCCGCAAACACCTGAGGAGCTTCCTGTCCATCTTGTTTCGTTGGGAAAGCAGTCAGCGCGATCGACCTCTCTGGGGGAGCGTCGTCGTAAATTACATGCCAGATCTCTTCGGTGAGGAAGGGCATGAACGGCGAGAGCAATCGCAGCGAAGCTTCAAAGACCTGCATCAGTGTCGTAAGCGCGGCAGTCGTCGCGGCTTTATCCGCAGTTTCACTGAAGTCAAGCCGCAGCTTGACGATTTCGAGATACCAGTCGCAGAAGCTACCCCAGAAGAATTGATAGATTGTGTTCGCGGCGTCATCGAAGCGATAGTTGCCGAGAGATTCGTTGACCTTCGCCGTCGCCTGATGAAACTCAGTGACGATCCAGCGTGCTTCAAGCGGCGCATCTTCTGCAACGGAGGGCATTGCACCAAACACTGAACGATCAACGAAAATGCCGATCTCTGCCGCCCGGTCCACATTCATGAAGATAAACCGCGCCGCATTCCAGATCTTGTTCGCAAAGGCGCGATAACCCTGCGTCCGCTCAACGTTGAAGGCGATGTCGGTTCCCGGCGAAGCCATCGAAGCCAGCGTGAAGCGCACAGCATCCGTCCCGTACTCCTTTACGATCTCTATTGGATCGATAACGTTGCCCTTGGTCTTCGACATCTTCTCGCGGTTGGCGTCTCGCACTAGCGCATGAATGTAGACGTCTTTGAACGGCACGGCGTCCTTGAGCTCGCGCTTGCTTCCGTCAGGTATGGGCACGTCGAGCGCAAACCAGCAGCCCAGCATGATCATGCGCGCGACCCAGAAGAAGAGAATGTCAAAGCCGGTAAGCAGCAGGCTCGTCGGGTAGAAGGCGGTGAAGTCCGCACTGGGCTTCCCGTCAGCAAAAGGCCAGCCGAAGACGCTGACCGGCAGCAGCCCCGAGGAGAACCACGTATCCAGCACGTCGGTCTCCTGCGTCAGCTCGGTCTTGCCGCACTGCTGGCACCTCGTTGGATCTGCGGCGTCACCTGGCTCAGGCACAATGATCTGGCGGCAGCCTGTGCAGTGCCATGCGGGAATGCGGTGGCCCCACCAGAGCTGGCGGCTGATGCACCAGTCGTGGATGTTGTTCATCCAGTTGAGCCAGGTTTTCTTGTACTGCTCGGGCGTGAACCGAATGTGCCCCTGCTCGACGGCTTCGATGGCGCGGTCGGCCAGCGGCTGAATCTTAACGAACCATTGCTCGCTGAGGCGCGGCTCCACCACGTCTTTGCTGCGGTCGCAGCGCCCAAGCGCCATCCTGTGCTCATGAATAGCGCCGAGCAGACCCTCGGCCTGCAGGTCATCCACAATCCGCTTCCGCGCCTCGTACCGGTCAAGCCCGTCATACGGACTGCCCGGAAGCGCGATACGTGCCCGATCATCCATCACATTGATCGAGGGCAGATGATGCCGCTGCCCAAGCGCAAAGTCATTCGGATCGTGCGCAGGTGTTACCTTGACCGCTCCGGTGCCGAACTCGGGACTGACCCACTCGTCCAGAACAATCGGAATCTCGCGGCCCGTAAGCGGCAGTATTAGTTTTTTGCCATGCAGATGCAGATAGCGCTCATCTGTGGGATGGATCGCAACCGCCACATCGCCCAGCATCGTTTCCGGTCGCGTGGTGGCGATGGTCAGAAATTCCCCATCTGCACCCGCAACGGGATACCGGATCTCCCACAGCTTGCCTGTGGTTTCTTCGTGCACGACCTCGAGGTCGCTGATGGCAGTCTGGCAGCCGGGGCACCAGTTCACAATGTAAGCGCCCTTGTAGATCAGCCCCTGGTGGTAGAGCCGCGTAAAGGCTTCGCGCACCGCCACAGACAGGTTCGCGTCCATGGTGAAGTACTCACGCTGCCAGTCAACCGACGCACCGAGGCGCTTCATCTGGTCCAGAATGGCGTTGCCGTAAAGCTGCTTCCACTGCCAGACACGGCACTCGAACGCCCGACGCCCCAGTGCCTGCCGGCTCGTTCCTTCGCTCACCAGCTGGCGCTCCACCATCATCTGCGTGGCGATGCCGGCGTGGTCGGTGCCCGGCAGCCACAGCGTCGGGTCGCCCAGCATGCGATGCCAGCGGATGAGGATGTCCATCTCCGTCTGATTAAGCATGTGGCCCATGTGCAGGCGGCCAGTGATATTCGGCGGCGGCAACAGGATCGTAAACGGCGACTGGCCGTCCAGGGCATCCTCGTTTGAGGGTGTTGGCTGGGTAAAGAGCTTTTCGCGAACCCAGTATTCGGCCCAGTGATCTTCAATGGCCGTGGGGTCGTAGGCTTTAGGCAAATCGTGTGGCATGGGGTCCGGTTTGGGCCGCGAGGCGTGCAAGGCCCGACCTGTCAGAGTAATTGTTTAAGCAGGCAGTATCAACCGCACCGCTGCTCCAGCGTGGTGGTCTCGTAATTACCAGAGCAACTGACACAAGCCCGACGTCAGCATCGCGTTATCTGCGGTTACCAGAGTATGATTCGACGCCAGCGCTGTGGCTATGATGAGCCTGTCCATAGGATCGCCGTGGAAAGGCGCAGGAATCCGGGCCGCGTCGACAGCGATAGCGCCATCCACAGGGAGAATGTTGAATCTCCGATTTAGCTCACGCAGGAAAACCGCCGGACTCGTCGAGATTGTCAATCGGCCTCTCTCCAGAAGCCACGTCATTTCGTAGAGGCTGACGCATGAGACGGCAATTCCCAGCGGCATTTGCTGAGCATTGCGGATGGCATCGGTAGCGGCCCTGGATAGCTTTTCGGGTTGGTAGGCGAGCCACCAGACTACATGCGTATCGAGCAGGATCATATGGCGGAAGAATCAGAGTCAGGTTTCAAATGGCTCCACTCATCCTGCGGAACAATTGGCCCAACGATGTCGCCTTTTGCCATTCCGCGACCGCGCATGAACCCAAAAATAGACTCCGAATCGTCCCTTCCCGCAGGATTTGTCTCCGAGGGAACCAGCTGAGCGACAGGCTTGCCGCGTTTGGTGATGACGATGGTTTCGCCACGAGCCTGCACCTCGTCCATCAGGGCCAGGCAACGAGCTTTGAACTCTCCGGCAGGTACTGTACGCATCTTCAATCACTCTTATCTGACCATGGTCAGATGGCTATAGTCATAATATAGCATTCTTCTTTGATCAGAGAACGATTCTCAGCTGCGAATTTGTGACTGTTACCCCGAGGGCTGGGTGGTAATCTCTCGCCATGTGTTCATCTGTTTGGAATTCCTGTCGTGTTCTGCGCCGTGCGCGTTCGACTGCCTTTGCTGCTGTAGCCCTATTGATTACCACGGCTGGTTTTGCGCAGAGCGCGCCGGCCAAACGAGCTATTTCTCTGGACGACCTGCCGAAACTGGCCCGCGTTGGCGGAGCCGTCCTGTCCCCGGATGGCGACTGGCTGATCTACTCCGTCTCGCGGATGGATACCAAGGAAGACAAGAACCACAGCGACCTGTGGATGATGCGCTGGGACGGCAACTCGAACATTCAGCTGACCTTTGGCAAGGAGGGCGCTTCGCGGGCCGCCTTCAGCCCGGACGGCAAGTACATCTCCTTCCTTTCATCGCGCCCCGGCAAGGCCAAGGGCACGCAAGTCTGGGTGATGAACCGTCTCGGCGGAGAGCCCGAGCAGTTAACGGCGATCACCGGCGAAGAGATCGGCGATTACGCCTGGTCGCCTGACTCAAAGCGGCTCCTGCTCAGCCTGCAACCCAAAGATGAGCCTGAGGCCGAAGAAGGCAAGCCGCCCGCGCCGCCCAAGCCCATCGTCATCGACCGCTATCACTTCAAGCAGGACATCCACGGCTACCTGCGCAACGACGAGCGCGACGGCCTGTATCTCTATGACATCGCGACCAAAAAATTCGACAAACTAACCACGGACAAGAACGTCGACGAGGGAAACCCGCAGTGGTCGCCCGACGGGCAATGGATCGCCTTCGTCAGCAACCATGACGAGGATCCCGACCGTTCCGAAAACGAGGACGTCTTCGTCGTAGCAGCCAAGGCCGGCTCAGCCGCAAAAAGGCTGACCAGCTGGACAGGCCCCGACGGAGGCCGTCTGGCCTGGTCGCCCGATTCCAAGTCGATCGCGTACGCGCAGGGCGCCAAGCCTGAGCTCTCTGCCTACAGCCAGCGGCGGCCTGCCCTGGTCACGCTTGACGGCAAAGTGAGCTATCCGGCGGCGAAGCTCGACCGTGGTGTCAATTCTCCCTGTTTCCTGCCTGATGGCAAACTCATTTATCTGGTGGGTGACGATCGCTCTGAATACCCCGCGGAGGTTGAGCTCAATGGCGATGGTGTCCATCGCCTGGTGGCCGAATCGGGCGTAACCATGGGCATCGAGTGCAAAGCGGGCCATATCGCCGTCATGCATTCAGATGACACGCACTCAGGCGAGATTTATGCGCTCGAAGGCACGTCGCTGCGCAAACTCACCGCCGTTAACGACGCCCTGCTCGCCGAGCTGATTCTCGTGCCGACCGAAGACTTCACCTCCAAAAGCAAAGACGGAACCGAGGTCCACGGCCTGATCACCAAGCCGCAGGGATACAAATCCGGCGACAAGGTTCCAACGATCCTTTTCATTCATGGCGGTCCCAACGGACAGGACGGCCACAGCTTTGACTTCCAGCGCCAGTGGTTTGCTGCGCATGGCTACGCCGAGGTCAACGTGAACTACCGTGGCAGCTCCGGTCGTGGACAGGACTACGCCAAGGCCATCTTCGCCGACTGGGGCCACCTCGAAGTCATGGACCTGCTCGGCGCAGTCGATGAGGTCATCAAGATGGGTGTTGCCGACCCGAACAAGCTCGGCATCGGCGGCTGGAGCTACGGCGGCATCCTCACCGACTACACCACAGCGACAGACAGCCGCTTCAAGGGAGCCATCAGCGGTGCTGGCTCGGCTGCTCCGCTCTCCTTCTACGGATCGGACCAGTACATTCTGCAGTACGACAACGAGCTCGGCGTTCCGTGGAAGGCCCGCGACCTCTACCTCAAGCTGAGCTATCCGCTGCTTGAGGCAGACAAGCGCATGCATACGCCGACGCTTTACATGGGCGGGACCAACGACTTCAACGTCCCCATCATCGGCGGCGAACAGATGTACCAGGCGCTCAAGTACCTGCATATCCCTACGGAGCTGATCGTCTATCCCGGGCAGTTCCACGGCTTCACGCGGCCCAGCTTCATCCGCGATCGCTACGAGCGCTGGATGGCCTGGTACGACCACTACGTTCAGGGCAAGGACACGCCAGCCACGCCAGCCCCCAAGCCGGCAGAAAAGAAACCGGCTACTTCATCGGGGAATTAGGTGCTCCGAGCTATGCGTTACTAATTCGCGAGCTTGATTTCTATAGGGCCGGATTCAGGAGGACCGCAAACTAACCATTTTGGGTCATAGCCGTTGGATAAGACCACGGCTATGATAAAGCACTTCCCAAAATGGTGAATTGCGATGAGCATCTGGGTCCGGAAGTTTCTGCGATACATTTTTGGCCTGGAAGCCGTATTTCTGGCGCCAGCGCTTCTGTTTACCGTTTTCAACCTCGTGCGGGCTCATCTGAGCTTGAGTGGCGACGTTCTAGGACTCCTGATTGGCAGTACCGGGGCCACATTGCTTGGTGTGCTTTTTGCATTTGCCTGGTGGTTTATCGGGAAGAACGGAAAGCACGTAAGATTCTGGGGAATCTCAACGAGTGCAATCAACATTCTCTTGTCCGTCCCCCTTGTCGTTTACGTGCATGTGATCCACGTAGGCATCTTTTGGATCGCTCCAGCGTCCGGACTTATCGGACTGTGGGAGTTCTCGCGAAAATCGGGACAAGAGATGCTGATTCGCAGCACTCCAGCCCCGCGCTCACTGCGAGGTGACGGCACGAGCCAGTTTCTTAACAAGATTGCCCCTTGGATTGCATTCATCGGCGCAGGTGGAAGCTTCTTCTGGTGGCTCCGCTGGGTTCGGAGTAATGATGTTCCTACCAGCAACGGTGTCATCCTCTGGCTTGGACTTTTAATGACTACGCTGTTTGTAACTCTGGTGCATGAGCTTGGTCATGCTGTTACGGGCTATGGACTCGGAATGAAGCTCCGATCATTTGTGGTTGGCCCATTCAGGTGGAATAAATATGACGGCAAATGGACTTTCCAGTTCAATCTTGCCGGTATGTTGTCGGCAGAGGGATATATTGGCGTAGTTCCCACGAGTTCAGAAAATCGGAGATGGAGAGACATCGCAGTCTATGCAGCTGGCCCTCTTGCAAATCTGCTTATGGCCGGCCTGACTCTCGGAGTTGCGTTTAGTCAGGATGGGGATTCACCGACTACGCTTACTGGCTGGCTGGTTCTTATTGGAATGAGCAACGTGGTCACTGGCCTCCTTAACTTTATTCCGATCCATACAGGGAGTAATTACTCCGACGGGGCTAAGATCTACCAGCTTCTTTCCCGGGGACCGTTTGCTGATCTTCATCTGGCGCTTTCAGTGGCGACATCAAGCCTTGTTACACCCTTGCGACCCAGAGATTACGATATGCAATCGATAGAGCGAGCTTCGAACGGTGCCGCACAAGGCACGCAGCTCATTCTCTTGAAATTGTTGGAGTACCAACATTTTTTGGACTCAAACCAATTACCCGACGCTCGGACGGCGCTGGCCAATGCAGAGTCTGTCTATCATCAGCACGCCTCCGATGTTCCAGCTGCCTTGCATTATGGATTCGTTTTTGCCACCGCATACTTGAATCGCGATGCTATTCAAGCTCGTCGCTGGTGGGATCGCATGCAGGCCAAGGCGCCGACTCGTTTCAACGGAGACTACTGGCTCGCTCACAGCGCGCTCCACTGGATCGAGGGCAATCAACCTGTGGCCGAGGAATCGTGGCAGAAGGGCAACGCAATGGCGCTGCAGCTTCCATATGCCGGGGCTTATGAGTTCGACCGCTATTGTTTCTCACTCCTGCGCCAGGCCTTGGATGAGACGTCGCCGATTCAGTACAAGCGCCTCGAATTCGCAGAGAATGAAGCGAGCCTTGTGCTCTTACCGCTAAAATTAGGTTGATGGACCTGATTCAGATCGAACCCGCGCGCAAAGCCCCCGCTCCCAAGCCGGAATGGCTGAAGGCCCGCTCCCCCGTGGGCGAGAACTACCACGACCTCAAGCGCCTCGCCCGCTCGCTCAACCTGCACACCGTCTGCGAGAGCGCCCACTGTCCCAATATCGGCGAATGCTGGCAGCACAAGACCGCCACCTTCATGATGCTCGGCAATCTCTGCACGCGGCGTTGTGGTTTTTGTGCTGTGCCCAAAGGCCGCCCCGAAGCTATCGACTTTGACGAACCGCGACGAGTCGCCGAAGCTGTAGCTGTGCTCGGCCTGCAGCACGCCGTCATCACCAGCGTCAATCGCGACGACAATCTCGTCGGCGGCGCACGCGCCTTCGCCATGGTCATCGACGAGATTCGCAAACAGGCGCCGGGCTGCCAGGTCGAAGTGCTCATTCCTGACTTCCAGGGCAACCGCGAAGCCATCCAGATCGTTGTCGATGCAAAGCCGGAAGTCCTCAACCACAACACTGAGTCCGTCCCACGTCTCTATCGCGTCGTGCGCTCAGGAGCGCGTTACGAGCGCACACTTGAGTTGCTGCGCTACTCCAAAGAACTGAATCCCGCGGGCATTACCAAATCCGGCGTCATGGTCGGCCTGGGCGAAGAGACCACCGAGCTGCTCGAAGTCTTCCGCGACCTCGCCGCAGTCCACTGCGACATCCTCACCATCGGCCAGTACCTGCGCCCGTCGCGCGATCACCTACCCATGGCGCGCATCTACACCCCGAAGGAGTTCGCCGAGCTCAAGACTGAAGCGCTGAAGATGGGCTTCCGCCACGTCGAGTCAGGCCCGCTGGTGCGCTCGAGCTACCACGCGCATGAACAGGCGGCATCCACCGGGCTCAGGGTGCTGGCATAGAAGACGACTGCTGCGATCGGTGTAACAACCGGTGACTCAACCCATCTCCAGCGCGGTTAGATAAAATAGCCATTGGCATTTGTGCCGCCACCCTCATGGCGCGGGCACAGGAAGAGGAATACGCATATGGCACCTTCATTTATGGCGACGAATCCAGTGCTGAAGGAACTGCACGGCGACCTGAAGCGGCGCATGGACAAGGCAGTAGCGGACTTCCAGACGCATCTGGTTTCGCTGCGCACCGGCCGCGCCAGCGTGCAACTGCTGGATCAGGTACGCGTGGACTACTACGGTACGCCGACTCCAGTTACGCAGGTAGCGCAGGTGACCACCCCCGAAGCTGGGATGATCCTGGTGCAGCCCTGGGACCCAAGCCTTATGAAGGAGATCGAGAAAGCTCTCCGCGCACCCGAGCATGGCTTCAATCCGCAGAACGACGGCAAGCTCATCCGTGTGCCCATTCCGCCGATGACCGAGGAGCGTCGCCGCGACGTAGTCAAGCAGCTTAACAAAGAGCTGGAAGACCATCGCACCGCCCTGCGCAACGTGCGCCGTGACGGCAATGACCATCTCAAGAAGCTCGCCAAAGACAAGAAGATCAGCGAAGACGAAGAAAAGCGCGCCCAGGAAGAAGTACAGGCCATGCTGAACGAAGAGATCCGGCGCATGGAAGAGGCCGCCAGAAAGAAAGAAGCCGACATCATGCAGATCTAGCTTTTCCGGCCAACCGCAGCAGAACAGAGCCGTCCGAAAAGGGCGGCTTTTGTTTTGGCCACTGCAGAACGGGTCCAGTTAGTATGGCTCTTACAGTTCAAGCAAAGGCGGTCGACGTGGCAGACGAGACTCAGCATCCTTCGCGGCGCAAGTTTCTGGTGGGCAGTTCTCTTGGAGCACTGGCAGCAGCCCTGCACGCTCAAGCGCCGGCCGCGCAGCCCGGCCAGTTGCCTAATGGACAGAGCGAAACACCCGGCGCTCCAACAGCCTTTGGGACGGCGCCTCCCGTCGGACCTCAGGTAACGCCCGCGACCTTTGCCGAGGCCGAGAAGCTCGTACAGGTAGAGATGACGCCCGCCGATCGCGCCACGGCAGCTGGCAACTGGCGCATGCAGATGGCTCCCCTCTACGAGCGCCGCACCGGCCCGCGCAAGATCGCTCTGGAAGAGACGCTCGCACCCGCTACGCAATGGAATCCCACACTGCCGGGAATGCCCAAATCGGCCTCAGCTCACACCTTCATCCGCAGCAAGACCGTCGTTCCATTGCCCACCGATGAAGCTTCCATCGCATTCGCTCCGGTCTGGCAGCTCTCGCGCTGGATCGAATCGAAGCAGCTTACTTCCGTGCATCTGACCGAGATTTACCTCAAGCGCCTTGAACGCTACAACAGCCAGCTCCGCTGCGTCATCACCCTCACCCGCGAACACGCATTGCAACAGGCGCGACAAGCCGATAGCGAGATCGCCGCAGGAAAATATCGCGGCCCTCTGCACGGCATTCCCTACGGCGTCAAAGACCTGCTCGACACTGCGGGCATCCCCACCACCTGGGGCGCGGAGCCCTACCGCAACCGCGTTCCCGCGAAAGACTCCGCTGTCGTCGATCGCCTCAACGCCGCCGGAGCCGTGCTCGTAGCCAAGCTAAGCCTCGGTGCGCTCGCGCTCAACGACATCTGGTTCGGCGGCCAGACCATGAATCCCTGGCTGCCGGAAGAAGGCGCCTCAGGATCGAGCGCCGGACCGGGTTCCGCCGTAGCTGCCGGCCTCGTCGGCTTTGCCATCGGCAGCGAAACCGGCGGCAGCATCGTAAGCCCGTCAATGCGGTGCGGAGTCACCGGCCTGCGCCCGACCTATGGTCGTGTGCCGCGAACAGGCGCTATGACCCTCTGCTGGTCACTCGACAAGCTTGGCCCCATGACGCGCAGTGTTGAAGACGCGATGCTCGTCCTGGACGCCATCTCCGGCCCTGACCCAGGCGACCTGGCCAGCGTGCCCAGCAGCCTCAGCTTCAACGCCGCCGCCAAGATTTCTGGCCTTCGCGTAGGTTATTTCCCTGCCTGGATGAAAGAAGCCCCGGCTACCGAAGTCGACCGAGCCTCACTCGAAACTGTGAAGAAACTCGGCATGAACCTGGTCGAGGTCAAGCTGCCCGACTGGCCCTATGACTCGCTCAATCTGATCCTCTTTGCTGAGGCTGGAGCGGCCTTCGAAGAGCTGACCCTCAGCCATCAGGTCGATCTGCTCAAAGCGCAGGTTCCCGATGCCTGGCCCAACGTCTTCCGCCAGTCGCGCTTTCTCTCCGCCGTGGATTTCGTGCAGGCCGATCGCTTCCGCCGTAAAGTCGCGCAGGAAATGACCAGTGTATTCAGCGAGTGTGATCTGCTGCTCGTTCCCTCGCTGCGCGACGAGATGCTGGTTATCAGCAACAATACCGGCCACCCCTCGCTGACCTTCCGCGCCGGCTTCGTAGAAATCGCAGAAGCCCGCAGCGACTGGGCTCCCGATCCCGCGCACCCGCTACCAAAGTTCTCGCCGCCGAGACGCGTTCCGCACGGCATCACGCTGATCGGCAGGCTCTTTGATGAAGGCACAATCGGCCAGGTCGCCTTAGCCCTCGAACGCGAGTTCAACGTAGCCGGCCAACGGCCGCCGGACTTCTAGTCGTCATCATCCTTCCGCACGCCTTTGCGTTTCGCAGTCAGTGACGGCGGCACAGGCGCAGTCCCCATCGCGTCCTTCCACAAAATCACATTCAGCTTCTGCGCATCGGCGCGGTCGGCATGACGAAAATCCATCTTCATGCTCTCCTTCGCGCCCTCCGCCGTTTTCGCATTCGCCGTGTAAATCAGGCGATTGTCACGATTGCTCGTGTCCGCCGTGTAAGGCGGTTGGTCGCCCCGCCCCGTAAAGAGCGTCGAGATCAGCGAGCTCAGCGCATCGTTGTTGTTCATCGGTGGAAGTCCAAGCAGCGTCTCCATGGTTCGAATCACGCTCACCGTGGAGTAGAACCGGCTATCCACATACGCCGATCCGCTATTTGCCTGAGGCGCATATTTGCTGATCACCAGCGCAATGCTGCGATGCGCATCCACATGGTCGCCGCCATCCTGGGCGTCATCTTCGAGAATGAAGAAAGCCGTGTCGTCCCAGTACGGGGAGTGCGATATCGCCTCGACAGCACGCCCCACCGCGAGATCGTTATCAGCCACCGAAGCTTTCGGCGTCGCCGCTCCCGGCCGTGTACCGGCGGTGTGATCATTGCCCAGCCGCAGCAGAACGAAGTTAGGCATCGTATCGTGACCCTGTTCGCGGTCTTTCACCCAGCCCGCCAGATGCCGCTCGAAGATGTTCACGCGAATCTGATCCGGCACCATCAGATCGAAGTCTGGAGCCTCCGTAGCGAAATGCCCCACCAGTTGCGGCTTCATGGCAACATTCGATGCCATCAGCGGAATCGGCCACGGCCATTTGTTCACACCGCCGCCCCACTCCTCAGGCAGCGTCTCGCCTGGCGCTATCGCCTGACGCGAGCAGTCGGAGCCGGCGAGCATCGGACCCTGTTGAGGATTGGCATCAATAGCCTTCTTCTTGTCTGTGCAGAAAACCGTCGCGATGAACTCCCCGAAGTGGTAGTACGTTTTGCCATGCGCCGCAAGATTGCCCCACAGATAGCCGCTCATCGGCTCGTTCACGTCGGGAATCTTCTCCAGCAGCGGCGAGCCATTCGCCACCACACCTTCGAAGTCATACGTCCGCTGCCCGCCGCGGTACGACTGCTGCCATGTCTTTTCGAGATAGTCCGTGCCGATTGCCGCCGTCGACCACACGTGCCCATCGCCGGAAACTTCACCCGAGTCGTAGAAGTTATCCAGCACCCCAAACTGCAGCGCGAGCTTGTGCTCATTCGGCGTAATCGTCTCGCCATACATAGTCAGCCTTGGCTCACCGTTGCCGACCGGCTTGCCATTCAGTTGCAGATCGCCGAGTACCTGATCGTAGGTACGGTTCTCCTTGATGATGTAGATCACATGCTTGATTTTGTCGCTCGCTCCGTTAGCAAACGTAACCTTCTCAGCAGCTGCCCTGATGCGGTTCGATTCAAGCACAACGGAGCTCCAGAGTGGCAGCTCTTTTTCAATCTGGGCCACATCGAGCGTGGCCAGCGAGCCGTAGAGCAGTGTGCCAATATAAGTGGACTTGCGGTCAACTGTACGGCCCGTTTCAGAGTTGTTATAGTGCATCGGCTCGCTGTTCGGCCCGGTTCCCTTTCCCTTCGCCGTCGCAACGTAGAGTTTGCCACCAGTCAGTGCCATCGACATGGGCATCCACTCCGTCGGCACAAACCCAATCGGCGTAATCATTCCTGCCTTGGCAGTTTTGGCAGTCAGTCTGCCCGTGTCTATAACCGCAAGGGCGTCGCTCGCCATATCGGCGACGTAAAGCCGGCTTCCCTCCGCATTCAAGGCCAACGCCTCGGGCTCCGCGCCGAAGTAGCTCTGCCCGGTCAGCTTGGTATCGAAGTAGCCCTTGACCGAAAACCGGCCCGCACCAATATTCACTGCGGCTACCGCGTCGCGATTAGCCAGCGCGACGTACAAGGTCTTCCGGTCGGGCGAGATTTCAAAAGCGCAGGGGTGCGTCCCCGGAGCGATCGGACTGTCTGGCTTGAGCAGCGGCAGCTTGCGCGCCACTGTCCCTTTCGCCAGGTTGATCTCAGCGATCTCCGACGCATTCCACAACGCAACGAACACCCGCTGTCCGTCGACTGCCAGCGCAATGGGATAAGTACCCGGCACTGCATCGCTCTCCGAAAGATCGAATCGCTTTTCAACAGCGCCTGTCGTCGCATCAACCAACAGCACATCGTCGGAGAGGTTCCCCGCCACCAGCAGCTTCTCCGCTCCGGCGGACGAGATAACCGCTATTGCCGCGGGAAACGGTACTCCCTTGTCGCCTTCCGTGTCTTCGAGCAACATGGTTTTCCGCCCCGGAGCCAGCGGCTGCAGCGGCAGATGAATCAGCCGCTCAGGCGTGATTATTCCGTCAGTGAAGCGATAGACAACCACGCCGCTGCCGGTATTGTGAGCGCTCTTGCCCAGCGGATCGGCGATTGAACCGATACTCGCGTAAACACGGCTGCCATCGCGGCTGAAGGCCAGTCCCGAATAAAGCGTCTGCTTCGCATTCACTATGGTGCGGTCGTCAGGAAAATCCGCAAGCTGGCCAGTCTGCGTATCAAGCACCGCAAGCGACTGCTCGTATTGCGATTCCTTTGTACCGTAGCCTGCGTTGATCGTGACCACGTATCGATGGTCAGGAGAAACAGCCATCGAAATCGGCAGGCTGTTCAGCCGCTGCGGATGCCCTGGCGCCTCGCCGAGTATCTGCTTGCTTGTAGAAAGGTTAATTGTCTGGTCTGAGGTTTGGCCTCGCAGCGTACCTGCGGCGATCACAAAGGCCATCAAGAGAGACGCAACCGGAACCTTCATCTGCATGCCCGCACGTTAACAGACTGAGCCGCCGGAGCGCTTTACAGAACAGTTACTTGCTCACACCTTCCGAAGCTCAGCCCTCGACCAGCCTTACGGAAACATCCGGTTCAACGTTCGCGCAAAAGGAATCGTCTCGCGAACGTGATCCAACCCACACACCCAGGCCACCACTCGCTCAATGCCCATTCCGAAGCCAGCATGCGGCACCGAACCGTAGCGGCGCAGATCGAGATACCACTGAAAAGCCTCCATCGGCAGATTATGCTCCTCAATGCGGCTCTTGAGCAGGTCATAACTGTCAACGCGTTGCGAACCGCCAATGATCTCGCCGTAGCCCTCCGGAGCCAGCACGTCCACACACAGGGCAAAGGTCGGGTCCACCGGGTCGGGCTGCATATAAAACGCCTTCACCGCGGCCGGATAGCGATGCACCATCACCGGCTTGTCAAACTGCTTTGTCAGCCACGTTTCATCCGGCGAACCAAAGTCGTTTCCGTACTCAAACGGATGTTCAAGGTGTCCATCCTTGTGTGCCTGGTTCAACATCTTTACCGCCTCGTCGTAACGCAGCCGCGGGAAAGGCGCCTTGATCCCTTCCAGCTTCGTAACGTCGCGGCCAATCGTATCCAGATCCTGCCGATGGCGGGCCACGACCGACTGCACGATGTGGCTGATAAAGTTTTCCGCCAGCTCCATCAGCCCGTCCAGATCGCAGTAAGCCACCTCGGGCTCGATCATCCAGAACTCGGTCAAGTGCCGCCGCGTCTTCGATTTCTCCGCACGGAAAGTCGGCCCAAAGCTATAGACCTTACCCAGCGCCAACGCAGTCGACTCGATATACAACTGGCCGCTCTGCGTCAGAAAAGCCTCTTCTCCGAAGTAATCCACAGGGAAGAGTGTCGAAGTTCCCTCGCACGCGGCCGGAGTCAGAATCGGCGGGTCGGTCCTCACAAATCCATTCGTGTCGAAGTACTCGGAGGCTGCCCGCATGATCTCCGCGCGGATGCGAAGAATCGCCGCCTGCCGCGCCGAGCGCACCCACAGATGCCGTCGCTCCATCAGGAACTCGACGCCGTGCTCCTTGGGCGTGATCGGATACGGATCATCCTCCGGCACGCGCTGCACTACCTGAATCTGCTCCACATCCAGCTCGTAGCCTCCCGGCGCTCGCTTGTCGGCCCGCACCTTGCCGGTCACGATCACGCTCGACTCCTGCGTAAGCCCCTTCAGGGCCTCAAAGACCTCCGGAGCCACACCGGCTTTGTGGGCCACGCCCTGAATCGTTCCCGTGCCGTCGCGAAAGATAGGAAAGAGCAGTTTGCCGCTTTCGCGCATGTTGTAGAGCCAGCCGCGCAGCGTGACGGACTGGCCCTCATGCGCTCCGATGGCGGAAATCGTAGAAACAGGGGCGGAAGTTGTTGCGAATTCAGACATGATTGGGGACCGCTTTCGTGAACTCAGTGTGACCTATCAGGATAACGCCGCGAGACGGAGCCACGCGAAGGCACCGGCTAGTTACCAGCGTGTAAGGGAAGCCCTAACCATCCTCCTCCTCCGAGCCGATAGATGAGAGAAAGCCAAATCCCATCGGCTTGATCTCTTCTGGAAGGTTGACGATGTTGCGCTCCCTCAGAATTTCCTCATCGCCTGCTGCGGTTGTCGCAGTGGTTGCTGCGGTGATGGCCCTCCTCAATCCATTCCCAAATGCAGTCGCCCAACAGTGGACGCAGCATTCCAGAGACCGCATCGTCCGCCCGATTGTCGAGTCCGAGGTCGTAACCCTCGCCGGCAACGTGCACCCAATGGCGCGTCCGGAGTTCGACCGCGGTGCAGTTTCCGCCGACACACGGCTTGAGCGCATGGTGCTCGTCCTGCAGCCCAGCCTCGCTCAGCAGCAGGAGCTAGACACGCTCGTCGAGGCCCAGCAGCAGCCTAACTCCGGCGTCTACCGCCAGTGGCTCTCCCCCGGAGAGTACGGCGCCCGTTTCGGCGTCTCAAACTCCGATCTGGCCAAAGTCACCGGCTGGCTCACCAGCCACGGATTCGCCATCGAGCAGATTCCCGCGGGCAGGCGGCTGATTCTCTTCTCCGGCACCGCTGCGCAGGTAGTCGATGCCTTTCACGCCGAGATGCACCGCTACGCAGTCAACGGCATCATGCACATGGCCAACTCACAGGACCCTCAGATTCCCCGCGCAATCGCGCCAGTAGTCACAGGCATATTGTCTCTGCACGATTTCCGCCGTACCTCAGCCCTCCGACCCGCACGCCAGATAGCCAAGCCTGAAAACACCCAGGGCAGCACGCACTACCTATTTCCCACCGACTACGCCACCATCTACAACCTCGCCCCGCTCTACGCGGCAGGCCGTGACGGCAGCGGCGTCTCGATCGCCATCGTAGGCCGCAGCAATATCAATCTGAGCGACGTAAGCAGCTTCCGCAGCGGTTCGGGCCTCGCCGCAAACCAACCCACGGTCATCCTCGACGGAACCAACCCCGGCCTCATCGCCGGAGATCAGGACGAGTCCACCCTCGATGTGGAGTGGTCTGGCGCAACCGCGCCGGGCGCTGCGGTCAAGTTCGTCGTCGCTGCTTCCACTTCCACCACTGACGGCGTGGACCTCTCCGCGCAGTACATCGTCAACCACAAGACGGGCACCGTCATGAGCACCAGCTACGGCAGTTGCGAGGCCTACATGGGCTCCTCAGAGCTGGCCTTTTACAACAGTCTCTGGGAGCAGGCGGCCAGCGAAGGCATCAGCTCCTTCGTCTCGTCGGGAGACAGCGGCGCTGCCGGCTGCAATGGAGGCTCGTCCACCAGCGGATCGGGACCTGCCGTCAACGGCCTGTGCAGCTCGCCTTACTCCACCTGCGTCGGCGGCACCGAGTTCAATGAAGGCTCAGGCAACTACTGGGGCAGCACCAACGGCGCAGGCGGTGGCTCGGCTCTCTCCTACATTCCAGAAAAAGTATGGAATGAGAGCGCCAGCGACGGCGGTTCTGGACTGTGGTCTTCAGGCGGCGGTATCAGCGAGATCTACGGACAGCCCACGTGGCAAAAGGGCGTCTCAGGCGCCAACAGCAACAACATGCGCGCCGTCCCTGACGTATCTCTCACCGCAGCCAGTCATGACGGCTACCTGATCTCTGAAAACGGCTCCTGGTATGTCATCGCCGGTACATCGGCAGGCGTGCCTCTGTTGCCATCATAGCCAACGTACGCTCAGTCTTCCTCCGGGATGCAATAGCATGAGGCAATGGCTCCGCTGCTCGAGATCGAAAACCTGCGCGTGCACTTTGGAACGGCAGAGGTGGTGCGCGGCGTCAGTATCGCGATTGAAGCGGGAGAGGTGCTGGGACTGGTGGGAGAATCGGGCTCAGGCAAGAGCGTAACTTCGCTGGCGATTCTAGGCCTGCTGGGGCCAGCGGCACGCGTAGAAGGTGCGATACGGTGGCAGGGCCGAGAGCTGCTGGGTCTGCCTTCCGGTGCATTGCGAAGCCTGCGGGGGCGCGAGATCGCGATGGTCTTTCAGGAGCCGATGACGGCGCTGAACCCGGTGATGCGCGTGGGACGGCAAATCATAGAGGCAATCGAGGCGCATCAACCAGGGTTGTCAGCGCGAGAGGCGAAGCGGGCTGCGATCAAGGCTCTCGAAGAGGTTGCGATTCCCGACGCGGCGGGCCGCTTCCGGGACTACCCGCATCAGTTTTCCGGCGGCCAGCGTCAGCGCATCCTCATCGCCATGGCGCTGGTGCATAAGCCAAAGCTGCTGATTGCGGATGAACCTACGACGGCGCTCGACGTGACGGTGCAGGCGCAGGTGCTGGAGCTGCTGAAGAGGCTGCAGCGCGAGCACGAATTGGCAATGATCTTTACCAGCCACGACCTCGCCGTGGTCGGCCAGGTGGCGGGACGGGTCGCCGTGATGCGACACGGACAGGTGCTGGAAAGTGGCCCGGCATTGCAGGTTCTGACGCGGCCTGAGCACCCTTACACGAAGAGCCTGCTCGCCGCGGTGCCTACATTGCATACGGATCGCAACTCTCCACTGGCAAGCATCGAACGCAGCTCAACCTAGAAATTCTGCAGTCCAAACGAGCGATTAGACAGGCCAAAGCAGAAGCTCTAACTGTGCAGGTCTATGAATTTCATTTGAATAGGGGAAGATACACTTCGAGATTACGCGTCTGAAATCGCTCTCGGGAGAGAGCTGGGAATTCAAAGACAACCAAAGTACGGAATAAATTTCATATCACCCTTCGCCAAGGAAGGGTGATATGTCCGTCAAATCATGCAGCGCTGCGGCTTAAACAGCGACTACGTCTTCCGTTTCGACCACGCTCTCCGCAGCCACCGAAACCTTGACGTGGGCGGTGACTTCGCGGTGCAGCTTGATCGCCACAGAAGTGGTGCCGACAGCCTTGATGGGCTCGACCAGCTGAATCTTGCGGCGGTCAACCTCAAAGCCACGGGACTCGAGTTCGTGGGCGATGTCAGCCGAGGTGACGGAGCCAAAGAGGTGTCCGTTCTCTCCCGACTTACGGGTAAAGCTGAGCGACAGTGGTTCCAGTTGCCCAGCCAGGGTCTCGGCGAGCGCCTTCTCAGAAGCGGAACGGCGAGCAGCAGAGGCCTTCATCTGTTCGATTACGGCCTTGTTAGAGGCATTAGCCTGCAGCGCGAGCTTTCGCGGCAGCAGGAAATTGCGACCATAGCCCTCGGCGACTTTCACCACGTCTCCGCGGTGGCCAAGATTGGCTACGTCTTCCTTCAAAATGACTTCCATTTGAACATCTCCAGTGTTGCGGGCGGCGTTTTGGCCTCAGTGCCCTGTCTTGTTTGACACGGGGCCGGCCTGAGGGTTGCGCCGCGTCGGATTATAGAGCGATACCACGTTCGTTTGGCTAGTCCACAAAAGATGCAGAGTTGCCATTTTGATCACCTTCCACAGGTTCCGCCCATTTCTATGGTGGCGGGCTGCAGTAGACCGTGGCAGAAAACCCTAGTGACGCGCGGCAAAAGGCAGCAGAGCGATATTCCGGGCCTGCTTGATGGCGCGAGTGAGACGGCGCTGGTGCGTGGTACAGACTCCCGTGAGCCGCCGGGGAACAATCTTGCCACGCTCGGCTACGAAGCCTTGCAACAGGCGGACGTCGCGGTAAGGGATGGCATCGATCTTCTCGGTGCAGAACTTGCAAACCTTCTTGCGGCGGAAAAACTTGCCGCGGCCGCCAGGACCACCGGCAGGACGAGGACCGCCTGCTGCACGATTTCCCTGGTAGCCGCCGCCCGGACCGGATTGGCCGGCTGGGGCAGGAGCTGCGCCGGTCTCCGGCGCCTTGACTGTAGTTTCGTCGGACATGATATTTCCTTTTCCTGATGCGTTGCCCGGCGTCCCCGGGTCGCTGGTTCCAACTGCCGTTTGACGCCCTTGCGGGCTTTGCGGCAGCCAATCTTTTTGAACTGCACCTGAGTTACGCGGTGGCGGCAGCCGGTTCGGCTTCGACGACGCTGGCTACGGCAACAGGCTCGGCAACAGCGGGAGCAGGAGCGGCGGGCTGAACGTGCGGCTCCGCACTGCGCTTCTTGTGCGCGTTGCGGTGGGCACGAATTTTGGCCAGGCGCTTCTCTTCCTCGTCCATGCGCACGGTAATGAACTTGATCACCGGCTCAGTGACGCGAAGGCGGCGCTCGAGCTCAGCCACGACTGTGCCGTTGGCCTCGATCGTCAGCAGCACGTAGTTGCCATCGTTGAACTTGCGCACCGTGTAGGCCAGCTTGCGGCGGCCCCACTTTTCGCTGTTCTTGACCACGCCGCCACCATTGGTAACGGTGGTTTCGAAGCCAGCGATCAACTTGTCCAGCTCTTCGTCGACCACATCGGGCCGCACGATGTACATCACTTCATACGAACGTTCCATCTTTGACTCTTTCCGCCGAGGCTTTCGTCTCGGCCACTCCGCCGGTTCTTGTGAACCTTAGCGGCTTCTTACCGTCTTGCTTCACCCGGTCATCGCCAGGTTAGTCTTTCCGATTAAACTCGTTCATCGCGGCTGCCGGTCCGTCCGTTACGATCCTGCGCACCGCGGTTGCCACCTTATCCAAAACCTCGTCCAACACAGCCAGATCCGCCTTGCGCATTGGATCGAGCAGGTAATCCTTGCCACCGCGCCGTTTGGCTCCCGCTGCTATCGCTTCGGGAGGAAGATCCTGACCGACGCCGATCCTGATCCTCAACCATTCATTCGTGCCCAGGACCGAGGAGATACTGCGGGCCCCGTTGTGTCCCGCAGGTGAGCCTCGCTCCCTGATCTTGATGGTGCCGAGCGGCAGGTCCAGCTCGTCGTAAATGACGATGAGCCTTGTTTCCAGTTCTTCCGGCCCAACCCCGAACTCCTTCAACAGGGCGGATACTGACAATCCGCTCAGGTTCATGAAGGTTTCCGGCTTGGCCAGAATCACCTCCCGGCCGCCTATTCTGACGGTTCCGGTCTGCGCCCTGCATCTTCGGTTCTGGACCGCAACGCTCTCCTGCTGAGCGATGCGGTCGATTGCCATAAATCCCGCGTTATGCGGCGTCCAAACGTACTCCAAACCAGGATTGCCCAGACCCACTATTACGAGCGGCCCGGTAAACTTTTCCGAACTCGCCGGCAACATTGCTTGCTCTTCCATTCGTTGAGTGTGACGTGTGAAGTGTGGAGCGAGTCTTGTTTCTCACACTCACCACTTCACACCCCCACACTAGCCTCTTACTTCTTCGCCTCAGCTGCAGGCGCGTCGGTCTTGCCCTTCTTGGCTACTTCCGGCTCGGTGCCCGCAACAGCAGCTACGGCAACATCTGCCACCGGCTCTGCTTCAGCCTTGATCGAAATCACGTGCGCCACGGTCGTATCTTCTGCCGTGAGGAACTTGAAGGTCTTCGATACACTGGAGTGCGGCAGATCGCTGACGCGAATCACGGCATGCATATGAAGCCCGGTCACATCCACATCGATGTGGCTGGGAATCTCGGTCGGCAAGCACTCGATTGCTACTTCGCGCAATACCTGGTCAAGGATGCCGCCTTCGGTCTTGACGCCCACCGGCACGCCAACCAGACGGATCGGCACGCTGACTTCCATCGTCTTGTCGAGCGCGATGCGCTTCAGGTCGATATGCAGCAGGGTGTCGCGGATCGGCTCATACTGCCAGTCCACGATCATGGCCTTGGCTACTCCCTGGCCCGCAATCTCCACGTCGAAGATGGTGTTGTGGCCCGACTCAGAGTGCAGGATCTGCAGAATCTGCTTGGGGTCGACCTCGACAGCCACTGAATCTTTTCCGGCGCCGTATACAACTGCGGGAATCTTACCGG
>Ga0206975_1038_pt1 | contig 38612 bp, 34 predicted proteins | sample Alteio_BWOrgHeat_81_FD_152919 | JGI IMG/M metagenome (GOLD analysis project Ga0206975, IMG submission 152919) | Enriched cells from forest soil in Barre Woods Harvard Forest LTER site, Petersham, Massachusetts, United States -... | ecosystem: Environmental > Terrestrial > Soil > Temperate forest >... | reverse complement strand
TAAGCTTGATGGCTTTTTTGTTTTTAGCCCGAAGGGTGCTTGCCCTGCAGGCTGGCTCCTTCCCTAAAAATGCCCTCTGGGAATTTTCTTAACGGTCGGCCCTCCTACGGGCTACTTTAGACATATAAAACCTTACAAATCAACAGATTGTAAGGCTTTTTTTGTTTTGTAGTAGTTGATGGTGGAGGAGGTAGTTTAGGCTGGGAAAGGGGTGGAGTTGCTGGGAGTGGGAAAGAGGGTACATGCTTCCCCCGGGGCTTCCCCCTTTTTATGTCCAGGTAATTGAATTAGCTTCGCTTCAAATAAATAGACATATGACTTATGGCCTTTTAAAACTAACTGTTCTAGGTGGAATTTTCTGCATGATGTTTTCTGCTTGTAACACAGAGCCATCTAAAGCAGCCGCGAACGATCCGATTAACCAAATCAAGCCTACGGTTTCTAAGGATACGCTGGTAGGTACAGTTTATATTAATAATGAGATCGGTTGGACGATCAACATTCCCGCCGGGTTTGAGATTTTGAAAAATAAGGATCGGGATTCACTTAATAAGGCTGGTACTGATGAGTTAAATAAGAAAGGAGTTGAATACGTAAATATTGATGGGATGAGACATCTGATTTGCTTCAAAGGAAGTGGCTCAAATGCGTTTATTTCTACCGTTGCCCCACCTGCCCCGGATTATAAAGGATCTTTAAAGGATGCTTGTTCTATACTCTATCGTGAATGTGTGACCTTTGGTGGAAGAGTAGATTCTACTTATTCCATGGAAGAAATATCTGGCATACGGTTTTATCGTTTCGAATTGGATCTTTACAAAAAAAGCGGAGAATTTGCTGGGTCAATGGTCTGTTATATGAAAAAGATTCATGATTTGGCATTTTGTGCCATGATTTCATATAACAATACAAAAGAAAAGAATCTGCTGAATGAGGCATTCAAAAATTCTAAATTCACGAGGTAGGATTACTCTGAGGCTTCCCCCCGTCGGAAAGTTAGCGACCGCGAAAAAGGAAAGTTGAAACCGCTAAAAACGGAACCATATGTCGGAAGTGGAACCACTCACTGTATTTTTGACGGAAACAAAAGATCATGAACAATCCAAACTCATTGCCAGAAGGTCATAAAATTGTGTACTTCGAAGAACAGGCTAAACGGGCATGTTCAGCCGAAGCCATCAAGATCATCGACAAAATTTCAAATCATATAAAATCCATTTCCGGGTTTCCAAAACCTCATGAGTGGAGTATCAACTGTGACAGCATGACAAGGTCTTTGGAGGAGATTCAAAACAGTCAGTTGGAAATCATTGCCGCAATAAAGGATGGCACTTTTCTTCATGAAGAGAACGTCCGGCTTGATGTTGCCAAGGAGGTAACTCACTTTTTTGCTCATAGCTACCATCAAAAAACCCGTGGTCATGCCGGCTGTGGTGAAAACAAAAACGGTTTAGCCCGGATTTACGCATTCGTCCCCGTTATCTGAGTAGCTCTTGGAAGAGCCGGAAAATTGTACTGAATACACACTTTCTCAGAGTTTTAATGCCGGATCTTCCGGGAAGCAGGAATTGGGGTGGATTGGATCGTTTAAAGCAGATTCAGAAAGAATTTAATATCCAATAAGTTAGTTCCATATATTTACTGTATGCTGAATCAATTTACAGAAAGAATGGCCGGTAAATCGGATGATGAGCTTATAGCCATCTTAACCGCGAACCGTCCGGACTATATTGAAGATGCACTGTTTGCTGCCCAGTTAGAGTTTGACAAAAGGAGGATACCAGCAGAAAGGATTGAAATAGTAAGGGAGGAGCAAGCTTTCATAAGGGAACTTAAGCTGGCAAGAGCAGCAGAGCCTTTAGAGAAAGAGATAAAGATTATTTCTCTTTTGATCCCCTACCTCGCTAAACGTATATATGGCCATCGGTTCAGGAAGTACAGACTGGAAGGATATGACAGGAAATATTCGGAGTTTGTTAATTTTCTGACATGGGGTTGGCTTTCCTGGCTAGGGCTAGGAATACTAATCGCAATCTTGAGTAAATATTTCTGAATCCCCGTTTAGATAAGCAAAGGCCCAAGTGTTGGTAGGGTGGTGGAAATGGGGTAGATTTAAAAATCAACAATCCCAAATTTTTAATATAGTTAATCAAATATGCGCATTTCCCATCTGGGTTTATCCTTTCTGTTTTTTATCATTTCTCCAATATTGAGAGGCCAGGACACCGTTAAGACCCGAGAAGTGATTGCCAATTACCCTGGTTGCCAGGAGAGGTATTCTGTGAAGGTCTCAAATGGGAGAATCTGGCATGGGAAGTTCACTTATACCTATGGCAAGGTAGTGATGATGGAAGGATTTTATTTCAATGACATGATGGATGGTAATTGGAAATACTTCTATCGGAGTGGTAAATTAAAACATCAGGTTGTTTTTTCGAAGGGTATATATGTGAAAAGCTTAGGTGAGTATTATGAAAATGGAAACTTGAAATGTTCTGACAGCGTTTCCGGGAAAAAGGAGATCGTGAAACGTTTCACGCAGATGTCTGAACTATACAAGGAAACGGTTTATTTTAATAAAACAAGGATCAGGGTCACTTATTACTACCTCCAAAGCGGAAAGCCTCGTGTGGTTATCATGAATGATCAGGATACGGCTGTGACCAAGATAACGCGGTATTATGAAAATGGAACTGTCCGATCTGTCCTACTCAAACGGAACGATCTTCCGTATACCGGATTAGGAGCTTTTGATCCTGATGGTAGGCCGATCGATCAGGGCAACCTCAGTGAGGGAAACGGAACGCTTATAACCTATCAGGACACCTCATTTGTGTTGCTCGAAAGTAAGTTTGCCTACAAGGATCAAAAAAAGAACGGGGAAGCCATCTGCTATTTCACCAATGGGAAGATTGGAAGGAAAGGTACCTATCTCAATGATGGGTATTCAGGGAAATGGGAATATTATAAGCCTACAGGGAAACTCGATTTTAAGCGTGACTTTGAAATACACGACCATCACCCGGTCGGCGCGGATTTGTCGGGTTGCAAGTGCGTACGGTAGTCCGTGTCTTTTTTTAGAATACCAAACGAGTCCTATTGATTTCAGGGATTTTAAATCCCAATAATATATTCACAGCGGTAAGAGGGAGTAGAAGAGAGGCACAGATGCACCATCGCACAAGCGGCGCTTCCTATCCGCGCCGACTGGTAACCTTTGCTAAAGAAGAACTCAAAAAAATGATCGTGAATGGAACACCAAGTTAACATTGCCAAGACTGTATCCAGCTTCAGCCTCAGGACAAAATCGAATTTCTTTCTTCTTCCACTTATTTCAATCGGATTGGGCGTATATCTGCTGGACAATATGGATTGGTATCTATACCATAAACATATACTCAAACACCAGGATGAAATTCGAGGAAGACATGACCTTGGTTTAATGATATTTTCAGCTGTCCTGTTTTTAATTGGCATTGTTACCGTTATTGCTGTTTTTGTTGTTTCTCAAAGAGTATCAATAAATACCCTGGAACAAACGATCACTTTTAAAAAGATATTTACAGGTAAGGAAACTGCAATACCTTTTACTGAAATTGAAGGGTGTTTTGAAACAACGAAACAGAACAATGCCGGCAAATTCAAAGTCATATTGTTTGTTAATAATGGCTTTTTGCTGGGTTCGATATCAAGTAGCCAGTATTCAAATTTTGATGAATTGAGGAACTCGCTTGGCAAATTAAAATATCTCGGCTTTATTCAATACAACGCCTTTGATCACATAAGAATGCATAACGGCTATTCTCTGCAGAAATTAAAACCAGGAAAAATTGGTTAGCGTCGGCCATCAGGCAGATTGAAACCAGGTCGGTGCGGATTTGCCTTAAAGGATAAATAGGGTTGCAAGTGCGCAAGGTAATCCGTGCCTCTTTATAGAATGCCAAACCAGTCCGGTTGATTCCCGGGATTTTAAATCCCAATAATCTAATCACAGAGGTAAGGGGGAGTAGAAGAGATGCACGGATACATCCTCGCACAAGCGGCGCTTCATATCCCCGCCGACATATCCGTGCCGACCCGGTTATGGCAAAAGAACTACCTTAGCCTCTGAACATGAGCAATAATCCATTCTCCGACCGGTATACCAAGCATTCCAATGCAGAATTATTGAAAATTCTCAGCCGAAAGACAGAGTACCAACTTCTTGCTATTGAAGCTGCACAAGAAGAGTTAGACAAAAGACAGTTAACGGAAGTGCAAGTAAGGGAAGCGAACGCTATTTTGGCCGAAAAGGAACAGTTGAAGACTCTTAAAGAGCAAGCGAATCAAGCGGCTAAAAACAAAATATCCTCTGTTTTTTCAAAAACATTTGAAATAATTAATCCCATACAGAATTCGTCGCCAACAGCAGGAAAGTTGATAGTGCTGACTTGTCTTGTTTTAAGCCTTGCATTTATACATGAGATGACAGATGCAGTCTCTCTCTTGAAATTTCTTTTGTCCAGTCCGGACTTAAATTGGGACTCTTCAGTTGTATTTGCATTAGTTCCACTTATCCTAATCCCGCTAGAGGTATTTTTGCTCTGGAGAAGAAAGAGAGTTGGCTGGATTCTGTGTTACATTCATTTTACATTTGCATTGTTTATCGCTATTAACACAATCGGTTTCTTGTTGTTAAAAGCCCCACTCCTTTTACCACCCAACAGAAGCCTATTGACACTGCCCATGGTATATTATGTTGAACAAATAACAATTCCCTTCGGATGTATGTTAGTTCTGAGTAGAAAAATTGTTTTGGATATTTATAAAATCAACTGGAAGCACATAAGTATTATAATTTGTGGAGTTGGTGCACTAATTGCATTTTTGGACTTCAAATTTTAACGGATCTAAGATCAGCAAATTCTTCAAAAAACTCCCACCGTGCTTCCCGGTGATCAAAATCCACCGGCTAAAAACAGCTCCAAAACCATCGCCCGTTCGAATAGGATATTCCAGCATCAAGAATAACATCATTTTAAGCATTAATTGCGGCATCATTTACGGTATTAATTGCGGTATCTGTTGCGGTATCAATAATATTAATTAAATATGTGAATATCAGTTTATTAGAATTAAAAATGAAGCGAACTTGTGTATTATTTTGCGGGATATATTTTGTAACAACTTGCGGTATTCCAGGAATGCTGGGAATATAGACTCTTTTTGACTTTACTTACCCGTAATTCGCGATTTGCAAATCGCGAATTATTGCTTTCCGGTCGGCGCGGATTTGTTAGGTTGCAAGTGTGCAAGGTAATCCGTGCTTGTTTTCTGAACGCCAAACGAGTCCGGTTGATTCCAGGGATTTTAAATCCCAATAATTTATCAGAGTGGTAATGGAGAGTAGAAAAGAGGCACGGATACCCCATCGCATAAGCAGCGCTTCTTAACCGCGCCGACCGACTAAGGAAAGTAGAAGAGAGGCACGGATACTCGGACGCACAGACTTAGCTGCATATCCGCGCCGACCGTTGTCCTGGTAGACTTTTAGCAGGCCCGTACCTTCCCTTAAATTTCCCTGATCCAGAAGCTTGCCGGAAGGATCAAAACACCCTTCACCGGTATAGGGCTTGTATCTTTTTAGTAAGAGCGCCGAGCGCACACCTCCGTTTTCGTAATAGTGAGTGATTCTTGTTAGGGAGGTGTCCGGATCGTCTTTACTGGAAACTGTTTTTATTTTACCGGTGGCAGGATAATAGACCGTTTCCCGGATTCGCATACCGTTAAAATAAAGGATCTCTTTACTCAGTTCGGATTTAGGGGTATATATCCATATAAATTCCTTTTTGCCGGCAATGCTGTCGACACATTCTTTTGTGCCGTCAGGGTAATAGGCGCCGAGACTTTTGGTAAAGTGACCCTTTGAATACAATACAGCTGCTTTCAGTTTTTTTCCAGGGTAATAATATCTCCATTCCCCATCCAGCCTGTCGTTATCATAGGACCCTGTAATTAGCAATTCGTTATTGTAAGAACAGGTAATCGGGCCATGCCATATTTTTTCATCACTCAGTCTTACATAGTAAGTTTCCACCAATCCGTTCACGGTTTTGGTAAGTTTCCTGGTTTGTAGGCTGTCCTGTGCCGAAATGACAGAGCAAACTAACAAGAAAGAGATAATAAAAAGTAGGGAGCGGTGAAGCATAAAAAAGAGTTACAAACGACAAATATATCTTTTATTGAGAAGATCGCTTCATCTAGTGTTTCTGTTCCTGGAAGTCCAGTAATTCCTGGGATTTTAAATCCCATTTCTTCAGCTTTACAGGATGTGAGTAGCCAGGATCAAAGGCGGGGATACGTTGGCGCGGGAGCAGCGCAGCATATCCACACCAGGGATAAGGAATTATCTACCTTTACTCTATATATTTGTTTTACACAATTCATAAATACACGTTCCTTATTCCACCACCATGTCTGCACTTGATGTCTGGGTTCAAACCAAAGCGATATCCTTCCCTCTGGCAGGACGCAAAAATGCATCCATTACTATCAGCATCAAGCAACTGGTGGTAAAGAATGAGCAAGGCGAAAAGGAAATTATTCCCCGCTCCGAAATCGACAACCTGATCTTTACCGACGGAGGTTTTAACGGGGAAATCCAAAGCGCCGGCTCGAACGGTTCTTTGCGGAATACGATGAGCGATGGGAAAAACAACACCTTAACTTTCAACTGGAAAGAGAAACCCCATTCTTATACGATTTTCGTAGACAAAAAAATGCAGCGGGATTTTTTATACACCTACGTCGAACATTGCCTGAGAGACTATCAAATGGAAGCTGCTGTTTTTTGTCAGGGCCATAAAGTAGTCGGAACGGGCGCTGATGTAAAGTCCGTCGCCTGGCTTCAAAAAAGGAACCTCTACCTGTTTATTGGGGCAATTATCCTGGTGTGGATCCTCCGAAGTGTTTTCTCCTAAATAGAAAGACTACCCCTTCCCCTTAAATATTCCTCCATTCGCGATTTGCAAATCGCGAATCATTGCCAATCCCGATCAAGTGGCGATTAACTAATTGAAACTCATTGCTGTTGAATTTACCTCCTATCTGTCTTAATTCTCAGTGTAATGATTATTTGCTGTGTTTATGTAGATAAAACACAAAAAATATAGTTATATTTGCTTTAAAATAAAAATAGTCATGATAATTGAATTTTCCGTGTCGAATTTCAGGTCGATCTATACCAAGGTGACTTTGAACCTGCAGGCAACAAAACTTACCGGGAAAGAGGCTTCAAATACCCATTACTTCACCCCTGACAAGTACCCACAACTTCCCATTCTAAAATCAGCTGTTGTATATGGTGCGAACGCTTCTGGTAAGAGTAATCTGTTGAGAGCGGTTGAGTTCTTTAAGAATTTTGTGATCAACTCCACCGACCTGAAGTTTGGTGATCCCTTGCCACATGCTCCGTTCGGACTTTTGAAAACAGCGCTTCAAGAACCCTCCTCGTTTGAAATGGAATTCATTGCAAAGGATAATATCCGGTATATCTATGGGTTTTCATTTGACCGTACGGATATTATAGAGGAGCACCTGCTCTCGTTTACAACGCGGAAGCCAGCGGAAATATTTGTTAGAAAGAAAGGGGAAAGTATTCGTTTCAGCAGTTCATTCAAGGGGCCCAAAAAATCTTTGGAAGATCAGCTTCAGAATAACCATTTGCTCTTGTCAAAGGCTGCCAACAGCAATTTCGACCAGGTACATAAAATTTACAGCTATTTTTCTGATAATATAAACGTGTTTCATTCCACATACGCAAATAACAACCTTTCTAAACGAAGCTCTTTTGAAAATGACGTGTACCGGAATAAAATAAATCAATTTTTGAAAATTGCTGACACCGGGATTGAATCCTTGGAAGTGGTTAAGGAGGATAAGGATTATTTCAGCCAGCTAGCGAACAACAGCTGGCCCATCACCAATTCCAACCCGAATTCATTTTATGAGCATGCGGCAAAACTGGCACTCGATGAGCCATCCTATAAAGCAAATGTGGTGCATTATACCTCGGATGAAGAAAAGAAGGAAAAGGTAGTTTGGTCCTTGGATGAAGAGTCCGCGGGTACAATCAAACTGTTTGCCATTGCAGGTCCCATCATCGACATCTTAAACGGAGGGCATGTGCTTATTTTTGATGAAATCAATAATAGTTTGCATCCACTAATCAGTGAATTTATTGTTCGCTTATTTCATAACACTAATACGAACCCTCATAATGCGCAGTTGATTTTCACCACCCACGACACTACCTTGTTAAATAAGGAAACATTCAGACGGGATCAAATCTGGTTCCTGGAGAAAAATAAGCGAGGCATGTCCGAATTGTTTCCCCTGTCGTCATTTGATAAAAAGGAAGTTCGCTGGGATGTTCCTTTCGATAAATGGTACCTCTCCGGCAGGTTTGGTGCATTGCCGAGCGTACAGGATTTTAAACTGGATTCCAAATGAGGTATCGGCTTATTACTCAGACGAGAAGTGTAAAGAAGCGTTTTCTCATACTTTGCGAAGGAGGAAAAACTGAACCGGGCTATTTTAATGCAATACGCAATGATAAAATGCATTCAAATGCACTTTCCGCTTTGCGGATCGTTGTTCACGATACCAAATATAATACGGCAAAAGAATTGGTTGCAGAGGCCATCGGAAAGATCAAAGAGGCAAAGAAAGAGAAAAACCCGTTTGACGAAGTCTGGATTGTGGTTGATCGGGATGGCTATACGAAGCATCCGGAATCTTTTGACAGGGCAAGGGCTAACGGTATACATATTGCATTTTCAAGCACCTGTTTTGAATTTTGGACGTTGCTTCATTTTGAATATACCTCCAGGTCATTTAATAATTGTGATGATGTAATCCGGAGATTAAAGCAGCATTTACCAGATTATGAAAAATCGGTGGATTATTATCCGGTATTAAAAAGATATACGGAACAAGCTATTCAACGAAGCGAGCAAATTGTTGCGCATTGGAGTGAAGTCGGAGATGGAAGAATCTGGACCTATAACCCTTATTCTGATGTGGGTTTTCTAGTTAAGAGGCTCCTGGCATTAGCTTAAATTCAAAAGAATATAAAGCGGTTGGATGGAATTTGCCCTAAAGAATAAATAAGGCTGCAAGTGCGCAAGGTAATCCGTGCCTGTTTTTTGAATATCAAACGAGTTCGGTTGATTCCAGGGATTTTAAATCCCAATAGACTAATCACAGCGGTAATGTGGAGTGGAAGAGAGGCACGGATACATCCTCGCACAAGCGGCGCTTCCTATCCGCGCCGACCGGGAAATTCTTTCTTTGATTTCCAGTAATGCCAGCCTATTCATTGACAACGCTACTGCTATTTATAAGTAAGCGTTTTACATTATGATTTTATTTTTTTAGCCGGACTACCTGGAGTCTTTCGGAATCGCTTCCTTGTTTTTCTTATCGATGTCATCTTGTTTCTTCTTGTCTGCTTTTTTAATCTCATCGGCCTTCATCTCTACTTGTCTGTCGGCTTTAAGCTTTTCCTCCTTTTGCTCTTCTACCTTGCGGTTGGCTATTCTCAGGTCATTCGCCTTTGAATCGGTTTTGTCCTGACTCTTGCTTAGCTGTTCGGATTTATGATCGGCATTATCCTGAGCCCGTTTTACATCTTCGGCCTTGTTGTCTGCTTTATTTTCGGCCTTTTTCAGATCTTCCTCCCTCTTATCTGATTTTCTCTGTTCTTTCTGCGCTTGCCTATCCATTTTAGGGGTACTTAGGGAATCTTTTTTCTCCTGAGCGGATACAGAACCGAAGAAAATACGTCCGCAAAGAGCCAGACCGAGAAGTGTGATTTTAATTTTCATATGCTTGTTTTGATGGAGTTGGAGCGTTATTTTCACAACAAAGCAAAGGTGCATGTGTTTAGGAAAGCGAGCATTATATAAGCACTGGGGATTGTTGCACATTCAACAGTTTTCGGTTGCTGCTGGTTCAGTGAATCGTTGTCAGAGGGGAGGGAGGCCCGGATACTCACACGCACGGACTTAGCTGTTTGTCCTTTAAGGGCATATCTGCACTATCGGGGGCTTCATATCCTTCCATTCAGTTGTGCAAATGGAGGCGAAAAAAAGCTTAAATTTGAGTGACAAAAGATGATAGACATGGTAACCGTACATCCACAATTCATAACCGATACAGCTGGCAAAAAGCTCGTCGTACTTCCCATCAAAGAGTTTAACAGCCTAATGGAGGAATTGGAAGACATAGACGATGTTCGTTTATACGATAAGGCCATGGCCTCTAAAGAGCCATCCATTCCCATTGATGAAGCGTTTAAGACGATCGAAGCTAAGCGCAAAAAGAAAAAGTAGATGGCCTACCAGATTACGTTAAGGAAAGGGGCTTTAAAAGCACTGGAAGCGATTAACGAGCCATACTATTCTAATATTAAATCAGCCATCTACAGCCTAGCTAAAGACCCACGCCCGAAAGGTTGTAAAAAACTCAAGGGGCGAGACGGTTATCGCATACGTGTATCTGATTACCGCATTATCTATAATGTTTTTGACAACATACTCATCGTTGATGTGATCGATTTGGGGCATCGAAAAGATATTTATGAGTGAATTGAGTAATGGTTACTATTATTCATGCAGCACCCGATATCCGCTCCAACTGAGGACTTATCTGTGGATGCTATTCTGAAAACCTTTAAATAGTCAACACAGGTTTAGGTGTGAGAGTTAATAAGATGAACACTTAGAACGTGCAACTCACCTGATCTCACATGAGACCCATAGGTGTCTTGATCCCTCTCCTTCCGTCACATTTGCGATGCGAGGAGCAGGAAGTAATTGCCAGGACGAATACTACCAACAGGAAGTACCGTATGATTCTCAACCCTCCTGAATGTTTTGTTAAAATGTCCATGATAATATGTATATCAAATATCCTGCCAGGTAAGAAAGAAGACATCTCCCCACCGACCGACAATCACTCATCTTTCCTCTTCTTCCTCTGGTAATAAATGCCAATGGCGCCGGAGGCAGCTGTAACGGTGATTAAGATTATGTGAATGGTGTGAGAGACAAGCATGATACTCAAATATACTGAAATAATAGAAGCGGTTTTGGTGTGGTGGTGGAAATGGGGTAGATTTGAATTAACCCAAATCCAAACACATGACCGGTTTATTATATGTTGACAGCCATAAACTCGGAGCAGTTGATTTCAACGTGACGGATGAAAGCATGGGTGGCATCGGCGGAATCATGAAGCCCCTTCCTGACTATGAATTGTACCGGGAACAGATACAAGACTTGTCCGACACTAAAGGAATAGCCAACGCGGATGATTTGAATTTTCGTATTGTCCTGGAGGGTGATATACTCCTTAAACCTTTGGGCGGTATCGGAGTGACTCACTCCAGAGATTTTGATGAAATATATGTAGAGTCCGCCGGGATTGAATCTGAAATTATTGAGAAAATAAACGCAAGCTAAGCACACGTGGTATGTGGCGTACCCGCGCCGACCGGAAGCAGTGAGCATACATCTTGTCAATCCTCCGTATCTGAGTTGTTGAAAACAAGGCTCTGGAAATTCTATGCCTTTTGGGGTTGACGGAATGTCCGGTTGACTCTTGCGGTCAATTAAACGTACTGTCCGGGTGCGGACGACGGTGATCGGAGATGCGGTAATTGTGCTGAAATACCGATTCACTCATCTGATTTCTTATTTTGACTCCGTTTTATTAAGATTTGGGTGAAGCATCCCAATTTCGTCATCCATCCCCCAAAACCAACAATCCACTCAAGCAAGAACGCGGTCTACACATCTTCGATAGTTCAGCTCGTAGAAAAATCTAGTTTTGGCCCGCATAATTCAACATTTGCCTGTAGTCGAATTTCTTTTATTGCCTGCACCCGACACAACGGTTCTGCTCAGGCACGTGTATTAAAGAGATAGCCGAAAATCTTTCAGAGTAGGCAACGAACAAATAGAAAAACATGAAAAAAATTATTCAAACACTTGCGCTGGCCCTTTCAGTTGGAATTATTCCAGCGCAAAATTACATTCAGAATGGAGATTTGGAAGCCGGCACACAGGTTACAGGGACCTCTCAATTGTCTCATGCAACCGGATGGAGCGGTAACGCCTGTTTTGGAGGAAACGGGGTAACGTATGACTTTTTAATGGATGCCGGATCCACCTTTTGCGGAACGTCGGTTCCAGCGAGTATGTGGGCATACAATATTCCTGTAAGGGCTGGGGGACAAAGATATCTGGCCAATATTGATTATGTGGACCTGAATCTTCCACAACCCTCCAATTCGCCTACAGCAACACTGCTTCCGCTTCCTACAACTTGCTATAGTTACCAACTCCAGTTCTGGGTCCATACCATTGACGGATTACATGATCAGAATTCAACTAACTATTGTAACCCTACCGGACCGGCAAGCTTTTATACAAGCCGTGTTCAGGTAACCTTATCCAACTCGAGCAATTGCAGTTCGCTCCTTGTGTATGATAGTCCTGATGTTAATCAAAGCGCAAACTGGCAATTGTTATCCTCCTCCTTTACCCTAACCCCTGCACAGGCAGCCGCAGGCTATAACAAGATTACCTTTGCTATTGTTAAGCCCAGAAATATTATTCCATACAATGTCAATTTCACTTCTGGACAGATGTTGTTTATGGACGATTTTTCACTTACCGGAAACACAGACCTGACACCTTATGTGAGTGTGAACGGAGCTCCAACTCTTTGTAGCGGCAGCCCGATTACAGCTGTTGGCACATATACGGGTAGTTCTACTCCCACTTTTTACGACTGGGCTATTGATCAGTGTGATCAGTACGGAAACCTGATAGCGGGAGGATACCAGTACGACCATTGGTATGCCGGTGCTCCAAGCAGCGGCACATTCACTTTCCCGAATTCTTCACTCGTTCCTTGTGGCAATTACTATTTGGTAAGATTCATCACGGTAAACGGTTGTGTGACCTGGGCAGAAGCTGACAAGGTTATTTTCCTGGGTTGCAAGCCAGCAGTACCGGTTATCTCCGGAAGTTCAACCGTCTGTCAGGGCACAAGCGATGCGTTGTGGTCGAACTCCACATTTAACAATTCCTGGAGTCCCGGAGGCGCTACCACACAAGCAATCAGTGTTACTCCACTGGTAAGCCCTACCACCTATACACTTACAATCACCGACCCGACTTCAAGCTGTAAGAGTTCTTCCACATTTTCGGTAACGATCCTGAAGAACGATCCGTCGTTTACGCTTACTCCTACTGCTTACGCTTCAAACTATTACACGGTACAGGCAGTTGCTGTAGACCTCAACGCAGCGAGTCAAACCAACTTTTCCTACGAATGGTACATCGATCAGATGGATGCAACCGATACATACCCGGTCTATTCATACCACGGGTATTACCCCTGCACCTGGGATTATCCAAACCCGACAATTTTCAAAGGCTTTGGGGGGCTGGTTACACCTCCTACATCACCTTGTAATACGACGGCTCCAGGTGAGTTTCAATACAATACGCATTACCGCATAACACGTGGAACACAGAATGCCAACTGTTCCACCCGGTATTTTGCCTACGATTTTGATGTTCCGGCTCATCCTGTTGCAAACGGAGGAGCGCCGGCATTTCTGCTAAGGACCATTGAGAATGCACCGGATCCGCGTGAATTAGCTGCATTGAATCCTGACGTTGCTGACGAAACGCAACCAACGGTATACCCTAACCCTGGAACCGGACAATTTAAAGTTGCTTTCGGAAAAGGGACAGAAGAAGGTACTCTGGAAATTTATGATATCATGGGGAAAAGAGTGAGAGTCATGGAGATGAAATCAGGTTCATTGGAATATGAATTTGATTTGTCTGATGCTCCTAAAGGAATCTATTTCCTGAACTCGGTTTCCAATGGAAAACGATTCAGCCAGAAGATCATCGTTCAATAAGCACATGTATCTTGTTAGCAAAAGAGCCTCTTCGAAAGAAGGGGCTCTTTTGCTGTGTGAGCATTTTTTTGATTGATGGTTCAGCGCCCTATGGCGAGGATTAGCCGGGATGCAAGGGTGTAAGGTTATCCGGAAATCCTTCAAAACCGACCACCTGCTCAGAAAAACCTGCCGTTGGCTAACTGGCTCAGGACTGAAGGGATCCATATGGTACATTTACCCTATAAAAGATATCCAATTTCTTCAGCCTATGAAAAAGCTATTCCTTCTCTTATTTATACTGAATCTTCAATGGGCCGCAGGACAAACGGTTTATACGGTAGCGGGAAGTGGCACGGAGGGTTTTAGCGGAGACGGGGGATTGGCTACAGCTGCAGAATTTGCCTACCCTACAGGAGTTGCCGTTGACAGCAGTGGAAATATTTACATCGCTGATAACAGTAACTGTCGCATTCGTAAGGTGAATACATCCGGAATTATTTCTACCATAGCTGGGAATGGAACCCCTGGCTTTAGCGGAGATGGGGGATTGGCCACAGCGGCACAACTAAATTATCCTGAAGGAGTGGCCCTGGATAAAATGGGTAACTTATACATAGCTGATCATACAAACAGCCGTATCCGTATGGTAAATACATCCGGTATTATTTCCACCATAGCCGGAAGTGGAGCTCCAGGATATTTGGGAGATAGAGGTCCGGCCATTAAGGCGCAACTGCGTGGCCCGCGTGGGGTTGCAGTAGCCGTGAATGGCGATATTTATATCGCTGACTCGGATAATAATCACATCCGTAAAATAGACACCCAGGGTATCATTACAACCGTTGCTGGTGATAGTACGGGTGTGGGTGGTTATAATGGTGATGGGATACCGGCCATTCAAGCGAAAGTAGACTTGCCTTATGCCATCAGCCTGGATAAAACCGGCAACCTGTATATTGCGGATGATGTTAATAATCGAATTCGCATGGTGAATACTGCCGGAATAATATCTACAGTGGCTGGTGTTGGAACTTGCGGATATTCCGGTGATGGAGGACCAGCGGCAGGGGCACCGATTTGTGCTCCTCTTGGATTGGCACTGGATGCCGCCGGAAATTTATTTATTTCTGATTATTTCCATGGGGTAATCAGAAAAGTAAACACTTCCGGCGTAATCACCACCTTCGCTGGAGACAGTATCAAAGGTTATGCCGGAGATGGAGGGCCAGCCACTTCAGCCGAATTCAATTCCCCTGAAGCATTAGCTTTTGATGGCAGCGGAAACCTCTATATAGCCGATCCATACAACATGAATATACGTAAGGTGGTCCTGACCACAGGTGTAAATGAATTTGATCTACGGGGTGCCGGATTCACTGAAGCCTATCCCAATCCTAGTAATGGAATAGTTACGATTCATACTTCCGGCACAAGCGCTTCTTTTCTTGAATGCTATAATATGCTTGGTGAACTAATCCATACAGAGAAAATAGTCTCTGACAAAACCCGAATTGACCTCTGCTCCCAACCCAAAGGCATCTACTTCTACAGAGTACTTTCTGATGCCAAGCTCATTGGCTCCGGTAAGCTGGTGATAGAATAAAAACAATGAGCCACGTGTCAGACAGATCGCCCTGCTGGTGCGGGATTTCCCTAAACTTAAATTCAATAAATGCTATGATGTCAAGTCCGCTTGAGAAATGTTTGAAAAACAATGGATTCTTCTCAATCCTGGTCTTCATTACAGCTTTCCTCCCTTGCTGTTTAACAGCTCAAAACGACTCTGTTGAAAAAGTAACGGATGCGAGATTATCCCGGTTTCGTATCGGAATCTCAATGGGGTATATGTATTCGGCAAGCAGAGAAGTAAAGAATCAGTCACCTTATGTGGATATTCCTGCCGCTTCCGGATCGGGATATCAGATTGGAGCACCACTTGAAATTAGGCTGAACAACACTTTTGAGCTTCTGCTGCCTTTGTCTTACTCCAGGAGTACATTAAATGAGGGTAACAGCACGACCTCTGAGGATACGTATGGCTATACCAGCGACCAGATTTCGCATGCGTATTCCACCTTCCATATCCCTGTTTTTTTAACCTGCCATCAGGGAAGAAAGAAACTCCAGGTTGTGCCAGGTATAGGACTCAGTTATTCCAATTCAAAGGATATAAGAACAGATGTGGAGACAGGGTCATCTGTTTTTACGACACCTCCCAATTCTACCGCTATACAAAGATTCACTCTTGCTCCAATTCGGGTTTCTTCTGTTGCTATAGGCACTATGCTTGGTCTGGAATACAAAGTGTCCAGTCGTGTTGCCGTTTTCCTGAATACCCATTTGTTCATTTCAATTCCTGGATTGTTTCCTGATTCTCCAGTCGTTGTACAGGATCTTCCCAGGCTGAACCTGGCAAATCAATTCAGCTCCAACCTGGGTATCTATGTGAGTTTGTAGTTCAGACCTCTGAGATATAAAGGAGTCGAAGAAAGGCACGGATTGGCTCAAATCAAATAACATTTACAAAATCATACTTTTCGTATTTCTTTATTTGTTTTTTTTCTTGTTTCAACTTGTCGAGTTGGTTCTTAAGATGAACTCTAAGCCATAAATCCGGTGGCGTGTGAAAAAAATATCCAAATTTCATTGCTAGATCTGCATTGAATGTCCTTTCTCCAGACAAATATTTCTTTAAATTACTATCTGTTGTATCTATTGAAATTGCAAATCTCTTTAATGGCAAGTCCAATATAGTTAAGTACTCTTTTAAAAACATTTGTAAAGTATGCAGTTCTTTTGCATCATTTTCTTTGCTTTCCAGATATTCTTCCATTTGATATTGAATCGAAAGCAAATCATTCAGTAGTTGTCTTTCCGGAGCTCTTTTTTTCGATTCGTTTTTTGCAAATGCTTTTATCTTTGCCAGCTTCTCATCGCTCCATTTTTTACCCTTTTTAAGACCAATTTCAACGTTGAAATCCTCGTCTTTTGTTTTTTTGATATTAGCCATGTTTATTTATGTTGTAACGTTACTAATTTAGGATTCCTCGTAGCACAAATTCTCTTACTTGCGGTTAAGATATCTATTTATTAGATCATCCCCTCCTGAATCCGTTATCACCATTGTCGTTTTTCCTTTTTCTAAAAGTTTAGCATTGTATTTTTGACTATACATGCCCATAAGTTTAATCTGATCTTCTGCATTCGATTCTTGAACATCAAAAAACAGCATTCCTTTGTAAAGCCCTTTTCCTCTAATCAAGCCCAGTTTGAAGGCATATGCAATTAAACAGCCACCAACATAGTCATAAAATTTCTTGTTCCCTTTATTGCGTGGTGCAATCTCTACATAAGCCATGTATGGAATTGATTTTTCATTTAATTGGAATATTAAGCACCCTTCAATTATTTGGGGACTTTCTTCTGCTATTAACACGTAAGCTGAGGAATTCGGTAGTTTTATGTGCTTATTAAAGTTGAATCTCCAGTTTTCTTGAATGGATGGCATCTCAGGGAGTTTTCCATTTCTTATGATTGCTCCCGCCAGTTCTTTTGTTGAAACCTTTAATATTTTAACCTTCATGAGTTTTGGTTCTCATTAAGTAACACTGGATTTAAATGTACGAAAATTATACGAAATGTACTATTAAATTGAGGTTAATTGTACAAAATGTACTTTATTTAATGCTCAAAGCTAAAGGATAAACCTGGAGGCTATACTAGCTTCGGAATTCTTGCTGACAAGTAAATGGTTAAAACCATTCTTTCGAAATAGCTCATTGATTAGCCCATGGATGAATCCATGGGCTATGGTTTTTTCGATGGAACGTTAGCCCACGATTTTAATCGTGGGCATTTAAATGGGTGAGTATTGGAAACCGTTTTAACGGTTTAGGAGACCGTCCATGAAGCTCAAACCCTCACCCCAATCACCAACACATCATCCACCTGTTCATAGCCGCCTTTCCAGTTGACAAACAGGCTTTCCAGTTCGGCTTTTTGTTCGGGCAGAGGCAGGTGACAGACGGAACGGAGTTTCTCTTCAAAGGCTTTGTACTTCAGCTTTTTTCCTTTGGGTCCTCCGAACTGGTCGGCAAACCCGTCTGTGGCGGTATACACCATGTCGCCGGTTTGAAGTTGCACGGTGCGGGGAGTAAAGGGTTTGGCTGCTCCGTGATGCTTGCCTACGGGCATTTTGTCTGCGGGGCAAACAATCAGTTCCTTGTTACGGACGATGTACACACTGTTGTTGGCTGCAGCATATACGAGTGCCTTACGCTTAAAATCGAAGGCACATAAAACGGCGTCCATCCCGTCATTGGCTTCCAGAGAAGTTCCTTCCGGGTTGAGGGCTTTGATGATTTCATCACGCAGCTTGTCCAGAACAAGATGGGGAGCGGTGATTTTACGCTCGATGGTGATTTCGTTCAGGAAATTAATGCCCAGCATGCTCATGAATGCTCCCGGCACACCGTGTCCCGTACAATCGGCTGTGGCCAGGTAAAAGAGGTCACCTTCGGGGCCGGTCGTGTTCAGTGCCCAGTAAAAATCACCGCTGACGATATCTTTGGGCTGGAAGTACAGGAAGCAATCGGGCACATGACTTTGTATGTACTTTTCAGAGGTAAGCATGGCCTGCTGTATCCTCCGGGCGTAATGGATGCTGTCGAGCGTTTCCTGTTGCTTTTCTTCTATGATTTCTTTTTGATGGGCTATCTCCAGCTTCTGGCTGGTAAGCAATGTGTTTGCTTTGTGTTTCTGGCGGTTGCTGCGGTAGATGACCAGGGCGAGCACCACCATCAACGCAAAGCCCGCCGAAAGGGCGTAACGGATCATACGTTGCCTCACATCCTTCTTCTCCTGTTCGGAACGTATCTGGCTTTCCTTTTTATCGTAGGTATACTGCATTTGTTGCTGCATGCTTTTACGTGTATTTTCCATATTCAGGAGGCTGTCGCGGGAGGAGATATACTTCTTGTAGTTGAGCAGGGCCAGCTTTTCCTTTCCCGTCATTTCATAAGCCTGGCTGAGTACGAGGTAAGCTGCTGTGAGGTCATCGAGTGAGCCTGTCTTTTTTGCAAGGGCAAATGATTTACGTCCGAATTCGTCAGCCTTCTCCGCGTCTTTCAGGTAGGCATACACCACCGACAGGTTTCCGTAGGCATTACTCAAACCTGACTCATCACCCAGCTCTTCCTCTATTCTGGCCCCTTCCAGGTAGTAGTGTAAAGCTTCCTGGTACTGGGTCTTGTCGCAGTATACATTCCCGATATTGCAGTAGGAGTTGGCAATGCTTTTCTTGTTGCCTGTTTCCATCACTGTTTTAAGGCAGGCCTGGTGGTATTTCAGGGCGGTATCGTATTTGTGCTCACGCCAGTAGACATTTCCCATGTTATTGTATAGATCAGCAATCCCGGGTTTATCGCCCAGCTCCTGTCTGGTCTTCAGTGAAAGGTTGTAATTGCTGAGTGCATCGGGATAGTTCCCCTGGCTGAAAAAAATAATCCCCAGGTTGTTGTGTTCCGCAGCGATACCTGCTTTGTCGCCGATCTCTTCATACACCTTCAGCGCTCCGAAATAGTATTTCAGGGCTTCGGGATATTTGCCGTCAAAGTCGTATACGATACCGATGCTGTTGGTGGAAGAGGCGATGAGTTTTTTACGTCCGATGACCGTGGATATTTTCAATGCCTCCTGGTGCTTGGCTATGGCTTCTGCGTACCTCCCCTGACTTCTCAGAATGGTACCGGTCAGATTGAGGGAACGGGCCATGCCGGCAGGGTAGTGCAGGGTCTCTGCCAGGGATAGTGCAGCACCTGCCTGTTGCTGTGCCGCATCGTAGTTGCCTAGATTGCATAACTCAAAACCCAGGTCATGCAGCAGGTTCACTTTACCGGTGTCTTCCTTCGCTGTCACCAGCTGTTTCCTCAGTCCATCCGCTTTTGTTTCCTGAGCCTGGATAAAAAGCGGTGACAGGAGTAACCAAACCAGCAGACAGACGGTTGTTTCGTGAACCTTTTTAGACATAGAATGGATTTGTTCAGGAAAGATAAGGTTTTACTCACTCCTTCGGAAATGAATTCTTTTCGTTTGACATTTTGAGTTTAGCGTATATAATTATAAACGTTAAGCTCAAAATGTCAAACAAGGAGTTGATCTGAAGGTTCTTCCTTGCTATCTCCGACGCGTAATGAATTTAAATTCAGTTTCCAATCAGCACTGAGGAAGCTGGAAGAAAGTGCGTTTCCGCCTTATCTGAATGCGTAAGACTTATTGAAAATGACCTGTCGCTTTCCCGAAGGCTCCGATACTTTAGCCGAACGGATTGACGTTGTGAGGAGAAATAGGATCACAATCATTTTAATTAAACAGTTTAAAAAAACAGAATTATGAAAACCAGTTTTCAATTATCAGCCGGAATCGCACTGCTGACGGTCCTTGCTCTAAGTTCCTGCAAGAAAGAGAATCCCCTTCAGCCCCCCATTGCGGGAAAGACGACGTATCCTTCGGTTTCCGAGCTGCTTGGAGGCATCGCTCCTGTCATGCAGGTTAATACCGTGGATGCTGTAGCCGGAGGTTCCTTTACTTCACCTCAGGGCACCAAGGTGAGCATACCTCCCAATGCGTTTGTCTTTACGAACGGAGCGGCGGTCACCGGAACGCTGAAGGTGGAATTCAAAGATCTCTACCGGAAAAGCGACATGCTTTTTGCAGATGCAGGAACGGTCATGTATACCGGTGCTCCGCTGAAATCGGGAGGAGAGTTTTTTATACGCGTTTCAAAGGGAGGACAGACGCTAATTCCTGCCCCAGGCAAAAAAGTAACTGTGGTACAACCCCTCGTGGCAGCCCTGGATACGAAGATGACCCCTTTTTTGAAAAAACCCGATACAATACGCGGCTCGGGAAGTTGGTGGCCAAGCAATCAGGATACCGTATTGCCTTCGGCCACCGGTTATGTATTCAGCCTGTATTCTTACGGCTACCCGGTTGATTCAGGCTCCTGGTGTAACAGCGACAATTCCATTTATTTTTCAGCTTACCCTCAGACTTCTCTTACGCTTTCTGCAACCGACAGCACAACCAGGTATGGAACAAACGTTTTCCTGCTTTTTAAGAATATCACAGCGATGGTGCATGTTTACGAGACTGGTTTTTACTCCGGTACCTTTACCTATGCATCTGCTCCTTCAGGCTTACCATGCACCGTGGTGGCGGTTGGAGCAAAGAACGGAGTCCTCTATTCTTCGTTTACGCCGATCACCATCGGCAACAACCAGACGGTAAATTTTACATTGAGTCCCACGACCGTAACAGCCTTCAAAGCGGCAGTAAAGGCACTCGATTGAACAGGATCTAATAGGATTAGTGCTTATGCCTGGCGTCTTAGCCGCGGGAAAACAATTCCCGCAGCTAAGACGCCAGGGACATGAACGGACTAACGATCAATAGTAGGTGCATTACATCTGCTTCCACACTACTTACTGATACACTCAGTTATTGAATTCGGTTTCGGTGTATTTTCCTTACCTTGACAGGATGAAAAGAGTTGTAAGGATCGTGTGTTTTATGTCAATCTTATATTCCGTAACCGGATTCGCCCAAGGCGACTTGAATGGTTACCGGGCTATCTTCCTAGATGTCCAAAGCTTTACTGATCAGACAACGGTCACAAAAGAAGAAATTCATTCCAAAGCGAAAATCGCATTTGAAGATATTGGATTTAAGGTCTACGATGAAGTAAAGCAATTGCCTCCTGAAATTCTTGCCAATCAATGTGAGCTGGTATTTGGGGATTTTTCTTTTAAAACGAAATACGACAAGGATCCTCGAGGCTTAAATCATTTCTACTATGTAGTCACGTTGCATATCCGAAATTGTCATCACAGCGTTTTAAAAGAGCTGACATGTACAGGGGAATTTCCGGGAACCACCTGGGGGGAATTGTACCTGAAAACGGTGGACAAGGCTGTCAAGCAAATCGGAAAGCATTACCAATACGATGCTTCCAAAAAAGACACCCTTCCAATGCCCCTCTCCCCGAAAGCAGAAGTAGCGGAGCAGACGGAAGAAACAGAAGCCTCTTTAAAAGCCTATTTTACCTCTTCCCAATTGAAGCCCATTGAAGGGATTTATGAGTCAGGGGCTGTTACGGAGCAGTTACCCTATTATAAGTTGGCTATCAAAAAGTATGGGTTTATTTACAAAGCCATCATTCTTGAAAGTGATGTCCCGGTCTGGAAGCAAGGTGAAGTAAAGGCCTATTTGAAGACCGATTCCATCCTCCCCGGAGCGTTTCCAGTCAAATGGTATTATAAGGACAAGATCACACAATATACGGTATGTGAGTATGCAGATGGGATTTTGAAGCTCTCCGTTAGTCCTGCAGCCAACAGCAGAATCGAGGTGTTTAAGAAAATATTTCCTGACAGTGCTAAACCGTTGGCGCTGCAAAAAGCAATTTCCGATTCTCATAAAACGTTCGTAGATTCAAGTCGTTCCAAAGAGAAATTTAATCTGGGATTTGAATCGAATCTTACAATTAACCCCCTCCCTTATCCCTGGTTTGAATGGGGAACGAGAGACTATATTATGCATACAGATTCTACCCAGCACCACAGCGGAAAATATTCCATCCGGATTGAGCCGACGGAAAACATAAAACCAATGTCATTCGGTTGTGTTGCACGTGAATTTCTGGCTATTTATGCAGGAAAAGAAGTGGAAGTGAAAGCCTACATTAAAATGGACCATATAAACGCACCAATCGGTCTATTGCTTCGCATGGATGGGCAGGACCCGGTTAATGGGTCTTTGGAATTCTATAATATGATGGACAAAGGAATCAAAGGCACTTCCGACTGGATTTTATATTCTGTCAAGCTTCCCCTTCCCAAAGAAACATCCGATTTCTACATTGGTGTCATCAATTCGGGAACAGGCGTACTGTGGGTGGATGATTTTCAGGTGCTGATTGATGGTGTGGATATCAAGGATGCCAAATTGAAATAGAGAAAAAAATGCTGACTTTAATCGGGAGTATTTAAAAGAATGGTGATGGAAACCGTTTTGATGGTTCAGCTCTACCGCATAACGAATTTTACTGGTAAGAAATATTGAACTTTCACGGGTTTGCCTTCCACGATGGCGGGCACCCAGGGTGGCATTTTCTTAATTACCCGGAGGGCTTCTTTTTCCAATCCAGGACCACCTTTCACGCTTTTTAATACCTTCAGATTATCCAGAAACCCGTCTGGAAAAACCTCAAAGCCTATATATACTGTTCCCTGGATTCCGTTTTCGCTTTCCATAGTAGGGTATTTGATGTTTTCTGCCAGGAAACGATAAAGGGCTTTGGTTCCTCCAGGAAAATCGGGCATCAGGTCTCCGGTAAGATCGTTCCGGCTTGCGGGAAGAAGCGATGGTGTTCCAATAATTCTCGAAGTTGTGTCGTAGGTTGATTGGTGATCTACCTTCCCGTCCAGCGCATAATAAGTCCATTTTCCCTGATACAAGTCATTTACAAAAAAACCTTTCATGCCAGACTTCCCATTCGCCTGGAAATAAACGGCTTCTCCGTTTTTCTTTCCATTCTGGTAAGTCACATTGCTTTCAGGAAAAACCACTGCCGTGTCCTGATAAGTTTTGAGCAGGCCGATGCCGTCCTTTAAATTTCCCTGATCCAGTGGCTTGCCCGAAGGATCAAAACAGGCTTCACCGGTATAAGGATTGGAGTTTTTCAATAACAGAATTGAACGTATCCCTCCATTTTCGTAAAAATGAGTGGTTCTTGTAAAGGACGTATCCGGGTCGTCTTTACTGGAAATGGTTTTTATTTTTCCTGAGGCTGGATAATAAACCGTTTCTCTGATCCGTATCCCGTTGAAATAAATGATCTCTTTATTCAATTTTGATTTGTCCGTATATATCCGCACAAACTCTTTCTTTCCGGCAATGCTGTCGTCACACTCCTTTGTGCCGTCGGGGTAATAGGCACCGAGACTTTTGACATAGCGCCCTTTTGAATACAAAGCCACAGCTTTCAGTTTTTTGCCGGGATAATAATACTTCCATTCCCCGTCCAGCCTGTCGTTATCATAGGAGCCGGCAATTAACAATTCATTGTTGTAGGAACAGGTGAAGGGGCCATGCCAAATCTTTTCGTCACTCAGCCTTACATTAAAGGTTTCCACCGATCCATTCACGGTTTTGGTGAGTTTCCTGGTTTGTATGCTGTCTTGCGCCTGAATGGCAGTGCAAACCATCAGGACGGAGGCAATAAAGAAAAGCGATCGATGTTTCATGTAGCGATTTGCAAGTGGCAAAGATATCTTTTAAAGGGAACCCCGATGCTAACAGGAGCTAGTCTAAGTTGGGTGACAGGAGGTATTATTGCCAATAATCCTGGTTGAAGGTAATCCTTTAGTCGCCCGGAATCGCAATCCACTCAACGAAACATACCTTCTGCCGGGTGAAACCTGTCATTCAATAAATAGGGTGTGTTAGGTGCGCCGGTTGCATACTATTGGCCGGAGTAATCAGTTTATACAGGAACACCAGATAAGATTCTGTTTATGAGAAAGACAAAAAGAGTTTCTGCTTTAACCGACCACCTGGAGGATGCTGGTTTGAAAACCAAGAAGGTCCTCCGAGTTACCCTGTTCAGCACCGCTGCTGTGGTGCTGCTCGGTTCCTGTGCAGGGCTTCATGTGTTCAACACCACTCAGACACCCAATCTGACCGCCAAAGGGGAAGGAAATGCCAATGCTTATGTGGGGTGGGACCATGCTGAATTTCAGGCAGCCTATTCTCCTTTAAATCACTTTGCACTGATGGCCAACAGCTATTATGCTTTTGGATTGCCCTATCATGAGTCATCCGGGGAAGGAACCAACATGGCCGAGGCGGCTATCGGATATTATCACTCCCTCCGGAATAATACCGACAAAATAAACAAATGGTATTTTGATGCTTTTGCCGGATACGGTGGGGGGACCAGGAGATATGATGGAGATTCGGATCTCAACATATTTGACCGCTGGACCGTATCCAGCGATTATAGAAAAGCTTTTCTGCAAGGCTCCGCATATTGGAAGCATAAAAGAGTGGATGTCGGCATAGCCGTTCAGGGATCCTGGATCTATTTTGATTCATTTGACCTCGTCTGTGATTATGTCCCTCAATACAGTTATGGTCGGCCTTTGATGAATATAGCATTGCAAAACCGATCGGTTTATGCGATCAATGCCGCCCTGACATACAAATACCATGTAGGGAAATGGGCTCTTGTTATGCAGGTTTCGGGAACCCAAACCGATCTGGCTGATCTGCCTTTGCATTCACCTGTCCCGAACGTGAGAATGCCATATTTTAATGACCGGCCCCTCGCACTTACGTGTGGACTGGAATTTGATTTTGGGAGAGCGGCTTCATATTAACAGGTGCAGATTAAATCATGCCCCAACCGTACCCGTCTTAACTTTCCCTGCCCGTTTGTAGTTGGCAACAATCACTCCGCTGGGAGTGATCAAACCGTCTGTTAATTTAAATGCGGCCGGGATGGAGCCTTTGTCAAACAGCTTCTTGCCTTTGCCCAGAGTCAATGGGAATATTTTCAGGCAGAGTTCATCCACCAAATCATGTTTCAGCAGGAGTTGAATAAGTTCTGCGCTGCCCCATACTTTAAGGTCGGCTCCTTTTGATTTTTTGAGCTTTTTAATATCTGCCAGGCTTTTGAGGAAGACGGAGTTTTCCCAGCGCGACTTTTTCATGGTCTTAGACAGGACGTATTTAGTGACATCATTGATGCCTGGCCATGCGGCTGCATGCTCGGGCCAGTAACCGGCAAAAATATCAAACGTTTTTCTGCCTAAAAGCAGGTCTGCCCGTTTCATCTGTTTTTGCATGACTTTGCCCAAAGCTTTGTCACCATAAGGTGCCGTCCATCCACCGTATTTGAAACCACCAGAACTGTCTTCACCAGGTCCACCCGGTGCTTGCATGACTCCGTCTAAGGAGATAAATGATAAAACGGTTATTTTTCTCATGTTGTTGTGGTATTTAATATATTGCACTGCAAAGATAAGCAGACGCACTAATAAAACCCATTACCAGTGACTTGTCTCGAAGCATTGAAGACAAAGAAAAGCGTAACGCGGAAGACCACATCCTCATCCTTCACTACACGTGACCCCAATGGCTTGCCGGTTCCAGCAGGCCCGTCTGAACTCATCATTGCATTGTTGGCATTCCACCAGAAGTTGGGCATGATGTGTATGCGCTTGTCGGGCGTCCAGTCGAGTCCAGCCGTTACAAACGATTGGGTATAAAAGGTAGCGGAGCTCAGGTTGCTTCCAGTGATTCCGGAATAGGCTTTGGTATATACTCTGTTGGTATTCCATTTGATATCCGGGTTATAGCTGTCATACCGGCCAAAGACATGCAGCTTGTTTTTGATGATGCGTACCGATGCGAAGATGGACAGGCCAAGCTGCACGCCTGATGCCGTATCATTCTTGGACGAAAGGGTCTTCGTTTCCGGAGAATAGGTCTTGTAGATATCCGAATTCTGGTTTGTTTGTTGAAACACTTCCACTCCGATATGGAAGGCCGGAGCCCGGTAGGAAGCATAGGCATTGAATGTGGTGTTGGAAGTGTGATAGGGAGAATACTGCTGATTGGAATAATCCCCATATACCCCTACGACCAGTTGCTGGTTGAACAATGCCGTATACAGATTGACCCTTACTTTTTTGTATGGATCTGATTCCGGTGTGGCGCTGCTTCCGTTTCCAAGTTGCAGGTAATATCCTATCAGGGAAGGCTTGACGGAATCAGTTTCCATTTTGCCTTCCCATACTTTTCCTTGCAGGGAGATGCCCAGGTCGGTTGACGCATCGATGTTGTGCATGTCGAGGATGGTGCGTTCCACCGCGCGGTAGCCCCAGAGCGGAGATACGCCGAAGTCGGCAGAGTAGGAGGCCGTTTGAAACTGTCCGAAGACGATGTCGGTTCCTTTCCAGATATTCGACCATTTTACATACGCATATTTCAGGTAAGTGGTATTCTGATTATTCGGCAGGAGTGTCTGTTCATTCGCCAGAATAACGGAGGCGCTGAGGTTCTTCGCAAAATTGTAATCATAACCCAAGTAAACCCTGCGCAGCTGAAATGCGTTGGACTGTACATTGGCAGGAACCGGGTTGGTGGGCGTGACCACATTATTGCTGTTCAGGGAATTGGTTCCTTTATATTGTACATTCCCTCCCCCGCGACCTAAGGTGTCGTTCTGTGATTTGAAAGCATAATCGCCGAATACCAGACCCCAGAGATTGCCGGAGGGTTTGAAGTCCCCGCCACCAGAGGCAGGCTGAGCGGATTGCTGTGCATAGGCATGGTCTTCGGGAACAAATGTGAGGAAGAAAGACAGGATAGCGGATACAGAAAGATAGGATAGCTTCATAATCAATAAATGATTTGTTGTGTGAATTATTCAATGAATGATAGGATCCCGGTATGGGAAGGTCATGGCTATGCCACACATGGAGGCATGATGCCGGAAGAGGGGTAGGGCGTGCTGTTTAGCACATACAACAACACATGCGCAAGCGGGACAGGGTGTGGCTTGAGAAGGATAGACTACCGGAGGAAATGCCGGTATGGAGTTTGTCTGAATGTGTTGTTTTCATTGTATGTTCCTTGTACTGTCAGGTTAAAGACGGGACAAACATACATAATCTATCAATATGATAGACTATTTGATTAAAAAATATTTTAGCACACAGGTAATACAGGAAAATTGGGGTGATTTTCTTATTTCTTGATATTCACCGAGGTTGCCTGCAGCAATACCGCTCCTCCGAGAAAGGAGTAAGTGTTATTGTGCGTGGCAATGGTTACCAGACTGGATGGGCAGCCGTGAGGGTTGACTGTGATCAAGGCAGGCTGCTGTGCAGGGCTGGTCACCGCAACGAGCTGGCAAGGACCTCCTATAGGGCCGGTGCACGAGCAGGTGTAAACAGCCGTATCGGCACCTGGGAGGGAGATGGCTGCCAGGCCGGGTTGAAAGGGGATGAGCCAGTATTGCGTGCCGCTGACGAGGACTGCTTTAGCCGTATTTCCGCTGGCTGTTGTTTGAATCCCTGCAATGACAATCTCATTAGGAGTTGAAGCATGAACAGCGCCGACTTCGTTGCGGAGGATGTCCACCGAGCCATTTGAGTTATTATAGGTTACATGAAGCTGATATGCCTTTGTATCGGTGGTATCTCTGGAATAGAATATATCTTCATGGGTATTGGTGATGATGAGGGGAGGGTTTCCATTACTCTTTCTGCAGGAATTTCCCATGATCAGTGCAAAAGCTAGTAAAAGAAGGAACACGTGTTTGTGGCGCATGGTGTTGGTGTTTAAATGAATGAAAGATCTTTTTTTAAACTATTCTTGATTCTAATCGCAGTTCAACTTCTCAATGATTAAATAGCAGATGAAAGATAGGTAAATTAGTTGAAATTCCTAACATGCCGGGCAATAAGTGTAGCCTGCCTGTTTTCAATGATAAACTTACCCTGTACATTCACACCATCTTAAAAGCGGTCTCCGACTTGATTTCCTTAATTACAAAATAACTGTAGACATTGGCAATATTATCAATGGAGGATAGCTGGTGCATGATAAAGTCCTGATAGCTTTTCATGTCCTTGGTCACCACCTTGATGGAATAGTCGGTGGTGCCGGAAAGGCATTGTACTTCCATCACCTCGTCGAACTTGACGATGGCTTTTTCAAATTTGGCGAACATGGCCTGGCTGTGTTCCTTGAGTTTTACATTGCAGAAGGCAACCAGTTCCCGACCGACCTTTTCTTTGTTCAGTATGGCCACATATTTCAGGATCACTCCCGTGCGCTCCAGCTGCTTGATGCGTTCATAGGTGGGGGAGACCGACAGTCCTATTTTATCGGCTATTTCTTTCACGCTCTGTACGGCATTCTTCTGCAAAAGCGTCAAAATGCGTTTGTTGATTGCATCCAGTTGTTCCATGAGGAAGTTAATTTATCTGTTTGGAGGAGTTATTTTTATCCAATTCGGTTAAAAACACTTTTAATGACAGAAAAATAAGAATATTTTCCTTAAATCCGGGTGTTGACTTATAAAATGTATGGATAGGGGTAATTTTATCGGAGAAAATCCCTCTCAAATGAAAACGATCTCTAAACTTTTAGTTGCCAACAGAAGTGAGATTGCCATACGCATATTTCGCGCGGCGTCTGAACTGAATATCAAAACGGTTGCGATCTATACGTATGAAGACCGGTATTCCCTTCACCGCTATAAAGCGGATGAGGCTTATCAGATTGGTAAGGATACCGATCCGTTAAAACCCTATCTGGACATAGCCGAAATTATTGCAGTAGCCAAGCGGGAAGAGGTAGATGCAATCCACCCAGGCTATGGGTTCCTGTCGGAGAATGTGGCATTTGCCAAACGTTGCCGGGAAGAAAACATCCTTTGGGTGGGCCCGGATCCGGAGAGCATGGCACAGCTGGGAGACAAGGTGGCGGCTAAAAAGGTTGCTATAGCAGCGAATATTCCCATTATAGCCGACAGTCAGGTGGATCTGATTGATTTTGAAACGGCATTGAAAGAGGCGAAAAGAGTTGGTTTCCCATTGATGCTGAAGGCCTCAGCGGGAGGAGGAGGAAGGGGAATGAGGGTAGTACGGGAAGAAAAATTGCTGGAGCAGCTATTTAACGAAGCCAAGCGAGAAGCCCTGACAGCATTCGGAGATGATACTGTCTTCATTGAGAAATTCATTGAATGTCCGAAACACATAGAAGTACAAATCCTGGGCGATAAACAGGGTAACCTGGTGCATTTGTATGAGCGGGATTGCAGCGTGCAGCGGAGATTTCAAAAAGTAGTTGAAATAGCTCCGGCTCCTTCCCTGAAAAAGGAGACGAAAGAAAAGTTATATGCCTATGCCCTCGCTATCGCCAGAGCTGTCAACTACCACAATGCCGGTACGGTGGAGTTTTTGGTGGATAAAGCGGAACGTATTTATTTTATAGAAGTGAACCCCCGCATACAGGTTGAGCATACCGTAACAGAAGAAGTGACCGGAATTGATATTGTACGCAGCCAGATATTGATTGCGGCAGGTCATGCCTTGTCCAGTAGCGGAATTGCCATACTTAATCAGGAAAGTATCACATGTAAAGGTGTCGCCATACAATGTCGCATCACCACGGAGGACCCGGAGAACGATTTTAAACCCGATTACGGAACCCTCATCGCATACCGGAATGCGGGTGGCTATGGAATCCGGATTGATGAAGGAAGCTCTTATGCCGGTGTAAAGATCTCTCCCTTCTTCGATTCCATGCTCGTAAAAGTAACCGCCAAGGGCCGCACCCTGAAAGGAACCAGCAACCGTATGCTAAGAGCCCTGGAGGAATTCAGGATACGGGGGGTGAAAACGAATATCACCTTTCTTGAAAACCTGCTCCGGCAGGAGGCCTTTCAGGAAGGAATGATCACGGTGAATTTTATTGCCGACAACCCGGTATTGACAAAAGTGAAGAGAAAGGCCGATAGCGGAACGAAACTGTTGAAATACATAGCGGAAGTGATTGTGAACGGAAACCCGGATGTGAAAAGTCTTAAACCTGAGAAACTATTTATCGCACCCAAATTGCCCCCGGCGCCGGCACTCACCACACACCCGGAAGGAACAAAACAATTGCTCAGCCGGTTAAAGCCCAAAGGGTTTTCGGAATGGGTGAAAGGCCAGCAACAAATCCTTTTTACCGATTGCACCTTGCGGGATGCGCATCAGTCACTGCTGGCAACGCGTGTCCGCACACATGATATGTTGCCATTTGCGGACAACTTTACCAAACATTTCCCTCAAATGTTTTCCATGGAGGTATGGGGCGGGGCCACATTTGATGTGGCGATGCGTTTCCTGCAGGAAAGTCCATGGGAACGTTTGGAAAAGCTCAGGGAAGCTATGCCCAATGTTTTATTGCAGATGCTTATTCGCGGAGCGAATGCCGTAGGGTATACCGCTTATCCCGATAACCTGGTGGAACGGTTTGTGGATGTTTCGGCGCAAAAAGGAATAGATGTCTTCCGCATTTTCGATTCATTGAACAGTATTGAGAATATGCGCACCTGCATCGATGCGGTAATCAGAAATACCGATTCTATTGCGGAAGTATCCATGGGTTACAGTGGGGATCTGATGGATCCGATGCGGCCCAAATTCAATCTGAATTATTACCTGGATCTGGCCAAACGCATAGAGGATACAGGGGCACATATTTTATGCATCAAAGACATGGCCGGTCTGCTGAAACCTTATGCCGCCGAAAAGTTGATTTCAGAACTGAAGAAATCAATTCAAATCCCCATTCACCTGCATACACACGATACAGCAGGGATACAGTCGGCAACCTATTTAAAAGCGATTGAGGCGGGTGTGGATATTGTGGATGTGGCCCTGTCGTCCATGTCGGGGTTAACCTCCCAGCCGAATTTCAATGTGCTGGTAGAGGCCCTGAAAGGAACCGCGCGGTATCGGGAGCATGATATGGCTTTGCTGAACGCTTATAGCAACTATTGGGAAAATGTGAGAGAGTACTATTACCCCTTTGAGGCCGATCTGAAGTCAAGTACGGCAGAGGTATACCAGCATGAAATTCCCGGGGGGCAATATTCGAACCTGAAACCTCAGGCCTATTCTTTGGGACTGGCAGACAGGATGGATGATATTAAACAAGCCTACAAAGATGCGAACGAGCTTTTTGGTGATATTCTGAAAGTGACCCCGTCGTCTAAGGTGGTAGGTGATCTGGCCATGTTTATGGTGAACAGCAAACTGACCAAAGAGCAGGTGATTGAAAAGGGGCAAACCATCTCTTTCCCTGATTCGGTGAAAGGCATGCTGAAAGGGGAATTGGGACAGCCGGATGGGGGATGGCCGAAAGCATTTCAGAAGCTGGTGCTGAAAGATGAAATCCCTTTTGTTGACCTTCCTAATAAACACTTAAAACCTGTTGATTTTGATGGAGAGCTAGTGACCTTCCGGAAAAAATTCAATGCGGATCTTCCGTTGACAGATTTCCTCTCGTATAAATTCTACCCGAAAGTGTTTGAAGAATATTTTAAGAACATGGAAATGTGGGGCAACGTAGGTGTATTACCCAGCACAGTGTTTTTTTACGGATTAAAGCCCAATGAAGAAATCCTGGTGAATCTTGCCAGAGGCAAAACATTGCTCATCAAATTTCTGTACAAAACAGAACCGGATGAAAACGGGTGCCGGTCAGTCTACTTCAAGCTAAACGGACAAACACGGGCTGTTGAAATAAGAGACAATGCTGTCCTGTCAAAAGTAAACGCGAAACCCAAAGCTGCCGGAGAAAAACAAATCGGCGCCTCCCTGCCCGGACTGGTGAGTAAAATTCTGGTTAAGCAAGGTGACACGATCAAGCCCAATCAACCTTTATTTACCATTGAGGCCATGAAGATGGAAAATACCGTTGTTTCGAATAACCCAGGTAAGATTGATCAGCTTCATTTGTCCGAAGGCACCCTGGTTGAGTTAAATGATCTGATCATCACGCTGGTCTGATTTTATCATCCATTGAAAAGGGATAGAAGGCTGTAATTCATTACAGCCTTTTTTATTTTTCTATACTAGAATATTTCCCCCGTATATTCGTCTACCCTTATTAATACCTGAAATAGCATTATGTCCATACTAAAATCAATGGGTAGAAATCCCTGGGGGGAGCGCTTGCTGAAGGTTCGGCAATCGGTTAACTACCGGGAAGGTGGTTTTCAAAATCAACATCTGACTGAAGTAATGGAAGGCAGCGGGAATTTCTTCAGGATCTTTCTGAAGTTTCTGAACAAGCCTGCTGATGTAATACCTCCTTTACCGCTGCCAGCTGTAAAGACAAACCTGAAAAATCTGCCTGACGGACCTCCTGTACTGGTCTGGTTCGGGCATTCCTCTTATTTACTAAAAATCAATGGAAAGCATTTGTTGGTTGACCCCGTATTCTCCGGCTATGCTTCTCCCGTCAAGCTCAAGTCTGCCAAAAACTTTGAGGGGACAAATATATATGGTGTGGATGACATGCCGGAAATAGACGTGCTGCTCCTCACGCACGATCACTATGATCACTGCGATTACCAAACAGTGCTGCAGCTTCAGTATAAAACAAAGCACATCGTTACCTCGCTTGGAGTGGGATCGCATCTGGAGTACTGGAACATTGACCGGAATAAGGTAACCGAGTTGGACTGGCACCAGAATGCCGAGCCGGTTGCGGGAATTCAACTGATAGCTGCCCCTGCCCGGCACTTTTCAGGAAGAGGGATAGCACGTGCAAAAACACTCTGGTCCTCCTTTATCCTGAAGACAAAAGACCATACCATTTACTTGGGCGGGGACAGCGGTTACGATACCCATTTTAAGCAACTGGGCGAGCAATACGGACCTTTTGACCTGGCCATTCTGGAATCAGGGCAATACAACGAGGACTGGAAAAGCATTCATATGATGCCCGAAGAAACGGTGCAGGCCAGTCTTGATTTGCAAGCCAAACGATTGTTTCCGGTTCACTGGGGGAAATTCTCGCTTGCATTTCATCCCTGGGATGAGCCTGTCAAAAGAGTGGTAAATAAAGCGGCAGAATTAAATGTGCTTCTTACCACGCCTCGGATTGGAGAGCCGATGATCATTGGTTCAAACTATCCTTGCGACAGGTGGTGGGAAGAGTTGGCGAAAGTCTGATTCCACTCTGACAGGTGTTGTTTGCTTTGATCAAAATGCGGCCTGGGAAGGAATACGGATAAAAAGAATTAGCCCACAGATTTAACTGTGGGCTAATTTATTTTTGATAATTCATCTCCCCGAGGTCCTTAACCTTGGGTGCAGAAAAATGTTGGAGACTGCAATTACCTATTTCCTGGGTTCATAGTGTATCTCCCCACCATGCTCATCGTGGTGGTAGCCGCGGTGATATTCCTCGTGGTGATCAGGATAATGTGCGTGCTCGTATCCACGGAAGTGATGGTATCGGTAATCTCCCCTGTATTCCACTTCACAGGAAGTGAGAGAGATGAGGGCAATACTGATTAAAAAGACTAATTTTTTCATGTGTAATAGTTTAGATAGCGAAGATAGGAGGGGTGACAGAGACCGGTGTTACATCTTTTGAGGGCCTTCTTATATAATTCACACCCTTGTCTGTCAATCAATGCTGGATAAAGAAAAATTAACGCTTATTTTTACCCTCAATTGATCGTATTATGAAAAGCAGCAAATGTTTGATTCACGTGATGGTATCCCTCTTGCTGGTTGCCTGTGGCCCCGAAAAGAAACGGGTTGTGCAAGACAACGGAATAAAACAGGATACACTGGAAGTGAAACCGGGACTGAACAAATACCTGAAAGATTGTGGGGTGCAAGGAAGCATTGCCATTTATAATGCGGCTGAAAATCACTGGGTAGTAAGCGATTCGGCCGATGTAAAAGCGGAAGCCTTGCCGGCTTCGACCTTCAAAATAATCAATCTGCTCATTGCTTTGCAAACCGGTGTGATAGCCGACGAAAACGCAGTGGTCAAATGGGTGGGCAAGACAGATACCGCCTTATACGGATACCGCCCGGAAATATACCATGACATGTCCGTGAAAGAGGCCTTTCAGGTTTCAGCCGGCTGGGTTTTTATTGAGCTGGCGAAGAAGATAGGCAGAACGAACTATCAGAAATTCCTGCAAGCGTGTCATTATGGAAACCTCAATCTGTCTGAAACAGGTGATGATTTTTGGAATTTCGGGAAGATGGGAATCAGTCCGGTCAATCAGATACAATTTCTTAGCCGCGTATACCGGAATGACGTTCCTTTTTCCAAACGTAACATTGATATACTGAAGCAGGTTATGATCACAGAAGAGACGCCTGCTGAAACATGGCATACAAAAACAGGGTGGACCAGGCAGGCAGGCATGAATACCGGCTGGTGGGTAGGGTACGTGGAGAATAAGAAAGGGGTATACGTTTTCGCCACCAAACTGATACAAGACAGGAAATTCAACCGGGATGATTTTGGTTCCTGCAGAAAAGATATTACCAAAGCAGCCTTCCGGGAGTTGAAGTTGATCAAGTAAACTCCCACCCAACAGGTGACATCACTCCGCTGTTACATGAGCGAAATCATGTCCTGCAAAGACTTAATACAATAGTTTCGTAACATCTTAGACAGCTAGTGTATTACCTTTGCAAATCATAAAATAAAACGATGAATTCTCTCAAGTATATATTCGAGCCAGGGGCGGTTGCAGTAATCGGCGCTTCGCCAACAGCAGGATCTGTCGGCAACGCAATTTTGTCGAACATACTGCTGGCGGGATTTCAGGGAACGATATACCCGGTAAACCCACGCCATAGCCATATCTTGAGTTTGAAAACGTATGCGAATGTAGGAGCTATATCCGACCAGGTAGATATGGCAGTGGTATGCGTGCCCAAGGAGCAAGCGGAGATAGTTATTCAGCAATGCGCAGATAAGGGAATCAAAGGAGTGGTGCTGGTTACAGCCGGATTCAAGGAAATTGGAAGTGCCGGCAAAGCAATGGAAGAAAGAATCCGTGCATTGTGTGACAAATATGAAATAGCCCTGATCGGACCGAATGTGCTGGGGGTCATCAATACACAAAGGCAAGTGTGTCTCAATGCCAATTTCGCCATTGGAATGCCGGAAGCGGGGAATGTGACCATTATTTCCCAGAGCGGAGCCATTGGCGTGGCGGCCCTGGATTATGCCCATCAACACCATCTGGGTATCTCTAAATTTATTTCTATCGGGAACAAAGCGGTTATTGATGAAAGCGATGTGCTGGATTACCTGGTGGATGATGCCGAGACGCATATCATTGCCATTTATGCGGAAGACATCAGCCGCCCGGCCCGTTTCCTGGAAGCTGCCAAAAGAGCCCGTGCAGTTGCCAAGCCGGTACTGATCATCAAGACAGGACGATCTGTCCGTGGGGCTGTGGCTACCCAATCGCATACCGGAGCCTTATCTACTTCCGATGTTGCCTACGACTCGCTCTTCGCTCAGTGCGGGGTGATACGGGTGGAAACATTGGCTCAGCTGTTTGAAAGTGCGGCAGGTTTTACCGGGCTGGCCCGCCCCAAAGGCGACCGGGTTGTGGTATTGACCAATGGAGGAGGGATGGGAGTGATTGCTACCGATGCCATTGAAAAAAACGGATTGCAGATGACCACCTTTGAACCGGCAACAATTGAAGCCCTCACAAAAGCCTTGCCCCCCACAGCGAATGTCCATAACCCCGTTGACATCATTGGTGATGCCGATGCCGACCGGCTGAACAGGGCCCTGACAATTATCTCCGCCGATAAAAATGTGGATGCGCTCATCGTTTCCATCCTCCCTACCGGTGAGACCGATATGGATGCCATAGCACGCTGCATTTGCGCTTTTGCAAAAGCCAACCCGGCAATGCCTGTTTTCGGAAACCTGCTCTCTCTTGATCCCGAGCCCTCGTTTGTTCAGATACTGGAGAAAGCCAAAATCCCCAACTTCGATTTTCCCGAAACGAATGTTAGGGTGCTCGCCACCCTTGTGAACTATTACAAGCGTTTAGCCGAACCCCGGCTGGAATGTGAAAAGCCGAATGTAAATAAAAAGGAGGCGGCTGAATTTCTGGAGTCGGTTCAAAAAAATAAACGGACACACCTCACCGAACCGGAGTGTTACCGAATGTTGGGTTATTACGGTTTGAAAGCGGTGGATTACCGGTTTGAAAAAACACTTGACAGCCTGGTGCATGCTGCCGGAGAACTGGGTTATCCGGTGGTCATGAAGGTCGTATCTCCGGACATCCTGCATAAAATTGATGTGGGAGGTGTGAAGATTAATCTGAAGAATGAGATTGGTTTGAAGGATGCATTTGCGGAAATGGAGAAGCAGGTGAGGCAGCATAAACCGGATGCCGTTGTAGATGGTTACCTGATTCAGAAATATTTTACTCAGAAAGGAATGGAGGTCATCGTGGGAGCCAACGAAGTGAAAGGCTTTGGCCCGCTGGTCATGTTTGGCCTGGGAGGGACCTATGTAGAGATATTTAAAGACGTAGCCTTCCGTCTGGCCCCCCTGAACCGCCAGGATGCGGTGGATATGATTCTGGAGACCAAGGGCAGCAAAATACTGAAAGGGTTCAGAGGGCAGGCGGCATATGATATGGATGCACTGGTGGATTGCCTGCTCAGGCTGTCTCAGCTGGTGACGGATTTTCCTCAATTAAAAGAACTCGACTTAAACCCCGTTACCGTATTGGAGGCAGGCAAGGGGATAGTGGTGATGGATGCGAAGGCTGTGCTTTCCTGATGTCCCCGCCATTACCTGGCTGTATCTTTGAGCTCGCCCGGGAGATGCTTTCTGTAAATTCGCAAGTAATGCTCTGCCCGGATATCTCCAAATGCACGTGCAGCCATCCAATCTTTATACGCATTCACCGTATCGCCCAGCTCCACCTTCACCACCCCGCGAAACCGATAGGCGATAGCATATTTCGGATCGCAAGCGATTGCGTTTGTGTAATCCTTTAGAGCATCAGCATAGTTCCCGATACTGAAAAAGGAGCTGGCGCGGGTGAAGTAAGCCACACAAAAGTCGGGCTTGAGCCGGAGCGCTGCGTTCATGTTTTCAATTGCAGTAGTGTATTCACGGGAAATAAAAGCATCGTTCCCGCGATCAAAAAAGTACTGGGCGTCTCTTTCATAGCAAGCCGATAAAGCCAAAGAGACGAACAGCAACAAGACGGTCTTTTTCAATGCATCCATATCTCCCGTTTGAAAATGTATAACCGCCTGTTGTGTTCATCTCTTGACCCCCCTGTATCGCATTTCAATTAGTTTTTGATCATCAGCTTAAAGAACTGGTCGAGCTGAGGCATGATGATGATGCGTGTGCGACGATTCAGGGCTTTTCCGCTTTCCGAATCGTTAGAGGCTACTTCCACATATTTGCTGTGTCCGGAAGCAGTCATGCGTGAGGGGGCGATTTTGTATTGGTTTTCAAGTATCCTCACCACAGAGGTTGCCCGCTTTACGCTCAGGTCCCAGTTGTCTTCCAAACAGGTGGTATGAATGGGGACATTGTCGGTATGCCCTTCCACGATGATTTCAATATCCGGATGTGCATTCAGCACCAGGGCGACCTTGCCCAGTACCTGCCGGGCTTTGTCGGTGACTTCGTATTTTCCGCTGTTGAACAGCAGTTTGTCTGAAATGTCGACATACACCACGCCTTTCTCTACCTTGATGTTGATGTCTTTGTCGTTCACATCTTTCAGGCTGCTTTTCAGATTCATCACCAGGAGCATGTTGAGTGAATCTTTCCGGGCGATAGCCGATTGCAGGTTCATGATATAGGCATCTTTTTTGTTGAGATTTTCCATCGATTGCTTCAGGCTTTCGGCCTGTTTGGAGGATATGACCGACATGTCCTGAAGAGCTCCAAGCACCTGGGAGCTGTTCTTTTTCAGGTAATCTGCCTGAGACTGCAGGGCCGCTTTTTCTTTGGTCAATGCCAGGTTCGCATCCTG
>Ga0206975_1036_pt1 | contig 39303 bp, 21 predicted proteins | sample Alteio_BWOrgHeat_81_FD_152919 | JGI IMG/M metagenome (GOLD analysis project Ga0206975, IMG submission 152919) | Enriched cells from forest soil in Barre Woods Harvard Forest LTER site, Petersham, Massachusetts, United States -... | ecosystem: Environmental > Terrestrial > Soil > Temperate forest >... | reverse complement strand
GGAATGGTCACACGCGGTGTGGTGCCGTCACGCAACAGCGTGAGAATGTCAACGGGAAGCGGAAAGACGATGGTGGTGTTCTTTTCGACGCCGATCTCGGTGAGGGTCTGCAGGTAGCGCAGTTGCATGGTCAGGGGTTCGGTGGCGAGCAGGGCGGCGGCCTCGACGAGCTTTTGCGCGGCGCTGAATTCGCCCTCGGCGTGGATAATCTTGGAGCGCTTCTCGCGCTCGGCCTCGGCCTGCTTGGCCATGGCGCGCAGCATCTGTTCGGCCAGATCGACCTGCTTGACTTCTACGGACTGCACTTTGACGCCGAAGGGCTCAGTCCGTGCGTCGATGATGGTTTGGATGCGCAGGTTGAGCTTGTCGCGATGGCTTAGCAACTCGTCGAGTTCAGCTTCGCCAAGCACGGAGCGCAGCGTCGTCTGGGCGAATTGTGAAGTCTGATAAGCGTAATTGGCCACCTGGACTACAGCGAGAATGGGGTTGATTACGCGCAGGGTAACGACAGCGTTGACCTTGATGGTGACGTTGTCGCGGGTGATGACGTCCTGCGGAGGAACCTCCATTACTTCCTGGCGAAGGGAGATGCGGACGATCTGGTCAAGAGGCCGGAAGACGAGGATGACGCCAGGCCCTTTGGGCTCAGGGAGCGCTCGGCCGAGGCGGAAAATGACGCCGCGTTCATACTCTCGCAGAATTTTGATGGAGTTGAGGAGGTAAAGAACGACAATGGCGATGACGACCAGGATAGGCAAGCTGACTATGGACATGCGTGTGTGAGTCTCCCGCTCAGGTCGGATTGTACTCCTTGAATGGCCACTTGCTGCATCCAGGCGATAAAGACGGGCAGTCGACTTCATCCACTACAATTTGGTGGTTCAAGCACATGAGAGCGTTCGATGGCGGTGATGATGGTTTCCGGCACGCATGAGAAGTCCGCAATGTATTTTGTTGTGAAGTTTGCAGTCCTTACCTGCGCCATAGGCACGGTAAATCTGGCGATGGCTGGCGCCCAGGCGCGTCCTGTGCCGCCGACACGCGATCCGTATACGCCAGGATATGTGAAGGCAACGGAGCTTCCCGACGGTGCGAATCCGCCCGCGAATCGCGACGGCAACTTCATCATTGGCCCGACGTATACTCCTGCGCCTGAGATGGTCCCGCATGAGAGCGTGCCGCAGGGAACGGTCGATTCGTTCACGATGAGCTCGGCCGACAGCAAGATTTATCCAGGCATTGCGCGCGATGCCGGCACGTTTGGCACGCCCGACCCCACGGACCCGGCAAAGCTGGTGGTGACTACCAGCCATCCCGCGCCGTATACGCGAAAGGTGACCGTATACGTGCCGAAGCAGTATGTGCCCGGCACGGAGGTGCCTTTCATCGTTGGAGCGGATGGGCCGGACCAGGCGTTGTTTACTGCATTGGACGGCCTGATTGCCGAACGCAAAGTGCCGGCGATGATCGCGATCTCGATTGGTAACGGCAGTGGCGATGCGCAAGGCAGCCAGCGGGGGCTGGAGTACGACACGATGTCTGGCCTCTATGCAGAGTGGGTGGAAAAAGAAGTATTGCCGCTGGTGGAGGCGAAGTACCATGTACGCCTGACACATGATCCGGAGGGCCGGGCGACGATGGGCGGCAGCTCGGGCGGCTCATGCGCGCTGATCATGGCCTGGTATCATCCAGAGCTTTACCATCGTGTGCTGGCGTATTCAGGCACGTGGATCAATCAGCAGTGGCCGTATCATGCGGATACTCCGCACGGTGCGTGGGAGTTTCAGGAGCATCTGATTCCGAATTCGCCGGTAAAGCCGATTCGCATCTGGATGGAAGTAGGCGACAGGGATTTGTTCAATCCCAATGCGATGCGCGATGGCATGCATGACTGGGTGTTGGCCAATGAGAAGATGGCAGAGGTGCTGGCGGCCAAGGGCTATCACTACCAGTTTGTCTTTGCGCGCAATGCGGGGCATGTGGATCGCGCCGCGAAGGCGCAAACGCTGCCGGAGGGGCTGGAGTATTTGTGGCAGGGATATCCGGTTGCCGGAGCGAAGAAGTGAGCTGGTGATCTCATTGATCCGGAGTGTGTGCATAGTTCTCTGCGAGCAGGCGCGATTCGTGCTGCGCACGAATTTGGTCCCACATCTCAAACGCGAGATGTGGGGCACCCTGGCACCTTGGCCCTGATCTTATTGCGACGCTGATGTGGCGGCTTGTACTTCTAGTATGTCGCCGTGGAAGCCAACGACGCGGACGCTCTCTCTTTCAGAGATGGGGGCGGCTGCGATAGCTTGCCAGATTTCTCCCTGAACGAGGATATGGCCGATTGGCAGGGTGTCCTGCAGCCAGATCGGTTCCATGGCTGTGCCCATTGAGCCGACCAGGGCGGCTGGGCCGATGAGTGCTTTACGCCGCCGGGAGCGGAGGGCCAGCCTCAGCAGGAAGATCGTGATGATGCCGAATGCAGTGCAGAGAGAGATGGCGAGCCACGGGTGAATAGCAAGCTCGGGGATAGGTGCGTCGATCAGCGTCAGTGTTCCGAGAGCGAGGCAGAGAATGCCTGCAGCAGCTAAGACGCCGTGGCTGGCGAATTTCAGCTCCAGAATGAGGAGCGTGGCTGCGGCCAGCAGCAGAAGCAGCGCTGTGTGGCGGATGGGTAACAGGTCCAGCGCGAAGGCTGCGACCAGCACCATGACCGTGCCGAGCGCGCCGGGGATGATGGTGCCGGGAATGTTGAATTCGAGATAGATGAGCAGCGCGCCGCCGAGCAGCAGCATGACGGCAAGGTTTGGATTGGCCAGACGCCCTAGAACCTGCTCGCGGACGGTGGGCTCGATGGTTACGATGTTCGCGTTGCGCAAATGGAGCGTTACAGGCCCGCTGGCGCGCTGAATGGTGCGGCCATCCAGTGAGCCGATGAGTTGCGCGTCGTTGGGAGAGATGAGGTCGGTAAGATGCTGGGCGATGGCTTCGTCGGCGGAGAAAGACTTTGAGGAGCGAACGGCGGTTTCTGCGACTTCAGCATTGCGGCCGCGCGTTGTGGTGTAGGAGCGCAGGAAGGCGGCTGCATCGTTTTCCATCTTCTGCTTCATGGTGTCGTCCGGTGCACCGGACGCGAGGACGGGATGGGATGCTCCGGCGTTGGTGCCGGGGGCCATAGCGGCGACATCTGAAGCCTCGAGCAGAAAGAATCCGGCTGATCCGGCGCGCGCGCCAGACGGGGCGATGTAGACGATGACGGGAACCCTGGAGTTGAGGATGGCGCCGACCATGTGGCGGGTGGAGTCGAGCAGGCCACCGGGTGTGTCGAGATCTACGAGCAGGGCTGCTGCATGATCGCGTTCGGCGAGTTCGATAGCGCGGTCGAGACGGCCCGCGGTGATGGGCTGGATGGTGTCACGGATGGCGATGCGATAGATAAGCGGCGGCTGCGGAGGAGGCGGAGTCAATCCGCCGGCAACGGTAACCGAAGCGAAGCAAAAGAGCGCCGAGAGAACGAGGCGGAAGCTGAAAGGGAGTCGCATTCGATCCTCCTGTCGCCTTTGTATTATGGCCTTATTTTATGGCTTGGTCTCGTTCGCGCCGGATTGAGGATTGCCGATGCGGGTTTCAATGGCGTGGCGGAGATCACGGGCGGCGTGGCTGTTTGCATCGAGCTGCACGGCTGACGAGGCTTCATCATGGGCCTGGGTCAGGTTGTTCGCTGCAAGATCGAGACGGGCGAGGACGAGGTAAGCGTCGACGTTGGCCTGACGAGTGAGCGATGCGGTGGCCTCTTTGCGGGCCCCATCTGCGTCGCCGGAGCGCTCACGCACCTGGGCCAGACCGGCGTGGGCCTGGGCGCTATGGTCATCGGCGGCGAGAGCGGCCTGATATCCGCGCTCAGCCTCAAGAAGCAGGCCACGGTCGAGCTTTTCGTGGGCTGAGTTGCTGAGACGAGCGGCGCGTTCGGCACCGGGAAGGGCTGCGAGACGCGCCTCTTCAACCTCATCGAGCATGAGAGCGGCCTGGCGGAAAGCAGCGCCGTTGTAAGAGCGCTTGATTCGCTCAAGGGGGCCCCCGGTGGGGTCGCCGACCGTGGCGGAGTGCCAGCTTTGCTGGGCGGCTTTTGCCTCGCTGTCATTGGGGTGCAGCTTGAGGCTTGCGGTAATTTCAGAAATGGCACCCGCGTAGTCGCCATGTGCGTGCATGCTGACGGCGAGGTTGAAGTGGTAATCGGCGTCGGTAGGGTCGGCGGTGGATGCCTGGCGAAAGAGCGGCGTAGCGTCCCGGCCGCGGCGGCTGATGGCGACGGCCTGGTTGTTGACGACTTCTGGGAGCGGCAGAACGCGGGCTACGGCTGCGAAAGCTTCTTCAGCGTGCGCGTAGTTGCCGGAAAAGATGAGTGAAAGGCCGCGATAGAAGGCGGCTTCGAGGCCCGCTGTATCTCCGCTGGGGACTTTGCCGAAGCTGACAGCGGCCTGCTCGTACTGCTGGCCGGCGAACTGGAGCTTGCCGGTGGCGAGCCACGCAGCGGTGAAGTCAGGGCTGAGGTCGGTTGCTCGCTTGAGGTGGCGCAGGCGTTCGGCTGCGTCGTGCTCCGTGAGGCCGCGAATGTATTGCTCGAAGGCGTCGAGACGAAGGCCGGAGCCGGCGGCGCGAAAGGTTTCCTCGGCGACGCTGAAGCCCGGGTCGAGTTTGCGAGTAAGCTGCCAGGCGAGCGAGTTCAGCAGGGGAATCAGCTGGGCGATTGGGCCGCTTTGCGTTACCTCCTGCGAGAGGCTCAGCTTTGCGACATCAATGATGCGCGCCTTGAGAGTAAGCGAGCCGGTGGTGACACTGTAGCTGCCGATGAGAATGTAGTCGGCGTCGAGGGTCTCTGCGATGCGCAGAGCCGTGGCGCGGCTGGGCTGGAAGGTTTCGGGCAGGCCGAGGTGGTCGAGGGCATAGAGGCGGTCTTCACGCGTGAGCGGGAAAAAGCCTGCGGAGGCGAAGCGGCTGTTGAGGATCTCCGGAGCAGCTTCGCGTAGCCAGTCCAAACTGGATTGCTCTGTGCCGGGGGTGCTTTGAGCCGTAACGGGCTGGGCTGGGGTGAGGTTGTCAAATGGCAGCACCAGAAGGATGTGCCCGTGACCTGCCGCTGAGATGTCAGGAGCAAAGGCAGCGGAGCTTTCCGCAGACGCCGGAATCGTCAAGGCTAAGGCGAAGAGCAGGATCGCAGCGAGCCGAATGCGGGATGAATTCGTTGAAAGCACTTTAGGTCGATTATAGGTGTTGCGAAAAGGCGTCATTCGATTGTTAGACGACCGGCCGTGCATTTCTCTTAATCCACTTCCGGTTCCGGTGGACTAGTTTCCTGTGGGAATGATGCCGGCGTTCTCGACCATGAGGATTACAGTTCGCCGCGGAGCGCGAGTGCGGTGCACTGTGCCTTTGGGAACGACGAAGCCCTGACGGGGATTGAGTGCGACGGTACGTTCCGCTGCCTGGTCAGGTTCAGTGTCTCGGAGGTCGATGAGCAACTGGCCTTCGACTACGTAGAAGAATTCATCATCGTCATCGTGCTTGTGCCAGTGATATTCCCCTTCGATGATGGCGACGCGAACGACGGAGCCGTTGACCTGGCAGAGGGTCTGGTTGAACCACTTGTATTCGCAGGCGTCGGAGAGAGCCTTCTCGTCGATGATTTCGAGAGGTTGATGGAGGATGTTGAGGCGAGTTTCGTAGGGATAATCGGCTACGGAATCGGGCATTGGAGCCTCCGCTTGTTGCATAGAAGTTAGCAGGTTAGCGGGCTGGCTGGAACTGCGCTTCGACCGGATTGTTGAAGCGGAGAATCGCTACCCAGGCCAGGCCGTCGGTGCGTTGCCAGACGATTTCACCGTGGAGAATCGGCGCAATTTCCGCAGGAGAGAGGTCATGGTGAAGACCGAAGTATTCCGCTTCCACGGCGGCGCTGTTGATGTGGAAGGGGGATGAGGCGGGCTCTTCCTTGGTGGAGAAGACAAAGGCTGTTGAATAGCTGCCTGAGTCCTGCGCTGCGCGGGCGATCTGAGGCGCGGTGAAATCTTCAAGACGGGCGACGTTGAAGGGGGTTTTCACATAGCCGAGTTCAGGCCGGGTCAATTCATCCGTTGCGGGCCACGCGGTGAGGACGATGGAGCCTTGGTAGTGGGAGCTGAGTTGGCCGATGGCCTGCTGATGCAAACGGATGGTATGGGCGTAAGTGAGGTTATCTTCAGGCGCAAAGCCATAAGGTGGATTGATAAAGATGGCGGCGAGGAAAGCTGCCGCAGAGAAAGCGCTGAGCAGGGACCAGTAGCGCGTTCGCCGATGAAAGGTAGAAACCGCGACGAGCAGAATGAGCGGATACATCGGTAGCAAATAGCGCGTGAGCAGCGCTCCGCCGAGGACTGAGAAGGCGAGCGCGTTGATGAGCAGAAGGAAGTAGATACGAGCCTGCGCGGGGAAACTGACCCGGTTTGGCGTTTGCCCCTGCTCATCGACGATCGGGGTGAGCATCATTGCGGCGAGAGTGCAGAGCACAGGAACGAACATGTTCATGTGCGCAAAGAGATGCAGCAGGCGATGGCCAAATGCGGCGAGAATGCGCAGTGGTTCAAGCGTGGAGGTAGCGTTGTAGCGGAGGAATTCGGGATTGCCAAAGAGGAATCCAGTGCGCGCGTAGTGATAGCCGTACCACGCGGCCAGTGGCAGCACGCATACGCTGTAGCACGCAGCGAGCACATAGCTCCGGCGGCGGATGGCGCGCGGGCTACGTAAAGCTGCGCCGAGTTCGAAAGCAGCTAATGAGAGTGGGATGATGATAGCCGTCTCCTTGCAGAGAACAGCGAGGGAGAACCAGATTGCGGCGGGCCAGATCCGTGCAGCGCCACTGGCGTTGCGTGGCTGACGCGACTGGTCGGGCAGGGCATAGACGAGCGCCCACAGCGTGGCCGCGGCAGCAAAGATATCGGCGTGTGCGAGGGTGCTCTGAGCAAACCAGATGGGATAGAGACCGGTGAGCAGGACGGTCCAGAAGGCAACCAGCGGGGAGCCATTGAGGCGAATCGCGAGACGCCATACAGCCAGCAGTCCAAGCGAGGCAACAATGAGAACTGCTTCCCTGGTTACGGCGGGATGGAATCCGCTGACTTTCCACCAGAGCGCGAGGTAAATAGACGGCAGCGGTGGATGCGCGTTGCTGATCGTCGTGATGGGAATCAGCGAGCCGGTACGAAAGAAGTCCCAGGCAGCGGGAATGTAGTAGCCCGCCTCGTCCCAGTAATAGGGCAGGCGTAGCAGACTGATGTGAGTCAGATAGAGTGCTGCGAAGATGACGGGAAAGATCATCCACAGAGGCAGCGGAGCGTTTACCTCTGTGACATCAGGAAGAGCCAGGCGCGGCTTGAAAAGACGGCGCAGGCGAGGGGTTGTTGGCACGATCTCTCCCGTCGCTAGGCGCAGCTAGTTGACGACACCCTGGGGGAAGTTGGGATTCTGGGGCTCGAGATTGAGCTCACCGAAGGCCTGTTCATACTGGGCAAGATTCTGGCCGAGAACATTCCAAAGGGCCTTGGCCTGCTGCGGACTGAGGTAGATGCCCTGATGATTCTGAATGCTGAGCTGGTCAGGGCTCTCTGAGTTGGCCTGACCGAAGACCAAGTGGAAGTCCCATACACTGACACGAATCTGTACGCTGTTGGCGTAGGTATCGCGATATCCGGGGGCTTGCACGAGGTTCACTTGGGGAGGTTGTTGTTTCTGGCTCATAGTTCATCAGATTACTCTGTCAGGCTGTGAGAAGGCGACTTGCAGGGCGATCTAAAGTGGACACAAGGCGTTGCGAAAGGAGAATGAGCAATGAAGGCGATGCAACTGGTTTTCATTGATGGCAAGCCGGTGGTGGAAGCTGGCGAGATTCCGCAGCCGAGGCCCGGAGCGGGTGAGGTGCTGGTGCGTGTCCGGGCATCCGGAGTGATGATTACGGAGCTGCAGTGGTATCCGACGAATCACACAGAGGCCGGCGGACCTCGCGAGCAGCCTGTTCCAGGGCATGAGTTTTCAGGAGAGGTAGCGGAGCTCGGCGATGGCGTCTCGGACGTAGCTGTGGGCGACGAGGTCTATGGATTCAACGACTGGTTTGTGAACGGCGCAATGGCTGAGTTCTGCGTGGTGAAGGCGGACGTGATTGCGACGAAGCCTGCTCGGCTGACACACGCAGAAGCTGCAGTGGTGCCGATTGGCGCCCTGACGGCGTGGCAGGGGCTGTTCACGCGAGCGAAGCTGCAGGCAGGTGAGCGGGTTCTGATTCATGGTGGATCGGGCTCCGTAGGCAGCTTTGCGGTACAGTTGGCGAAACAGCATGGTGCGCATGTGATTTCGACCGCGTCGGCACGCAATGCCGCGCTGGTGAAAGAACTTGGCGCGGAGACGGTGATCGACTACAAGGCAGCGCCTTTCGAAGAGCAGGTGCATGACCTGGATGTGGTTTTCGATACGGTGGGAGGCGATACGCTCGATCGCTCATGGGGTGTGCTGAAAGCGGGCGGGCGGATGGTTACGATCAGTTCAGATGTGGAGAACTCGACCGAGCCAAGGATTAAGGCGGCGTTCTTCATCGTTGAGCCAAGCCGCGAACAGCTAACGGAAGTTGGCAGACTGATCGAAGCGGGCGATTTGCGCGTGCTGGTGAATGCGGTAGTGTCTTTCGAGCAGGCTCCGGCCGCGTATGCCGACACGATCTCCGGGAAATTGGGGTATGGGAAGGTCGCAGTTACGGTGGCGTAAGCTCAGGGCTCTTGAAGGGATCAAATCGAGCCGGTAGAGTTGGATCGCAGCACAATCAGGCTGCGGCCAGAGGAGATTGAATTGCAGCGACGGGATATTTTGAAGCTTGCAGTGTTGGGAGCAGCCGAGTCCGTGCTGCCGAAAAAGGTGTTTGGCGAGGCGCCTGCTCCGATCATTGATACGCATATTCACCTCTTTGACCCGACGCGGCCGGAGGGAGTGCCGTGGCCGCCGAAGGATGATGCGGCGCTGTACAAGCAGGCGCTGCCGGGGCGATATACGACTCTTACGGCAAAGCATCATGTCGTTGGCGCCATCGCGGTTGAAGCCAGCCCGCTGCTCACCGACAATGACTGGCTGCTGAGGGTGGTGGGGAACCATCCGGTCATGGTGGGCATGATCGGCGACCTGATCCCCGGCTCGCAGAATTACATGGCTGATCTGGAGCGCCTGCATCGCGATCCGCTTTTTCTGGGGATCAGGTATGGCAATCTGTGGGACCGCGATCTCTCTACCGATCTTGAAAAGCCGGGATTTGTGGACGGGCTGAAGGCGCTGGCTCAAGCAGGGCTTGTTCTTGACAGCGCCAATCCGGATGCGAAGCTTATCCGGGCTATTCGCACGGTGGGAGAGCGCGTGCCTGAGCTGCGGATCGTGATCGACCATCTGCCCAACGCCAAGCTGCCGACGCAAAAGGCTGAGCTTGATCAGTACTGGGCTGATTTGAAGTACCTCGGTCAGCGTCCCAATGTCTTTGTCAAACTGTCGGAGATTCCGACGCGCAGGGATGGACGGCTGGTGACTGACGCGGGAGCTTATCGCGGCAGACTCGACCGGCTCTGGTTCCTATTCGGTGAGGATCGTGTGCTTTTCGGAAGCGACTGGCCTAACAGCGATCATGTTGCGACCTATGACGAAACGCTGTCGATTGTGCAGTCGTACACCTCCACCAAAGACCCGGGCGCACAGGCGAAGTATTTCTGGAAGAACTCGATTGCCGCTTATAAGTGGAAACCGCGGCGGCAAGACCAGCATTTGACCTAAGTGGAAGCGCCTGACGCGGAGATTGCTGTAACTGCAAATGCTTGCCTATGAGCAAGTTAAAAGCAGTGACAATTTGTTACGAATTCAAATAGAAAATACTTTGCCTTTGGAATTTTCAGCGTGCTATTATCCGGCACGCTACCAATCTCACTTACTTTCTGATGTTGGATTGTGTGGCCGGAATCCTATCGACACATCCGGAGCTATTCACCCATGAGCTTGAAAAAGAACGAGGCAAGGGGCTTGCGAGCCACCAAATTCATAGTGGGCGGTCTGGCGCTTCTGCTAGGCGCCAGCGCTACCGTGGCCCAGAACAACGAGGAGCGCGTGAAGGCCGGATTTGTGAATCCGCCCCAGGGAGCGCGGCCGCGCGTGTGGTGGCACTGGATGAACGGCAACATCAGCAAGGAAGGCATCAAGCTCGATGAGGAGTGGATGCACCGGGTAGGTCTGGGGGGGTTCCAGAACTTCGATGCTGCGCTAATGACGCCGCAGGTGGTGAAGCAGCGGCTGGCGTACATGACTCCGGAGTGGAAGGACGCCTTCAAGTATGCAACAACCACGGCAGACGGTCTCGGCCTTGAGATGGCCATCGCCGGTTCGCCAGGTTGGAGCGAGACGGGCGGCCCATGGGTGCCTCCGTCTGAGGGCATGAAGAAGTACGTCTGGTCAGAGACAGTTGTTGAAGGTGGCAAGCCATTCACCGGAAAACTGGCGCATCCGCCGACGGTGACCGGAGCATTCCAGAATGTGGGCATCCGCGATGTATTGGGCTCCGGGGACGCGAAGCCGCCGCAGTTTTATGCCGATGGGCCAGTGGTGGCGTACAAGCGTCCGGCGTCTGATAAACCTTTGGACCTGACGAAGGCGAAGGTGACGGCGAGCGGCGGTTCGCCGGATTTTGCGGTGCTGACGGATGGCGACCTCGAGAAGGCGACGACGGTGGAAGCGCCGAAGCAGGTAGGTGAGAAGTCGTGGATCCAGTGGGAGTTTCCCGAGGCGGTGACGGTGCGGTCGGTGACGATCGGCATGCAGGAGCTGGGGATGTTTGCCGCGATGACGGGGCTGAGCGCGCCAGAGAAGGCTCTGGAGGTCTCAGACGATGGCTCCAGCTTCCACGAGGTGGCAAAGCTTGAGGGCGCGGCGGCGGGTCCGACTGCCAGCAACGCGGCGCAGCACACGATCGGGTTTCCGGCGGTGACGGCGAAGTACTTTCGTGTGACGTTCAAGAAGACGACGCCTCCGCCACCTCCGGCGTGGGCGGAGGGACTGGATTTTAGCTCGCTCGGGTTGCCGAATATTCCCAAGGCGACCGGATATGGCGTCTCGGAGATCAGGCTGAGCAGCGCGGCGAAGGTAAGCTTCTTCGAGGACAAGGCTGCGTTTGTGCCGGTGGCGGATCTTTACGGCGAGGCGTCTATGCACGTCGACGCTGCCGACGCTGTTGCCAAGAGCGACGTGGTGAACCTGACGGGCAACATGAAGCCGGATGGCACGCTCGATTGGACGCCGCCGGCGGGCGACTGGGTGGTGGTGCGCTTTGGCTATTCGCTGCTGGGAATTACGAATCACCCGGCGACGAAGGAGGCTACAGGCCTCGAGGTTGACAAGCTCAATGCCGGCTTTGTGAAGCACTACATGAACGGCTATCTCGACAGCTACAAGGAAACAGTCGGTCCGGAGCTGATGGGGAAGAAGGGAATCCGGTATGTAATCACGGACAGCTGGGAGGCCGGTTCGCAGAACTGGACCGACAAGATGCCCGAGGAGTTCAAGACGCGGCGCGGCTATGACATGACGCCGTGGCTGCCGGTGCTTACCGGCGTGGTGGTGGAGAGTGCCGAGGCGAGCGACAAGTTCCTGTGGGACTTCCGCAAGACGATTGCCGACCTGATCGCAGATGAGCACTATGGGCAGGTGCAGGCTTCGCTGAAGGAGCGAGGCCTGGGCCACTACGGCGAGTCGCATGAGAGCGGACGCGCCTTTGTTGCCGATGGCATGGAAGTGAAGAAGCTCAATGACATTCCGATGTCAGCGATGTGGACGCAGGTGCCGGGCGTAAACCATGAGCAGTTCGGCTATAACGCGGACGATCGCGAATCGGCCTCGGTGGCGCATATCTACGGGCAGAACATCGCGGCTGCGGAATCGATGACGGCTGCTGCGGCTCCGTGGGCCTGGTCGCCTTCGACACTGAAGCCGACGGCTGATCAGGAGTTGCTGAACGGCATCAACCGCTTCGTGATTCATGAGTCGGCGCATCAGCCGCTGGTTGGACCGCATACTGCTCCGGGACTGACGCTTGGGCCGTTCGGGCAGTGGTTCAACCGCAACGAGACGTGGGCTGAAGAGGCCGGACCGTGGATCAACTACCTGGCGCGCAGCAGCTATCTGCTGCAGCAGGGGAACTTTGGCGCGGACCTGCTGTACTTCTACGGTGAAGATTCCAACTTGACGGCGATCTTTGGGGACAAGGCTCCGGATATTCCGGCGGGTTATGGCTTTGACTACGTCAATGCAGACGCTTTGAAGCATGAGTTCAAAGTTGTGGGCGGACACATTGCAACCAACAGCGGTATGAACTACCGCTTGCTTGCGCTCGATCCGTATGCGAAGCACATGTCGCTGCCGGTGCTCAAGGCGATTCGCAGCCTGGTGGCCGACGGAGCGACGGTTGCCGGCGCAAAGCCGGTGGACGATCCGAGCCTGGCTGATAACGCCGATGAGTTCAAGAAGCTGAACGATGAGCTCTTTGGCGATGGTTCTGGTGTCCACACGGTGGGCAAGGGCAAGGTCTATGCGGGGCAGAGCCTGACCGATGTATTTGCGGCGATGAAGCTGGCTCCGGACTTCGACTACAGCAAGCCTGAGTCGGATTCACGGCTGTTGTTTGTGCATCGCAAGCTGGCCAACGCGGACATCTACTTTGTGGACAATCGCGGCGACCATGACGCAACTGTGGATGCGACATTCCGCGTCACGGGCCTGGAGCCGGAACTGTGGCATCCCGAGACCGGAACAACAGAGCCCGCTTCGTACAAGATCGCTGACGGCAAGACCACCGTGCCGATGCATCTGGAGCCATGGGGAACGGTCTTTGTGGTCTTCGCCAAGCCGGCGAAGGGAACCGGGCACGCGCTGCCCAAGGTCACTGAAACCGAGCTGACTACGGTGGACGGCGACTGGAAGGTGAGCTTCCAGCCGGATATGGGCGCGCCTGCATCGGTCACGCTGGATAAGCTGATCTCGTGGAGCGACAGCAGCGATGCCGGGGTGAAGTACTACTCAGGCACCGGAACGTACACGAAGACAGTCCAGGCTGGTGCGGACTGGATGAAGAAGGGTTCAGAGGTGTGGCTCGACCTGGGCGACGTCAAGAACCTTGCCGAGGTCACGGTGAATGGCAAGTCGCTGGGCGTGGTGTGGCATGCGCCGTATCGCGTGAATGTGACGGGTGCTCTGAAGCCGGGTGCGAACGAGGTGACGATCAAGGTCATCAACGCCTGGGTCAATCGTATGATCGGCGATCAGCAGCCGGGCGCAACGACCAAGTACACCATGGCTGATGTGAAGCCTTACAAGGCGACCTCTCCGTTGCTGCCTTCCGGACTGATTGGCCCGGTCAAGGTGATTTCGGAGACCAAGGCCGAGTAGCAACAAATGCAGCAAGGCCCGCATCTCGAATTCGAGATGCGGGCCTTGTTTTTGTGCTCTTAATCTTGTTTCGAGCCGAAGGGCGAAGATAGCGAAAGGTGTCCATGGCTAACCTAGCTAGCTTCCGATTCAGTTCAATGCTGTGAGAGGATCATTGGCGTGGACGGATTATTGATCCCGATCATCGGCATTGTCGTCAGCTTTGTGCTCGGATTCGTTTGCCTTGTTGTTCCTCGACTCCGACGCTTCCTTCTGGCGGCACTTGCATCGCCCTTCCTGACGAGCATGGTCTTCCTCTTAGGCGCTTTTGTCCTAGCAGACATGAACCCTGCCCGCGAATATGGAGCCGCTTACATCCCTGCTGGGCAAGAACATGACCCGACGAAGCTAGATTATGGTTTGTGGGTGCTCGCCGCGATGGCGACCTTTGCGTTGAGTTCGGCCTTAGCTTATGGCGTTCAGCGGTTAAGCATCACGATGCTTCAGAGTGCATTAGCTGGCCGGCCATTCGGAGATTGGCTTGCAAAGCGCAGCTGGTTTGGTTTAGCGAAGTAAGTTATTACTTTTGTGGTTAAGGGATGCGACCCGGGAAATACTAGAAAACGACTAGCCCTGCCTCCAAGGAATGATGGACGTTGTATGAACCGGATCCTTCACTTCGTTCAGAATGACAACAAGAACGGCAGAAGCAGATTCCCTTCGGGAATGACAACAAGAAAGGCAAAGGCAACAACAAATGCCTCTTCTTTTTTGTGCGCTTTTCGTGGGTAATTACTTGCGACTCAAATATCAGGTGGCTTAGGTAGGATCCCACATCTCAGAAGCGAGATGTGGGGCACCCTGTTTGTGCGGTTGGCGATCTTCTACGCTACGCCGAGTTTGCGCATGTAGTCGGCGTCGATCTTGAGCGATTCCATCGGCGGGACGGTGAAGGCTTCCTGCTCGACGAAGATGTGCTGGATGTGGCCGCTGCGTCCTGCTTCAGCAAAGATGGGCTTGTAGTCGATGGTGCCCCGACCAAGCTCGATAGGCTTGGGCTCTTCGCCTGTGGCGCGATCGAAGGGCTTGAAGTCCTTGACGTGGAGCTTGGTGATGCGGCCGGCGTATTTGCGCAGGTAGGCAACCGGATCGCCGCCGCCAACGAAGACCCATCCGCAGTCCATCTCCATGGTGACCTTGGTTGGGTCGGTGAGACGCATCAACTCGTCGTAAGGCACCACTCCGTCGGTGACACGGAACTCGGTGTAGTGGTTGTGATAGCCGAAGTTCACGCCGCCGGCATGCACCTTGTCTGCAATCGAGTTGAGCTGCTCGGCGTTCCAGTGCCAGTCTTCAATCGCGAAAGCGTGATGCCGCTGCTCGGGAGTCATGTTCTTGAGTTTGGATGGATCTTTGAGTTCGGGTGAAGAACAGACGATCGTCGCAACCCCCAGATCTTTGCTGAAGGAGATGATCTCATCAAGCTTCGTGCGTAGCATGGGCATGGGATAGTGTGCGCTGACGAGATGAAGGCCTGCTGCAGAGATGGCGGCTTTGACGTCGGCTGCGCTGTGGTTGAAGTAGCCCGCGGACTCGACATCACGAAAGCCAAGCTCGCCGACCTGCTTGAGGGTGCCGTTGTAGTCCTTGGGGAGCAGGTCGCGGACGGAGTAAAGCTGCAGGCCGAGCGGCAGGTGAAGAGCGGCGGCATGAGCGAGCGCGCTGTTGAAGAGCGCAGAACCGGCAGCGGCTGAAACTGCTCCGGCTTTGATGAAGTCTCTACGCGATGTGTGCACTGTGAAACCTCTGATTTGAATTTTCGTGCGGTCTACTTCTTTTCAACGAAGGCAATCATACGTTGCCTTTGCGCATCTCGTCGCCCAGATGATCGGCGGCGCGCATGGCGAGGGCAAGGATAGTCATGGTGGGGTTTTGCCAGCCGCCGCTGACGAAGCTGGCTCCGTCGACGACGAGGAGATTTTTGATGTCGTGGCTCTGGTTCCACTTATTGAGCACGCTGGTTTTTGGGTCGTCACCCATGCGGCAGGTTCCGAGCTCGTGAATGCTGTAGCCGGGCGGGTTGGGATCGTAGTTCTTTGCCAGAACTTCGAAGCCTGCGCCTTCGGCCAGCGCGATGCTTGTTTCAACAGCGTCGCGGGCCATGTCGTATTCATTGTCAGTGTATTTGGTTTCGATGTGCAGGGCCGGTATATCCCAGGCATCGACAACGTTAGGATCGATGCGCACGTGATTTTCATAGCGCGCGAGAACCTCTCCCATCATGCCGGTAGAAAAGCCGCTGCCGTGGCAGCTGTCGAGCTTCTTCTGCAGGTCTTCGCCGTAAGTGGCGAAGTTGCGTGGGTCCATGCCGCCGGTGTTGCTGAATACATTGAGCGCGTAGCCGCGCAGGAATTTCGGGTGCTTCGTCTCGATATTGCGGAAGCGGGGAACGAGCCCGCTGCCTCCGACCAGCCCCGGCGTGGCTTTACCGTCCCGGGCTTCTGGAATGGAGCAGGAGATGCCGGGGCCGTAGACCTGGTCAATGAGGTAATGGCCCAGGACGCCGCTGGAGTTGGCGATCTTTGAATTGAGCAGCAGCCGCGTGCTTTCGAGCGTGCCCGCGGCAAGAATGACGACGCGTGCTTTGACAGACATTTCGCGGCGCGAAAGGCGGTCGACGAAGTGGACTTCGTTGACCAGGCCGGTGTTTTTATCGAGGCTTAGCTCGCGCACGACGACGTTGGGGACGGCGCGGAGTTTGCCGGTGGCGAAGGCGTCAGGCAGCAGCAGGTTGACCGAGCTGGCGAGGCCATCGACGCCCATGGCGCTGCGGGCTTTGCAGACAGGCACGCCGAGTTTTTTGCCTGCATCGCGGAAGCGCGTCATGCAGCCGGTCCAGGGAGAGTCGTCAACGACAAAGTTGCCATCGGGATATTGCGGAAGGCCATCGGCGTGGCCCGATACGCGGAAGATGGCTTCAACTCGGGCGTAGAAGGGGCCGAGGTCGGCTAGGCTGATAGGCCAGTCGTCGCCGTAGCCGTCATGCGATTTGGCCTTGAATTCGTAATCGCTGAGGCGGAATGACTGGCGCGACCAGAAGAGCGAGCGCCCGCCGAAGAGACGCACCCGCACCCAGTTATAGGGCTTCTGCTGGTCGTAGGTGTAGGGGACTTCCTGCTCGTCTACCCAGGTGTTGGCGTTGAATTCGTCGGACTGAAAGACGTGGGCGAGCTGGCCGGGCTTTTTGAAATTGCGGTAGGGAAGCGTGTAGGCGGCCTTGACCTCGGTGTCTTTGTGCACGTCGGCAATGGGGCCGGCATTAAGCATGAGGCAGGAGATGCCTTTTTCCGTTAGAACCTTTGCGGCCATGCCGCCGGAGTGGCCGGAGCCAATGATGATTACGTCTACTTTTTCTTCGGCCATAGTTCCTCGAGCAGTCAATATTTCAGGAGCGCCGCGGGTTAGCGGAGGGAGATCCTTCTCTGCGCAGATCCGGATCGACCGGATACCAATAGAGATCGATGTCGGGCGCCTGCTCTCCACGAGCCCGCGCAGCGTCTGCCCACGCCTGCGAGTTGATGGTCGCGGTACGGAAGTCGCTGTGAACGATGTTGATGAATAGCGTGTATTCCTCGGTGGGCGGATGTTCGCTCATCCACGCGCGAAGCCAGGGCCGGATAAGCTGATCGGCCTGCGCGGCTGAGGCAGCAGAGAAGGAGACGCTGAATTTCTGCCTGGCTTCTGCTTCGAGGCGATCGAGGCCGGATAGATACATGTGCTGGCGGTCGGCGGGCGAAGCGCCGATCAGGAAGTCGAGAAACTCCGGCGCTCCGGCTTCGGTGGCCCCGGGATGGCCTTTCGCGGGTGGCATGAAGATCTCGCCAAGACGCCGCAGCGTCGCCATCTGCACGCCGCTGAAGAAGTGCGCGTCGGTCTGCGCGACAGCGTCAGGGGTGAGCGGCGTCATGGGCAGAGGTTTCACCTCCATGAGGCCGCGGGACCACGGAACCGGGCCGGGAGCCTTGGGCGCGGCGGGCGGCAGTTTTTGTTTCACGGGGGGCGCGGTTTGCTGGCCCATCGCGGCCTTTGTGGCCACGGTGGCAGCCATCATCGCTTTGACAAAGTCACGCCGTTGCATGTGGATAGGCTCCTTATCAGGTATTGCCCGGGCAGGTATTTTTGAGCGCGATTCGATTTGAGATCGCAGCGGAGTCACGTTGCTTTGAGGGCAACAGCTTATGAGTCCTGATACTGCTTTGTAAACAGTCGGAGGCTGGTTCGGACGGGCCTTATCGCATAGCGGGACCAGCAGATGCAGGCAGTTAGCGGCCGCGCAATGACGACAGCGCGTGTGTGCATTTATGATGGTTGGCTTAAGCGATATTTGCTTAAGGATCAGATCGCTTTCGCACGGCCATAGCGCGTGTTCCAGGAGCGGTTTCTTGAGGGTCATTCGTCGATATGAAGCTTTGGAAAAGTGGATGTGCTGTTGCCGCGGTTGCGCTGGCGTGGATAAGTTTCTCTCAATCACTTGTGGCGCAGAATGTCGATGCCGCCATGCTGTTGAAGCCGCCGGCTGACAGCTGGCCTGGCTTTCACGGGGACTACAGCGGCCGGCGCCACAGCAATCTGACCCAGATCACGCCGAAGAATGTCGGCGACCTGACTCTGGCCTGGGCCTTTCAGACGAACATGACGGCGGGGATCAAGTCCACGCCGATTCTGGTGGATGGCATCTTGTACTTCACGGTGCCGGACAACATCTGGGCGGTGGATGCGCGGTCTGGACACCAGCTTTGGCACTACACCTATCCGCCTAACAAGGGCGACCACATCGGGCATCGCGGAGTGGCGATCTACAAGGATGCGATCTACTTCACCTCGCCTGACGCGCACTTGATCTGCCTGAATGCCAAAGATGGCAAGGTACGGTGGATTCACGAGCTTGCGGATGTGAACAAGGGGTACTGGGCCACTGAGGCTCCGCTGATTGTAGGCAATCATGTGATTGTCGGCGTGGGTGGCGATCTGGATAATTTGCAGATGTTTCTGCGGTCGGTTGATCCCGAAACAGGCAAGACGCAGTGGCAATGGGATGTGACTCCGCCGGCAGGCACGCCGAACCAGCCGACGGGCGGCACGACGTGGATGGCGGGGACGTATGATCCGGATCTCAATTTGATCTATTGGGGAACGGGAAATCCGACGCCGGTGCTTACCGGTTCTTCGCGGCCCGGGGATGATCTGTATACGTGCAGCATCGTGGCGCTGAATCCTGACACGGGGAAACTGGCCTGGGCTTTTCAGCCGTCGCCGCACGATACGCACGATTGGGATGCAGTCGAAATTCCCGTGCTGGTGGATGCGGATTTTCATGGCAAGCCGCGCAAGATGCTGATGCAGGCCTCGCGTAATGGCTATTTCTTTGTGCTGGACCGGACAAATGGGGAGAGCCTGCTGACCGTGCCGTTTGGGCCGGTGAACTGGGCCTCTGGCCTTGATAAGAAAGGGCAGCCGACGCCTGATCCCAAGAAAGAGCCTTCTCCCGATGGCGTGCTGATCGCTCCGGACGAAGGCGGGCTGACCAACTACCGGTCTCCCAGCTTTGATCCGAAGACGGGATTGTTTATTGTGAGTGCTCACCCGGCATGGAGCATTTACTTTTCCAAGCCCGCAGACGGCACCTATGGCTGGGCGGGCGGCGATTACGGACTTTGGGGCAAAGGCGTGATCGAGGCGATCGATTACCAGACGGGTAAGATTCGCTGGAACCACGAGCTTGGGCCGGGTGGCTCAGGCGCGGGCGTGATGACGACTGACTCTGGGCTGACGTTTACCGGCGATGCGCATGGGAACTTCCTTGCGCTCGACACAGCCACCGGAGCGACGTTGTGGCACGCGGGCTCGGGCTCCTATATTGCGAGTTCACCGATCACCTATGAACTGGATGGAAAGCAATTTCTGCTGGTGAGCGGCGGTGGAGTGCTGTTTGCATGGAAGTTGCCGGAGACCAGACATCAGGCTGCCGCGTCAGGCCGGTGAGAGGGTATGAACAATTAGGAATTGAACCTATCCTCGAATCACCTCGTTGCCGTGAAATAGATGGGCACATGCGAGTCAATGTTGCTATCGGTTAGCATTGAAAATCGGATCGTATCACCTTCAACTGTGCCTTTGTATTGATGCGTATCCTGGTAAGTCTTGTCATCCAGCGTCGTCAGAGATTTGGTGATGAAGCGGACCTGATTTCCATCGATTTTGCCATCTAATATTCCGTGGCCTGCTTTGAGCAGCGAGGCGGTGCCAGACAAGTCTGTGCCGGTGACCTCGAAGGTGAACGTTTCCTCGTAAATCGCTCCCGGCCAATCGTACTTAACTGTTGCTTTCCACTTGCCGTTAATATTCGCGGGACTCTTCTGAGGACTCTTTGGCTTATCAACCTCGATTGGGTTGACGGCTTGAGCAGGCGAAGCGGTTGCATTAGCAGGCGCGCTCAGCTTCTGGGCAGCCGAATCTGGATTTGGGTGAGGGGCCGGCTTGAGCAGCCAATAGGCCAGAACGCCGACCACAATTACTGCAACTGCCACGGCGGAAGATATCGCCACAGCGAATCGATTTGATTTCACCTTTCGCGGCTGACTCGTGATGCTGGGAACGGTCGTTTTAAGCACATCCATTAGCAGCTCTGCATCCGCATGAAAATGTGCGTCGCGGAGATCCATCGCCTGGTGGACATGCAATGAGCGCAAATCGTCGGGCAAATCTTGCAGGTGCGGCATCGTTGCCCCGCTCACGAGAACGGGAATCACTCTGACTCCGCGCTGGAGCGCCTTGGCAATCTCCAGGCGCACCCAGTCGCCCTCCATATCAAGGCGGCGGCTTCCATTTGCTGCAGTGGTTGTCAGCCACCTTTCGCCGATTACAGCAAGGAGAGCATCGCACTGACTGACCTTGTTCTCGATCACGGTGACGAAATTGTCGCCTCCCTTGATCGTGTCGAGGTCCATGTATATGTTTTCTTTACCAAAGTGGATGCTGAGGATGTCGAACAGCCGACCAGCATATCCGCTGCTGTCTTCCCGGCGATAGCTGATGAATACTCCAGGCATACCTGACCCCAGCGTTGACATTTGCCCACAAACTCTTATTTGCGGCTTAACAGCTTCGCCACCTCTGCAGCTCTTTCACTATCGTAGGCGCTTGAGAAAGAGTCAACAACAGCTCGAGATCCCGGTCAAATTCAGATTGAGCGGACCTTCCACCAGTCAGGTAGGACAATCGGCTTTGCCGGAACATACATAAGGGGGCAAGCAGGCTCAGTTTTTGGTGGGTAGCCTAATTTCAGGCACGGGGCGCAGGTGCCGATTTCGGAAATGTCGGTAGGTTGTTGGTGCGGAAGAGGGGACTTGAACCCCTATGGGTTACCCCGCCAGATCCTAAGTCTGGTGCGTCTGCCAATTTCGCCACTTCCGCACTTAGTCAAAGCACTGATCTAAATTGCTTTATGCCGGGTTTCTTTACTGCTTTCCTTATGCTATTTCATCCGGCGTCCGCTTTGGTGTCCGATATTTTCCCTGGCACGATCCGGTCTACTAGGAAGTCAACTGCTTCCTGTGTCTGTGCTGGCGCGAGATGAGCGTAACGCATCGTCATTTTGAATTGTACTGTGCCCCATCAATTCCATGACAGTGCGAACGTTCACCCTGGCCATCGCGAGACGGCTGGCTTTGAAGGCAATCATCCCCCGGTTCTTTCCGTCAGCTCAGCCCCTTTCAAGTTGCGCAGCATCGCCTAACCGAAGCTGCACTCCCAGCGCAAGTTGAATATGCTCCGCATATATATACATATCGAAATTCAGAGATGAAATATGTCAATCCCGCTGAAAAAATTTCTGCATTATTACAAAGCCTATAGTTCCTGATTAAAAGGATATGTAGTTGTGAAGTTGACTAAGATACCTTAAATGAGCGCGATGCTTTGTTTTCAGGCCCTGAGGAGGCGCACTAATCGGCATTCTTCAGGAGCGCTCTTCAGATATAACTATGTTGCGGCTGATGGTCTCTACTTAAAAAATGTCGCTAGTTATGACAAAACTATGACAATTTTCTGTTTCCCAAGTTGTTATGATTGCGTTCTGCAGGATAAAGGGACGAAAATAATTCGAATCCCAAACACATTCTTCTGATCTATCTAGGGATCAAGGAAACAATGTTGGTTTCCGGGCTTTCCCATGTGTAATTCGACCAGTCTTCGCGCGTAACGCATTCGAAGCGACTTACACAATCCACTCGGAGGAAACAAACGATGGGATCAGTGGTTACCGCGCCCACATGCTCGACCGAATGCACCAATGATAGGGTAGCGGACTTCTTGTTCAGCTCCTTCTATTCGGAGTTGCACCGCCTGGCCAAACGTGAACTATCACGAAGATGGTCTTCCGCCGCCATGGGTGTTACAACGCTGTTACACGAAGCCTATGTGGATATGGCCGCACAGGCTGGTGCGTCTTTCCCCGACCATGCGAGCTTTATGGGCTACGCGACACGTGTTATGCGCGGACTGATCATTGATCACGCCCGCAGCCATCATGCGATTAAACGAGGCGGCAAGTTCGAAATTACTTCACTCGAAATGGATCAGCTGGGAGAGGTTCCTGATCCAAAGGAACTCTCCTCGATCAGTGACGCTCTCGACCAACTGGCGAAGGTCGATCCGGGTCTTGCTCAAGTGGTTGACTTGAAGTTCTTCTGCGGATTCTCATTTGAGGAAATTGCTGCCATGCAGAATCTGTCGGAACGAACCGTCCAAAGGAAGTGGGACAAGGCCCGCATTTATCTGCGTCGCAGTATTCACACCGATTTGTGACTCTGAGAAAGTTATGGCTGCCGTAACCCCCGAACAATGGAACAAGTTAAGTCCCTATTTGGACGAAGCGCTGGCTCTGACTGATCCGGAGCGCTCAATCTGGCTATCGTCTCTTCGCTCTACGGATCCGGCGATAGCGGATCAATTGGAGATGCTGCTCGACGCGCACTGCGAGCTGAAAGAGGATGGGTTTCTTGAGCGGTTTTCGGTCGAGTGTCCGGGGCCTGCCACTATCGCCGGGCAGACTCTTGGTGTCTACAGAGTTATATCTCAAATAGGTCAGGGCGGCATGAGTACGGTCTGGCTCGCCGAACGGAACGATGGCAGATTCGAACGCCAGGTAGCGATAAAATTTCTCAACATCGCGTTAATCGGTACTGGTGCCGAGGAGCGATTCAAACGCGAAGGGAAAATTCTCGGACATCTTGTCCACCCATACATTGCAGAATTGCTCGACGCCGGAGTATCGCGAGCTGGACAGCCCTATCTCGTTCTTGACTATGTTGAAGGCGATCACATCGACCGGCATTGTGATGAGCGTGGTTTGGATGTGCAGACACGTATTCGGTTATTTCTGGACGTCCTTGAAGCTGTAGCACTGGCGCACGCAAATCTGATAGTGCACCGAGACCTCAAACCATCCAACGTGCTGGTGCGAAACGACGGGCGAGTGAAGTTGCTTGATTTCGGCATCTCCAAGCTCCTGCAGGGCGATAATTCGCCGGAAGGTCTTGCGGGCTTCACGCATTCCAATGCGCAGGCAATGACGCTCCTGTATGCGGCGCCTGAACAATTAAAGGCTGACCCAGTAACGACGGCTACAGATATTTACGCCCTGGGAGTGTTGTTGTATGTGTTGCTGACGGGACATCATCCAACGAGTATTGGCCAGCATTCTGCCGCGGACATCATCAAGGCGCTCGTGGATACAGAGCCTCTCCGGCCTTCGGAGGCAGTGGCGTCCGCGCGGACGAGTTCTGAACTCATTGTCTCTAACGCTGCTCATCGCTCAACAACACCAGAAAAACTTCGCCGTCTGCTGACAGGGGATCTGGATACGATTCTCGCCAAAGCATTGAAGAAAGAAGCGAGGGAGCGATATGCCTCCGTTACCGCCTTTGCCGAAGATCTACGCCGCTACCTCAGGAACGATCCCATTCGTGCACGATCTGACACTTTCGGTTATAGGGCGGGAAAGTTTGTACGCCGGAATCGCACGGTTGTAGCTCTCACGGCGCTCGCGATAATTGTCGCGGTGAGCGGCGCCGTGGGCATATTACTGCAGACCAGGACTGCGCGAGCTCAGCGAGATCTGGCAGTACGACAACTCGCCCGCGCCGAACGCATCGCTGACCTTAACGAGCTTTTGCTTACTGACGCAGCTCCAATGGGCAAGCCCATCACAGTGAATCAGCTTCTTGAGTTGGAAGAGCGTATTGTCAGGCGCGACCACTACGACGATGCGGCCAATCATGTAGAGCTTCTGCTATCGATCGGTAAGCAGTATTCCGGAGAAGATGAAAATGCAAAGGCGCTTGTCATCCTTGAGGAAGCTTATCAACTTTCGCGTGGCCTCAAGGAACGGCGCATTCGCGCAAAAGCTTCTTGTGTGTTGGCTTCGGCTCTTGCGCCTGTCGGCCAGCTGAAACGCGCTGAGTCGTTCTTTCAAGAAGGGATAGGGGAACTTCCTGACCAAACGCAATTTTCTTCCGACCGGGCTTTCTGTTTCATGCTCGGGAGCGAGATTGCCTACCACAATGGCGATTCCCAAAAAGGCGTCGATCGGGCTGAAGCTGCCGAGCGCGAGTTGAGCCGCTCACCTGTCCATTCGGCGCTTCAGGAATCGAATATATTGATTGATCTTGCCGGGGCGCACGGAGCTGCCGGCCGGTATCGTGAAGCAAATTCTGAATTTGAGAAAGCTTCTGTTTTAATTGCGAGTCTCGGTTATGACGAAACGCTGAAGGCGGTCAAACTCTTCAATGACTGGGCTCTGGCGCTGACTTACGCCGGACAGCAGCTTGAAGCGGAGAAGGCCTATCACAAGGCGATCGAGATTAGCCGGACAAATCAAACAGACAACACAGTCTTACCCGTGCTGCTGTACAACTATTCAGGTGTGTTGCGCGAACTGGGGCGTCTTCCGGAAGCAGCCAACTACGCGGACCTCGCGCGCGAGAAAGCTGTGCGAGCCAGCGATCAGATTCTCATCGATCAAGTGGATTTGCAGAGGGCTCGGATTTTTCGCGACCAACGCGATTTCGCTCACGCGAACGAATTATTTGCTGAATTGGAGCCGAGGCTACAACGTAAACTGCCGCGAGGCCATTTTGCATTTGCGGCTTTGACGTCCGACGAATCACTGCTGGCGGATGCTGAAGGAGATCTCCCCAAGGCACTAAGTCTCGCAGACCAGTCGGTGGCTATTGATGAAAAATCCATCCAGGCCGGCGGACAAGGCTCTGTCTATCTTCCCTTATTGCTTATCCGGCGATCGGCTGTTGAGCTTAAACTGCGACAAGCAGATCGAGCTGCATCTGACGCGAGCCGCGCCTTAAACCTGCTTCGGACCACGACAGAATCAGGATCCGTCTCCAGCACCATGGGCCGCGCGTATCTCGCCATGGGGGATGTTCTGCAGGCGCAAGGCAAAACTGAAGAGGCTCGCAGGGCCTTTCACTCAGCAGAGGAGAATCTTCGCAAGACATTGGGCGAGGATCACCCTTATACCCGCAGTGCTCATCTATTGGCAACTTCCGGGGCATAACACTGCCAGTCTGAAATGCCCGTTGTCTCTTTAACGCAAGGCAAAGATCACTGGCGCACGAGGCCCGTTGAGTTAGATATCCGAGAATTCTCGCAGTATTTGGGAAGCCCCAGATTTGATTCTCGAGCTTCCGCTGTTTCACGCTTGCACGGCGGGAGGCGCTGCTGCCGGCGCGGGAATCAGGTTGATCGTATCGACTACGGCGGAAGCCCACTTCTGGATCTCCTCCGTTGGCCAGTTGATATTGTTCGTCTGCGCCCAGGCTTGTGCCTGAGGAAGCAGCGTAGCCAACAGCTGTGACAATTTCTGCGGCCCAGTCCCGGCTAATGTCGGAGAGAGGGCTTCGGCGCCTGCGGCGAGACCGAGTGTGGATTGATAGAGCGGTATAACTTCCGGAAACGCAAGCGCGACTATCGGTTCCGCAACGACAGCGGCTTCCACGCCGATGTGGAGAACCGTCTTGAGAGTACTACCCAGATGTTGAAGGAAGGTCATGTTATTCCCCTTTGCGCTTTCAATTGTTTGTTGGTGGAGCGATAGCCGCCATCGGTTCAGGCAAGTCAGCTTTCATGACTGGCGTTGATGATTGCAGAGCGCTATCTCCTCACTGGCAATATCGGAAATCGCAGTCAAGATACGACAACCAGCTATTCAAAATGCCGTGCATTCGATGATCGGCAGTTATCCATATTTATCTGCAGACGGATTGTCGTCTTCTATTTTCGTTTTTCGATATCTCCTGTGACGGCAAATACGAGCGAACCTGAAAACGATCCCCTCGATTTCCAGCCAGAACAGATGTAGAAAGCGAGACAAAAGCGTGCCCGCAAAACTTCTGGAACGCCTCAACTTTTATTACGACGAAACTCCAGCCACCGACACCATCATGCCGGCCGAAACTGCCGCGGCTGGCGCTGCGACACATTGGCCTGGGGGTAACTTTGGACGCGCAATCGCAACTGTCAACAGCGTCATCATCCATGAAACGACCGGCCGCCCCACTTATGCGTATGTAAACACGATGAAAGCGGCATACACGAATCCCGGCGGGGATGGCGTGGGTCCGCAGTTATATGTGAGTGGAAGCGGTTCGGTTTACCGCTTTATGAATCTGGATCCTCCGCGTCTCACTGGTCACGCAGGCTACATGAATGGCGTTTCTGTCGGTATCGAAAACGGGGACCTGGGAGACGATCCAGATCTCGGACCAAATGCAGTAAAAAGCGGGAATCCCGATAATGTTGAGCGAGCGCGATGGCGAACTCTGAACCCCGACGCTACCGTGACAGAAGATTTGACGGGCATGAAGGCCTATATGCTGCTCCACCCTCTCAATAGTGAGGAGGGTGTTCTCATCTGGCTCGGTACCCGGAATTACACGGGTTCGCAAAACGCCTCGCAAGCGGCGAGCGCCAGGTTTGACCGCATGATCTTCACCGAGGCGAACTATCGCAGCTTGGTCCTTCTATGCCGCTATCTTGCGGAGTTGTTTCGGATTCCCCGCAACTTCCCGGTCTTACCCTATGTGACGATGGACCAGCAGTCCGGAACTTCTACCGATGCGGCGACTGTCGGGCCCCAGGTAACTCGATTTCGGCAGTTCATACTTTGCGACGAGCGGTCCGACGATCTGGCCACGGCCTCTGGCTCTTCCTCCGCACTTGTAAGTGGCAATGACGCGTCTCTGCAAACCTGGTATCCCCGGCAGAATGTCAGGCTAACGGTGCCTTTGCCCGGCGGCAAGACCGCCATTTTTGACCACAACACTGCGTGGACAAAGATGATGTCGAACGTGAGCCAAGGGTACCGCGGGTTTGCGGGACATGGTTTCGTGGGCGACGTGGCAGCGCGAGACTCGCACAGCATGTGCCCTGGGCCATTTTTTGATTGGCATCGTTTTGCACGCGAGGTCTGGGACTGGTGGTGGTACTGTTTCGATTTTGTTCAAAATGCTCCGCCTTCAACTGCCGTCAACGTATCTACGAATCAGAGGGCCTATCGACAGGCCGGCGGGAGTACGCCATTGCGCGAATACTTTTTCGATGCCGATGGAACGCCAAACGACTACACGTCTGCCAGAATCGCCAATGACAGCACGCTATCGGGAGCGAACGTCTTCTCACTTGCAAACACGGCGACAGTCTTCGCCATGACGAATGGGGTTATAGTTGCAGCTCGCCTCTCGCATCCCGCTGCGGGCAGCACCGCTCCTTCCAGCGGATTTATCCTGATCCGCCATGAAGTCTTCCACCTCACAACTGCGGGAAAGATCGACTACGATTCCGATCCAACGTATGTCTATTCGCTCACTTACTACATCGATCAACCGGGCGTAGTGTTTGCCAATGTCTCCGACCATAATCCTGATTGGTACAACCGGTTCCTCGTTCGCCTCACGGAAACGGAACTCGCCGTAAAGTTCATCGAAGATCATCCGACGGACGCTGCCCTGAACCGAGCGTGGGCTCGCCGCCCGGATGGCGGTCACGGCCTAAGAAGCATGTTTGGCAGTCAGCTCGTGGTGGACGCCCAGGCGTATCGGCCAATTGCCGATGCCCTGGCGCGTGGAGACGTGGCGTACTTCCCGACGGAAGAGAGCCGGACAGGCGCAACTCCTGTGCGCGCAATTCTGGGAGATTTTCTTGGCGTTCCCGGAAACCTTCCTCCGGCTCTTGCAGCATCGGCGCACACGGGCGTACTTGTCGATATCTTTACCGCGAATCCATTGCCGCAGAACTTTACGTTGACGCCGAATCTTCCAGCAACACGGCAGGGGCGAGTACTGGCATCGGCAGAGCCATGGTGGCCGGACATGTGTGGTTATTTAGGCCTGGAGAACGATCCAGCCAAAGCTCTGCCGGTCACCGATCCCGTGTGGCATTACGACATGGTCGATTTTCTTACGTGGATCAACGGAATCACGTGGACCTCGGAATGGAAAAAGTATGGACTTGTTGATCTCTTCCATCCAGATGGACCTGCCCGTCCGAAGACCCGCAAGACAGTCTTTTGAGAATCCTCCTTTGCATCAGAACTTCACATTGAAATCGGGACGGTACACGATATGACAAAGAGCCTGACCCAGAGCCTGCTGGCACTTCTTCGCGACTATCTATCTCCCCTGGCGCTCGCCGCGAAGAACGATCAAGCGCGTGCTGCCTTTCTGGGCTCTCTGGGACATACCGCGACTCTATCTTCCAACGCCGCTCTTCTTAAGGTGTTGACCAGTGCCGGAAATCTCAGCAGTCAGATTTCATCTCTGGATGCGTCACAAGTCGATTCATTTGCCGGCCTTCAACAACTGCTGAGTATCGGAAAACAGACAGATGCACTCATCGAGGGTTTACAGCAGCTTACTGCTGAGCCGGGTCTCGCCGATGTAGCCGCAACTCTAGCCGAAGAAGTTGCCCAGCTTTTACTCGCTTCCTGGTTGCGGCTGCACCAGCATAAGTTGTTTGCATTGCTTGGATTCTTCACCATCATCAAGTTGCGCGAATTCGCAGAACTGAAGCCGGGCGTGGTGAAGAACGGCGTGACCTTGCGCAATGAATACCTGGTGGATGAATTTCAATTCAGCCGTTTATCTGATCTGTTATCGGATCCGGGCAATGTTCTGCTTCAGTGGTATCTACCAAATGGCATGGTAACTGGAGCTGATGCTCAACTTTCCGCCGATAGGTTATTTCCGTACCTGGAGTTCCTGGCAGATGCCCTCGGTATTCCCCGCGAAAGACGGCAGACTGGAATGCCGCAGCCACCGCTTGCGGGTCCAATTCCAGACGATGACGGAACATTGGACAACAGAGTTGATTTGGATGTATTTCCTCCGGATCCCGACGTTCCTACTCCGCCGCCCGCCGTTGTGCCGGATAGCTACTTTTCCAGCTATTTCCCCACCCTTAGTTTGGTCCCCTTTGCCAACGATTCAACCCAACTGAAAGTGGATGTGCGAAGCTCGTCCGTCTTGCACGCCGGTAAGCTGGCAGGGCTTCTGGTTGGATTCACAGGCGACTTTAATCAAACCGCCACCCTCAATAACTGGAAGCTGACCTTCAGCTCAAAAGGTGCAATTCCTGCGCTGCTTTTCTCGCCTTCGGGAATCGAGTTGCAGCCCGGCCAGGGTTCACTCGCAAACGGCGCAGCCAAGTTAATCCTGAACTATGCACCGCCTTCCACTAGCGGTCCGGTATTCGTTCTCGGCAGCACCACCGGCACAAGGCTGGAACTGGGCGCGGTCGAAGTGGAAGCAGGTATAGAGTGGACGGGGTCTTCCGAGGTGAGCGCGGTTGTGGCCGCGAGCGCCACTTCCAGTTCGTTAGTCCTGTCGCCAGGCGATGGCGACGGATTCCTCAGCAGCATCCTGCCTCAAGGCGGAGTGACCGCCAAATTTGATTTTGGTATTTCGTGGTCCAGCGGTTCAGGATTCTCATTCAACGGCGGCGCCGGCCTGAACGCAACCTTGCCCGTGGGGCTTTCGCTTGGTGGCGTTCTAAATATCCCGAGCGTTTACCTGGGGCTGAATGCCGGTACAGCCGGGTTGCAATCTGAACTTTCGACTACTATTTCGCTGTCCATAGGTCCCATCCAGGCAGTGGTGGAACGCGTCGGTATCTCCAGTACGATCGCCTTGCCGGCCGACGGCGGGGCTCCGCATATCGGTGACTCCTCCTTTTCGTTCAAACCTCCATCGGGTGTGGGACTGACAATCGATTCGGCAGGTGTGAGTGGCGGCGGTTTCCTGAGCTTCGATACGGCCGCGGATCAGTACAGCGGCGTTCTGCAGTTGAAGTTCAATGACGTGGCGATGCAGGCGTTCGGCCTTATTACCACGAAGGTGGCCGGAGGCAGCGGCTATTCATTGCTGGCGCTTATCGATGCGGATTTTCCGCCCGTGCAGCTTGGCTGGGGTTTCACTCTGAATGGCGTGGGCGGACTCATGGCCGTGAATCGCACCGCAGATGTGGATGCGTTGCGGGCCGGATTGAAAGCCGACAAGCTTTCCACGCTACTCTTCCCGACAAATGCCATTACCAACGCGCCGCAACTGCTGGCGCAACTGGATGCCTTCTTTCCGACTGCGCAGGGACGATTCCTGTTCGGTCCCATGGCATTGATTGGCTGGGGTACTCCGACAATTCTCACGGTAGCCCTGGCCGTGATTCTGGAGCTGCCCGAGCCTGTACGGATCATTCTTCTCGCCCGTCTGGCTGCGTGCCTCCCTTCGCAGTCGAACGCGCTAGTCCGCATCAACATGGATGCACTGGGCGTTCTCGATTTGAGTCAGGATTCGTTGTCTCTGGATGCAACGTTATTCGATTCGAAGATTGTGGGATTCACTCTTAGCGGCGATATGGCGCTCAGGGCAAATTGGTCAACCAATCGCGAATTTCTGCTCGCCATCGGTGGATTTCACCCGCAATTCACGCCCCCTCCGGGATTCCCACTGCTGCAGCGAGTCGTGATCGATATGCCGTCCGGTGCGATATCAAAAATGCGGCTCGCGGCGTATCTGGCGATTACCTCGAACTCACTTCAGTTTGGCGCGAATCTGGATGTCTTCATTGGCGTTTCAGGATTTGGGCTTTCGGGTCATCTCGGATTCGATGCGCTGCTGCAGATCGATCCATTCCACTTTGACGCGGACATCTCGGGCCGCGTGGCGTTGACTGCCGGCGGCGACGATCTTTTGTCGGTGGGTCTGGATGCAACCCTTTCCGGCCCCGCGCCGTGGCACATTGCCGGAAAGTTCAAAGTGCACATCATCTTCTTCGATGTGCACAAGTCGTTCTCATTTACGTGGGGTCAGAACACACCTGCATTGCAGATTCCACCGGTCAATGTGCTTTCGCTCCTGTCCACTGCGCTTGCTGATCCGCGCAATTGGGGAACGCAACTTCCCGCAGGAACACCAACACTTGTGTCGCTGCGATCTCAGGATGGATCGACGTTGGTTGTGCATCCGCTCGCGCAGATTGAAGTGCATGAGAGCGTCGTGCCATTAGGACTGCAGATTACGCGCTTCGGCTCAGCCGCCATCAGCGGCGTGTCAGTTTTCTCTATCACAGACTTCACTATCAGCGGGACCAGCGTTCAGCGTCAGGCCATACCGGTGATGGATGATTTTGCACCGGCGCAGTTCTTCGATTTGAGCGACACGGACAAGCTTTCGGGGTCTTCGTTCGAGCAGCATAACGCGGGAGTTCGATTCGCGCCAGGGGCGCCGACATGCGGCCCCGCTGCGCCGCCCAAGGTAGTCTCCTACGAAACGTCCTTCATTGACGCGCCGGGCGCAGATCTACGGTTCGATTCCAGCACAACTCAGAACCCTCTCACCGTAACTGATCTCACCCACACCCTGAGTTTCGGGGCGTCTGCGCAAGCTGATATCCGGAGTGCCGGTAAGCTGCGATTCCAGGCGCCTGGCAAACCTGTTTCCATTACTCCGCAAAAATTTGTCATTGCCAATACGGCTACCCTCGCGTTTGCAGGAATCGGTTCTGCTTCAGGCCTGACCTATACCGGCACGAAAGCATATCTGTCCGCGGCGATCGCCAAGACGCCGAGCCTCAGCTCACAACTGCAGATCGTTGCATTACACGAAATGGCGGCTTCCTGATATGACTACTTCCACACCCACTCCACCACCGTCGGCATACTCGATCGTCTCCTGGGTTCGCAGAGGCCTTGGGTCTTTTGTCACGGGACAATCCGCGACGAATTACGCTTCCTTGCCGGTATCGCTTGCCATCAACGGAACGGCGGTCAACGCTCCGCCCGTTCGGCTCCTTGGCCCCGGCGATATTACCGGGTTGGATGCACGTGCCGTGATCCGAACCGATCCGCGAGATGCGACCGACGCGTTCGAGCCCAATTATCTTGCCATGGCGGAGTTGGCCCTTCCGGACCTGCCCTGGATGTTTACACCTTCAGGAGACGTCAATGGACGCCTGCAGCCATGGATATGTCTTATCGTGGTTCCCGATGGCCCTGGAGCGGCGATACAGGTTCAGGCGAGCGGCAACAGTGTTTTACGCCTGGATGCGCCGCTGGATCCAAAATCCGAACTTCCTGATCTGAAGACGGTTGATTTGTGGGCTCACGCGCAGGTGACCGGGCAGGCTCTCTCCGGCACGGCACTGAATACAGCGTTCAGCGGCAATCCCTCGACCACGCTTTCAAGACTGGTTGCATCACGCCAGCTCCAGCCTGATCAGGGTTACATCGCGTGCATCGTTCCGACGTATCACGCAGGTGTAAACGCAGCTCTGGGCCTGCCTGTCGACCCTCATGACCTTGCGCCCGCCTGGGACGCCACGATCACCGCTCCCTTTGTTCTCCCCGTCTACTACCACTTCCGGTTCCGCACAGGCGACGGCGGTGACTTCGATTCGCTCGCACAGAAGATCCAGCCGCCAACTACTCCTGTGGTTGCCGGTACGCGCCCCATGGACGTAAGTCAGCCCGGTTTCGGCATGGCGCCCGTACATACAGGAACCACCGCGGCGCCTGTACCCGTAACCACGATGGATCTCGGAGGCGCGCTTCGCACCGTCACTCCCGCGGGTGGGACACCGCCGCCGCCGTCCGACGCGCAGGTCGCTTTTGGAAAAGCGCTCCGGACGTCACTGACGCCGCCTGCTCCTTCTTCAACAGCAGACCCGGTCCTTGGTCCTCCCGTCTACGGCAGCGCCTCATCGGGCGTCTCGCTGCCGCCTGACGCTACTCCGCCATTCTGGTTAAGCGAACTCAATCTCAATCCCGGAACCCGCATTGCGGCATCTGCCGGAACGCAGGTAGTGCAGAAGAATCAGGAAGCACTCGTGGCTGCATCCTGGGATCAGATAGGCGACTTGCCGAAGGCGAATCGAATTCTCCGGCAAGGGCAGCTGGCCCGGCACGTTTCGGCTTCGCTCAGCAATCGTCATCTGCAGGCTGTCAATGGGGATGGAGTGTTTCTGCAGATGACGGATCCATTACACAGCCGTGTAAAGCTCGCTGCAGCGACCGCAACATTGGGCGGCAACATTGACTCCAGCCGGCTGCCCAACGGCGCAGTCACGGCTGCAATGCGTCAAGTGACGCGCCCGCGAGGGCCGCTTGGACGGCAGGTCGCGGGGGGTACTACGCAGTTACTCGATCGCCTGAACCAACCGGCCAGCGCCGGACCGAACGCCCTGCAGGTAGCAAGCCCAGTCGCGCCGCCACGAGGAATGGTTTCGCTCGATGCGGTAGGTCAAGCCATTCCCGGCTCAGATCCCGGAGTGGGCGGAATGAAACCGCCGCCGAAAAACTCGGGTTGGTTGCCGTCGCCTTCTGCCCCCGCTGCGGTGAAGGCGGATGCGTCGGACGCGCCCGCACCACTCGTCAATTGGGGCACAAATCCCGATCTGCCTCCGATCCTCCAGGCGCCTCGCCCGAGTCTGCCGGCCCCGTTTGTCTTTCCATCGACCCAGGCGGACCTGTCAGCGTTGGTTCAGGAGTTTCAAACAGCGTCTACGGCTATCAACCAGTACATGCAGCTGGCGCCTGCTCCGCTGGCCGACCTGCCGCCGCTCGGCGGAGGCGGAAGCTCTCCTCTCGCCTCCGTGAGGACGCAACTGCTGACACGCATCGATCCGAACAAGACAATCATGGCTCGCGTTGGAGCGCGCGTTCAGCTCGGAACTGGCCCCGATCCGCTGCAACCAACACGCACCGGTCCCCAGTTTCCATCGCCACCCATGTACACCGCGCTGGCCGATCTGTCTCCGGAGTGGATTTTGCCTGGCATTTCATCGGTTCCAACGGACTGCGCCACGCTGCTCGAGCCCAATACTCCGTTTATTGAGTCGTACATGGTGGGCTTGAATGAAGAGCTCTCCCGCGAACTTCTGTGGCGGCAGTATCCCGTGAGCCCTAAGTCGACTTACTTCCAAAACTTCTGGGGTGCGAGTACAACTGATATTCCGCCGATTCAGTCGTTCGATCCAAATGGCCACCTTGGCTCTCATGTAACTGCACGAACAGGCGGGAGCAACATCGTTCTGCTCATCCGAGCGAGTCTCTTTCAGCGTTATCCCAATGCCGTTGTCTCAGCCGTCAAAGCGCAATGGAGCGATGATGGGCACGGCGGCAAAGTTCGCACCTTGACGGCCACTCGCGCCTATCCGGCATTTCGCGGAGAAATCGGATCTGACGTAACGTTCTTCGGCTTCGCAATCAGCGATCCACTGGGATTGCCGGATCCCACCAAAGGCCGGCCTGGCTGGTACTTCGTCATCGAAGAACACCTCACCGAGCCACGCTTCGGGCTCGAGCCGAGTCACGTCCTGAAGCCACAGGCACCGCCAATCTGGAACGACCTCAGTTGGGCAGATATGCCTTCAGGAAACTTTCCTAATCCAGCCCTGGTTCTCCCCCAACGTGAGGGTGTGACCTGGGGTGCCAATGCGGCATCCATGGCTTTCATTCTTCTTCGCGAACCAGTACGGGTAGCGCTGCACGCGCTTGCACTGCTTGGGCCGCCAAACACTGGAACGGTAAAACCATGACGACCCCTGTGACAACGCCACCCACGAGCCCTCCCCCAAGCCCTTTCATCCGTGGGACCACGAATACCATTGCGATCTACTATCTCTCGAGTGGAACGCGTCGCCTGATACCCGATGCTCAGACTCTGTCCTTCATGCAGGGCGCCCAGACGGTTCGCGTTTTGAGCGATGCTGATCTTGCGGCCATCCCACTGGGAACCCCCTTGCCCTCTCGCAAAGATGGCCAGGTGATCACCGAGAAGCTAGCGACTCCTCCGGCGTCGCCCGTGGTGTATTTCCTTGCCGCCGGCCAACGCCGCAAGGTTCCGGACACCGATACGCAGTCGGCCCTGGTGAAAGCCGGTTCGACCATCATCCCTGTCGCGACAGCCGATCTGAATGCGATTCCGTTAGGTGCAGCGCTGCCTACACGCAAGGATGGCACCTTGTACCAGGGGCAGGGGACTGTCCTCGCGTACCTGATGCAAGGCGGGCAAAAGCGGGCTGTTCCGGATGCGACATCGGTCCGTGATCTCGGCAAGACGTCGGGCACACCGAGGGCGATCACCGCCGCTGATCTCGCCTTTATTCCAGATGGCGCGCCGATGCCGAGCACAAGCAAGTTCCTGTCACCTCCGTCGGCGCAGGTTCCGCTGGTCTTGTTGCCTGTGCGGCTTGAAACGCGTATCGACATGCCGAGCGGGGAGCTATGGCTGCGTGTCTATCCCGACGATCTTCACATCAATAGCTTCGAACCGGGTCTTACCGCGGACGAACAAGCCGCTCGGACAACCTATCTCGCACTACCGGCGACGGACACCACGACGAGGAAAGCAGCCTTCGCGGCACTGGCACGGCAATTTGGACCTGAACGCGCCGCGTGGATCACAAGCGCAGGTCCGTCCTCCGCAACAAAGGCTTCGGACTGGACCCAGGCGCCATATACCAACGTCCTGCCGGAGCGCTGGATTGTTATCGGATACCAGGGCAGTGGGGCGGGACAACTACTCGCAGTAGGCCCCGTGATCAACGATTCGCTGGCCGTCGGTCCACAACCCAACGGTTCCAGTCTTTTGTCAGATGCCGGAATGAAGTGGATTACGGATTTCCCTGCGGCGATCGATGCAGGCATGGCATTTCGAATCAAGCTGACAGCAGCTCAACAGAGCGGGTTCGCTCGCTTGTTAGTGATCGGGCTTCGTACCACCACGAATCCCAAGGATTCGTGCGCACTTCTGTCGGATCTGCTGCAGGCCCATCACTACACCGATGGCTTCGAATTGCTAGCCAACAACACGCCAACCAACAACGCCGGAGACACATCATCAGGCTTCGCTTCAAAGGATACCGACTACGCAAAGCTGTTTACAGTCGAGCAAGGACCGGCGCTCTGCCCATCCCGGTCTACCGGCGACGGAGACCGGCTCGCACGCGCTCTCGGTATCCCTCCGCAGACCTTAGCTCACGTGAGTGGCGCCAATGGCTCCCAGGACGAACAGGCGCAGGCCATGAACACCATCTTGTGGCCGGTGACCTGGGGATATTATCTGAACCAGATTATTACCGGCGTAGTCGCATCGCCTGAGGTGCTGGTGCCCGAGGCGCGTGATCATTTTGCCGCTCATGTTCGCGCAAGAGGTCACTACCCGACGCTGCGCATTGGCAGGCAACCCTATGGCATCCTGCCTGTCTGCTGGAGCGCGAAGTGGAAGTCACTGGAAGGTCGTGCGCTGGACATCCCGCTTTATGGGCTTCTTACACAGCTTCGAGCAGTCTGGGAAACGTCGATCGGTCAGATCCCTCGAGTCCCAAGAGCAAAAGACCCCGACGCGGCGCTGGTCAATATGCTTGGAATGACGCCGGCGTCGACCAGCTTCATTGCTCGTGTTGCGATTGGTCCCGAATACAACTTCGCCTACTGGAACTTTATTCAAAACGATTTGACCCAGGCCTGGTGGACCGAGCTCGCGGATAAGGCGCTCGCCGATAACAGCAATCTCGCAGCGGAAATGGCGAATAGCCGGCTGGGCAGCGTAACGTATGTGCCCTGGCATCGCCCGCTCTCCGAGGTCATGGTCGCGCCCGATCCTCTCGGCAATCTGCCTGCTCCGGCGTTCATCGCGCAGCTGGCTGCAATGGGTTGGCAGGCTCTCAAGAGCGTAGCGCTTCCGGCGGCGCCCGTGCCGGTCCTTTTCCTTCTCCTGCGCCACGCGGCACTGCGCGCATACCTGGATACCGCAATGGATCTGCTCATTGCGGCTAACGCGGCGCAGCCCAGCGAAGCCATCGAGGCGGAGTTGGTCGATTTCACTGGAGTTGCACTTCGCCCCACGGCGTCGGAACTGCTGCAGAGAACATTGCCGGGTAAGGGTCCGGTTGGCACTCTGCTGGACAACTCAAAGAAGGATGCCACGTTACCAACCTTCGCGGCCTTCTGGAAGGCTTTCGCGCAACTTGCTAAATACTCTGCAGCGGACCTGGACGCTGTGACACGCGAAGGTCTGGATCTGTCTTCCTATCGTCTTGATTCCTGGATCACGTCACTAGCGCACTTCAGGCTGGATCAGGAACGCAGCGCCAATCCGAGCGGGGGAATCGTGCTTGGCGCGTACGGATGGCTCGAAAATGTAGGCAGCTGGCCGGTTCAGCCTGCCTCATCCGGTTATGTGCACGCTCCTTCTTTGAACCAGGCAACGACCGCGGCAGTTCTTCGCTCCGGATATCTGAGCCACCAGGGAGGTACCAGAAAACCATTCGAGATCGACTTGTCTTCCGCTCGCGTGCGGCTCGCCCTTCATCTTATGGACGGCATTCGGGAGGGCCAATCTCTCGGGGCGCTCCTCGGCTATCGTCTAGAAAGAGCGCTTCAGGAACTGGCCCCGACAGATCCTGGGCTCTTCGACCTTATTGACAAGCTCCGTTCCATCGCGCCGATGAATAGCGGAAGTCAGTTGGATGTTGTTGACGGCCTGGCATTGATTCGTCAGGTTCCCGATCCGAAAACCTATTCGACGACAGGGTGGGCCGCAGCGCTCAGCGCACCGTTGCGAACGGCTCTCGCTTCAGCCCTCACCACGGTTGTGGATGCCCTCGATTCCGTTGCCGATCTGACTCTTTCAGAGAGTGTGCACCAGTTGACCCGCGGAAACATCCTGCGAGCAGGCGCCACCATCGACAGCATCGCGCGTGGAGACACACCTCCTCCCGAAATCGATTTCGTGCAGACACCGCGAAGTGGCACCGCGCTCACCTATCGCTTGATGACAGCCGCGATAGGAAACGCCGCCGCCGGATGGACAACTACGCCTCGTGCACAGGCCGAACCTCGGCTGAATTCCTGGGCCGCTACGTTGATGGGCAACCCTGCCCTGGTTCGGATTCGCGCACAGTTTGTCGATGCCAAGGGAACCGTCCTGTCGAACATCGAGATCACGCTCAATCAACTTGCGCTGGCGCCGGTCGACCTGCTGAGTCTCCCCGAAACACAAGGGATTGCCGGAGAGCTTGCCGACAGAATCCGTCGCGTTGTCGCGCAGGTGCGTCCTACATCTGTCCCCGCAACGGCGCAGATCGAGATCATTTCGGACCGCAACCCGAAGTGGACGCCGCAGACAATAGGACTCCCTGAGTGGCTTGGATTGCTGCGGGCGCTCACGAGATTGACCGGGGCGGCGCGACCGATCGAGCCCGCAGATCTGGTGGCGCAGGGAGATACACCCGGTTCCATCAACACCGCGGAATTGCAATCGCGCGCGGATGCAGCCGAGACTCAGCTGCGGGCTGCGCTTGCCGCTCTGAAACTTCCAACCGCTCAGGATGCCGCCCTGTTGCAGGCCGCCGCCTTCGGAGTTGCTGGCGCCTTCCCCGTGCTCGATTCGACGCAATGGAAAGCGCAGATCGCAGCAGCTACGACCGAATTATCGGCCCGCGCGAAGGCGCTCGACCAGCTTGCAGCAGGATTCGTCCGAACCACAGCCTCTGCAGACGAATTGAAAGATCACGACACTTCGCGTTTGAAGGTGATCTTTGGATCTTCCTTCGTGGTTCTTCCTGCCCTGTCTACAACCATCGCCACGAATTGGAAACAGCTTTGGGCAAATAGCCTGACTTTGCAGGGAGGCGATAGCCTCGCGTCAATCCGCTGGATGCAGCGTATGTCCAGGGTGCGATCGAACGTCACCCTCGCAGACACAGCCCTTATGTTTGCCGAAGCCCTCGCCGGACGCCGGCTGTTGCAACTGCAGGTGGCGCAGTTACCGGCCGTGGCCAACGATCGATGGGTCGGGCTGGACTCTCCGGCTGCTACTCAGAGCACGTTGTCACTGGTTGCGTTTACCCCGATGCCCTACGCCGCGGGAGCCGCAATCGCCGGCCTCATGCTCGATGAGTGGATCGAGGTATTGCCTTCGGCGGAACAAGTCACCGGCGTCTCCTTTCAATACTCCGACCCTGTAGCGCGAGCACCGCAGGCAATTCTGCTCGCTGTGCGCCCGGACGATTTCCCCGAGTGGACAATGGAGTCCCTGGAAGGGACCGTACTCGAGGCGCTCGACCTGGCGAAGGTTCGTGGCATGGATCCCGATGCATTGTTTGGCACCGTGCCGCCGCTGGCAATCGACCAGAATGTCAAATCGTTCCAGGCTCTGTCGGAAACCGATGCGTTTGTTCTTCGCGCCGACGGCAATCTATGGCTGGAGCACGGGCCGTTTG
>Ga0206975_1032_pt2 | contig 40524 bp, 27 predicted proteins | sample Alteio_BWOrgHeat_81_FD_152919 | JGI IMG/M metagenome (GOLD analysis project Ga0206975, IMG submission 152919) | Enriched cells from forest soil in Barre Woods Harvard Forest LTER site, Petersham, Massachusetts, United States -... | ecosystem: Environmental > Terrestrial > Soil > Temperate forest >... | reverse complement strand
GTGTATTTTCGCGTGTGTTGTACGAGCCCCAGATGCTGTGCTTCTGATTCAGAATTTGATCAATGCGAATGGTGTAGGTGGTGTTGTTGACGGGAGAAGAAGAGGTAAGCGTGTAGTTGTTGTTGAGGGCGCTGTTGGTAGGTGCCGGGTACAGAGCGGCTACATTCGATCCCACTTGGCTGAATCTCGATTGAGGAATCACATTGAAGTCTGCTGGAAACGGCCCAGTTGGACTGTCGGGAGCGGTTCCGAATGGCAGACGGCAACGGATGCCGTTGACTGTCTGCGTGGTTGCAGGGTCGAAGATTTCGCCGAAGAAGATTGGCTTTCCATCGCAAGGATTGATCTGCCCCGTTGTGCCGTTGATGAGCTGGTCCTGAAAATTGCCGGTGCGCTCGGCGGTGGTAGGAACCGAACTCGTGGAAGGGCCGCCGAGAGTTTGCTGGTATTGTTCCCATGCGAAGAAGAAAAAGCTCCTATTGTGGCCCTTGTAAAGATGTGGGATCCAAACTGGACCACCGAAACTGCCGCCGTAGTCGTTCTTCTTGTCAGTGCCACGATTGAAGTTGGCTTCCTGGGGATCGCCGATGGACTCGTAGTAGGCTTTTTTCCCGTTATTGAACCAGTCGTTGGCGTTCAGAGCCTCATTGCGGAAGATATCGAAGGCGGTGCCGTGGTAGGTGTTTGTGCCGCTCTTGGTGACGAAGTTTTCGATGCCGCCGGTGGTTCTGCCAAACTCGGCAGCTGGCGTGGAGGTGGTCACCTTGAATTCGGAGATGGCCTCGACGGACGGCGCTGTTTCGTCGAAGGAGGAGCCGTTTTCTGTACGGACTACCGAAGCGCCGTCAAGGAGGATTTCGTTGCCGAAGTTTTGACCGCCACCGAGCTTGTTGAGGAAAATGCCATTGCTACTGTTGGCCGATCCTGGGCCGGTAGTGCCAGGAATCAAGAACACGAATGCTTCCGGCGAGCGCATCGCGCCGACACCGCCGAGAGCCAGTGGCAAATCGACGATTTGTTTCTCAGTGACGGTTCCGCTTACATCGGACGATTGCGTTTCAATAGATGGAAGATTGGATTGAACCGTTACCGTCTCACTTGATCCGCCGGCACTGAGGGTAATTTCGAAGGCAGTCGTGGATCCGACGCGGACTTCGACGCCCGTATTTACCGTGGATTTGAAACCAGCAGCAGTAGTAGTAAGGGTGTAGCGACCCAGTGGGACGGAAGGAAAGCGGTATGCACCGACGCTCGATGAGTTGGCAGTAAAGACCGCGCCATTCAGTTCGTTCTTGGCGGTTACGGTCGCGTCGGGTATCGCAGCGCCAGAGCTGTCGAGAACATTTCCGGCGATTTCGCCCTGTGTTGTCTGAGCGTTCGTGATCGTCCCAACCAGCACAAGAGCAAGACAAATCATCATCACCCGGACAAGCCGAGTAACAGCGTAAGTATTCACTTTTGCCTCCGGAGTTGTGTCGCTACGCGCCCTGATGAAATCGACCGGTCTTTGTGTCGGGCGGCTGCGTTGAACGAAAGTTCAGCTAGGTGAGACGGGACGGTGCGGTCTTCAGACTGACCCGAAAACGAGTTTGGAGCATCGATGTACGAATTGTCAACGCAATTGGCTAGAAAAAAATCAATCCAAGGGATGAGTTCTGCGACAAGCACTCGGGTCCGCGAGAGAGAAATTACATTTCAAGAACGCACCTGGCGACGATCCTCGCATGCTATTCGGGAGTCGAGTTTTAGTTTCCAGATGCGGCTGGAGTCGACGTTCCTCGCCCGGTCAACGCGCGGATGAGATCGACTTCGTGCTGCCGATATGGCGTATCGTCCTGACGGAAGACCTCGTGAAACCAAACTGTAGGTTGCCGCCGGACGTAAGGATTCTCCCAGGAATCCCATGGAAGGTAGGTCTGGGTCTTTCCGGCGACGAGGCCCCAGTTGATTGCGCCGACATTGTACTTCTTGGCGATTGGAAGGGAGCCGTCAAAAGTGCTTCCCGCTCCACGCGCCATGTACTCCGTGCATATGATTGGCCGATGCAGCGCCTGAAGCTCAATGATTTTTGCTTCAAAGTCCTCGGGCCAGCCGTAGTTATGGAATGAGATCACGTCGGACTCGGCCAGTTGAATTTTCGTGGTCGCACTTTCCTTCGCTGGGTCCGACCAGTTTCCTACCCAGACTCCGCTGGTGAGCGGCTGGGAGGGATGAGCGGAGCGAGCCCATGCAAACGCCTTGGGCAGTAAGTCGTTCACTCGTCGCACTTTTGCGGGGACGTCAGCGGCCACGTCTCCCCCGCCGTTGTCGGGTTCGTTCCACACATCCCAGCCGAGAACGCGATTATCCTGAGCGAAGGCGCTGACCACACCAACGACATAAGCCTTTAGCTTTGGCTCATAGCTGGCATCAAGAAGTTCGTGCTTTCCCGGACTCTGAACCCATCCGGAATTGTGAATGCCGGGGATAGGCGGGTGCTGAGGACCGGGATGAGGATTGGTCTCCCAGCAGGAATCAAACAAGACCAGAAGCGGACGGATATGGTGTTTCGCGGCAATGGTCAGAAACGCATCGAGACGCTTCTTGAACCCGTCAGGGTCTTGTTCCCAGAGCTGGTCCTGCAGGAACACCCGCATCGTGTTCATCCCGATCGATTCAGCGAGGCCGAGTTCCTTGTCATCCAGAGACGGGTTGAAGGTCGCAGCCTGAAACATCTCGAACTGATTGATCGCGTCCGAAGGAATAAAGTTTGCGCCGACTAGCCAGGGCTGTTGCGCATACCACGCATCGGCTTTCTCAGCAGGCCAACGGTCTGGCGAAGCCTGACCTTGCGCGGCTATTGACTGAAACAAAGCAATGCTGATGAGAAATGCAATTGTGCGCTTCATCCGGGGACATCTCCAGAGTTACGTCCGCGCAGAATATATTTGTCTGCGCGAACCTAACGATACAGGATTGGCGGGCGTTCGCATGGGCCAGTTGGGCAGGGACATGGCTGAATCGGCTGGGATATGATCGTGCATTGGTATGCGCATTAAGGCAAAACGACGGTCTTCGATGGCATTGACGCTGGGATTGTTGGTCTCTGTTTTTCCGTCGTGGGGCCAGGAATCGAAAGTCGAAGGGGCATTTCACCGTGGTGCCTCCGCAATGCATGAGGGACGCATGGCGGAGGCAGAAGCAGCTTTTCGCGAGGCAGTAGAACTGGAGCCATCCCTCGCGCTCGCGCAACTTGATCTTGGCCTCGTACTTGGACGGGAGGGCAAGCTGGATGAGGCGATTGCATGCCTCGCCAAGGCGCTTCGTCTTGACCCTGGAATCGAGGGTGGACACATGTTTCGTGGAATTTTTCTGCATCAGGCGAATCGGGAAGACGAAGCCAGAGCGGAGTTGCAGAAAGAGATTGATGTGCATCCATCGAATGGCGAAGCTCTCATGTGGCTGGGCATGGTGGAACTGGCAGCTGGACATCCGGAGCGAGCGGTTGGTCCATTTGACAGAGCCGCTGAACTACGCCCAGACGATCTGAACTTACTGGAGTTTCGAGGGAGGGCGCACAACATGGTTGCTCGTGACAGCTACGCGCGCATGGCGCGTCTAGATCCTACGAGCTGGCATGTTCATAAAGTCCAGGCGGAGATTTTTGCAGACGAGGGTAAGCATACCGAGGCGATTGCCGAGTACGAAGCTGCGATCAAACAGCAGGATCGCAACCCCGATCTGTATGAAGGAATAGGCGATGAGTACCGAAAGTTGAACCAACTTCAAGAGGCACAGCGCATGTATGCCAGGGAACTGGAGCTGAGTCCGCAAAATGCGATTGCGAAATATGATCTTGGGAGCACCGATATCGAACTTGGCGAGGATGCTGCCGGCGTAATTCTCTTGCAGTCGATGATCGAGACCTACCCCGGCTCGCCGGTTGCCGAATACTATTTAGGCCGTGGTCTTGCGGAACTCGGGAAGGAATCGGAGGCGGTGACGTGGCTGGAACGAAGTGCAAGCGGCGATACCAGCGGAGAAGTCGGCATGCGTTCCTACTACGAACTCGGCCGTATATACCGCAAGCTTCAGCGCCCCGCCGATGCACAAAAAGCAATCGCCGAGTACAACCGGCGGCGCACGGCCAAGGAGCAGTCGGACGCCAAGCAGGTAGAGGATTGGAAGAAGCTGACCGGACCCGCGCCGGCGGCCGCCCCGAACTGATCTTAAGCAAACATCACAAATTGCGTAGGCGCATGACTCCGCAGGCAATGAGAGTCGTGGAATTCAGCGATTCCTGGCGTTGGGTTCCTCGACTGCTGGATTGAGTTGAAGATGCTGCGAGGACTTCCTGTTTTCATCGTCCGCCAGCTTTTCAGCGATTGAGAGCTCCTGCTTCGACTCTTCCTGCTTTCCCAACCGGGCAAGTGTCAGGCCAAGATAGTAGTGTCCGGGCTGATAGTCAGATGCCGCTGCAACCGCCCGCCTGAGATACTCCAGTGCCTTGTCGTATTTCTTTTCTTTGAAGTAAGCTTCCCCGATACCTGCAAGGGCTCCACCGTGTTTTGGGTTACGAACGAGAGTCTTTTCGAAATTTGCAATCGACTCGTCAAACTCTCCCTCATGCAACGCGATGTCACCAAGCTGGTAGTAGCCCTCAGTCTGCGCCGCCTGCAACGAAATCGATCTCTGAAATTCAGTCCGTGCCTTGTCGAACTGAAGTCCAAGCTGGTACGCGCGTCCGAGGCCATAGTGAGCGGTTGCGTCTTCGGGATGGACCGCGAGGTAGGCGGCCAACTTTTCTTTGGCCAGGTCAAGCTGTCCGAGATCCATTTTTACGCGGCCAGAGGCATACCAAATCCGCGAATCAGTTGGGTCCAATTTCCCTGCCGCGTCGAGAGAGAGATCCGCATCCTTGTAGAGATGCATCTGGTCTTCCAGAATCCCCAGATCGTAGAGAAGCCGGGAGTTGTGCGGTACAACGTCTCTTGCCTGAAGCAGGTACTGCAAAGCTCCGTTCAGGTCTCCGTTTGCTCGAGCCTTCAATGCCAGCTGTTCACTGCATGTAACTTCACCGGCTTCTGCCTCAGGATTCGCCGGCTTAGCCGTCAGTAAAGCGTGGTATGCCTGGCACGCCTTTTCTGTCTCACCGGCCTGCAACAAGGCGGCGGCCTTGTCCACATCGATGGATTGCTGGCTGAAGGAGCGAGGCGATGCCCATGCGATCACAGCAAGGAACGCAAGTCCGAAGAGTCGAATCGAATGTGCCGAGATGAATCGCTTCGGGCTCACGGGCTTCATTCTAGCAGCGAGGTTCATAGCCGATTCTCGACGCCCGGGGCTGACGGATGGAGCTACTTCTGAACAGATCCCGTCGCCTGGGAAGCCGCCTCCGATACGTTCAGGATTTGATCGGCTGACACATTATTGAGAATCTGAACGGTTCCGCTGGGCCAGAGGATCTCGATTTTTGTGACGACAGTATCGGAACCCAGCCCAAAATGAGCTCGTGGATCGCTTGAGCTAAGGTATCCGCTTGCCGTGGTGACGGTAACCCACTGCGTTCCTTTGGATGTGACGACCTTGACGACAGACCCGAGACCGTCCCGATTGCTCTTGTGTCCGACTAGCTTCAGAGTGAGCCAATGATTCGACGACTCTGTCTCATTGTGAAGGAGATATGCCGGTCCCCCGTTCGTAGTTACTACGGCATCCACTCTGCCGTCATTGTCAAAGTCACCGATGGCCATGCCGCGCCCCACCCACTTCTCCTGAAAGACACTGCCTGACATTGCGGATACGTCGACGAACCGTTTACCGGTATTGCGAGCCAGAAGCATCGGTTCGCGGTAGTGGAGTTGAGGGTAGCTCTTCTCTACGGTATCTAGATCGTGGCCTTGTGCAAGGAGCAGATCCTTCCAGCCGTCGTTGTCGTAATCCAGGAAGCGAACGCTCCAGCCGGAATGGAGGAAGGTCATTGCGCCGATTCCAGAGATATAGCTGGCGTAGTTGAATTCCGCGCCCTTCTCGTTGTGATAGAGTGCGTACCTCTGATTGGCCAGATCGGTGATGATTAAGTCCGGATAGCTATCGTTGTCGTAGTCGGAGAAATCAACGCCCATACCTGCAAAGGTGCGGCCATCGCCATCCACCGCTGCTCCTGATGAAAGACCTACTTCTTCGAAGGTTCCGTCGCCCTTGTTATGGAAAAGAAACTCGACCATAGAATCGTTTGCGACATAAATATCAGGCCAGCTGTCGCCGTCGTAGTCAGCAACCGCGATGCCGAGAGCCTTGGCTGGCTTGCTCAGACCAACTTTCTTGGCAACCTCAGTAAATCTGCCATTGCCACTGTTGTGGTAGACGAGCATTGAGATCGGCTGAAATACATCCGGATGACAATAGCCGCGATTGTCCGGGCTCCCGCACCAGCGATCATCCCAATCCCACTCGACATAACGCAGGACGACGAGGTCCAGCATCCCGTCTTTGTCGAGGTCTACCCAGGCCGCACTGGTGGACCATCCACTGCCTCCCACTCCGGCCCTGTCCGTAACGTCTGAGAAGGTGCAGTCGCCATTGTTGTGATACAAACGATTGCCGCCGTAGCCGGTCACGTACAAATCTTCATAGCCATCGTTGTCATAGTCGGCTGCCGCCACTCCCATTCCGTAACCGACACCTTTCAGTCCGGACTTCTCAGTTACATCCTCGAATGTTCCATCTTTTTTCTGGTGATACATCCGATTCCAATATTCCGATCCGGTCTTTTGTGGGACGGTGCCTTTTGGAGTTGGGTCGGGAAATGGCGCTCCGTTTACGAGAAAAAGATCGAGTCTCCCATCGTTGTCGCAATCGAAAAGCGCCACGCCGGAGCCCATGGTTTCGATCAGGTATTTCTTTGAGGTGTGGGGAGCCTGGTGGAGGAAATGAATACCTCGGGCCGAAGCGATCTCCACGAATTTTCCGGGCGATGCATCGTTGGGCGACGCGGAAGACCCAGGTCCCGGTTGAGCAGAGAAGGGTATGGCAATGCTCAGTACCGACGCGCACCAGAGCAATACGAAGAGCTTCCGTCGGAGCCATGCTGGTTTACTCTTCATGTTGATCATTGACCTTAAGCGTAACGGGTCTTATGTGCCTGCAGCACTCCAGGAAGCAAATGCTTCCATGTCAACGCAAAGTTTACCGCTTCTCCTGACGCTTTGTAGCTGTCCCCTGCCAGACAAGTAGCGACCAGCCTCCAAAAAAATGAGGGCGACCTGGAGTCTGAAATCCAAGCGCCCTCGAGGATGGCCTTTACTGCTCGCCGATAACCGGCGTTCGCTGAGAAGCTCCCGGCCGACCAAGCCAAGTGCTCCCGACGAATTCAATTCCTTGCGTACCCCCAGTCAAATCCGAAGCTGAACAACAACGTTCTCTGTGTTGGCAGAGACTAGTCTGGTCAATTCGCGACAAAGAACAACCCAGAGTTCGAGGCCCAGGAATTTGAGTGTTCCCGTGTCGACAATCGCGCACACGGGCCGCCTGGACTCCCTGACGCGCCCAATACTAGTGAGATCTCAATGCCCCGCGAATAGCCCAGATGGACTATATGAGCATTTTTGCTCAAGAAACTATGAGAACGAACGATTGCAGGATTCTTGGATGGTCACAAAGGAAAAGGTCTTCGCGGTCAGGCATGGTATCGGATCACTTGAGCGTGGACGCTTGCACATAGTCAAGCTGGCGGTGTGGCCGGCGCGATCCGACATACACGTATCTCTAACGGACGCTGTCCATGTTCAAGTAGGTGCCATACCAATTCAGCCGAGCAGGCATTGTATCGAAATCCTTGCGCTATAGCTCTTCCGGAAGAAGGATGCCGCGCGCGAGGCAGAAGCTGACAGCCTCGGTACGTCCTGCAACATCGAGTTTGTCGAGGATACTCTTGATGTGATTCTTGACCGTGCTGGACGAGATGCGAAGAGCGCTTGCAATCTCCCGATTTGTCAGGCCCCGAGCCAGTAGCCGCAGCACTTCCATTTCACGTCCCGTCAAATGTCCGCGAGGCTCACGATCTGCAATCTGGCTTTGAATGGATTTGGGAAGCCACCGGCGGCCGGCACATACTGTTTGAATGGCATCAACGAGCAACTCCAGGCCAAGATCCTTCATGATATAGCCGAGAGCTCCAGCTTCGAGTACACGAAACACTTCCTCCTCTATTTGATAGCTGGTGACGATCAAGATTCGGGCATCGGGAAATTCCCTGCGAATCGCCTGCACTACCTCGATGCCTCCCCGTCGGGGCATGCGCAGGTCAAGGAGGAGCACATCGGGTCTAAGTCTTCGGTACGAGTCGATAGCAGCAGCTCCATCGGATACTTCGCCGACGACTTGAAAACCAGGCTCGGAGGTTATCAGGCTGCGGATTCCGATCCGGTACACGAGATGGTCGTCTGCTACAAGAATGCGAATATGGTTGGGGTCGTTCTGGTCTCCGATAGGTCGGGCAGGTAATTCCTGGTTAATTTTCTCCGGCCTCATATTGCGACCCTCACTTGCATTCGCGTTCCGCTGTGGGTGGAGTCAAGCTGCAATGCAGAGCCAATCGCCGCTGCGCGTTCGCGCATTCCGGTAAGGCCGAAGTGGCCCTGTTCCGTGCCCGGGATTAGCTTTGGATCAAATCCATTGCCGTTATCTTCCACTTCGAGGAGAACGTCTTTTTTCTCGTAACAAATTCTGACTGCAATCTGGGTCGCGTTGGAGTGCCGGACCGAGTTAGCTATGGCCTCTTGTCCGATGCGAAACAGGTTGTTAACGACTTGGTACGAGAGCGCGATAGGCACCCCGGAAACCTGCTGCTCAATCGCCATGCTATTAGAAACCTGCATCTTCGAAATGCAGGTGGATATCAGGTTTTCCAATCTTTCATCCCGTGACAACGAGTGCAAAATTTCGATCGAGAGATGCGACTCGTTACGGCTGTGTCGGGCCATCTGCAACGCTTCTTTCAAGAAAGCGCGGCTCTGAGCCGGATCACGCGTAATAGTTCGCTGGGCGGCCTCGAGTTGCAGTGTCATACCCGCAAATGTCTGAGCCAGGGTGTCGTGGATGTCTCTTGCGATGCTTGCTCTTTCTTCGGCGACAGCGCGATAGCGTGCGTGGTAAACCCGGGCATACAGATTCCAGAAGATAAGAATAAGGACAACCATAATTCCAGCCAGCAATACAATGTGTCCGCGTGTCCACCATGACGGTCCCTCGATGAGTTCAACATCCTGCGGGGTTCGCAGTTCAAGGGTGAAGGCCTCATCCCGATTCCTGCTGGGATCATGGTTTTCAAACAATATACCGGTTAGGCGGAGCCGGGCTCCCGGCTGCATCAGGTTCTCAGGAAGTTCGTCGTTGAGGTTGCCGTTCGGTAAGATCGCAGCAAAGTTCTGATAGCCACCTCGGAAGTTGAGCTGAACGCCAGTCAATCCAGCTGGAGAGGCATCGAGCAAAACTGCTTCCGTCTGTACCAGCGAGAGCTCATTTTCTCCGTCGGCGGCTACGTCAGGAGTGATGGACAGGGGAAGGGGCATTGAGCCTCCCCAAAGCCTGCGCACCTGGGCTTTCATGACTTGAGGCCGGGAAGTAACAGACATCCACCCAGTTACTTCCACCTCATCCCCGAGTGCAATCGGTTCTGTCTGCGTAGACTTGACCTCGGTGGCGCCGGTACGGTCTTCAATGACCAATTGATGGCCATTCAGAATCACAATTCCGCGGACCAAAACTGGTACGGGTTGTGCAGACGAACCGGCTGTCTGAATCGCGGACTGAATCGACTGAAGAGCAGGCGCGTGCATAGCTCTCTTCGACGTTGCGAGACTCTGGCAAGGATTGACGGACACAAGGAGTAGGCAAACGGACAAGGCCGCGAATAGACTGCGGTACATTTTCCTGCGCTCCTCCAGGGGAAAGCTTTTTGCCGCCAAACTAAACCACTATACTGAGTCGTCGGACAATGCGAAACCACATCAACAATCCCCGGAATCAGAAGGTCGCGGTTGTCTTGGGATTGGTTGTAATTCTGGGAATTGCCTGGCTGACTGGGCCGGAAATCATTCGACGATATCACCCCCATTACAACAGCCTTAGCGGCTGGAAACAGATCAGCGGCCGTTGGAGTTCGCAGGCGGACGTGCTATCGAATACAAATTATGGCCGCGGCGATATGTTGATCGCCGAACACTCGAATGGCGGCGACTACAGTATCGCTGCCGACGTACGTTTTGACATTGTATTTTCTGAGACGCACTATGGGGACGCAGGGCTCGTGATCCGCGCGACCGATCCACAGCCTGGTGTGGACTCCTACATGGGGTACTACGCGGGCCTTAGACTAAATGACCAGGCGCTTGTCCTGGGCCGCGCGACGTATGGCTGGCAGGAACTCGCAACAAGGAAACTTGCCACGCCGCTTTCAATCGGTTCCTGGTACCACCTTGAGTTGACCGCCCAGGGATGCAACCTGTCTGCTACGGTTACACCGTCAGAAGGCAGGCCGGGCACCCGTCTCGATTTTAAGGACGAGCACTGTTTGACTCACGGAGTAGCCGGGCTTCGTTCTTTTTATGCCCAGGCCTCATGGCGAAACGTAAAAATCCTCGTAAAGTGAATTTCAATTTTAAGATTGGTGATTAATTGAGGGACTTCAAGAGTGCATTTCCGGCGAGGCTTTCCTGATCGACGATCTGCACTGGAAGCTTCGCCGAAGTGGCTACGCCGCCGGAGACCGCTGCGAGCATGGCCTGCGTGGCGCGTGTTCCGAGGTCCTTGGGATTACTGATCACAAGCGCATCGATCCGGCCTTCACTCAACGCGGTCAACTCATTTTTCTCTTCCGATACCCCGATCAAGACAGGCCGTCTCTTCGTGCCGGGATTAAATGCATAGGCTGCGGCATGTGTTGAGAACTCGTCGGTGGTGAAGATGCCGCGAATATTAGGGTGTTCCGTTATCAGATCCAGAATGGCTTGCCGCCCGCGAGCCCAGTCTGAAAGACCGTACCGAACACTGACGAGCTTCACATGAGGAGCTTGGGCGATTTCGCTTTCAAAGCCCTTTTCGATAAGGGAATCACTTTCCACGGTAGGACTGACGGCCACGATTCCGACCTCGCCTTTGCCGCCGATAGACGCAATGAGCTTTTTTGCCGCAAACCTGCCCGCCTCCGCTTCGTCCCAGCCGATGAAAGCCGCATATTCATTGGCCGATAAGGCGATCGGTGAACCCACGACAATTACCGGAATGTGAGCTTGCACAGCATTTCGAAGTACCGAGGTAAGCACCAATTGATGGGAAGGTGCCACAATGATCCCTTGGACATGTCTCGAAACCGCGTTCTCTACCATGTGCGCTTGCTCGGTGTAGTCGGTTACCGATTGCGGAGCGGCTAGCTCGACACGGAAGTTGGTGGAAGCCGTTGCTTTGACTGCGCGATTGAAGATGTCCCAGTACTCCACCCCACCTGTTGGTGTAATGACCACGATTGTCGGCGGTTGCCTCTGGCCGCATCCCAATGCCACACACGCGAGCCACAGTACTGCTGAGGATCGCACCCACGTCCTAGTTAGAAACTTTTCCTTTCCTGCGCCACTCACTGTTCCGCCGCCTCTGTGTCCGCAACTGTCCGGGCCATCTTGATACCTCCCTGCAATCATCCCTCCTTCGTTGACCCAGTCGATAAATCTACAAATGCAGATTTGTCGCTCTTCGGAAGTCAATATGTAAAAGGATCGATCCTCCTACACCGGTTATTTGGCTGTCACCGGTGCCACTCCGGGGCCAGAGGTGACCTTTGCTTCTGTCTCCACCAAACGCACCCCCTTGCTTTTGCTGCCCGCAACGTCAATTGACGCTATTTGCGATTGCCGCACCAGAACGCCGTCCGCATCGTTCAGCCTAAGTACCGGCTGGTTGGAACCGGGTGCTGCGTCAATTCTCGTGCCATCGACTCGCAGGTCCTTTACCTGGTCTACAAAAAGTCCTGTCTGCCACGTAGCTGAGTGTGGCTCTTCCCAGGCTATCTCCACATCGTTCATTGCGACGTCACGCGCATATTTCAGCGTCATCGCAGAGGTCGTACTCTCATAGGGCGCTTCCGCCCCGTGGGAAATAAAAAGCCGGACATGGTTGAGCCGAATTCCCTGGAGCCAACTGTCCGGATGACCCTGCATCGCGGATGTACCCTGCCCGTGAGCGATTACATTGCTGATGGTCACGTTGCGGATGATGCCTGCTGCCGGTTCGTGGTCGCGCTTGACGCCGTCCAACTCACTGCGTCGCTTGATATTGAAATGAATCGGGTCGCCATCTCCCCACCAAAACCAGTCGAATCTCCGGGTGTCGATAGTTACGTTCGAAATCACGACATCTTCCACGATGCCGCCGTCGAACACCATGAAGGCCAGGCCGCGGTTTGAGTTGGTGATGACAACGTTGCTGATGGTAACGTGGCGGACGGCCTTGCTGTTTCCGTCGCAAAACTTGATCGCGCTCGAGGACGACGACAACCGGCTATTGGTGACAGTAACGTTCTCTGTCGGCAAGACGGGGCCCCAGGCATCGGTCGAGTAGAAGACAATCGCGTCATCACCCGTCTCAATGGTGCAGTTGGAGATGTGTACGTCCTGGCAGCCGTCGGGGTCGATGCCATCTGCCCATACGGCTTCCTTCTGGCTTGAGTAGATGTACACCCCGTCAATTACTAGGTGCTTGCATGCGTATGGGTTGATCGTCCAGCTTCGCGACCGCAGGAACTTCAAGCCCACAATGCGCACATCGACACAGCGCAGCAATAACACCATCCGCGGAAATACCGTTTCCTTGGGAGAGCCCTTGGGAAACGACCGCAGCAGAGGCTTTCCGGTTGCTTTCATCTGGTGCTGGTTCGACAGGATGTAGTGGTCCGTGATGTTGTTCAGACGCCATTCATAGGTCGCCTGTCCATCGAGCGTCCCTCCGCCTTCGAGCGCGACATCGTGCAGGTCCTCGCCATAAATCAGCGCGGCCTTCCTTGCGTCATCGTACTGTTGCGAATCGAGTGTGGCGTAGATTGTTGCGCCCGCTTCCACATACAATCGCACTCCCGACCGCAGATGAAGCTGCCCTGAGGTGTACTCTCCGGCCGGAATGTAAACCTGGCCTCCTCCCACTTTGCCGCAGGCATCAATGGCCTTCTGCAGCGCGGGCCGGGCATCATCGCTCTTGCGGCCGGTTGCGCCGTATTCCCTGACATTGAAGACGCGCTGCGCTACCACTGTTTGGCTGACGACCGCCATTGCCACTGAGCATGCAAGCAAAATGCCTAGCCGGGTCGAAATCATCCAGCCATCATGCATCAATCGCAGCAGACCCGACAAGGGTGTGTTGCCGGCAATCTGGAAGTTACGGTCAGTAGTAGGTTGGAACTTCCTTGCCTTCAATCAGCCGAATTGTCTGGGCGGCGATGCTTTCGGGGCCGGTTTTTTCGGCTATTTCTTTCAGAGCGGGAAGGGCTGCCTGGGCGTGTGGGCCAATTCTGCCCAGGGCTTCCATTGCAGTCCGTGACACAAGCCGTCCTTCATTTTTGTCGGATAGCCTGGCGGCCAGCGCGGGCGTGGCAGCGCTGGCCGCCGGACCAATGGCTCCGAGTGCTTCCCCGGCTGCGACACGGACTGACTCCACCGGATCGCTCAGCGATTGGGCAAGTTGTGTGGTCGCTGCCGCTGCATTTGGGCCGATGGATTTTAGTGCCAATGCGGACAAGCCGCGGATGGTTGCATCACTATCACTTAGACCTTTGATCAACCCGGGGATGCCCGAGGGATTGTCAGCTCCGATTTTGGCAAGGGAACTGATCGCTGCCGCGCGTATATCAGTGGAGTCGTCGGAAAGAAATGAGTCGAGCGATTGAATCGCTGGGGCGCCATCTGAGGTGAACTCACCGATTGCGCGCAAGATGGATGCTTTTTGTTCGCGGGGAGCGCTACTGAGTTTGGCAAGATAGTAGCTCAACGGATGTCCACGGTAGATTGGTCCTGCGTTTGACGAATTAGCTGATACAGGCGCTTCATCTGTTCTTACCTGATCCACTTCCTCGACCAGAGGAGGAACCTTCTCAAGTACGACGTCATTAAGCCCGAAGTTGTATCCCACTGAATGAGGGTCTTTGCCGGTGCACACAAAACTGAGCGTGTGCCGCCCTCGCGTCAGATTGACCATTCCGAGGGCACGATCTTTGGCAACATACACTTCGGGCAGGTAGTTGTAATAGATTTCAGGACCTGGAAAGGGAATCTCCGAAGTCGCAGCTTTGCGGGGATCGACGTTCATCGGCTCTCCATCCATCAAAGCCGTATAGTCGCCGTAGTCCGGCGCCTGCGCGATTAGGCCCACAAGTTCATACATGCCCGCTTCTGAAATATCGATCGGAATGTTAATTCGCGCTCCTATTCCATCAGCGGCCAGATAGAGAAGGTCCTTTGCCCAATCCACCTCTTTCTGAACACTAGCCTTACCTTTGTCTGTAGTCACATCATTGATCGCATTTTGGATAACGAGTTGTGTCGCATTGCCAAACGGAAGCCGATCGTAGCCGTAAGGAGGTTCGGGCAGCTCCTCGTTCACTCCCTTTTGATACCAGAAGGCAACGCTGGAAAAGTAATCAGAGCGCTCCTCGAAGCCTGAGCGCACGCTGCCATCTGGGTTAGCCGTCCAGCCAGAATGTTCAATGCCGGCCCAGATTGATTTGGTGAACGGAATAGGATCGGGAACGTGCCAGCGATAGCCCGTCAAACGCGATCCAAGTCGTTCTCCTTCTGCAATAGGTGTTCCCGTCCACGGACCGCTTGAATCCCGCAATCCCCAGGCGTCATTGAAGTAGTCTTCGCTGCCTGTGCCGAGAATTTGCGGTTTCGTCGCGCCGTCAATGTAGAACAGGTCGTCGCCCTCTCCAAACCATGAGACCTGCGTCTGTACCACGCTCAAAACCGTGCCCACGTAGTGACCCGATCCATGAACACTCAGAAATTCGTAATTGTGCCCCTTGCGAGCCGGCCGTTCCTGCCGATAATAGGCGTGAAAATAGGCTATGTCTGAAGGAAGAGAAGCGTATTTTCGATAGTCGACATGATAGTAAAACATCGGCACCAGTCGATGGCCTTCGTTGGTCACCGTGATGCGGCAGGATTTGCGGTAAGGCATGACCCAATAGCTGTTACGCGCGCGTCCTTGTGAACTATCGCGAATCATCAACGATTCAAGGTTACGCTCGGCTCCATGGCCGACACCGAAGAAGTCTCCCAGCGGCGCATCTACGCTCGGAGTTTTGTGGCCGTCATAATACACGCGAAACCGCAACAACCGCGGCCATCCAAACTCGTTGTCCGCTACCGTCAGCCAGATATGAGAGATCATTCCGGCGCCTTTCAGATCCGCCATCACCAACGTCTCTCCGGGCTTGATCCTCTTACTGTCGTCGTTGCTAGCCACAAAACGATTGCTGCTCGTGGCACGCGCGCTCGAGTAGTTCTTGAGTCGAGCCATATCGAGTGGGTCTCCGCCGCCAGGCACAACTTCCTGAGCAGACGCTAAGACCGAGAAGAGAAGAAAAATGAGTGCGAGCCTCATGGATGGCTTCCTATCCACGCTAGATTGGAAATCACTTTGCGTCTTGAGTTTTGAGTCGACTCAATTGTCATGCATTCAACGGCGGTAGGTACATGTATTTTAAAAAAAGAGAATCAGCCAAACAGCCTGTCTAATTTATGTCTGCTATGGATTCTTGCTTAGCTGCCTGTAGTATTCAGCAACCGACTCATGATATCCCGCCGGTATCGAATAAGGCTTTCCCGTCCGGGCCTCGGGCGAGATGCCGTCGCGCTGTAACTGCAGTTCCAGGCGGTTCACTGAGCTAAGTATCTCGCGGTGCATCTGCTCAACCATCGCAGGGTTGCCGGGAAAGCGGCTTGGGTCGAGGTGCTGCATTTGCCGCGTTAACTCTGCCACGTCCTTCGCCGCTTGCGGATCATCCTTGACCGTTTGTCGTAGTTGATTCAGCTCACGCATGCTCTGCCGATAGTTGTCTTCAGTATCGGCTGAATTAGATGCAGCGCCGGCTGAGTCAGGCCGTTGTTGAGGATGCCCATATCGGTTGTTCCCAGTGTTGGTGTTGTTCCAGGCAGTGGCATCCGCTCCGCCTCCTCCGCCATTGCTGACGGCGCCGCGCATCGTACCCTGACTGCGGTTGCCAAGATCGGCGGCGCCCTGATTGCCGTTGCCTCCGGATTGAGACTGCTGACCCTGCGTAGGCTGCGCAGAATTGGCGTCCGTTGGGCGACCAGCCTGTTGACCGTCACGACTCAACCGTCCATTCTCATTGAAACGTTGCTGCCTGTCCTGACTGGTCTGCCCACTCGCCCCTTTTGATCGCAAGATCGATTCGATCTGATTACGCAGCCGCTCAACCTGATCGAGTGTCGCCTGATCAGGTTGCGTGTCTCGCTGTTGTCCAGATTTTGTCGAACTCATGCCCTTCTGCGCTTGCTGCAGCTGTTCAGTCAGCTTTTCGAATCCCTGTGCTATCTCATCTTCGGTGCCACTTGAATTGGGATTGATGCCGCGTCTTAACCAGTCTGCCGTCCTTTGCACGCGATTATCGAGATCCGAATTGTCCATTTCTGTCAGCGCGTCGCGCAGGCTTTGCGCAACACCGGGTTGGCCTGGAGCCATTTCTCGCGCAGCATCGCGGAGATTCTTTTGCAGGTTTGACAGGCTATCAGAGAGCTGTTGCCGTTCCTGTGCTAGTTGATTGAGTTCACGACGCCGCGCCAGCATTGCTTGCAGGTCAGGAGTCGCTTGAGAATCGAGGGGATTCTGAACCGGCCGTTGTTGGTTCACGAACTTGTCAATGCGGCCGGCCTGAGCGCTCTGCTCCTGTTTGAGGCGGCCGGCCTCATGTGTCAGTGAATCCAATTTGCCTGAGGCTAGCTGCTGCTGAGTTCCGGCGAGCAGATTCGAAGCTTGACGCAATTGCTCGGCGGCTTGTTGCGCACTCGTTTGCTGCGCACTTGTGTTTTGCCTTGCGTTGTCCCTTTGCTTCATCGCATCGTTCGCTTGGCGCATGCGGCTTAACGCCTGCTCGATTCGCCGGTCGGAGGATTGGCCGGATGAAGTATCTGAAGACTGTCGGTTCGAATCCGGAGGGCCTGACTGGCTCTGAGAGGCGGCTTGACCTCTGGAGCTGTTCTGAGATGAAGAGCTCTGTTGTCCGTTCGACTGCTGCGACTGCGAACCACCTTGTTGGCTATTTTTAGACAGCTGTTCCATCTGTCGCTGTAGTTGTTCCGCCTCTCTCCGCAGCATCTCCTGTTCCCAGCGTTCCTGAAAAGACTGCTGCGGATTCTGTTGTCGGTTGGCCAACTCCTCTTGCCGCTTGGCTAATGCGTCGAGTTTCGCCAGTGTATCTTCGATATCTTTAGCTCGCTGTTCGGCGGGAGAAGCACTCTGCGCTGTTTCGTACTGATTCTTGGCCGTATCCAACTCCAGATCGAAAAGGCTGGCCAGGTCACGCCCGGCGTTGTCTCCACCACCGCCTCCACCTCCGCTTTGACCGAATGCAACCTGTATCTGGCGGAAAGTGGCTTCGGCGCGCAGCAGCGCCTGTAGTGCCTTTTGTTCGAGTGGAAGAGCATCCTTCCATTGCATTCCCTTTAGCTTCTCTGCTGATGGAGCCATTGCAGCTGCCGCAGCCTGCATATCTTTATCAAAATCGCTGAACTCCTTGTTGGCTTCAGAGACATCGCGGCTCTGCATCCGGACAGAGAGCGCATTCACCTGGTCGCGTAGTTTTTGCTGTGCCTCTGAAAGGAACTCCCCTTGTGCTGCGGCGCCGCTGGCGGTTGCGGTCTTGTCGTTTTGTTGTTTCCATGTGGCTGCGATCAGCTCCTTCTCGCGCTTGGAGATCTCAGTCTGGCCACTCCCGCTACCTCCGCCGTTCCCACCACCGCCACCAGCTTGTTGCGACTGAGAAAACTCACGTTCAAACGGATCAATCTGGATAAAGGAGATATCGGTGCGAGTCTCGCTGTGGCCATCTCTTGCAGTAGCGTAAATACTTACCAGATCGCCGGGCGTGAGTTTGAAATCTTCCAGCGGTAACGTGTAGGATCCGTCGGCGCCCTTAGCCCCGGGTGCTTTCAGCAAGCTTACATCGCGATCCTGACCGCCATTTACCGAGTAATGAAGGTGCATATCTTTCAGGCCGAATGTGTCGGCAGCCTTCACGCTCATGGTGATTTCTTCAATGGGGCTGGCCCGATAGTCGCCGCCGGGCCGAGCGACGGAGACCTCAGGCGGCATCGCCTTGTCGGTCGCGATAAAGTAGTCCTCGGACACCCGCGCTAACTGTCCCTCGCCATTTGCCGCAAGGTGATAGGCTCCGTCCTTCTCCATATGGATAGAGCCCTGATAAGTAGTGCCTGCGACGCTTGTCAGATGAATTGTCTGGCCGCCGTCCAGAACGAGCTGGCCGTCTTTCAGCGGATGGTCTGTTTCGATTTGAATGATCGCATCCGTTCCTTCAATAGCGCGCAGATCCCCGGAATGCTCTTCGGTTACAGCCTTCATCCCCGTCCAGGCTGGGTAGTGATAGGTGACGTGAATATCTTTGACAGACGGCAGGTCCACCACTCGAACCTTATAGTGCGACGAAACGAGCGGGCCCGCACCGACGTAATACTCTACGTTTTCCGGCAGCCCCGCGAAAACGAATTGATAGGTCGCGCCTGTCTCTGAACTTGGCAAACGCTGCATGGCCACCGGCTCCCATCCAGAGGCGCTCTGGTAATGGGCGAAAAGCTGCGCCTTGTTGGGTTGCATGCCTTTGATATGAGCGGTAATCAGTTGATCGCTATTGCGGCGAACAGTTACATCGCCCGGCGTGATCGATATGGTGTAGAGCGGAGAGGAGTTTTTTCTCTCTCCGCTCCACAGCAAAGAGGCTCCGTATCCCAGGTAGCCTGGCCCAGCGAGAATCATCCAGACGAGCACAGCCAGACAGGCAAGTCCTGCTCCACCAAGCACAAAAAGACGTTTGTCAGGAACGAGTTGTGCAGGTTCTGCATACTGCGTGTATGCCACAGTATCTGCCGCTAACAACTCGAGGAAAGGATCATCTACATGCTGTGTTCGTTCATGGAAGGTCGAAAGTCGCTGTTCCAGCTCAGGAGTTACAGCCTCGGCATGGCGCACCGTCCGCGCCTGTGTGAGGCGTCTGATCGGCAGGGCTAAGCCGAACGCAGCGGCGCCCGCTAGTACGGCCAAGATCACGAAACGTGAAAACATGACACCGTGCGCCGGAAATGCGAACTGGTTAAGCACCAGTACCAGTGCAAGTGTGATGAGCAGGGCTGTGCCTGCCAAAGTGGCTGCGCCCTGCAGCCACACTTTTAGCCGCAGTCTTTGCTGCAAGCGTGCGATATAGGAGTTGAGCTCGCTACGGTAGCTCATGCTTCCTCCCGCTGCGTACCCATGTGGCCGCTGGCTACGGCCGTCTCTGCAAATACAACTACCAATGCAAGCAGCATAACGTACCACCAGAGGGATACGGACCGATTTTTCATCTCATCCAAAACAGTGTTCTGAACTTGTGACTCGCCACTGCTTGAGCTTCCACCCCAAAGCTGCTGCACGTCCTTCGGCAGAGGCTCCAAATCAGATTCGCGGCGGTCGGGATTGACCCCGATTACCGCGTCGCGTCCATTTGCAAATCTGATTTGATAGAACCCTGCGCGCGCCAGCCGAAATGTTTGCGCCGTACGCGCTTCGCTGAGTGAAACAGGCCGCTGGCCATCAGGGCCGATCACCTCGGCGTTAGCCGCAGCCCCCGTGGCCTTGCCTGTCGAACGAAGCTCGACGAATGAGTCGACCAGCCTTGATCCGCTCAGGCGTGCGCTCCCCGAAAGATAACGAGCAGTGTGGTCGACAAATGCTACAAACACCGGGTGCAGCGGCAGATCGTTGCTCAGGTTTTCCAGTCCCGAGGTCAACAACAATACGCGTCCCTCTCCAATTGTCTTGTCGAGCAGCAGGGCGGTGCCATCGCTTAAACGCGCCGCTACGCGTGCCTGTGCCGAATCGACCACGGCAGCGTAGAAAACCTTCACGTCTGCCCAGCCTCCGTTGTTATGTCCTGGTTGTGCCTGTTCAAGGGCTGGGTGGCTGAAATCAACCTGACCAACCCGTTGAACGCTGTTGAGGCGCATATAGTTATGTGCATCCTGCACCTCGCCACCCCAAACCGGAATCGATGTATGACGCGCAGCTCCGGGTCCGAGCCCAATCAATACGTTGCCGCCCTTTACCACGTACTGAGCAAGCGTGTGCTCAAAGATCGGGGGCAAAATCACCGCATCGGACAGCACCACGAAGGCGAATCTCGATGGATCCACGTCCGCAGTCTGCTCAGCTGATATGGATTGCAGCACAAATGAGCCTTGTGCCGCGGCTCTCAGCGCCGCTCCAAAATATGTAGCTGAACGTGTATCGCCTGCGGCATGGACAAACAGCACACGCTCAGGATCGGACCTGCGCACAACAAAGATGTTTGCGTTATCGGCAGTGAAAGCGTCATCCTCCTCGAGCCTCACCGCGCATCGATTGAACCCATATCCAACATCGAGCGGTGCAAAATCGACAGCAGCGCGGCCGCTGGCCGGAACGTTAACCTTCCGGCTTGCGATTGTCTTTCCGTTCACGATAAGCGATACAGACTTAACCGCCGCGGGTGTGCCGAATCCTACCACCACAGCGTGAACCCGCGAATGCCTCAGATCTTTGGGATCAGGCAATTCCGTCGGCGCCTCTACACTTTCAACAGTCCAGTTCGGCTGCGTTGGATCATCCACGACTGCATGCAACACCAGCTTCGTATTGCCGGGCAAGATCACGTCTGCGAAATTCGCCGGCATCGCCGTGTGCTGCATATCGCTGAAAAGGTGAAGATCGATTGGGCCACGTACCGTCTCTGCCAGCGAGCGAACGGCACGACCCAGTTCGCCAAAGCTGGCGTAGCCGTCACCCGGCTGGACGCTCGCTAGAGCAGAGCGAAGCTGTGCTTCGTCGGTAATCGGTTGGGTCAACACTTCGAGCTGCCCACCCAGAGCGATAATCTGTGCTTTTTCTCCATTTGATTTTGCGGCAAGTACGCTAAGTGCCTGTCGCTTAGCATCTGCAAACCGCGTTCCCGCACGCATGCTGAATGAGTTGTCAAGCACGATCAGGAGCATGTGGCCGTTCGCATCTGCATTGGAACGGCGCACAAACGGATCGGCAAATGCAAGCACAAGCAATAGCAACAGCGCCGTCCGCAGCGCAAACAGTAGCAGATACTTCAGTCGTCGATGCCGCGTTGAACTTTGCGTGCCCCGCTCGTAGAACATCAGTGAACTTACCGGACGCGGCGTCGTGACATGTCGCCTTAGAAGATGCACAAAAACGGGTACACCGAGCGCCGCAAGGCCGGCAAGAAACCACGGCGCAAGAAAGCCCATTAGTTACCCGCTTGCCGCAGCGTCAGATACTCACGCAATGCCCGGTCAAGAGGCTGATCGGTGACGAGAAGCTGATAATCCATTCCTGCTCCGAGAGCGCGAGAACGAAGATCTTCAATGTGTGCGTCAATCTTGTTGAGATACGAAGTCCTTGTGTATTCCGGAATGACCTCCAGCTTCAGATTTGTTTCCAGATCGACAAGTACCGCAGACCCTTTCATCGCAGGGCGCATTTCCTGCCGATCAAGAACATGAAAGAGGATCACCTCGTTGCCGCGAAATCGAAGTGGTGCGATATTGTTTACTATCGTCTCTGGCTTGTCGTAAAAGTCCGAAATCACGATCGCGATGCCGCGCCGATGCAAAGCATTCTGAAAGTGTGACAAAGGCTTGGCAAAATCAGTTCGCGCGTGCGGTTCGGCACGTTCCAGTCCCGCGAAGAGGCGCGCAAGTTGTCCCGGACGCACGGAAGGGCGAATGTAGTCGCGAACCTCATCATCGAAAACGATCAGTCCCGCTGCATCGCGCTGATTGTGAATGGCCAGATAAAACATAGCAGCGGCCAGGAATCGCGCATAGTCCATCTTGCTGGACGATCCTGAGGCATATTGCATCGAATTGCTGGCGTCCAGCAATACTGTGAGCTGACTATTGTTCTCACCGCGATAGCGTTTCAGATAACAGCGTTCTGTCCGGGCGAAGAGATTCCAGTCCACGTGTCGAAGATCGTCCCCGGGTGTGTATGCGCGGTATTCGGCAAACTCTTGACTGAAGCCAAAGTCGGGTGAACGATGTAACCCCGCCACAAAGCCATCCACAACGGTCTTCGCAAGCAGATCAAGCGAAGAAATGCTGGCCAGTACTTCGGGATCGAGAAAACGCTGCATCAGTTCTCCCTGGGCTGAGGAACCTGCGCTATCAGCTTCCTTAGGAGTTCATCTGAATCAATACGGTCGGACTCAGCATGGAAGTTCAACAGAATGCGATGCCGGAGCACAGGAAGGGCCATCGCGATAACGTCGTCATAAGTTACGTGATACCGCTTGTTAGAGAGGGCTCGTGCTTTCGCTGCAAGCACAATGAACTGCGCGGCGCGCACGCTGGCTCCATAGTTAACGTACTTCTTAATAAAATCGGGCGCGCGCTCATTCTTAGGTCGCGTTGCGCGCACCAGGCTCACTACATATCGTGAAACCGTTTCGCCAATCGGTACCATACGCACGAGTTGTTGAAAGTCCAAAAGATCCTCAGCAGAAGTTACAGCCTCCACAGTCGCATGGCTTGTCGTTGTTGTCCTGTCGATCACCTTTAACTCATCTTCTGCGCTAAGGTCACCAAGAATAGAGTTAAAGAGAAAGCGGTCTAACTGTGCTTCGGGCAGAGGATACGTGCCCTCCAGTTCGATGGGGTTTTGTGTCGCCAATACAAAGAATGGTGCCGGTAGCCGGTACAAATGACCGCGAACCGTACACGTGTGTTCCTGCATTGCCTCGAGAAGTGCAGACTGCGTTTTGGGAGGTGTGCGGTTGATCTCATCCGCCAGCAGTATGTTGCCAAAGATCGGTCCTTCGACGAAGGTCCATGTGCGGCGCCCGGTCGCGAGATCCTCTTCAATGATGTCGGTGCCAGTTATGTCAGACGGCATGAGGTCTGGCGTGAACTGAATGCGTCTGAACTCGAGATTGAGCGCGTCGGCCATCGTTCGCACCATCAGCGTCTTTGCCGTACCGGGCATGCCGGTCAAGAGACAGTGGCCGCCGACAAAGAGCGCGATCAATATCTGTTCGAGCACCTCTTGCTGACCCACGATTACCTCTTGCACCTGTCGCAGAATCTCTCCGCGCACAGTGTGGAAGCGTTCGATGCGCTGTTGCAGCAAGGCTGCATCTTCATCCAATCCGGAAAAGGAAACCATCGAATTCCTTTCTCTTATTTCGCCGTGGCAGGCGATCGTTGCAGTTCAAGAAGCAGCTTTTGCGCTGGTCGGTAACCCGGAGCAATCTCGAGCGCAGTTAGAACACTCTCTTCCGCTTTGTCTTTCTGGTCTGCTGCGAAGTACGCTTGTGCCAGACTGAACTGTGCGCCGGCTTTGTCCACTGGATTTGATGCTGTGAGAACGCTGTATTCACGGATCGCACCGGCATATTGTTTTTGAGCGTAGAACAGATCGCCCAGGCGCCGATGTAGATTCTCATCCTTCACCGGGTAGATATAGTTCAGCCGTTCAAGCGTTGCGGTAGCCTCGGTGTTTTGTCCTGCATCCTCCTGAAGCGTTGCCAGGCGCTTTAGCATCTCAGGCATCTGGCCGCCCGCATGTTCATACGCTGCCAGGATCGCTGCTTCAGCTTTAGAGTCTCCTCGCGCTTTGTCGGCGTCGGCTATCCATTCGTACGCATTTGCCTCGTCAACATACTCGGGATACATGGCAAGTACATCAGGCCCGTCTTTTAGAACTGTGTCGTACTGTTTCTTCTGGGCCGCGGCTACAAGCGCCTTCAGCTTGCCGCGCCATTCATCAAAGTGTGCTGCCTCAACGCCATATTTGCGGTCCGTCCATGCCAAAAACTGCTTGTCGAACGCCTCAGGATCAAGCTTTAGATCCTGTTGCACTACCTGCGTTGTTGTCAGGCTCTTCGCGTAGGAGTGGGCCATATCAAGTAGTTTTTCTTCTCCCCATTTCTCCTTGATAAATGCACAGATAGATCCAGCCTGGAAGTAAGAGACAATCACCTGCGACGGATACTCAGGATGCATGAAGCCGCGATCAAGCCGTGCCACAGGTAGAAGCTTCTTATCGCGAATCGCTACAAGCACGTCTGGTGTAAGACGATTGCTCCATTCTGCCGAATGTTCGCCCTCTTCATGTACTGCCAGGCCCTCAGTAAACCATCGCGGTACACGATGATTCGTAACCTCAAGAATGTACACGTGGCTCATCTCGTGCCAGAGTGTCGCACCCCAGTTGAAGTCGCCCGGCCTCCGTGCAGAGGGACTGTCCATCGCCACAACATCATCGAAAGTTACTCCGAGCGCGCCTAGTCCTGGCATTCCCATTGTGCGCACTGCGAAGTCCTCATGATTCGGATAGACCTCTACCTGTACAGGACCAGAAAGCTTCATTCGGTATTTCTTCTCGTAGGTGGCTAGGATCGTGTGCAGTTCTGTCTGCATATAGGGCTGTAGCAGACCGGTCTCAACCTTGCCAAACTTCAGAATTGTCGTGTCGTCGCGGATACTATCGAAGTTTTTATAGCTATCGAGCAACCGCAGACTGTTGACCGTCGCCGCGTCGCGATAGCCATTGTCATAACTCAGCGCCAGGTCCTTGCGTGGCTCAGTGTCTTTTCCCAATCGCATTAACTCGATACCGAGCGCCGAATGTGCTGCCCAAAGATGCGGAGTAGCCTCGATCGCTTTGCGGTAGTAGACCACCGCATCATCATAGCGATAGTGCAGTTCAAGCTGATGCGCTACTTGCGCATGGCCCTCGCCATAGTGCAAGTTGATCGCAGTGATCCTGGCGAACCACGCGTCAGGGGAGCGATCGGCCAGTAACTCAATGGCCGCGTGCGTTGCCATAGCATCGAGAGATTCGGACTGCAGAGCGATTGCTTTATCGGCTTCTGCCGCTGCAGTATCTGGATCATCGTTTTCGAGAGCGAGCGTAGCCATGATCTCATGCGCTTCAGCCAGTTTGGGATTGAGAGTGAGAGCCTTCTCCAGATAATCGACGGCATTGCCATCGAAACCATCTGCTGAGATACGAGCGAGGCCGACATACGCCTCCGCATTTGACGGGTCTTTCGAGAGAGCTTCGCGAAAGAGATCAGCGGCTTCTGGGTTGTTAAATCGCTCGTGCAGCAACAGGCCCCACCTGACCTTGTAAAGCGACTTGCTGTTTGCGGGTTGTGTCGCAAGACGAAACTGTTCATTTGCCCGATCCCATTCTGCAAGGCCCCAGAATCCTTCGGCGCGGAAGTAGGCATCGGAGCTTCGCGTTAGCTCCTCGAAACATGCATGCGCTCCGGCATCCTGGCCGTGCTTCTGCAGCGTCCAGCAGTCTGTTGGAGAAGCCGCCACGGCCGGCAACAGGCCTATCAACAGAAATACTGAAAGAAGGCATGCGCGTCTCATTGATCCAGCTTCTCCTGTACTTTCGCCAGCTCAATCAACGCATCGGCTAGCTGCTTCTTGTAGTCCACAGGATCCATCGCTGCTTTTCGATACTTCAGCATATCGACCTGCTGTTCTAACTCTTCCTTTCTTTGAAGCAACGCTTGTTTTGCGGGATCACTCGCTGCGAGCTGACTCGATCCAAATCGCAGCAGCGTGAAGTTCGAGAGAAGCAGGCCGAGGTCGCCTCCGGCATCCCGCACTCCTTCGCCATGACCCACGTCATTGAATACTGCATGTTCGGTAGCGAGTCTTTTCTCCGCATCGTAGAAAGCGGCAGTCTTCTGCGTTGCGTAACGAAAAGCCTCGATGGCATTTATAGAGTCACTCTTGTCTGTGTCCGCCGAGGGATCCTGCAACGCCTCGACCCAGTACCTGGCGAAAACAGTCGCATTTTTTTCCGTACCAGATTTCGTGGCAGCGATAACTGCACGGCCCGGCCTCTCAAGGGCCTGTACCGCACCGCCACTGGCGCTGGTTGTATCTACGACTAGTTGGCGGTGTGCCGCGATGCGGTCGCACATCGCTGCGATCTCGCCTGCGGTTAAGTCAGGTCCGACAAGATTGAGCTTGTACTCGACACCGTCAAAGGAGCCGTGTCCTATTAGAATCAGCGCGAAATCGTCATCAGCGCGTGCCTCATGAGCTACTGTAGTCATCGTCTCTCGAAATCGCGTCGCCGTTGCCTGCGCGCCGGTAAGCGTATAGACGTGAGCAGGCGGACCCACTGCCCGGAATATCCGATCAAGCTCGTTTGCAGCCGACGTGAAGCGTTGCTCATAATCGGGCTCGCCTCCTAGCCCTGACACGATCACATAGTAGGTTGCTGCATGCGCTTCAAGCGCAATCGAACACAAGACTGCCAGCAGCAACGCGCGCTTCATATCACGCCCCATTTGCGACGTAACATCCACTCCGCTGCCGGTAATCCCAGCAGGACCATGAAGACAATCGGCATATTCCAGAGCTCTTTCGTGGTGCGAACCGAGATGCCGGCCTCAGAGTAGGAGATATCCGCTGGAAGACTTTTCAGCTCTGAGGGTTTCCAGTAACGTCCTCCTGTCTGAGCCGCGAGATGCTCAAGGAAGCGCCGGTTTTGCTCTGTGTGAAAGTTTTCCGCGATCCCATCCTCACGCTGAAACGTAAACGCGTCGCGACCCAGCGTCTGCGGCTGACCGCCCGCAGTTTCAGCTACCACCTCAGCGATATAGGCCCCCGGTTTCTCCGCTCTCCAGTCTGTTTCATATAACCCTGGAGTATCTTGAGAAGGCCTCAGTTGGATCAATGCATCTGTAGCCGCAGGACCGATGATGTGAGCCGTAACATGCGCATCTGCAGCAGCCTGAAATGCCGTATCACGAACTCGCGCGATCAGTTGCATGCCTCCTTCATCCATGAGCAGACGCGTCGGAGTCGAAGCAGCGACGGGACCGAGCGATTCGCCCACCAGCCAGCGCAATAGCTGTTGCCAGAAAAGATCATGCGACGGATCACCAAGCGCTTCGCTCATCTGCCAGCGCCAGGTGCCACCTGTAGCCATGATCGCTGTGCGCCCGTAACCATAGCTTTGCGTAATAAGCAACGGTAGCTTGCGATGCCCTGTATTCACATTGATCAGCTCGGTTGCGCCGGGCTTCAGTGAACCGGGATCCTCATAGTCGGCAAGATAGGTCAGTTTCTTCCAGCGCGCTGCATTCTTGTCCGGATCGTCGAGCAGTCGCGTAATGGGTGAGTCGAGGCCTGCCGCAGTCAACTCGACCGTAGCCGGATTGCGTCGGAAGTTGTGATTTCCTGAGGGCAGGAAAGTCGGCAACAGCTCATTCAATCTTGATGTGCCCCAGCCCCCATCGCTTAGAGAAGAGCTTCCACCCAGAAAGAGTATTCCGCCGCCTCGGCGATCAACATACTCATGAAGCAGTTCCTGTTGCAGAGGCGTGAAGTAATCCGCTGCGACCGAGCCAATGATGATGCCGGAGTAACTGAAGAGATCTTCCGCGCGCACCGGAAACCCTGCGGCTAACTCATTTGGATTGCCGATGCCCTGACGGTAAACCTTGTTTTCGCTCGTCCGCAGCATCGAGACAAGCTCCACCGTCGGATCGTTCTCTTCCGCGCGCCGGATGAATTTGTATTCCCAGCGCGGCTCCCCTTCGATATACAAAATGCGCCGCTTCGCATCGCTCACCAGGATGGACCGCGTCACGGTATTGTTGACAATCGACTCCTCACCGTTGAGCGGCTCTACGGAAAAGCGGAGGTTCTTCGCGCCTGCTTTGCCGATAGGGAAGAACAAAGGTTCACTCTGCAGATTGCCATCGGCTGTCAGCGTAATCTCACGCTGTGTAAGCGCTCTTTCTCCATCGTGGACAGTAAGAACTGCTGCGCGGCCCGAATAACCGCGTTGGGTCAGCGTTACAGTTGTGGAGATGCGCGCATTGGCTATCGCGCTGGCCGCCATACTTACATCTTCTATTTCGACATCGCGTCGATGCTGCGTATTGCCAAAACCCACCGTGTGCACCGGCAGACGGCGCTCCCTGAGCACCCGCAACGCGGCGGAACCAGCCTCGTCGCCCCCCATCCCTACTGTGTTCTGACTTCCGTCACTCAGCAGCAGAATCGCGCCAACTGGCAGATCCTGAGTATCTCTGGAGAGCTGTTCCAATCCTTTATCGATGTGAGTTGCGGCATCGACTGGTGCAATCTCTTCAGGTGTGTCAACGCGTTTCACTTCACTGCCAAGCCGGTAGACTCGTACCTGAAAACGATTCTTCAGTCCTGCCAGAACACCGTTATTGAGTGCCGCGACCGCCGCAGCCTCACGCGTCTTTCCATCGCTGTCGGCAATTCCCATGCTCCGGGAGCCGTCCACTACCACAGCGATGATGTTTTGCTTTGAGCTCAGTTCGCCAACGATGATTGCCGGCTGCCATAGCAAGAGCAGTATCAACGCAATTATTGACGATTGCATACTCCATATGACGCCTGCCCGCGCACTCGGCATCTTAGTCGCGGAGTTATTCAGTCGCCACCGGATAAGTAGCGCCAGGCTCGCGACAGCGGCAACAATTAACACAGGCAGCAGCCAGATGGGCCACGCACTGAGTAGTACGAACCGGCCTTTCATGAATACCGGACTGGGGTACTTGAACAGGAACTGAAACATTCGTGTTTCCAGTTCTACTTGAGTCTGTTGTCGTCACTGCCAAACGATCTTTTTCCAGGAAAGCTTAATGGGTCATCCCATAGATGATGTAATCCAGTCCGACGCGGAAGGCCATCGATGCGAACGTCTCAGGGTAGTTCGGGTCGTCTGCCCACTCCCACGCGTCACCCAGATGCATGTTGTGGCAGATGGCAACGATGATATGGCCCTTGTCATCGCGAATAGCACGCCATTTGGGTTGATAGCCATCTTTCTCGTAAGTACGGCCAGTCCACACATATTGCTCACCGGGTATCTGCATCTTATCGTCGATGTCGTAAAGAGTATGGAATATCTCGTCACCACTCTGGAGGTTCTCAATTGGGCGGTCAGGCAATACCTGCCGCATGCCATTCATGAAGTTTTCCCAATCTTCGGTGCCGTGAAAGTCATCCACCATCAGGAACCCACCCTTTAACAGATACTCGCGTAACCTTTTGGCTTGGGCATCGGTGAAGCTCCAATTCTGCACCTGGACGGCATAAATCCACGGATAGTTGAATATCTCATCGGAATCGAGTGTCACCACCTGCTCGGTCGGACGTCCATCAATGCGCGTCAGTCGATGCATGGCGATGAGAAACTGGCGATCAGCCTTTGGATAATCGCGTGACCAGGAATTAAACCAGCCCCGGCGTCCAAAACCGCCGGAGTTTTGCATGCTCGAAGTGTAAGCCAGCCGCGACCAGTAAAACTCAGCCTTGACATTGGTTGGCGAGTCATCATTGCCAAAACCAAAATCCCCCCTCTGCTGAAAGGCCATAAGTCCCACACAGCAGGCCGCCGTAGATAGAGCCGCGAATGCCAGGCGAAAAGCTTTCATTAGAACCTCTGCGCAGGGAGAAAACGCGTGAAGTACCTGAGACGCTTGGGCGTTAGACGAAACAGCCTGCCGGTTGGTTGCAGGCCTTTTTGATAGCATACCCGCCGGATTTCAGGTAGCTTGTCCGTGCCGCTTTCAACGTGAGAGGATGCAGACATTGCTCCGCTATTGCAGAGCTATATGGCTTTGAACAGGCGCAATCTCCTCAAACTCGGCGGCATCGCTTTGGCGCAGGCTGGGGCCACGCAGTTGCTTGGAATACAGACCAGCCCGTCCTCGCCTCCATCCGTCACAAATTCGGAAAGCAAGGCAGATTACACGCTGCGGATCGCACCCGTTACTGTCGAGCTGGACAGATCTCACATCCTTTCCACGATCGGCTATAACGGCATCGCGCCTGGGCCAGTGTTGCGGATGCGCGAAGGCAAGCCGGTTTCTGTTGAAGTTATCAACGACACGGATACTCCGGAACTTGTGCATTGGCATGGCATGTTGATTCCGCCGGAAGTCGATGGCACGGAAGAAGAAGGCGCCCCGTTCGTTCTTCCGCATCAAAAGCGTCGCTTCAATCTCACTCCCGGCCCCGCCGGATCCCGATGGTACCATTCGCATGCGATGGCGATGGATGATCTGCACAAGGGAGCTTACACCGGCCAGTTTGGCTTCGTGTATGTGGACGGGGGCCACGATCCAGGCCGGTACGATCACGAGCTATTCCTCGCATTGCGCGACTGGGAGCCCTTTTTCACCGGCACCATGGATGACATGGACGACGATACACACGATGGCCCGTTGCTCGAGAAGCCGGCAACAATGAATACCGATCCCAACGGCCTCGAGGTAGGCTCTGTAACATACTCCATCAATGACAAAGCGCTCGGGGCCGGGGATCCGATTCGCGTTCGTCAAGGCCAGCGGCTGCTCGTCCACTTCCTGAATGCAAGCGCTATTGAGAATCGTCGTGTCGCGCTTGCAGGTCACAAAATGAAAGTGATCGCTCTCGATGGCAATCCGGTGCCCACGCTACAGACGCTCGATTCGATCTTTATTGGCGCTGGTGAACGAGTCGATGTAGAGATCGAAATGAACAATCCGGGTGTCTGGATTCTCGGTTCGACAGAAAAACTGGTACGTGAATCAGGACTGGGCGCTGTGGTGGAGTACGCCAATCAGCACCATGCGCCGCAATGGATCGATCCCCCCAAAGCCCGTTGGGACTACACCATCTTCGGCACGGCCAGTTCTAACGCCTCTGTTCCACAACAGACAATTGAATTGATCTTTGAGAAAATTCCAGGCGGATCCGGCAAGTTCAATCTATGGCTGGTAAACGGTAAACCCTATCCGCATGAAAGCGAATTTGTGTTGCAGCGAGGCGTACGCTATCGCCTGGTGATGCGCAATCGCACAGACGATGCCCATCCAGTGCACCTGCATAGGCATCTCTGGGAGTTGGCGGAAATCAACGGAAAAAAGACTGCAGGCATAATCAAGGACACAGTTGTTGTCCCGTACTTCGGCCGGGCGGTCGTTGATTTTACTGCCGACCAACCGGGACTGGCTCTCTTCCACTGTCACATTCAACAGCACATGGACTATGGGTTCAAGGCGCTCTTCCGATATGGCTGATTCACGCCTGACTATTACCCCTCCAAGCGCGGTCAAGATTCCATCAACTGCCGTAGGAACTTGACTCCATCGAATGCCACGGCCTCCGGCGTGATGGCCAGATCGCGCCAGATGGCTGTGGCGGCTGCGATCTCCGGAAGATTCGAGTCGAAGCTCTCAATCGTCAGCCAGCCGTCGTAGCCAATCTCTCTCAGCGCTTCAGATACTTCTGTCCATTCGATGTGCCCGCTTCCCGGTGTCCCGCGATCATTCTCGCAGGTATGGACGTGCTTCAAATGGCGCGCCACTCGTCTGTATCCGTCTGCAATGTTTTTCTCTTCAATGTTGGCATGGAAGGTGTCGAACAAAATTCCCACGCTTGGATGTCCAACCTCATCGCAAAATCGGGCAGCGTCCTCTGCCGTATTTAGAAAGTAAGTCTCAAATCGATTCAGCGGTTCGATCGCGGCCACAACGCCGTGTTGCGCAAGCCAGGGACCGAGTTGTTGCCAGCAATCCACAGCGCGATTCCATTCATCCACCGTCCGACGCCGTCCCACCAGGTGTCCTACCGGCGAATACATCGGCCCGGCAATGATCTTCGCGCCCACTTCAGCCGATGTGGCAACGTTCTCGCGCAACTGTTCAACGGCCCTGGCTCGTGTTCCGGTATCGTCCGAAATCAAACTCATCCCATCCACCAGAACTGAGCATATAGTGCATTCCAGGCCGGTCTCCGCAACTCCTTGGCGTAGCGCCGTGACTGCAAAATCGCGCCCTTTGTACATGGGTACCTCAATGCCATCGAAGCCTGCAGCGCGAATTCGCGGTAACAAGGACAGCTGGGACGCATCGAAGTTTGCTGCCCAGATCAAAAGATTGACTCCGAATTTCACACACACCCCTCGGTCGTTAGATGAAAGCATGACAAAACTTACCAGTTAATTCAATCGGAGTCGAACTGTACCATACTGATTCGGGCTGACGTATGGCGTTTGCTCCTTGGAATTCCACGTCCGCTGAAATTTCTGCAGTGAGATCAGATCCGCGAGGTTGTTATGACTGTAGTCCTCTGTGATAAATATCTCAGTCTTCATTTGAGTCGAACAATTCGTGCCCTGTTAGCACTTATGTGGTGTGCGGTAATAGCCATCATGAATCCCACAACAGTGCTTGCCAGCAGTCGGCTGAAGACTGACATCGTATACATGCGCAATGGCGACAAGATTACCTGTGAGATCCGGTCACTTCAGCAAGGGCAACTTACTGTAAAGCCGGACTATACAAACGCGACCATTGCTCTTGATTGGGCCAAAATTGATCACATCGAAAGTACCCAGCAATTCGTTGTTAGCGATCCACAGGGTATTCTTCATCCTGGCTCGTTGATAGGTGAACCAAAGACAGGAGCGGTTACGATCGCAGGCGACACGAGCAAAACACTATCGCAGAATGATGTGGTTGAAATCGAACCGCTTGGTCAGACATTCCTGCGAAAATTCCGAGGGAGCATCGATCTAGGGCTTAGTATTGCTCGTTCCAATTCACAAAAGAATCTTTCGTTGCAAACAGACCTGACTTATCAGTCAGTAAAGGATATCTTCTCCGCCGATTCAAGTTATCAATTTACAACTCAGCAGCAAACGAACAACACAAATGAAGCTACCGTTAAAAGCGAGCTCTTTCGTCAACTGAAGCGATCCAACTGGTACGCAGGGGGTCTGGCGAATTTCCTCGCCAGCTCGGAACAGCAAATTGATTTGCGATCTACGCTGGGCTTGGGCTTGGCCAAGCGGCAAATCTTCACCAACCGTACGAACCTTAATGTGATTGGTGGCATGGTCTATACCGTGGAACGCGACGCGAAAGATGCCATATCGACAGCTCGGACCAGCTCGCTGGATGGTGCTCTTGCTGTCCAGTACTCGACCTTCCGCTTCGACTCAACGACCTTTGATACTACGCTATGGCTTTATCCAAGCATTACATCGCCCGGCCGATTGAGACTTACCTTAAACCAGGACGTCTACTATAAATTTCTCGGTGACTTCTACGTCCGCATGAGTTTTTACGACAACTATGACAACCAGCCCGTCGTAGGCGCACCTACTAACAATCTTGGATTATCAAGCTCAGTCGGGTGGTCGTTTCGGTGATGTCATTGGCTTGGTAACGTCACGCCTTCCTTGAAGGACAACAGCACACCCACTGTAGTTGTTGCCAGTGGCGATGATTCCGCGCCAACTGTCCAATGAGTTGATAGCAAGTGGCTGGATAAGCCGAAGAGTTTGACTCATCGTGGAAGATGAGTAGTTTGCGCCCACTCTAATTGCAGTGATGTGTGGGCCACTTTAAAAGTATAAGTGAGAACAACGATGCAACTGAACATGCCGTCCGTCGTCATCGTGTCTCTGTTGTTAGTCGCCTCGAACGCATTAGCGCAGTCGAACGCGACATCATCTTCACCGTCCCCGTCGGCGCAGGCAGGCCAGAACGCCGATGATCTTGCTAAGGCGACGCAGAACCCCGTCGCAAGCTTAATTAGTGTCCCAATCCAGAACAACTCGAACTTCGCTGTTGGACCCTTCAATCGAACGCAGGATGTGCTGAATATTCAGCCTGTAATACCTGCTCGGCTCAATGAAAAGTGGATGCTCATTTCGCGGATCATTCAACCGATTGTCTGGCAACCAACGGCGACCGAGTATACCGGAGGCGAATACGGATTCGGCGACATGAATCCGACGTTCTTCTTCTCGCCCGCTAAACCCGGCAAGTTGATCTGGGGCCTGGGACCTGCGATGGTGTTTCCAACTGCCACCAGCACAACTCTTGGTCAGGGAAAACTTAGCTTCGGTCCATCTGTTGTCGCGCTGGTGCAGCCGGGACATTGGACGCTCGGATTCCTGACCAACAATGTATGGTCCGTCGCTGGTTTTTCACATCGTCCAGACGTAAATCAATTGCTCCTGCAATACTTCATCACCTACAACCTCAAGAAAGGTTGGAATATTAATTCTGGTCCGATCGTCACCGCGAACTGGAACAACAAGGCCGCAGGCGATGCGGCTAATGGAGATGACACCACGTCAGGGGGAAGATGGACTGTACCTTTTGGCGGCGGCGTGGGGCGTGTCACGCGAATTGGGTTTCAACCAGTGAATCTCTCAGCGAACTTCTACGGCAATGCAATTCATCCTCCGGGCGCGTCGTCTTGGGGAATGCGACTTCAGATTGCGTTGCTATATCCTCGAAAGCCTAAGAAATGACTGCGCGCTTTGCGGCTATGCCCCGAACGATAATAGTGTGCAACTTAGTACAATTCCGTTCAACGAACGGTGCTATAAGACATTGAAATAATGAACCTTATATATAAGTTTAAATTACCTCTGCAGAATAGTAACCTGTATCAAAAAGGGACAACTCTCATAACAATTGGGGCATCCACTCTAAATAGATAAGTCTGCGTAGCCGTGCGCACTGCGCATTGGCATAAGGGCTTACTTAAGGAGATAGAACCCTATGATGCGAAGAAACTGTACACGTGGAGTGCTTGTAGTTTTATTGGCCGGCTGCGGCATTTTGTTGACAGCCCAGGAACCGAATCCGACTGCCACCAGTGCCCCCCAGGCCCCACAGGCACAACAGCCGGTTTCCCCCTCGGAAATGCGCGATGGAGTGCCCGTCTTCAAGGTGCAGGTCGTCGGGCGCGACATTCCTGCGATCAACTACTTCCATCGCAGTGGTTCAACCAAAATAGGCTTCTCCGGCACAAGCCTAATGCCCGGAGCGAAAGGGTCGGCCAAAGTAGAGGGACGCGCCGGCCGTACCTCCATCGAGCTAAGCATTGAGGGCCTCTCGCCAGCCAACGGATTCGGCCCCGAGTATCTGACCTATGTGATCTGGGCCATCACTCCCGAGGGCAGGCCTGTAAACCTCGGTGAGGTTCTGCCAACCGGCTCCAAAGATAAGAATGAAATGACCGTCACCGCCAACCTGCAAACCTTTGGACTGATCATCACCGCTGAACCTTATTTCGCGGTGACCATGCCCAGTGACGTAGTGGTTATGCAGAATGTTGTGATCAACGACAAGACCCAGGGCGTCATAGAGCCGATCAACGCGCATTACTCGCTGCTTCCCCGCGGTGCTTACACCGAAACCGCAGGTCGCCACACGGTTCTAAACCCGATCACCCGCGATGAACGCTCGCCTCTTGAACTCTATGAAGCAATCAACGCAGTTCAGATCGCTCAAGCAACCGGTGCCGATAACTACGCAGCCGACACCATGATCGCCGCCAAGACAGCACTCAAGAATGCGCGCGATCTTGACATGCACAAGGAAAACCGCAAGCAGACCATCACCTATGCGCGTGAGGCCGTTCAATCGGCAGAGGACGCGCGCATCATCACCATCCGCAAGCTGAAGGCGGAAGACGAAGCAGCCTCGGCAAAAGCCAAGCGCGACGCCGAGCACGCTGCAGAACAAGCGCAATTGAGCGCACAGCAGGAAGCGGCGCAGCGTGCGCAGGCCGATGCAGCAGCAGCCGAAGCTGAAGCGCGCGCGAAGCGTGCTCGTGAGGCACAGGCCGCAGCAGAGCAGAGCGCGCAACAAGCCGCTCAGCAGACTGCACAAATGCGCGAGCGGCTCAAAGAGCAGTTGAACCAGGTGCTTCAAACCAAGGAGACTGCCCGCGGCCTCATCGTCAACATGTCCGACGTGCTGTTCGATTTCAACAAGTACACGCTGAAACCCGAGGCGCGTGAAAAACTAGCAAAGGTTTCAGGCATCCTGCTCGCGTATCCCAACCTGAGGTTGCAGGTGGAGGGTTACACAGACAGCATCGGCTCGGATGAATACAACCAGAAGCTCTCCGAAGAACGCGCCGGCGGAGTGCGCGATTACCTGGTCTCGCAAAGCGTACAGCAATCCAATATCAGCGCGGCCGGTTACGGCAAGAGCAATCCGGTCGCGGATAATACCACCGATTCCGGTCGCGCTCAGAATCGTCGCGTTCAGCTTGTAGTCTCTGGCGACGCCATCGGCGTTCACCAGGAAACCTCCCCCGGTGCAGCATCCATAACTCAGCCTGCGGATAACTCAGGTTCACAGAACCGAGTATCTGAAAACCAAACCGGAGTTTCCAACCCTCAGTAACTTTAGAACATCAACATTCAACAATCAGGCAACAAAATGGGCTGCTCCGTTTAGGAGCAGCCCGATTTTTGTTTCAGCGTGAGCTACAGTCCGCTCTGATTCGATGCCTCCGGATGGACTACCCGATAAGTTGCGCCGCCACGCGACCAGACCAGCAGCAGAATGTCTTTGCCTGCCGGCGCAGCATGCACTTCGCTCGCGAACTTCTCAGCACTCGTCACAGCATGCCGATTGACTTCCAGGATCACATCTCCCGGTGCTAATCCCGCATCTTCAGCGGGACTAGCCGGTCGCACGCTCTGCACTGCGGCGCCATTCACTTGGCTCGGTACGTTTAGTTGTTGGCGGACATCCTGAGTTAGGTCGTCAACAGCCAATCCAAGCCTGCCACCCTTACCCGCGTTGTTGTCTGACTTGTCCGCCACCTCCGTACCCGCCTTGAACTCACCCACCTTCACGTGCAGTGTCTCTTCCTTGCCATCACGCAAAATACCGAGTGAGATCGTATTACCCGGCGCAATCTGGCTCACCGCCACCTGCAGTGCGCTGCCATTGACAATTTTGTTGCCATTCAGCTCACGCAGCACATCGCCGCTCTTCAGCCCCGCGCGGCTCGCAGGCGAGTCAGGCGAAACCTGGCTGACTATCGCGCCGCTGGCGTCGGAAAGATTGAAGAAGCTCGAATTCTCAGGCGTCACGTCGTTCATGCTGATGCCCAGGTAACCGTGATGCACTACGCCATTGCGAATCAGCTCGTCCGTCGTTGCCTTCACGATCTGAGAAGGAATCGCAAAGCCCGCGCCGGCAAATGATCCGCTGTTCGAGATGATGAATGTGTTGATGCCCACCAGTTCGCCGCGCGCATCCACCAGCGGACCACCGGAGTTGCCCTGGTTGATCGCCGCGTCTGTCTGAATGAAGTCGCCCGGTTTGCGCGGATCATCGGAATACGGATTTGGCCTGTTCAGCGCGCTCACAATGCCGCGCGTCACCGAGAACTGGAAGTAGCCGAACGGGCTGCCAAACGCCAGCACCGTCTGTCCCGGGTGCAGTTTCGTAGAATCGCCCCACGCAATGCTCGGCAGATTCTTCGCGTCGATCTTGATCACCGCGAGGTCTGTTAGCTTGTCCCTGCCGATAACCTTCGCTGGAAAAACGCGCCGGTCGTTCAGCGCCACACGAACCTGCATCGCATTTTCGACCACATGGTTGTTGGTGACGATATAACCGTCGGGCGAAATGATGATGCCACTGCCGATCCCATGCTCGATCTGCTGTTGCTGAGGCATCCGCCTCATCTGGCCATTCCCCTGGCCAAAGAAGCGCTCTAAACCCGGAGGCAGCATGCCTGGGGGAAGATCACCGCTCGATTGATCATCACCATCGCCGCCGGTCTCATGTTCCGCCGAACCCCGCGCAGTAACAGACACGTTGACGACAGCCGGCGTAACCCGTGCTGCGACCGCCTCCACCGCGTTATCCAGGGCCACCAGAGAACCGACGCTGTTATCGTCCATGGGCGCGGCGCCGCTGTAGGCGTGTACATGCACCGGATCGTGGCCCAGCATCAGCACAACAGCCAGAAGGGAAGCAGCTACTGAAATCGCAGGGATACCAAATTTTTTCATCCTTGCGACTAATGAATTAGTTGATGCGGACATCGTAAACCTCGTGTTTGGATTAAGTTGACGTTAGAGTTGGAAAACCAGCCACCCATCGTGAAATGGGATGGCAGTAGGAGTCGGGGATCCGTCATTTGCCGGCGTCACCCGTAGTATCAGCCGGGTATAAATCACTTGGTTCGAAGCCTGACCTTGCCCATGACCTGAAACGTGCACTGCAGCCGAACCGGCAGTCTCTGCGGTCGTTTTTGCAGTGGCCACATTCGTTCCGGAATCCCCATGACCAGCCGCTTCCGCCTCAACCTGCTCCCAGGTCGTCAGCACAATCCAGCCTTGCCCCTGAGATGCGTCATCATTAGACGGAGCGGCTTCCTGAGTCGCTCGGTTTTCGGCCATCTCGGCCTTTACCAGTTCGTCCCTCGGAGCCTGTTGGCTAAGAGCCCGTCCCATTCGGCTCCAGACCGGTCCCATTACGGCAGCGGATTGAACGGCCTTTGTGGGCTGATGCACAGGAGTCCGGCGCTCGAGCGGGCATCCTTTTCCTATCGGCAGTGTGGCTTTCAACTGTGTAGCCTGAGGCTGCGAATTTCCGCCCGCCATCGCAGTGTTATACGTCGACGTATAAAGTCGGTCCCCAGCCATATCAGCCTTAGCCATTGCGCTTGCTGCAGACCGTTCTGAAACCCGCACCGTTGGCGGCGCTACAAAGCCAATTATCTGTGGGCAGCGTGCCAATTCCACTGACCCAACAAGGAGACTGCAGCCAAGCGCGGCCATCAGGCTTCGTGCAGCCACCGGCCCAAGACCCCGCTTGCGTGTCAGGATCCGATGCACGCGCTGAGCTAATTCCGGCCGATGCTGCCAGGCTCCAAGCGAGAGCGCCGCCAGTGCTTCAGCCCGATGTTGCAACCCTCGCTCAGCCAGGCTCGCAAGGCATGCTGCATAAGCACGTGGCGCATGCGTCCTTTGCACCACGCCCTCATCGCACGCCATCTCGCGTTCCAGGCACAGCCTGCGGTCCATCCACAGCAGCGCCGGACTCAGCGGAAAGAGCACAAGTCCAATCTTCTGCAGCAGATTCGTCCAGTCGTCCCGCCGTCGCAGGTGCTCCGTCTCATGCAGAATGATCTGGCTCAGCTCCGCCTCTGTAAGCCGCTCCATGAGCCACTCAGGAATCAGAATGCGTGGAGCAAGAAATCCGATCACGCTGGGCCGCTCCAACTCACGCGTCGTGCAGATCTGCACCGTCCTGCGCCCCGGAATTGCCAATGCAGCGGCTATCGCCTCACCCGGCTCGATCGGCTTAGCTGCCTGAGACAAGCTCCGCAGCCGCAGTGCATTTGCTGCCAGATCCACTGCGCGCCATAGCGACGCCCCGACCCAGAGCGCCGCCAGCGCTATGCTCCAGCGTGCGTCGAGCAACAGCCAGGCTTTCGCAGGCCCATCCATCGCCTGGGATACCACCCCACTCGCACCCGTATGTCCGGCCCATCTTGAAACAAGATGCATCAGAGCCGGTGCGAAGGGAAGTGCGACGATAATCAAAAATCCAGAAGCCCACAAAACGAAGCGGTGCGAAGCCTTGATCCCTGGCGCCAGGCGAAGGCAGATACCCAGGCAGAGCGCGATCGCCAAGCCCTGCCACATCGCCGTAAGCAGTATCGCCGCAGCTCCCTGAGACAGGTGCGACAGTCCGGCCAGACCGGCATGTGTTTCCATCGTGTCTGTCATGCCAGTCCACGAGCCGAATTGCATCCAAATCATGCCGATGCCCATCGCCTATGCCTCTTCCGAGCCGTCTTCCGGCGTACTTCGGATCGCATCTTTCAGCCGCTGCAGTTCAACGGCTGAGATCTCCTCATCGCCCAGCAACGAGAGCAATAGCCGCTCTCGCGAATTCCCGAAGAACCGGTTCAGAACATGGCGCACTTCAGACCGGCTGGCTTCCTCTTCGGCAACACAAGCGCTGTAAATAAAGGCGCGGCCATCCTGCCGATGCTCGACGTAGCCCTTCTGCTCCAGAATGCGCACCGTCGTCAGCACTGAGTTGTAGGCCAGCGTCTCCCCGTCAGGCATAGCGGCCACCAGGTCGCTTACCGCAGATTCGCCGCGCACCCACAGAATCTTCATCAGCCTCAGTTCGGCTTCGGTCAGCGTGTTGGACTTCTTTGGCGGCATCCTTTATCCCGGGTAATCCTGAGTTTCGCTTCTAGAAAAAACGTAACGCTGAATGATTCGACTGTCAACTAATCGATTAGTTAGCAGCCCCGCCCAACGACTCCCACAAAGTGTATAAAGGCTTTGGAGCGAGATTGATGGCCCTGAAAACCTTAACTACCGCGACTCTTGTGAGCGCAGCTTTAATAACGATGCTCGCCGTCGCCCAGG
>Ga0206975_1035_pt1 | contig 40863 bp, 33 predicted proteins | sample Alteio_BWOrgHeat_81_FD_152919 | JGI IMG/M metagenome (GOLD analysis project Ga0206975, IMG submission 152919) | Enriched cells from forest soil in Barre Woods Harvard Forest LTER site, Petersham, Massachusetts, United States -... | ecosystem: Environmental > Terrestrial > Soil > Temperate forest >... | reverse complement strand
ATTTAAAGCACCTTTATTGTCTTTCTGCTGGTAGAATTTTATTCTGCCGCGTTCGGAATAAGCTTCTCCGAGCATGGGATTTAATGCGATGGCTTTGGTAAATTCAACAATAGCTCCCGTATAATCCTTCATGGCCGCTTTATCATTTCCTGTTTTATAAGCCCGTTCTGATTCACTCCTGTATTCAAGGTGGGTATCGCTGATACATACTTGAAATACAGGCAGGTCTCCAACAAGACTCACGATATCATCGGATGTTAGTTTGTCGTTTCCTGACAGGTCGAGGTACTTTAGTTCACGGAAACCGGAAAGGTGATCGGCTCCAACTTCCTGACCATAGTCCGAAATGCTGGTCATGGCATTATCCGCAAGTGTTAATTCCTCCAGCTTGGGTAGTTTGATCAACATTTTTGGAAAAGCATGAATGGCATTTCCGGAAAGGTCGAGAATGCGGAGTTTGGTAAGATTGCGGATATTGTCCGGAATCATTTCCAGTTTGTTGTCGTTCAGGTACAACTCTTCCAGGTTTACAAGAGCAAACAGTTCGGGTGGAAGTGTTTTGAGGGCAAAAGTTAGTTCCAGGCTTTTCAGTTCTTTTAAATTTCCGATTTCCGGAGACAGGGAGGACAGGGGAGGGCCTCCGAGACTAAGGTCTTCCAGTCCCGTCAGCTGACTCAATCCTTTCAACGCTGCGTTCAGGTCTAGCTTCTTGTTTTCGGTAAGGGACAAGGAATTTAGCTGCTGCATTTTTATGATGTCCGGACCAAGTGCAACCACGTTGTTCTGATTCAGAGACAAGGTAGTGAGGCCACTCATTTTAGCGATGACGGCTGGAATTTCGGTGAACTTATTGGCATCCAGATTTAAAGTGCTTAGGCCCTTCATGCCTGAAAACTCATCGGGCAGGGAAGAAAGGTTGTTTTCTGTGAGTATTAATTGTTTTAAATTCCCAAGTGCCAACAGTTCTGAGGGGAGGTGATCCCATTCGTTCGAACTGAGATCCAGTATGGATAAGTTTTTCAGCTGATTGACTGAAGCAGGAAGGCCCTTGAGTTTGTCGCCTTTAAGTTGCAATGATGTCAGTCGGGGAAGGGTTGAAAGAACTGAAAAAGCATCTGCGAAATCCATTCCCGGATTATATTCGGAACTGAATCGGGTCAGACTTTTTAATTGTCCTATTTCAGGGGGCAGTTTGAGTAAGTTGTTGCCATGTAAGTGGAGTTCGTTAATCTGCCCGCAAGAAATAAATGGTGCAAGATCAAAAGCAGCAGTGTTATAGAGGTAAACGGCTCTTAATTTTCGTAGTTTACCTATCTCAACAGGGATGGCCGCTAACTTCATATCCTGCAGACCCAGTTCTTCGAGATTTTCCAGGTTGCCAATCTCCGCAGGCAAAGAGGTAATTCGTTTGCCGGAAATGAAAAGCGAATGCAAGTCTTTTAAGTTACCCAGCTCAGCAGGCACTGGTCCAGTAATATTGATTGTCAGATTCAATGATTCCAGGCTTTTCATCCGGCTGATGGACAATAAAATGTCTGACAGCTCAATAGGGGAATTGTCTACCACGATCTTGAGTTGACGCACTTCTTCAAGCAGGTCAACTAATCCAAGAAACTCTTTTACATCTTCCGCTTTTACGTTCAGTTTGAAAATCTCCGAACTGCTGAAGGAACTGCTTTCTTTCAAGTCAATTTCCGGCATACGAGAAAACGAAGCTGTGTCTACTGCCCGTTGTGCCAGTAGCTGAGATGCACTGCAACTTAAAAAAACCAGGAAAAATCCGAAATAACGGAATGTACGGGAATTCAGGAAGAGAGGTTTCATAAAGGCTGAGAAGTTGGTACGCACCTTAATAGGAGCAAACGAATATAGGAAAATTAATGTGCACCGAAAAACGCCGTATAGGAGATTTTGCAGAGGAGCAGAATGGTTTAAAAAAAATAAACTCCCGTCCTCTTGGGACGGGAGCCGGATGTTTTATTTCAGAACAGGTAAAGCGGGATTACCGGACAGCAAATCGGACTGCCTTACTTTCAGAATTATCTGAGCTGGTAGAAAAACGCAGTATATACAGGCCTGCCGCAAGATCCTGAAGAGACAGAGAGGCTTCATTTAAGCCTGGGACACCTTCTCCTCGGAATATTCTTACTATTTGCCCGTTATCGGCAAGGAGGATCATATCAACTGTTTCGTCTGATTTGAGCTCATACTGCACATGTAATTCTCCAGAAGCAGGATTCGGGAAGATAGCCAATGTAGCTGGAGCTGCTGCATGACAACCTTGAAATAAGACCGGTTGTGAAACGGTGGTTTTGCCATTGAAATCGGTTTGTTTGAGGTGGTAATAGACAGCTTTGTCTGGATTTCCTTCCAGTTGTAAGGAATAGAAATGAACAGTTGAGCTGTTTCCTGAACCTTTCAGGCTTCCTGCAGGCATGTAGTTTAGTCCATCACTGGTGTATTCCACTTCAAAGAGGGCATTGTTGGTCTCACTGGCGGTAGACCAGTTTGCGACTGTTTTACCGCCTGCGCATTGCACCCCAAAACCAATGAGATTGATGGGGAGCGGAAATGCAATGCCATTGCCTATAGCCACGAAATAGTTCATGTTGGTCGTGGAGTTGGCATCCGGGCTGGAAGCTTTTACCGTAAAGGAGGACGCATTGAGCGCAGTGATGTCTGTTGTATTGGTGGCTTTGGCAGCGAAAGGAGCCGATTCGGCAGCGGCATTGGATGGCATTTTCTGAACGGGCACTTCAAAAACGGAGCCATTGGCCGCGATCACATAGTTTGGTGTCATCCCAGGGGTGGAGATGTTCTGATCGGCTGCGATTCCGCTGTATAGACCGGTAGTTAAGGTGCCCGCAACCGCTTTGAAAGCGGCATAATAATAAACCTGACCCGAATTGCAGCAATAGCTGCCCACGGTGAAACTTCCGGAATTGAGTGCTGTGATGTAATTGGTCCAGATTTGTGCATTTCCAAACTCCGCTGCACCGGAGGATACCATCTCCGTAGTTGTATAAACCGGTGTATTTAAAGAGTAGTTGGAGAAAACAATCACAAATGCAGGTGTGAAGCCCAGTCCGGAGATGGTTTGAGAAAATCCTCCCCCTCCGGTATAGCTACCCACAACTAGATCAGATCCTGCCTGGAAAGCCACAAAGTTATAGGTGGCTCCGTTGGTATTGACCGCAGCGTTTGTGCCAATATTAAAACCGGTTGGAACGATAGATTCGATGGCATCGGTTGCATATGCGCCGGCCACGTCCATTTGTTTGGAATTGGCTCCCGACTCAGCCGATATTCGGATGAAAGCAGGCGTTGCTGCGGTGCCTTTGATGATGACCAGATCGGGTTGAAAACTCAGGCCTGTAATCGCGGTGTTATCCACCCCGTTGCCAATATAGGTGTCATAAGCCCAGGTTAGAGAAAAGGCGGTTTGTACTTGAAACAGGAACAAACCGGTGAAAATAATTCCGAAACGGACGGAGGAGCGTGCAGCGGTTTTCATAGACGGAAGGTTTGGATGTGAGAAAAGAATACCTTTCTGATATCAAAAATCACTTTTCCAACTAAGAGTCTCAAACCAACTTATCTTGATCGTGTTCTCTTCCGGAATCCCGTATTAAAATGAAACCTTTTTGTATGGTATTGAAAATGAATTAATTGATTGTTACTCTTGCTTGTGCTTCAAAGGAGTTATTTACCCAAAAACAAACCCTCCAGGATAATTTCCGGGAGGGTTTGTTTAGAAAAGAAAATCAAATACCTGCTAGTTGCTCCGGACAATGCGTTGCACTTTGTCTCCTGCTTTAAGCAGATAGACTCCGGCAGGGAAGGAGGAGAAATTCAATTCATTCAAGCCAGGATTAAGTTTTATACTTTCCAACAGTTGCCCGCAGAGATTAAACAAGGAAACTTGTTTGTCGCTTACCTGTTCTCCAACCTTAATCCAGTAAATACCTGTAACAGATGGATTGGGATAAACAGAAAGTTTTTCTGCTCCTGAAGCTTCGGCTATTCCGGTAACAGTGAGGGTGCCTGTTTTCATCCCATTTCCAAAACTGGTGACCCACATCTCGCTGGTATTGTAAGGATTAAAGAATACGCGTTCAGGCTGTTTGAACGGATAGTTAGTGACTTGTGTAAACACGGGTGTGGCGGCATTGATGTTGGAAGACATCCACAATCCTTCGTATTCGGTTGTCAGATACAATTCGTTGGGGTTGTTGGGATTAAACGTGCAGGAAGTCACATTGTGTGTATTGTTCAGATTGGTAATCCGTGTCCAGTTTTGACCCCGGTTAGTGGTTTTATAGAGCCCCCCGAGGTTGTTTGGAGGCCCTCCCCAACCACAGAATACTCCTGCATACCAGGTGTTCTGAGTGGCGTCATTCGGATCCACTGTTATGTCTTTTGTCCAATAGTCCATTCCCGGATCAGAAACATCTGTCCAGGTTCCCGGAGTGGGGTCATAGAGGAAGCAACCCGAACTGGTTGTAAATCCGCTGTTATAGCGTCCGGAAAAGGTGGCAACCAATTTACCATCGTTGAGTACAAATAAGGAGGCCGGATGTCCTTCGGTTCGTGTAGGTCCGGCAATCAATGTCCATGTGGAAGTTCCCAGACTGCTTAGGTTATCACATCTGTAAACCCCTCCTGCGGCTCCTGTTCCTGCATGGTTGGCGACACTCGCATACGCCCGGTTAGGATTATTTGGATCAAGGGCAATCCAAAATACCGGATGACTGAAAGTATGTATCGTCAGCCAGGTAAGGCCATTGTCAGTCGAATAGAGAATTTTACCGTTGGCATCGGTGCCATCTATCCTTGCATCGGTCAGATGGGTGCTTTGATACATGTCATGCGTACCGGAGGTGGCTGCATACAAGGTGCTGTTGGCGGCTTTGGCTACCCGGTAGGTAGTATTGGCCGCATTGCCTGTGTAGTTGAACGACCAGGAACTTCCACCGTCTGCACTGCGGATTCCGCGGATGTCGGAATAAGCTGAAAAAAGATTGGTAGCACTTACCCAGCACACCTGCCAGCAAGAGGTGTTCTCAAGGCCTACGCTGTGGTAAATCTGATTGGTAGGGGTGGCTGCGCCCGCTGGATGTTGGTCGGCGGCACTTATATACCCTTGCTCCCAAAGGGTTCCTCCATTAGCTGTTTTATGCACGTCGCTGAAGTCGGTAAAAATAACTTTGTTGGAATCATTCTGGGCAACGCTGATACCGAAGGCCACTTCGGGAAAGCTCCAGGCATGGTCTCCATTCTGCCCGCACCAGCCTGTTTGAATATTCTGGTTGTTGGTGGTATTGAAGATGTGCGACCAGGAGGCACCGGCATTAGTAGTTTTCAATACAATCGGATCTCCTGCACTGCTGCCACCTGCCAGGTAAGCTGTGTTGATGTTGTTACCTGCCATGCCAACAAACAGTGGGTAATCACTACTGAGAGTAATGCCGTTCAGGCAGGAAGTCCAATTGCCGCTTCCGTAAGTGCATACATAAGCACCCAGGGTAAAGCCTGCATAACCTCCTCCTGTAGCAGCACTCAGGGCAGAGCCCGGATTCCAGTTTCCGCTGCCTGCGGTAAGACAGAAGAAACGGGTTGTGTTGCCTGACCTGCCGGCAGCAAAAGAAACAATTTTCTCCCCGCTGTTCAAACCGGTCAGCGCTGGGGTCGACCAAGAGGTGCCGGCATTAGTGGATACGAGCATCCCATCGTTTGTCCCGATGTAAATGTTATTGCCATCAAAGAAAACACCTCCTACGGTATTGCCATCTGCATTTACCGAGGCGGTATGGATGGCAGTAAAAGTTTGTCCACCGTCATTAGAGAAAAAAATCTGCCCGTAGTTGGATACGACCATCCGGGTGGGATGAACATAATCCACATCCAGCGTGTATACATTTTGTGTCGTATCCGGTCCCGGCAGGTCTTTCCAGTGAAGCCCGTTGTCGGTGCTTTTTACAGGCAAGGCCAATCCACTAATCCAGTCATACCGGATAGAATAAAGTAAACCGGCAATATTCGTATAACTCATCTTGGAAAGCTGCCCGCTTTCAAACTGCTGAAACGGGAGCTGGGTATAGGATAACCCAAAATCAGTAGTATGGAACATATCTGTCATGTCGCAGGCAAGGTAGTATTCTGCAGTGTTTCCGGGATTGATGCTGGGAGAAAACAAAGCTCCTCCTCCTCCAATCCCGCGTGGACTAAAGCTGGCGGGTTGAGCCAGAAAAGAAACGGGTAGCAGGAACAGCAAGGCGTGGAAAAATAGAGTTGTTTTTTTCATATACAGGAAGTTTGGAATGGGCGAAAGGTCAATGCTTATTCAAAGATAATTTTTTTAGAACATGTCACAACTATTCCTCTTCAGACATATTTCATGCAAAGTATTTCACGCGAATTAATATTGGTTATTCATCAGAAACTCATGGGAAAGGTTCATTAAATGTTGATATTTAATAAAAAGGGGTGCTTTGTTAGCCTCTTTTACCAGTAAGTTTGCATGTAATAGCTACCCAAAAATGAATATTAAACTTAGAAAAATGCCCATGAACAAGATCCTCACCACCGGTATGATTGCATTCGGAGTTAGTCTGCTTGCCGGATGCTCCGGTCAGCTGAATACTGCACAGTTACTTAAAGATCCCAAGAAAAAAGCCGAAGTTATCGAGGCATTATGCGCTGACCCGGTAACGGCTTCAGAAGTAGCCGATCAGATGGCCAAAACTCCTGCCTGTATCAGCACAATTACTTCCAATAATTCACTTATCCGTCAGCTTACAAGCGAAGGGAACCTGTCCGGAATGCTTCATTCCGATACCGCAACTTCCTATAACCTGATGGCAGACCTTGTGTCGGTAAGCTCAAAAGATTCTGTTGCTACCCATCGGATGGTTGCCTACATGCTTACCAATGGAGAGATGAGAGCAGAACTCCACAGGGAGATGCAGGAATCCAAAGCCGGCAAAGAGAAGAAACATAAAGACCACAAGGACAAGGACCACAAAGAAAAATCAGGGCATAAAAAAGGGAAGCACAAAGATGCCTAATTTGTATTAATATCCTACTCAGTTGAGCCCTCCCGTTTCTGAACGAGGAGGGCTTCTTTTGCTTTTCGGGTCAGTTTCTTATAGGTATGCTCCAGGCTGGATGCGGATGACTTATCTGCACATTTCCAACTGGCCAAGAGTTTGACAGGTGTACGTGAACGGGTGTATTTGGCTCCTTTTCCTGCATTGTGCTTGGCAATGCGGAGTGACAGGTTGTTGGTAATGCCGGTGTAAATGGTGCCGTCAGCACAGGAAAGCATGTAAACGAGCCATTCTTCTGCCTGTTTAATCTCCGGTTGTTCCATCTCTTTCCGATTCAGCTCTTGAAATTATAGGAAAGGTTGTATTAGTGCATTGCATTCCGGTCCCGCCTCCAGGTTCAAAGTATGGCCTGCCCGTGGAATGATTTCCAGTCTGCTGCCCGAAATGGCTTCGGCTACTGACCTGGCCATATGTACCGGGAGCAATAGATCCTTTTCACCGTGAATAATCAGTGTTGGTTGTCTAACAGCCTTCAGACGTTCCCTGTAGTCAGGCCGCTGTTTGGTCGCCTGCATGAGTTTACGTAATGCCCCGGCATCGGTGTTGACTCCCGTTCTGGAGGTCTTCAAGTTAAAGATAGGAATGAGCGGGTTGTTAAAATACCGTTCGCTCAGTACTGTTGGAAGCATGATGTCGAGAAACAGGGGATAACCTCCGCTATCGAGAGCCCTTTCCCAGGCAAGTTCTATCGCCTCAAAATAGGCTGTTTTATGAGCAAAAGTGGAGAGTAGCACGAGCTTATCTACCAACTCAGGATTGTTCAAGACCAGGTGCTGCGCTACCAGACTTCCATAAGAGATGCCAATTACCGTAGTCTTGGCAGATCCCAGGGAGATTAAGAGCCCTGCAATATCCTCAGCATGCTGATCGAAATTTCTGACAGGGCCTTTTTTGTCTGATTGCCCCTGAAATATAAAATCACAAAGTATGAGCTGAAAGTCCTCCTCATAAGCGGATATCATGATATTCCAGGCTACAGTAGATTGAGAAACTCCATTAAGGAATAATATTTTTCTGGGGGCAGCGGGGTTACCTTTGATTTCGTAATAAAGGTTCAGGTTGTCGGTTGTCGTGTAATACATAGGTTGGGGTAGGAGCAAAAAAAAATACGGTAACTCAGCTCAGTGGCAAAGTTAACGTATTATTCTTCAGGTGCTGATTAACCCGGTGAGGTGATTGAAAATTCCTTTATTTAGGATCGTTCTGCTTCCACCACTCGCTGGCCCAGGAACTGAAAGCCTGCATACTGTTACTTTGCAATTCGCTGTACATCTCGAGTTGTGCAGTAACATTGTCACCAAATTTTTTGTTGAAATTCAATGCGAGGTTGGTGTGCTTGTTGTACGACTCGATGATTGCTTTCATGCTGTTATTCATTACCTGTACACTGGATTCGAAGCTTTCGTGGATTAACTTCAGTATTTTTTCCAGCTCGCGGCTGTTTGCAGAAAGGGCACTCGTTTCTTTGAGTGTGTCGATCAAACGGGTATTGTAATCTACATACAACTGAATCTGTTTGTTATAACCTTCAATAATGCTGTCGATTGTTTCCTCGGAAAGTTCAATAGATTTCCCAAACGCCTTATTCAATGAATCGAAAATGGGGGTTGACTGTTCTTTCAGTTGAAATTGCTGACGGATTCCATCTACGATCAGTTTATTTGAATCAAGTGCTTTCCCCAGGTATTGTGTGTTCAGGTTGATGATTTCCTGTACAGCTTCTTTGGATTTCAAAGCCGTATCGCCGATAATTGTTTTGATTTTTTCTGCTTTTTCAGAGACGGAATTTTTCATTTGTTGTTTTTTTCTAGGTTTAATTCAGAAGTGCTTTATTCAGTTTTTTGAATGCGTTGGCTTTTTATGTGTATCTGCAATTGGGAGTTTGGGTTCTGTTGACGGAGTTTTAGGTGCGGTGGCGCTAACATGTCCGTTGCCAGTACTCTCTTTTTTTTCTGTTTCCGGCTTATGGAATTCTTTTTCAGTGTTAGAGGAAGTTAGTTGGTCAGACAGGTCTTTCCAGAAATTCATTGTTTCAGAAAAGGTTTCCATGTTATGCCGGGTAATATCATTCATTTTTTCAGACCAATCCTGGGAACGTTCCAGTGCTGCCTTGTTAAAAGCAACCGACGTTTCCAATACTTTTTCAAACAGGCTGGTTGTGAATTCAACTTGTTTTTCAAAAGAGTGGGTCATGGCTTCGGATGACTCACGGAACCATTTTTCAGCATTTTCCATATTCTGATGGAATGTTTGGGCTGTGTACGTTTCTTTTTCGGTATTCATGATTTCAGTTTTTTTAGTGGGTTTATGTTTTATTTTAGCAGTTAAAAGAGGCTTCAAATGTGGTTTGTGGCTGATTTACAGGACAAAGGTACTGTAAGAAAGGTTGAAGGCCGACGCGTTTTTTCATTGATAATGTAGCTTTAATCCCTTGGTAATTTAGGCATAACACCAAAACCGCCTCAGTATTCCCTGTAATCTGTTTTCAGCAACAGGAGTGTCGAAAGCCCTTCTAATAAAGGCTTGTAAGTTGCAAAACTAGCTGAGAAATGAAAGGAATACTATGACTTTAGTCATGAAAAACAAATAATCTCCAACATATTTGTTAATATTGAGAAGCGAAACGCCTGTTATTTTTCTCTGAAGTGAAAATTCGATTGCCTGTTAAAATATCCCTGCTGAGTTTACTTGTGTCGTTGTTATGCTCCTTACAACCTGTTTGGGGACAACAGCCTGCCTTCCGCAATTTTCAAGTGAAGGACGGATTGCCGAGCTCTGAAATTTACTCAGTGATGCAAGACAGTAAGGGGTATATGTGGTTTTGCACGGATGCCGGTGTAAGCCGCTATGACGGTTATCGCTTTCGCAATTTTTCCACAGAAAACGGAATTCCGGACAATACAATATTTGGATCTTATGAAGATTGGAAAGGGCGCATCTGGTTCAGGAGTATGTCCGGCAAGCTGTCTTATTTCCTAAACGACAGCGTTTATGCCATTCCTGCAAACCGCAAACTAAGCGGACTCATTCAAAATGCCCTGCTCACCAACTTGTATGTCGACAAAGGAGATACCCTCTGGTGTGGAATTGCTTCGGGGACCATGGGATATTATAAAATTTCACCACCTTATCGGGAGCAGGACTTCCAGGTTGTTCCGTTAACACGGAATAGCATATATCTCATGGAAATTGATAATGATGGATTTATATGGGGCACGGTATCAGATGCGAAAAATATATTTGGTCACAAAAAAGCGCGAGATTTCATGCATTTGAATAAAAAAGGCCGGTATCTGGGGCTCTTCCCGGCTCCATTAGGAATATCTCCCAATACACGGATTGTGAAGCAAGGACCGGGGAAATTTGTCATAACCGGTTTATTGGATGTGGTTTTTGTGAATGGCGAATCCAAACAATTGTGGAAAACAGGTGTTTATCCTATTGCTTTGTATGAAGATAGGAGCAAGCAACTCTGGGTGGGAAACTATCAACAAGGTGTTTCCCTGCTTCGGAAAAGAGAGGGTGTTTATAGCGATTCGATTAAATATTTGCCTGGATTGTCCGTTTCTGGTATATGGGAGGATCGGGAAGGTGGATATTGGTTTACCACGCTTGAAAACGGAGTGTATTACCTCGCTTCGGGTGGGTTATTGTATTATGATCATACTGCCGGATTGAAGAGTAATAAGGTATTTGGTCTGTTGGTAATGGATTCGGTAAGCGTGCTTGCCGGTACATCGGAAGGCGGTTTATCCCGTGTTAGTTTGTCAGGCATAAGCGAATTTGATCATCCTCCGATCAATACCTTTTATAAACTGGACCGAGGTCCGGACAGTTCTGTGTTGGTAGGTTGTGTCTCCTCTTTCCTGATTCCTCATTCCGGTCACAAGAATGTGCCTATTCTGGCAAGTGGAACTGAGATCTCCATCAAATGTTTTTCGTACAACCGGAAAGGTGATCTCTGGGGTGGGAATTATTATTTATTAGTAAAAATCGACCCCCGTACAGGCATCATTACTCAATCGGTTAAAGCATCTTCTAGGGTAATCTCCATTTATTGTGATGATGATGGATCTGTGTGGCTTGGATGTACAAATGGGTTATGGGAGTACCGTGACAGTGTTTTTTCATATGCGGGTACTACAGAACCATTGTTCCGTAACCGGATAGAAGACATAAAGGTTGGACCAGATGGTACCTGGTGGTTTGCAACAAAAGGTGCAGGTCTTATACTTAAAAAGAATGGCAAGGTTACGCGGCTTACTCAGGAAGAGGGGCTCACAAGCAATGCGGTAAAATCAATTTGCATTGATAAGGAAGGGGTGGTATGGACAGGAACAAACAAAGGAATAGACCGTATCACTTTGCGTCGGGAAGGGAATTATAAAATAGAGAAGTATTCCATGGAAGACGGCCTCATTTCCAATGAAGTCAATCAGGTTGTCAGAGGAGGAGAATATTTGTGGGCAGCTACCAGCCAGGGAATTGCCTATTTCCATATACGTAATTCATCCAGCAATACGACACCACCTCCTATTTACCTCACTGAGGTGACCGTTAACCGTGAAAAGAAAGATTTTCGGGTGCCGTTGAGACTAACCTATGACCAGAATTTTATTGGGCTGCAATACATTGGTCTTGCCTATAAACGGAGTTCGGAGCTCCGTTACAAGTACCGGTTGCTCGGACTTGATACGAGTTGGAATTATACTACCAATACTGCAATTCAGTATACGACATTGCCATATGGAGATTATACCTTCCAGGTTTATGCCATCAACAATGATGGAATGGGGAGTACGGCTCCCGCTAGTGTCCGATTTCATATTGCCAAACCGCTTTGGCTTGAACATTGGTTTATAGCCTTGGTAGCACTCACGCTTCTGACAGGTCTTTATCTCCTTTATAAACAACGTATCCGAGTACTGAGGAACAGGTTGATTAAGACCGCCGAGATAAACCGCAGGATTTCAGAAATTGAGTTAAAGGCACTCCGGGCGCAAATGAATCCACATTTTATCTTTAACTGCATTGCTTCTATTCAGAATTTTATCCTTAAAAACGATTCTGACTCCGCCAATAAATACCTCAGCAAGTTTTCGAAACTCATTCGTCAGGTGCTGACCAATTCTACTCAGGAATATATTTCCATGGAGGTGGAAATTCGAACATTGGAGCTGTACATTGAGTTGGAGCGAATGCGTTTTCAATCGAAATTCAATTACCAGATCATAATTGACAAAGAACTCGAAGTTCAGGATGTTTTCATGCCTCCGCTGATTATTCAACCCTATGTCGAAAATGCCATCTGGCACGGTCTTATGCACCTGCAAAACAGGGCAGGAATGCTAGTTTTTAAAATTGAAAAAGAGGGAGAATTTCTCAAATGTACGATCGAAGACAACGGGATCGGACGGAAAAAATCTGTTGAAATCAAGGCACAAGCTAATCCCAGACACCGTTCGGTCGGATTGTCCATTACACGAGAACGTTTAGAAAATATAAATGCGATCTACCAAAGCAATTTAACAGTTGAATTTAAAGATAAAATAGGCAAGAAAGGGGAGGCGGAAGGAACGATTGTAGAATTATTTATACCTTGCAATATTAATAAGCTTAGTTAGTTCTCAATAAGCCCCTTTATAAAAAAGCGAAATATGTTAAGAGCAATAATCATTGACGATGAAGCAAATTGTGCAGAAACCCTACAGTTATTGTTGAATAAATATTGTAAATCGGTTGAAGTGGTAGCCGTTCTGAATGATTCGTTAAAGGCGGAAGAATCCATTCGTCGTTTTGTTCCTGATATTGTTTTTCTCGATATAGAAATGCCGCATCTGACCGGTTTTGATGTGTTGCAGGCTACAAAAAATGTTGGGTATGAAGCCATCTTTACAACGGCCTATGATCATTATGCCCTTCGCGCAATTAAGCAAAATGCATTTGATTACCTCCTGAAGCCTGTCGATACAGACGAATTGGTGCAGGCCATCACTAAAATAGAAGAGAAACGTAAGGAAGGCAAGCTCGATATTGAAAAAGTGACCAGTCTCTTGGCCGAACTTGGTAGAGAGAAAAAAATGCAAAAACTTGCGGTGCCTGCTTTGGATGGCATTATTTACCTGGATATCGACAGGATCATCCGTATTTCTGCAGATTCGAATTATTCCAATATTTTTATGGATGGAGGGAAAAAAATCACCTCTTCCAAGACACTAAAAGAATACGAACAATTGCTTTCCGAACAGCGATTTTTTCGTGTTCACAATGCCCATCTGGTTAACCTGGATTTTGTGGAAAAATACATCCGTGGAGAAGGTGGGGTACTTGTCATGCGGGATGGAGTCAATATTGACGTCTCCCGCCAAAAGAAAAAAGCATTACTGGATTTGCTCAGCTGAATTTTATCTCCTGTTTCTCCAGAGAATAATTTTTCCTCCCTTTTTTGATCGTTTTCCCGAACGTTCCAATTCCACTCTTTTAGGTGTGCTTAAAACATCTTCTATATCAAGAGTAGAGTGTTGTTAATCAGCTTGTTGGTTGTGAAGGTGTGCTCCTGTGTTAATCTTACACTCTTTAAAGAAACAGGAAGTGTGGTTTTAGCAAGGGTAGAATACGTTCTATTTTTCGAACAGTCAATTTCCCTTCACCTCTTCGATGTTCGCAGGATACGAGCAATTTAAGAAGTTGGAAAAGTGAAATGGATATAATGAAAATGTAAAACCCGCCCCTAATCTTATGAAAAAAAACCAACTCTTAACTTTCTGCTTACTCTGTCTGGGATTGTCGCTGCAAGCGCAAAACCCTGCAATGACTCCTAATTTTAAACCCATTCATAAAATCAAAGGGAATGGAGAGCCAATCCGGCCAAACAAACTGGCAGGTACACCGAGTAGTTTCTGGATCAATTACGGATGGATTGAAGATTCCATCAACGGAGGACTTTCTGTACTAAACGGAAATTATCTTTTTCCGGACTCCACGGTGTATGTTGACTTTGGAGGTACCTTGGGCCACCCCTGGATTCATTGTATTTCAGATGTTCTGGATGTAAGTGATCCTGATTTTCAGAATTACAATGGGTATATGTGGAATTCCTGGAACAGCTATGACATTGATTCCATGTCGGTTGAATACGCTTATGAAAGACATTCGGCATTGTCGGTGGTAGACACGATGATTGTTACGCTTTTCAATGATGCAGTGGCCTCCAATTTAAAAACGGCTCATTGGACAGGATCGACGGGTTGGAATACAAATTTCAATGTTGACACCCTCTTTGTGAAGATCCCGAAATATTCCCCGGCAACGAATGCTCCTGTTGCGGTGAACGCGGTTACTTTTAAAGTACCCCTTCGGGAGGCCGATACCTCTGTAACCTTTTTTGGCTTTAAATATTTTAGTGCACATTCATTTGCCGTACCGGCAGGAAAGCTGGCATGTGCTACTGTTTCTTTTAAACCGGGATACGTTTATCATAGCAAAGACACTCTGGCAAAGAATGGGGAGAATATATTCAATTTCGCCTCCTATGAAGAAAACGGAAACTCCACTTTCCCCACCTATAAAAAGGGGCATTGGAACAGCTCTGGTATCATTCCAACCACTGTGAGGTATAACGATGATTCACAAGGATGGGACAGTGCATTCGTACCTACCTACCTCTATACGGCTCCATTTGGTCTTGAAAGACACCAGATTTATTACAAGGTTCGTGGTACTAATCTGGGAGTAAACGAAAACAAAGACAATTTGTCTCTGCTCGCTCAGAATTATCCCAATCCGTTTTCTCAGCTTTCGGTAATTAACTACGAATTGGCTGAACATGCCAATATCAGGTTGGAGATCAGAGATATGGTCGGTCGCTGCATCGCCGTTCCGGAAGAAGGTAACCGGCAGGCAGGAAATCATACTGTTTATCTGGATGGTTCCAAACTCACTGCTGGAGTTTATTTTTACTCTTTAATGATCAATAACCAAAGCGTGCTCACCAAAAGAATGGTGGTATATCACTAATGCACGTTTTGGCTATTAAATGACACTTTCAGATAAAATGAAGGCCCGCAAGCGAACTGTTTGCGGGCTTTTTTTTGTGACAAATTTAATTGCCTGTCCGCTGTGTAAAAATCATTCGTTTTTATCAAAAAAAATGTGAACTTTGGGAGAGGACATGTATTTGTTGACCAAATAAACGTTAATAAAGGAGCAGATCCCAACCTTTTTTCTAAAATTCACATCTTTATGTTAACGCGTTTCAATGCTTCGGATGGGTCTATGGAATTGTTGATACGACGTTGTGTGGCGGGAGAAAGGGCTGCTCAAAATGAGCTGTACCGGATGTTTTCCTCCAAAATGATGTACGTTTGCTTAAGGTATTCCCGTTCCAGAGAAGAGGCGGAAGACACGTTGGTGGAATCGTTCATGAAGGTATTTGAGCATATCCATCAATTTCGAAATCAAGGTTCTTTGGAAGGGTGGATACGTAAAATTGCGGTTAATACGGCAATCGAAAAATATCGAAAAAAAAATGTACTCTATCCTACAATAAGCCTGGACGATGTGCTTGAAGTTGATTTCTCTGCTCCGGATGCATTGTCCGAATTAAGTTCTAAGGAATTGATTAAAATGATACAGAAATTACCGGCAGGGTATCAGATGGTTTTCAACCTTTACGCATTTGAGGGGTTGAAACATGTGGAAATAGCAGAGCGATTGGGGATTTCAGAAGGAACCTCCAAATCTAATTTGTTTGATGCCCGTGCCATATTGAAGCGGGAAATAGCCAAAAGCATGATACAGGCAAAAGCCTCCAACGAATAGATGAAGGAGTTGAACGACGATATAGACGATTTGTTCAAGGATTCTATGGAATCTGAAGGATCTGAACCCTCCGACAAGGTTTGGAATAACCTGGATGCGCGTTTGGACAAAGGGCAACTCTTGCGGTATAAACAAAAAGTTACCCGTCTCCGTATTTTTTCCTCAAGCTTAGTGGTTTTACTCCTTTTTTTTACCGTATATGAGATTTATTTTCCCAGTCATCCTGTGGTATACAAGGATGGTTTACCTGTAGCAGAAAATGCTACAAAACAGAAAGAAACAGTTGAATCCGATAGGGAGGGATACAAGACTCAAGCCACTTCTCATCAAGGTAACGAAGTAACGCTCAAGCCTGGCGCTGCTTCACCTCCTATGGCACCTGGTATGGGTTTATTAATCCAAAAACATGTGCCTTCATGCAGTTCGGTTGCTGTTCAAGTAAAATCAAGTGCGCATAAGATAGGCGTTTCGTTTGTTCCAATTGCTGCCGCATCTCCAGCTGTAAAATTTCCTGGGATTTCTCCAATGGACGCTCCTGTTACTTCAACCGATAACGCGGCAGGCATTTCTGATAAGAAGGAGATCGCGGTTGACGGATCGGAATTTTTTCGACCTTTTCCCGATTTGCTGACAACCGTTTCAACCGATTCAATTATCTCTTTTGCCGGGAATGGTGGGCCTCTTACAGCTGAGGAGTTGTCTCCGATAAGCAAGTCACGGTTTTCCATTGGTTTGTTTTTTTCTCCTGAACGTTCGGGTCACCTGTTGACCTCCGATCATGACGCAGACCATGATACTCACCAAGACGCGGACGACGATTTCGGTAAGCGGGAAGTGCCCGGCTTCTCCAGCAGTGCCGGAATAAAGCTGGGGTATGACCTGAATGCCCATTGGACCGTCTTTACAGGACTGAGTTACCTTTCTTTTTCTCAAAAAATAAGCCCTACAACCGTGTATCCGGAGGAGATACCCAATGGAGGAACGCATTATACACTTAGCACCTCTACAGGTGATGCCCAACTCCCGGATCTGGGTAACAAAACGCTTTCCACAGATAGCTTGAATCTGCATGCATTTTCTACCCAATCCCTTCACTTTGTTTCGCTTCCCGTAACTGTGCAGTATACTTATCAGGTGAAAAAACTCAAGTTTCACTTCTTTGCAGGACTTTCATTGAATTATTTGGCTGCCCAAACGCTGTTGGTGGAAATGACGGCATCAAATGGTCGCGAACAATCGGTCAAGGTCAGCAATATAAATGGTGTGAACCGGTTCAGTGAGGGGTTGATAGCAGGAGTAGGTGTTCAATATGATTTTTGCAAGCATTTTCAGCTGAGCCTTGATCCGGTATTTAAAAGTATGATCACCCCCATTAACTACAATACAGAGGTAAAGTCTTATCCTTTTTCAACTGGGCTGCAGTTCGGAATCGGGTATCATTTTTGATCAGTTTCATTTCCAGCCCAACCTATTTTAATCTTTTATCATCTATTAGCTAAGAAGGCGGATTTCTTGCCTTTCCCAGCTATGAAGGAAAAGGATAAAGCATCCATTCAGGAAATGAGAATCGCTCAGGAAGACATACTCAGAAAGCTGGAGGGTGGTCATTGTTCTGTTTACGGACTGAATAAATGCATTAATCCAAGGGTTAACGCCTTATATTCCGTCAATCTTTACCAGTTTTTAACCCATAAGCACAAATACCTCACAAACGTTTTTTTAGACAAGAGCGATGGTCGCTATTACATTGGCCTCAAAGAAAAGGATGGTCAGTGGAGTGGAGCAGAGCTGCGCAAAGTCATTGAAGAGGGCTGTAAAGTAAAGGTCTTTTCATACGCTCCTGTGCGTACGAAGGAATGGGAAGATGTCACCCGCAGCTGGTGGTCAGAATACTTTTCTAAAGGGGCCAACTGTTTGGATTCGGCCAAATCAATTCATTAAATCAGGTATTTCCTTTCTTATTTCAGATAGTTTAAAATATCTGATAGGCGTATACGTCTTCCCGCTATATAAAGCGAGAGAAGTATGCGCATCCCAACCCGGTTAATTTTTATTTTTTGTATTGTTTTCCTGTTTATTGGAGGCTTGGGAGTCTACATCAGTACAGGTATTGCTGCTGCTGTCCGGGGTATGAATGGATCAGGGGCCAGAATTGTTCTTATGCTTTTTTGGAGTGAACAATTACTGCTTTTTGCCGGTTTAGGTTTTTTACTCTGGAATATGCTCGTCCGGCGAAAACGAAATGAACGGATGGTTAAAATTATAGGCACTACCTTGGTAATCTGTCTGGTGCCTTTGTTGGTTTTTGCTGCATTCTTACTCCTGGAAGACGGTTATCGCTTGCTGGCAGGGACAATCCAATGGATCATCCCCAACGATCACAAATGGGTTTTCCCACCCAGAAGTGCACTTTACAATCGCCTGGTAGCGATTCCAGTCATTGCATTGCTGTTCGGTATATTTTATGGGGTTACCCGGGGCAAATACCGCTATAAAGTGCACCGCGTAGCGTTGACATTCCCCAATCTGCCAGAAGCGTTTGACGGTTTAACAATTACTCAACTTTCGGATATCCATGCAGGCAGTTTCGATAACCCGGAAAAAGTCCGTCAGGCAATTGAACTGGTCAACGCTCAGCAGTCAGACTTGTTGTTTTTTACAGGTGACCTTGTCAACAACAAAGCTTCTGAAATGACTCCATGGATTTCAATCTTTAATCAGACCACGGCGAAGTTGGGTAAGTTTTCCATACTTGGAAATCACGATTATGGTGATTATGTCAACTGGCCCTCTCAAAGCCATAAAGATGCAAATCTGGAACAACTTTGTGCCGTTCACGAACAAATTGGGTTTAATTTACTGAAAAATGAAAGTGTTAAGATAAAACGTGACGGATCATTTATTGAATTGTTGGGAGTCGAAAATTGGGGGAGCGGGAGTTTTGCCAAATACGGCAACCTGGATAAGACGTTGGAAGGCACCTCGGCAGAGAGTTTCAAAATACTCCTTTCTCACGACCCCTCTCATTGGAAAGAGCAAGTCGTGAAGCATGAAGACGCCATTCAACTGACACTTTCAGGTCATACTCATGGCATGCAGTTTGGATTTGAGTATAAGAAGTTGCGCTTTTCTCCTGTTCAGTTCAGATATAAGGAGTGGGCTGGTTTATATCAAGAAAATGAACGTTTCCTCTATGTGAACCGGGGCTTTGGTTTTCTTGGTTTCCCAGGAAGGGTGGGAATCTGGCCGGAGATCACCGTTTTTACACTACGAAGAAAATAGGCCTTCAGGAGTTTTCCATTTGTGCCAGGATTGGTATCAAGATAAAGATTTCATCAATTTCTTCATGTTAATCCTGTCTGTATCCATACTCAGTCCTTTGTGAATTGACATGGAGTTAAACAACAACCCCTCCTTCGCAAATACGATAGTGATGGTTTCTCCCCATGACAGAAGGGAAATTTTTGTTTTTACAATCATAAAGTGCGGGTTCGCCTGAACGAGAATCCAATCCAACTCTTCCAATTGATGCCTGAAAATTATTTTTTGGGCCACCCTGATTTTTTCGGTATAAGCAATGAAGTGAAAGGTGCGTTCTGCCCTGATACGGTATATGCAAAAAGCAGCAAGCGATAATCCCAGAAGAAAGATGCCGATTGCAAGTAACCGGTCTTCCATCTCCTGTTCGCTATAATGTAATGCAAAGGCAAATAGCGTAATGGTAACCGGAATAAGCAAGGTCAGATAGTAGTTGGCAATGTCAGCAAGTTTGAAAGGCCATCTTCGTTTAAGCTGGATGTGATGAAGTTCTTTGTCTGACATCCGTTTAGTCTCCGTTAAATCAGGTGTGAATTCCTGTATTGCCTGTAATGTTATTTTTAGTCTCGCGTACATTCCGTTCCTGTTTCCAGGCACAGCCGTTTTGTGAGATGCCAACTCGCGGAGTACCGCAAGGTTTACTGGAAGAGTCATTTTCATCAGGAGGAGTGAAGGATTACAGCCAAGGTAAATCAAAATCATCCCGATAAAAGACACAATGAGTTGGCTGCGGAGATAAATGAGTGGATGGTAAGTTTGAGTAGGTATTTTGCGACTGGTAAAACGACCTGCAGGGCAAATTTTCTTATTTTCGTAACAGAAACCCCATCAATCCCTCATTACGATGAAAAACCTATTCGATTTTACAAATAAAGAAGACATACTAAGACGTTTCAACTCTCTTAAAGCCGATTCTCAACCCCTCTGGGGCAAGATGTCGGTAGCGCAAATGTTTAAGCATTGTACGTTGCCTATTACTTTGGCTTTGACCAATCCCAAACCAAAAAGAACCCTCCTTGCAAAGATTATCGGGCCTTTGTTGAAAGGACCAGTTATTGGTCCTAAGCCATTTAAAAAGAATGGATTTACACCTAAAGAGTTTAAGGTAGATACACAGGAGGTATTTGATACGCAAAAGAAGGCTTTACTGGAGCTCATCGAACGCTTTACTCCATCCAATGTGTCAGATAAGAATCATCCTTTTTTCGGTCTTATGACGGATGCAGAATGGGGACAAAGTCAATACAAGCATCTTGACCACCATTTGACTCAATTTGGTGTTTAACCGGACAGCAGCTAACCAGGAAGAAGCATCTTAGACAAACCAGGAGCGCATTCCTGGATAAAATGCATGGTCTTCTGCAGGTACAGAAGGAGGAGACTCTTGTGTTAGGAAGAAGTATAGGAATGCAATAAGGACCGTGATTACAAGCAGGATTAGTAATCCCAATCTCCAATATTGCTTGATGTAATTGAAGAGTATGATTTCCTGACACTCTGCACATCGAAAAACAAACATTTTATTTTTATACCCACAAGACAAACAGCGCATGTTCAAAAGCAGTTAATATCTACAAAGGTGCCTAAAAATTATTAGAAAATCATTTGTTTGCTGTTAGAATGCAATTTTTAGAGTTATTGATCGGCATTAAAACGATAGATCGGAAGGTATGTTTGGTACGAAACAGGATAAGTCAGAGGGTTGGGTAAAAGCTGGGGCCTGTTTCGCCGGTCTGATTTCTTTTCGCCTGCTTTCTCCTTATTTTACCCCTTACCTGAATTCTGACAATGCCGTACATATCTTAATGACTTGTGATTTTTCCTTGCCGGAGGATTATTATTATTGGGGACAAGACAGATTGGGCAGCATTCTTCCGCTTATTGCTCATTTCCTCTATGGCCTAACACACCTTTCTCCGGCTTTACTTTCCAGTTTTGTTTTGTATGGTTTTATTGCAGGTATTCTGCTGGTATTCTCTCCTTTACTGAGTCAGCGGTATAGTATTCTATGGCTTTCCTGCTGGTTGTTTTTTCCGGTAGAGGGTGTTGATTACCTGATTCGGTTAGGCCATCCTTATGCGGCTCAATTTTTCTTTGCCTGTAGTGGTTGTGCTTGCCTGATTAAGGTTGAAAAGCGTATTCGACAGGAGCAAACCCTGGGTGCAGGTGTTTGGCTTCTGGGAGGATGTGTGTTGTTTTTTGTTTCAATATGGTGTTCGGAAGTATCGCTTGTGTTTTTGGTTGCACTTCTTCCCGGCTGGCTGGCTCATCATTTCCGAAATCGAAGAGCAGGAGAGACACACGTTGTGAGGTGGAAAATGATTGTCTTCTATAGTGCCCTGGTGGCTCTGGCTTGTATGGGCGGTCTTGCCCTTATCGGGTATTTCAAAGCGCATGCCCATCCCATACAGGCATTTAATGAACACTGGTTTTCCAACCCAAGTGAAATAAGCCAAGCCTTGTTAAGCTATCTTCACGTAATTGGAAATGCCTTGGCTGGCAAAAGAGGGCTTTTACTTGCTTTACATGATTGGTTATGGATGTTGCTTTTTTTCTGGTCTGTTGCACGAATGGTCTATTCGTTTTACTCGTCCTCCGTTTCATTTCATTGGCTTACCCTTGTTTTTTTTCTAAGTGCATTGGGTGGTGAAATCTTACTGTTGGTTTCAAAATGGGTATGCATCAACGGCTTCTCAGCACGATATCAGACTTTCCCTTACCTGGCAGCTCTTTTCTTCCTCATCCTCGTTTTTGATAGTTATCATTCCGGCAATGGCCGTAATCTGTTTCGGGTCTTGTTCGGACTCCTGGTAGCGGTTTCAGTGATATCATCTGCTAAAAGCTATATCCGGAAAGAAAGCCGTTTGGATGGAGAACTAAGCTTGCAGGAGATCACTTCAATGAAACTTTGCGTCCCTGCAGGGGTTATTGGAGACTATTGGCATTCCTACCTGCTTTCCGTGGCCAACCCGGCGCAGTTGAAGTCTACCCCATTCGATGGTGGACGAAACCAGCGATGGGTAGATAGTACACGTTTCGAAAAAATCATTTACCTGGTAAAGACAAATTGGCTTCCTGCATATCCGAAGGACACTGTGCTTTTCGGCAGTCACCTCCGGTTTACAGGCGATTCAAGTGAACAGTTGGGTTGGGAGTATGGGAAATACACCAACCTTTCTGCCAGAAAGTAAGTTCTGATTGCACAATGCTTATGCTTTCTTTTTTTAAATCGTTATTCTTGTTCAGTTCTGGAATCTATCTGTGTGGTGCATCCTGCAGGTCATTTGCCCCTGCGGAAAAAACGAATACTTCATCCATCCCGCTTGCCCCGGTATTCATTGTTCCGGAATGTGATCACCGTAATGGAATTGAAAAAGTTTATTTCAAACTGACAAGACGGGATTCGGTGACCGTGGAAGAAATTACCGTCGTTTTTCGTGATGAAGATCAGCCGTTTTTTCTTTTCGACGGCATCTACGATGTTTACCGTCGAGCAAAATATCACCGCAAAAAAGACATGGAGACTTTTTTTATGCATATCAATACCCAGACCTCCAGTCTCAATTATGTTTATTTTGAAGACACCTATAGCGGAGAGCAGCGCTTCCGAAAAGGGATTGTAAAACATTACCAGGAAGTGGTGACCGGAACGTTATTGGAATGGCAGGTGGGCAGACCGGTGATATACATCAATACGTGGAATCACTTGTTTTCAGAGAGCGACACGAATCCGGAGCTGGCAAAACAAATCTATCTGGATTATCCCTGCTATAAAGGGGCAAGGACGGATGCCGAGCCGCATTAAGCTAGGTGTGTTTTTTAAGGCTTTGCTTGCGGTCAGCAGGTGGGTGAGTATACTCTTTCAAAGGCAAGGATGGTTTTAAACCAAACATTTCAGTATATACCTTGTAGAAATGGGAAGAGTCGGCAAACCCACTGATATAAGATGCCTGGGTTATGCTGTTGCCATCCTGGACAGCTTCAACAGCTGTTTTGAGACGCGTCCACAGAACATATTTTCGGAAGGGGATACCGGTTTCCTGTTTGAATAGATGGGACAACCTGCTTTCAGAAAGAGAGAGCATATCCGCCAGTTCTTTGAATCGGAATTTAGTATTGCGTATATGCAGTTTGACATGGCGGGTAACCTTGTCCACCTGACTATTCATCGGAATGGGGACTGCTGCCTCCTGATCCGGGAAAAGCGTACGAAGCAATTGATGGACCAGAGCATAGATTTGTTTGCCTTCATCCGCATGAGCGGTCTTCTTCGCCTGCTTTATTTTAGCCAGAAAAGAAACAATCCTTTCTCTGGGTACTGCTTCATATTTTTTGTTGAGTTTGCGGTAATGGCATGTGATTTTCCTGGAAAGAGGAAGGTCGGCATCGATCATTATGGTAATCTTCTCACCTCTCCCCGAATCAAGCACGAGTTTGTGAGGTTGGTCTGGTAAAATGATGCAGGCATCCACCAGACGCCCCTTGTCGTTATTCAAAAATAGCGACATGGGCGATTCCTCTCCGATTGAAATTTCAATCGCATGGTGGCTGTGCGTGAGTGGATTCAGTTTACCGAAAAACACGCAAATATCGTCTTTGTAAAAAAGCATGTGCGCTAAACTGCTTGTAAAATCTGTCAGGGAAGACAGGATTGGGTATGCAGGATTTAGCTAAGGTATCTATTTTTGACGAGAACGGAAGTAAACAAAAAGCCCCGAAGCGAGTGCTCCGGGGCTTTTTGTTTATAGAAGGGAAAGTTAGTAAAATACTAGTTTTTGAGCGGAATAGGCACCTTTATCATCGGTTACTTTCACGAAATACACACCTGGAGCGATTCCATTGTTCTTAAGCAGGAAGGAGGCATCAGTGGCTTTGGCAGAAGAGATGATTCTGCCAGACAGGTCGAAAAGTTCAACCTGGTGTGTAGTGTTTGCATTGGCAAAAACGAGGGTTACATCTCCATTAGAAGGGTTTGGGTAAACCTGTTGCAGCTGACTTGCAGCATCAAAATTTTCGATACCAAGAGAGCAGGGGCTGTTGTAGTTATACAAGGTAGCTGTACCGAAAGGTGCATCTGCTGGTTGCAGGGCTGCATTGGTACAACCCATATTATGAATCAGGAAGTCACGTACAAAGTTGACCGTGGTATCCATGTAGGCAAGTTGAGCTGTAGAAGTTCCGGCATAAGGTACGTGGTTGGCTTTTGGCCAGGTATAGAAACTGTTGGCAACACCTACGGCTTGCGCCTGAGCGTAAATCATTCTGCTGCCATCGAGGTACATCAGGGGGATGCCAGGATTAACAACTCCTCTGGAATAAATGACCGTGGCATCGGAGGTTCCATGCATAGAGCACAATGGAACGTCTCCTGCTTCGAGCCAGCTGTATACCGCCAATGCACCACAAAGGCTGATTGCACCTTTTACCGTAGAAAGGTAACCGGGATTGCCACTGGTGCCTTCAAGACCGCCCATGGCAGCCAGGTTAGTATTGCTGATATAGGGCTGAATCTGACAAGCCCGTTTCAGATACGCAGCATGCAAAACGGCAATTGCTCCTGCTGAGCTTCCTGCTATAAAGATATTGTTGGTGTCCACCTTGTATACATTTCCGGTGGCCTTGTCTTTACGGAAAAAACGAACGGCTGCTTTCAAATCCTGTACACCCCTTATAACAGCAAGGATCGCGTTGGAAGAATCGATCTGAGACATTCCCAAACGGTAGTTGATAGAAGCGCATACATATCCCTTTTTAGCAAAGTGATTAGAAAGGCTGGCTACATCTACGTCAGTACTTGTGCCGCTCAGAAAGCTGCCTCCGTGCATCCAGATGATAAGCGGACGAGCTACTGAAGTATCGCCAGCCGCTTCATACACATCCAGTGTAAGCGTCTGATTGCTACCCAGGTAGTTGGTATTGGATCCATACGTAACTCCGGAAGTAGTCGTAACTGTGGAGTATACATCTGTTGCATAACGTCCTGCATTGCAGGCACTTTGAGCCATCCCCGCAGCTGTAAAAGCTAGAACGGAAAGGGCGGTTAAGTATATTTTTTTCATAATAGATTGGATTTAGGTTTATTCGTGATTATAAGAAGCTTAATTAATTACATCGTTGAACATCAGGGAAACACAATTCCCCGGTATTGGGTCGCATCAACCTGGGGGATGCTGGCTCCATAGGCAGAATTGATTGCAATAATAAACTGATTAGCAAGCAATGCCTGCCCGATCGGATTCAGGTGTATTCCATCCAGGGAAAAAGCTCCGCCGGTAACAAAGCTGGTATTCAAGGTTACTCCGTTGTAAACAATCCCTTTCTGAGCCATTCTCATGAACGCATTCACATCCACAAAAGCCAGGTTGTGACTAAGTGCAGTAGCACGGATGGTTGCGTTGAAAGCAGCGATTGCGGTTTCAATATTGGCAATCTCCGTAGTGGTCAGCACATATTTGTTGGGAATTGGCGTTCCGTAAGATCCCATTCCATGACATTTGATGGAATCCAAAGGGACATCCAATAATAGGAGTTCGTTCGGTTGCAACAGGCGTATGCCATATGGAGCTGTGGCATCCTGAATAAGGAAAGGGTTATTGCCTTGATGGAAATAAATATTCCGTGCATTGTAGATCAGGTTCATCAAAGCCGTGTTGGAAGAGTCCAACGCCAATCCATTGTAAGGGATAGTCGTGAAATAAGGCAGGGAAGTGATGTCGGGAATATTGGCGATCACGCCTTTGGCGCCATTCGCACTAAGGGTGTTTACAACCTGGTTGAGGCTTGCATCAAAGCCGATTCCAACACCACCTGCTGAAGGGGTGATGAAATCAGAGGCTCCTCCCGCCATCGCATAGGCAAGGACATCGTTGTTTCCCAGAAATACGGAAAAGAAGGTTGGGTTTTGAGCAGCGGCATCCGAAAGCATGGAAGAATTAGCCGGGTCAGCTGCTATACGGTAAAAGAAAGGATTGAAGTTCCCAATACCCAGGGCTGGATTTCCATAACCCGGAAAAACGGCAGTGGTCACTTTTGCACCAGGTACACCCATATTGTTGAAAGGACCCTGGGAAGCAATGGAGGTAGAAAGAATGCTCAAATCTCCTGTCGAGGCAACAGGAACCGGAGCCAGGGAAGTGACTCCCAGGCAATCAGTCGAATAGCCCAATTTAAACGGCGCATTGCCGGTAGATCCTACCCCAACAGATGCGGCATTTACCAATGGTTGACGGAAATTGCCGCCCCCCACCAGGCTAAATCTTCCGGCAAGCAGGTTAGCGTATGAGTTTTGTTGCCCCTGATAATACAATGCTCCATCCGCATATCCGGAGGTGATCGAATTTCCAATAGCCACGTAACGTGTGAAATCGGCGCTACCCCGGGAAGGATTGGGAGCTACCAACGAAGGTTTGCAGGAACCGATTACGAGTATTGCAAGACCTAAGCCGAAAATGCGGTATGTATTTTTTTTCATTGTTAATTCAGTTTGTAGATACAATCAGATGCTGTTTGCTGACCAGGAATGGAATTCGGGAATGCTAAAACCGGTAAATAACAGAAAGACCTGGAGCTGATATGTATGTTTTATAAGTGCCGTTTAAGTTTAAAGAGAGGTTATTGTCTGTTCGTTTCAGGTTCTCGAAAGTGTATGAAGCATCCACCCGGAAGTGATTGTTGAGCTTATATCCCAGTCCACATGCCAGGTTAACTTTATTGGCGTCAGGCACTTCAGGTGTAACATACCCGTCTTTAATCGGGGTGAGTGAAAGAGCCACCCCGGCCCGGACAGTGAGTTTTTCATTCAGCCGATACTGTGCTCCAAGACGAAAGGCAAAAGTATTCACGTAATCCCTTGGTAGTTTGGTGTCTTGCAGGGAAGAGGTGTTGTTTTTATAATCAAATGCCAGGGTGTCAAGGCACTTCCATCCAATATAATTAATGTCGAGCGCAAAAGTGAGCTTTGCATTCGCCGAATAGGCAAAACCCAGTGTGAGTACCTGGGGTAAAGGCAGGGAAGAAGAGAATGGACCGGAAGGGAAATTACTTGCAAGAGAAGCCGGAACGGTAAATGTGGCTGTACCATTCTTCACTGACATGTTCACCTGAGAGCGGTACGTGAGCCCTACAGACAGTTTATCACATGGTTTATAATAAATACCGGCGTTAAAACCGTAGCCGTTGGCGGAACCCTTCAAGTCGGCTTGTCCATAGTTGCCGTTGGCATCCACAACAGGCATATCTTGTTTCAGCTCCATACTGCCTGTAGCGTATACAAAACCCGCACCTATTCCCAGTTTTTCACAGATTTTATAGCTAACTGTGGGCTGAATAAAGATGGCTTGAAGGCTCAGATAGGTAAGCGCAAACCGCCCTGTCCATCCATTTTCCCAGCTGGCAACACTGCCAAAAGGAGTATAGACACCCAATCCAAACTTAAATTTACTGAGTAAACCAACCGTGTCTTTCACACCCCATACCGCATAACCGGTAAATGGGGTTGCCACAGGTGCGTTGGTATGTGCAATTGAGTTATTGTCAGCATCCAGGAAGGTACCGTGGGCTATTGTTGCAGTTACTCCGGCAGTGACACTGTTTTCTTTGAGAAATGTCACACCTCCGGGATTGAAAAAGACGGCGGCGGCATCTTGCATCAGTGCAGTTCCTGCACCAGCCATGGCTTGTTGTTTTTGTCCCTGCAGATTAACCTGAAATCCCTGTGCTTGTATCAGAAAAGAAGGGATCAGAAAGCTAAGACAAATGACTGTTTTTTTCATGGTTTTAAAACTAGGTTATCGGTTTTTGTTTCGCGTGTTGGCGGGAAACCCGACAAAGATAACAAGGGACCTTCATTTAATATAAAAAACAAAGATCATTTCTTTTAGTCAGTGCAACTTGTACGTTTCTGCTACCGGAGGTCGAAAACAAAATTAAATGAGGCATTTTAAAAAGAGATCATTTGGGAAGGTAGAACAAAAAAAAACCGTTCCGAAAGCGGAACGGTTTTTTTAATGAGAGGGGTAGATCCCGGTATTATTGACGGGTTACTTTAGCGGTGTATACTTTAGTTCCATCGGTTACACGCACGATATACATGCCTGTTGCATAGGAAGAAAGATCTACTTGTTTCACGAACTGGCTTCCGGCAGCATTGTCAGCTGATTGAAATACCACGTTTCCAAGCAGGTCGTATACTGCAACCTGAGTTTGTTTGCCAGAGAAATTGTTCAGTGTGATCTGGAAAACACCGTTGTTCGGGTTAGGATAAACGCTTATTCCGCTTTCGGTAGCATGCAGTTCATTAACAGCAAACATAGTACCGGTCCATTTGTAGATGCCACCAACAGTGCTGGAAGTATTGAAACCACCAGTCCAGCCAGTAGAGCCCATAAATGCAACTGCCAGGTGTTGGTTAGTTGTATCTTCCATCATCCAGGTAGTACCGTTATCGAGGCTATAAGAAGTACCGTACATGCCTGTAGCAGCTCCGGTGCAAACATAGCTACCACCGTTTAAGGTAGTGTAGGCCAGACCGCTATTCAGGAAACGACCGGTTTTAGCAACACGTGTCCAGGTAACAGCTCCATCTGTAGTTTTGTATAAGGAGTCTCCGCCTGAGAATGGGAGGACAGCTAAACCGTTGTTCGCATCTTTAAAAGAAATGTTGTTGATGCCCATACCGGAAACAAGCACGGTAGAAGATGTCCAATGCATTCCCATATCGGAAGATTTAATCACTTCACCCATGTTGGTAGTAGCATAAATGGAACCACCGGCAACGGCGTAACCATTTGCATTACCCCATTCTCCGCCTGGTACTGTTGGCAGGTTGGCAGCAGGAACTGCAGTCCAGGTTGTTCCTCCGTTAGAAGTGGTGTAGATTTCCCAGTTTGGGTTAGGATCTCCGAAAGAGATACCGTTATTCTTGTCAAAGAAGTATACCCAGTCAGGGAAAGAAGAAACCGTGTAAGCAGCAGTAGTTTGCTGGGTCCAGGTAGCTCCTCCGTCGTTGGTACGGTAAACGCCACCGACGAGGGAAGTTTGATCTCCGAATACAGAAGCCCAGGCAGTATCTTTATTCAATGCGCAGATGCTCGCTAAGCCATCACCGGCAGGAGCACCTTTTATGCTGTCTGCAGTCCAGGTAGCACCACCGTTGCTGGTTTTGGTATATTCTACGAGGGCGGCAGGTGAAGAGGTTCCGGAACCGTCAAATGCAACAGCCCAGGCAGTATTTGCATTGGCAATGTAGATGCTGTTGATACCTCTGGCAGAAGCAGCAAAGCCGGTGTTTTCTGTAACCCATTGTGCATTAGAAGCAAAACCGAAGGTCAAAAACGCCCCGGCAAGGAGTAGATTTTTTTTCATTGTTTAAGGTTTAGTGTGAATGGACTTGTTAAGAATGTCCAAATTTAGGAGAGTTTGGCGATAAATGTCAAATAAAAAGTGAAAATATAGCTCAAATGGCGAATAAACGAGACCAGAATTAGTGATTTCTAATTTTAGAGGGATAAAAAAGGTGGAAATGTTAAAAAGTGATCGGGAAAGGATTGGCTCGTGCTTTCCAGGAATCTTATTTCTGTTATATTGTTGGTAGTTTTTACCTGCTCTATACCTTCTAATTTCGTGAGCTCCCAAATACAAATTTAATTTATGCTTTTCAGCCGTCATATGTTCTATGTCTTGTTTGTAATTGTGCTCTTGGTGGGCGGGATTGTTCCGGCTCAATCCTTCGTGCCAGGAACTACTTATTACGGACGTAAGAATTATATAACGTATCATGCCGGCAATTCCCCCCTCATTTTTTCGGCACCTCATGGCGGGAATGTTTCTCCTTCGGTGATTCCAGACCGTACCTGTAACAGCCCAGTGCTGGTGGCAGATGCCAATACCGCTGATTTGGCCATGCGGATAGACAGCGCCTGTATGATTGTCTTCGGTTGCCACCCGCATATCGTTATTTGCAACATGAGCCGGAAGAAGGTTGATTGCAACCGCAACGAGGCAGACGGAACATGTGGCAACAGCGAAGCCGACATCGCCTGGCAGGATTTTCACAGCTATCTGGATACAGCTGTTCAAGCCGTGATAGCAGACTATGGCAAAGGGTTTTACATTGATTTGCACGGGCATGGCCATCCCATTCAACGCCTGGAGATGGGGTACCTGATACACAACAATCAACTTGCATTGGCCGATTCCGTTTTAAACAAGGCTGCAGACACGATCCGTTTCGGAATGCACCACCTCTGGTCCATCAATCAGCCTTCATTAAGCCTGACACAGCTTTTACGCGGCCCCGATGCCATTGGCACGCAGCTGGCTCAGCGAGGTTATCCTGCAGTTCCTTCGCAGCAAGATCCTTATCCTCTGCCGGGTGATCCTTATTTCGACGGAGGGTACAATACTGATCGCTATGGAAGTGCCAACGGAGGTGCGATTGATGGTTTTCAGATCGAGCATAACTTAACCGGGGTGCGAGACACATACCATAACCGGGCCGTTTACGCCGATACGCTGATACAAGTAATGAAAACATTTTTGCTCAAATATTATTTCAATCCGGCAACACTTTCTGGCTGTAAGCTCGTTACCGGTGAACCAGAGTTGGCTGTATCCAATCTTCATACGGTAATATATCCTAATCCTGTCACGAATACATTGACGGTTCATTTTCCTCAAATGGAAGGCTATAGCACGCTTAGTCTCATTAATCTGCAAGGCCAAATTATAAGCTGCCATACTTACCAGCAAACAAGCGACGTGCTCCTGGATCTCGAAAATACTCCATCCGGTTTATATTTTCTCCGACTGCAGAGCGGCAATCAGGATGAAACACAAAAGCTGTTGATTCTACCCCGTTAAAGATTGAGGATTTTTGGATTTGGGATTAAAGGATTTTTTGAGGCACTCTTTCAAATCCTAAATCCTAAATCCGAAAATCCTTTAATATTTTCTAATTCGGCTGCATGGCAATTTTCCGTAACATTAGCCCATGGTAGTTAGTTATTTAAAAAAGCATCTTGGCTTTATTCTTTTTTCAGCCCTTCTCCTGGTGGGGCTTTTTACTTATAAAACCTATGGCATGTCATGGGATGAGAAAGAGCAAAGAGGTATTGGCCTGATCAGTTACAACTACCTGGTTCATGGCGATAGTACCTTGCGTCATTTCAGTAATAATGTATATGGAGTAGGAGTGGAGTTGCCGTTGGTGATTATTGAAAAAGTTTTTCGGATGAAGGATGTCAGAAGTATATTCTGGATGCGCCATGGAATTACTCATTTATTCCTGGTGTTTGGTGCCTGGGCATTCTTCCTGCTTATCGATGGATTATATAAAAACAAACTGCTGGCAACGCTCGGGTTTGGGATGTTGGTGGCTATGCCGCTTATCTATACGCATTCATTCTACAATACCAAAGATGTGCCATTTCTGTCGATGTATATTATTTGCTTCTGGCTGGCTTATCGTGCTTTTCAGAAAAATACGGTTGGATCATTTGTGATGCTGGGACTGGGATGTGGTTACCTAACCAATATCCGCATCATGGGTATTCTCCTGGTTGCCTGTATCTCCTTGTTTTTTCTGATTGATTATATAGGAGTTAAGAAAGATCTCGTTAAGAAAAAGCAAATCCGCACTTATTTCTGGATCTTTCTTGCCACCGCTCTCGGCACGTTATATATCACCTGGCCTTATTTATACAGTAATCCTGTTCAGAATTTTACCGATGCATTTAAGAATATGTCCCGCCACGGCTGGGAGGGCATTATATTGTTTAATGGCCGGTCAGTCAAATCCACGGAAGTGCCCTGGAACTATGCACTCACCTGGTTTGGTATCACTACACCTTTAATATACCTGGCCGCCGGTATAACCGGTATCGTCTTTTTGATCGTTCATTTTTTCAGAAATCCAGGGCTGTTTCTTACCGATAAGCTGCTACGAAATCAAAGTTTATATGTAATCGGTTTTTTTCAACCTTTGGTGTCAGTTATTCTTTTTCATTCCATCATCTTTGATGCCTGGAGGCATCTGTATTTTATTTATCCTTCTTTTATCCTGATGGCCATTTACGGGCTTCATGAGCTGTTTAAAACCAGGATGAAATGGGTTGTAGTCCTCGTGATAGTAACAGGCATCGGATGGAGTGGTGAATATATGATTTCAAACTTCCCTTTTCAGAATATTTATTTCAATGTCCTTGCCGGCAAGCAGGAGCCGGAAGCCCTGCGTAAAAGGTGGGAGCTCGACTATTGGGGCAATTCGTTTAAGCAGGCATTGGAGTACATTGCCCGCACCGATACCTCCCGTCACATTACCCTTGCGGTGAGTCATCCTTCGGTGATCTTTAACCGATGTATGCTTCCCCCGTCAGATTCGGCGAGGTTCATCTTCAAGGGGTATGAAAATGATGCCGAACGGGCAGATTATTTTATATCCGGCTACCGCAACCACCCGGAAGATTATCCTTTTCAGGCCAAGGCTGTTTATTCAATCAGGGTGGAGAACAGTGCTATTGCAACGGTATTTAAGGCCCGACGTTGAATGGAATTTCATTACTTTTGTCCTTCCAACATAAACCCATACAATTGATAACCATGAAAAAATTACTTGCCTTATTAATCGGTGTTTTTGCTTCTGCTGTTGCTTTTTCACAAACTGTTCCATTGGATAGTGTGGCAAAGTATGAAGGAAAGAAAATTACGGTATGTTCCAAAGTAACAGGAACGCATGTTTCCAGCGGAGACAAAAAAAATATAAATCTCAATTTCGGAAAACCTTTTCCTGATAATGTCTTCAGCGTATTCATCGCAGAATCCGATGCCTCCGGGTTTAAAAACAACCCTGCCGATTTCCTGAAAGATAAAAATGTGTGTGTGACCGGAGTTGTTAAAATCTACAAAGGCAAACCGGAAATTGTGGTTACAAAAGAAGATCAGATAAAAATTCAATAGTACCCTCTTTTTTTAGGTGTTTTTTAACCCCAACTGTTCTCCGGTTCTTAATCCGAGTCTCAGTCGGGGTTTTCTGTTTCCTGGAAAGGTCTATTGATAAGAACTTTACAGGCTATACAAGCATGATTTTTGTAAGCTCTAGTTTACAGATTAACTTAATTATAAGCTAATCCGTTTTTGTTTTATTTCTCAAAATAAAATGCTTCTTTTATGAAATCTTTTCTTCGCAAATCTCTCGAAGAAAAGTATTTGCCCATGACTACTAAAACAGCACTGATTACCGGAGGTACCAGCGGAATCGGTTTAGGTATAGCCACCAAATTTGCTTCCGAAGGATTTAATCTGTTATTAAATGGACTCGAAAAAGAAGGACCGGACATTTGCGCGGATTTGGCTAAAAAGTATGCCGTGAAGGTGATCTACTCCAATGCCAATTTGTTAAAACCAACAGAGATCACAAAGATGATCAGTGACGGGGAGGCCTCACTGGGTGGTTTTGACGTGTTGGTCAACAACGCAGGCATTCAGTTTGTTGCTCCTATTGAAGAGTTTCCGGATGAAAAGTGGGAAATGATTATAGGTATCAACCTGAGTGCTTCCTTCTACTCCTGCAAGGCCGTTTGGAAAGGAATGAAAGCCCGTAAATCGGGCCGGATCATCAATATTGCTTCTGCGCATGGGTTGGTTGCTTCGGAATTTAAAAGTGCCTATGTGGCCGCCAAGCATGGTTTGGTAGGACTTACCAAGGTCCTTGCGCTCGAAGGCGGAGCCTTCGGAATCACTGTGAACGCCATCTGTCCGGGTTATGTCAAGACCCCTTTGGTTGATAAGCAAATCAGCGATCAGGCCAAGGCGCACGGCATTTCGGAAGAAGAGGTGGTCAACAAAATCATGCTGTCCGAGCAAGCCATTAAACAGTTTACACCTGTGCCTGCTATTGCCGATCTGGCTTTTTATTTAACAGGAGATCAAAGCAAAACCATTACCGGTGCATCCCTCTCAATTGACGGAGGTTGGACAGCACATTAAAACGCAGTCATGAAAAAAAAGAAAATAACGCTTGCCTTGCAAGGGGGTGGGGCACATGGCGCCTACACCTGGGGAGTGTTGGAAAAGCTTCTGGAGGAAGATGTACTTGATTTCAGGGGAATCTGCGGAACAAGTGCCGGGGCTGCAAATGCGGTGGTCATGGTGCATGGATTGCAAAAAGGAGGAAACAAAGGAGCCATTGAACTCCTTGAAAAATTCTGGAAGGAAGTTTCCATCAGCACATCCACCTATATCTGGCCTGCACAGCAATTCTTGGATAATAACCTGTTTAAAGGAAATATGGACTATTCTCCTTATTATCAGTTCTTTTCCTACGTCACCGGTCATTTGTCTCCTTCTCAGTTTAATCCAATGGGAATTAATCCATTTGAAGCCATCCTCGATAAACTGATTGATTTTGAGGAATTGAAAACGAGCGACGTGAAACTGTTTGCCGGTGCAACCAATGTGCGTACCGGTTCTCCGAAAGTATTCAGTCTCCCCGAAATGAGTGTTAAAGCATTGCTTGCTTCTACCTGCCTGCCTACCATATTTAAAACAGTTGAGATTAACAAGGAGTATTATTGGGATGGAGGATATTCGGGTAACCCACCTATTGCACCGCTCATTTACGGCACCGATTGTTCTGATGTATTGCTGATTCAGATTATTCCGCTGAACAGAGACAAGGTACCGGTTTCTGTCACGGAGATTTCCAACCGGGTGAATGAAATCAGTTTCAATACAGCCTTGAGGACCGAGATGCGAATGCTCATGCACAAAGAAGTATTGGCCAAGAGTGAGAAAAAAGCCTATTTTCATTGGATCTCTTCCAACCACCTTTTTAATGAATTGGATTTTTCAAGTACATTAAACACCTCCTGGGATTTTTTTAACCGTCTTCGAAAAGCCGGTAGAACTGCTGCTATGCATTGGCTGGAGTCGGATCTGGCACATGTAGGGAATAAGACCTGTCCCATGCTTGAGGAATTATTCGGACAAGTTGAGAAAGACTGGATGTTTGAAATGGTACACAAACCAGCTATAGAGCACCAGGTGAATCCGGAGAAAGGGGAAGGCTAGCAGGGGCTATTTGCAAAGCTTGCTCATTTGCATCTCCAGGTAGTCGGCAAAGGTTTTTACATCCCCGTCAAGGTGATCGGTTTGAAAATCGATCAGAAACCGGACGGATGAACCATTATCTTTTTTTAGTTCCAGAAAAATACCCCCTCCATCGGTACAGTCGGGACAGCCGAAATTGCTGACAGCCTTAGTGATTCCGCGGAGCGAAGCCGGAATATGGTTGATGATATCGGCTGCCAGGAAACGTTTGTTTTTATCTCCCACCACCTGGGTACAATTCACTTTGTTTTGCTTGAAAAAGCTGTCGGTCGTGTCTGCCAGAAGTATCGAATCCTTGAATGTGTATTGAAACATGGGTGCACAATGCTTTTTACATTTGCCAAAATACACACCAAAGGTAGCCGACTCGATTGTACCGGCCTGGCTCTTGCAGTGCTCGCTTACCAGCAATCCCAACAAGGTGAGGAGAAAGGAAAAGGATAACCAAACTCTTTTTTTCATAATTCAGCCTTAAATCGAGTAGAATAAAATTTATTTTCCCGGAAGGTGCAAGTTAGTTAAGGTTTTCGGAACAGGTGTGTGGGTTAATTGAAGGCTTTAAAAAACACATTTTATGTCGAGTGAAATTAACAACAGTTTTTCTGTAAATATATTTCATAATTTGATAACATAATGACAGGGGAGGCCCTTTCACATGGTCAATAAGTTAATATTGGGAACATCAATTATTTTCTATGTTTTAAGTGGCTCTTCCGCTCATAATTGTGTTTTTTTTCAGAATTGAGCCAATAATCCATTGTTAATCTGAAATACTCATTTTGAGGGGCTTGCTTTTTGGACCAAATGCTTGATTTTCCTCCCCAAGGCCTGAATTCGTCAGTTAAAATGTAAAAAAAAGAGCCAATCTGCTCTCAATTATAAGGAGTCTAACACTGACCTTTAGTTTACAATTATCTAATATTCAGCATATTGTTTCTTAAATTCAAAGTTGTCTTGTTTTCGGGTTCCTTGGGAGTCTGACAAAATGGTTTATCTTTGAATTGTGTTAGAATGTTAATTACACAGAGTTGTGTATTAAAGTATTAATAATCAATAATATGACTTCGTCTACTATTCTTGATTATGCTCCCCCCAAAAAGGTTCCTCCCCGGAAGCAAGGTGTATTGAATGATATTATATGGAATGAAGCCGGCAAGGGAGTACTCAAATTCATAAGCGAACAGGTTGATTTAGACAGGGTAGGGGTTTTGTTGCTTTCTACCAGCGGCAAACAAACCTCTAATTTGAATGCAGAAGGAGAAATCAGGGCTATTATTGACCTGGAGATTATTAATAATCAACCATATAAGCTAAACGATTTTTTCAAGAAGGTTAACTCAGAGCTTCCCGATGCCGGTATTTATATCGGTTGCCTGGAAAGTAATTCAAGTCGTAAAGAGCGTATTTTCAAAAAATACCCTGAAAGCATCGCGAAGCTTATCTGGTTCGTTGATTTTGTATTTAAACGGATCCTTCCTAAGCTCACTTATACCAAAAGGGTTTATAATTTCATTTTTCGAAACAGAAAGCATGTCCTTTCCAAAGCCGAAGCTCTTGGTCGATTGAGTTATACCGGTTTCGAGATTATCGGGCACGAATTGATCAATAATCGCTTTTATTTTTCAGTGATAAAGGCTGGAGAACCGCTCACCGGTCACAAACCTTCGGGAGGCTTATTGTATAAAATGCCCCGTATCAGCAAAAAAGGTAAAATTGTTGGTATTTATAAAATTCGTTCGATGTATCCGTATTCGGAATACTTGCAGGACTACGTGGTATCAATGAACGGTTACAATGAGGTGGGTAAGCCCAACAATGATTTTCGTTTGACCCGCTGGGGGAAAATCATTCGCCGCCTTCACCTCGATGAGCTGCCTCAGTTGCTGAATGTGATGAAGTTTGAATTAAATCTTGTTGGTGTAAGGCCAATCAGTAAATTTGGCTTCGAAGCTTTGCCAGCCGATCTGCAGAAAAACAGGCTTCGTTATAAACCAGGCTGCATTCCTCCGAATGTATCTCTTGGAATGACTGGCTTCGACGGGGTAGTGGAGGCAGAACGCATCTACCTGAAAGAACGCCGGAAGTATGGCCGCATCGTAAATATTAAATATTTCTGGAAGGCAATCAGCAATATCCTGAGAAGAAAAAATGAAAGTTCCTGATTATTCAATAGAAATGAAAACCCTGACTAACTGTTGAAAACGTTCCTGATTAACATACCTGCAGGCATCCCAGCCACGAAAAAAGCAGTACTTACCGGACGTTTGGGTGTACAAGAAATGATCCCCTTTATATGAGAATAGCTTTCCTTTTTTTAGGCATCACAGTGTTGTTCTACTCCTGTGTGCCACAGCACAAAATTGTTTATGTGCAATCCCCGGCTGACAAGACGGTGGGCCTTTATCCAGGAGCAAACAAACGCGGTGTAACCATAGAGCCCTTTGACCTGCTCTACATCAGTGTTGCCAGCGCCAGTGCAGACCCTGCAGCTGTTAATTTTTTCAACCAGGATAAACTCAATTACAATTCCCTTTCGGAGCTCTCGCTTTCGGTACTTAGTTACACGGTAAGCGATTCAGGCGCTGTGACCCTTCCGGTGATCGGTAAAATCAAGCTGCAAGGACTCACGCTCGAGCAGGCTGCGGCGGTGATCCGGGATTCTTCTGTGAGCTATTTCAGCAAACCCATTGTTTCGGTGAAGTATGTCAATAACAATGTGACGGTGCTTGGAGAGGTTGCCAAGGCAGGAACTTATCCTTATACCAATGAAAAGCTGACCATTTTCAATGCTTTGGGACTCGCCGGAGACATTACCGAATATGGCAACCGGAAGAATGTGGTGTTGATACGTGAAACAAAAGATGCGGTACTCAAATACCGGCTTGACCTGACACAGGACAGTATCTTTAAATCTCCCTACTACCACCTTCGCCCTGGAGACCTGGTATATGTTGAACCGTTAAAGATCCGCCGGTTCGGAATGAAAGAATACCCCTTCGCGCTGATTGTGTCGGCGGTTACAGCGGTTTATGTCGTACTCTACTACGTGAAAAAATAATCCTTCATGCAACAAGATCAGAATACAGAGAGTTATTATTACGTCAAATCAGCCGTTCGCTTAATCAAACGCTATTGGTACCTGTTTGGTTTCTCGGTAGTTTTTTTTGTCGGCATTGCCCAATGCCTTAACTGGTACTTTCAACCGGTATATGATGTAGGTTGTGTGGTGCTGATAGATGAAGAAGTGGCCGGCAACCATCCGGATCCTTCCCATGAATTCATGAAAAGCTTTTCCATCTTTACTGCTACCAATGAAATTCAGCTCGAAATTCTGAAGATGAAATCGCTTGACCTGGTTGGTAAAGCCCTGGAAAGTACGCATGCTGAACTCACCTATACTGCAGAAAACGGGTTTAGAAGCAATGAATTGTATCAGGAGTCACCTTTTCGTGTAATCTATTCGAAAGACCATATTCAGCCGGTAGGCCTTAAGATTACGCTCGTTCCTTTGCCGAATAACCGTTTTCGGATCTTTACCGAAAAGCCGGGAGAGCTGATTCACCTCTACAATTTTGACAAGCACCGGACTTGTATACTCAATACCCTGAAGATAGATAAAGTGTGTGGATATGGTGATACACTCAAAACCCCCTTTTACTCCTTTTCAGTGGTGCTTGATGCTGAAAAGCTGGCCTATTATGCGCCCACAACCAAATTCTCTTTCCAGTTCAATGACCTGAACCTGCTGGCTTATACGGTGCAGAAAGAACTCAACATCGAACAGCTTGCCAAAGATGTACATGCGGCCAGTATAAAGCTGAAGACAAAGAATGTGCAGAAAGGAATCGATTTTATCGATGCCCTTACCACAGCCTATCTGCAGCGCAATATGGATAAGAAGAATTCTCTTGCTGAAAACACGATCCGTTACCTGGACAAACAGTTGGGAATTATTGAAGATTCGCTTAACCTGACCGAAAGCAACCTGCAGGTTTTCCGTTCTTCCAAAAAAGTGATGGAGATCGGTGCAAAATCGGATCAGGAGTTTAAAGGAGCCGGGGAGTTGGAAAATCAAAAGGAAGAATTGCTGGCCAAAGCAAACTACTATTCTTATGTGAAAAAAACGCTCGACGGGGATCATGACATGACCAGCTTGCTTGTTCCGTCTTCCATGGGAATCAACGACAATGTCCTTACCGGAATTATTGATGAATACCTGAAGCTGAACAACGAACGCAATCATCTGATTCAGACAAAACAAACCCGGAGCCCTGTTTTCGAAGACCTTACTTTGCGCCTGCAAAATCAACGGGGCATGTTATTGGAGAATATCAATTACCTGATCAGTACCAATAACTTGCTGTTGGGGTCAGTTGAAGGTCGTCTGAAGAAAAAGAACGACCAGATTTCCGAGTTACCGGTGACTCAACGCGAAATGGTTGGTATAGAGCGAAAGTATAAGCTCAACGACAACAGTTATAATTACATGCTCCAGAAAAAAGCAGAAGCCGAAGTTGCCAAAGCTTCCAATATTCCCGAAAATGATATTCTGGAACCCGCACGTCTGCTTCAGCCCAAAGCCAGTTTCCCGAATAAAATTCTAAACCTGGCTATCGGATTCTTTCTTGGTCTGATATTTCCATTTGCCGCTTTTGGTGTAAAGAATTTTATGGACAACACGGTAACCAGTGAACATATGGTACAGGCGGTCACCACCCTTCCATTTATAGGCCGGATCTATCACCGCAAGGGCCGCAAGCCGGTTGCTTTACTCATTGACGCACCCAAATCGGCTATCTCCGAATCCATCCGGAGCATACGTACCAATCTGGATCACTTTCTGCTTGGAAAAAACCACCAGGCAATTCTGCTGACCTCCACACTTTCAGGTGAAGGAAAATCCTTCGTCTCCTTAAATCTGGCGAGCAGCTTTGCGCTCCTGGGCAGGAAAACGGTATTGGTAAGCTTTGATATCCGTAAACCGGGAAACAGTTATCCCGCCCTTAAGCTGGAATGTCAACTGGGTATTAGTTCTATACTCTCCGGAAGAGCTACCATTGAAGAAGCTTTGGAACATACTTCGATCGCAAACCTTGATTTTATCGGTGCAGGTCCGGTACTTCCCAACCCTTCGGAACTGATCGGATCGCTTAATACCGAAACGCTGATGACCAAACTGAAGGAACGCTATGACTATGTGATTGTTGATACCCCGCCACTTGGCCTTGTCACCGATGCACTGTTGCTGATGAAGTTTGCCGACATTAAAATGTTTGTGGTCCGCTCCGGACATACTCCCCGGGAACAAATGGCTGTTTTACTGAGGGAAATTGAAAGCAAAAAAATCAATCAGTTTTACTGGCTCATGAATGATGTGGATGCCAGTGATACGTTTTACGGTCGTAAAAATGAATACTTCTCTCAGGATTGAGTTGTCCGCGTTTTTCATTCACCTCTATTACGCAGTGCCTAACGCATGATCTTACAGAAATATTTTTCCAAACAGGATTCC
>Ga0206975_1034_pt1 | contig 41133 bp, 41 predicted proteins | sample Alteio_BWOrgHeat_81_FD_152919 | JGI IMG/M metagenome (GOLD analysis project Ga0206975, IMG submission 152919) | Enriched cells from forest soil in Barre Woods Harvard Forest LTER site, Petersham, Massachusetts, United States -... | ecosystem: Environmental > Terrestrial > Soil > Temperate forest >... | reverse complement strand
CTCATTGGTTTTGTTCCGTTGAGAAATTTGATCATTAATCCACCTCAAGTTCCGGTAAAACAAGTGATGCGGCCTGTTTTGCATCAAATCCAAGCCGACGCTTCTCGAGATGAGGTAGTAGATCTCGTTGAACGATACAAAATTCCTTCTTTGCCAGTTGTTGATGAAAGCGATCGCTTGCTTGGAGTGATTACCTATGCCAGTGTCGTAGAAGCTATGGAAGACATTGCCGACGAAACCATTGCAAATATTGCGGGAACAGGGGAAGACCTTAGCGAACATGAGCCCATTTTTAAGCGGTTTTTATGGCGAGCGCCTTGGCTATTTGTGACGTTATGTGCTGGGCTTATCACCGCTGCTGTTCTCTCACATTTTAGAGAAAAAAACTGGTTTACATATGTCGCTTTATTTGTTCCCCTTATCGCTGGAATGTCGGGAAATGTGGGCATTCAATGCAGTACTATTTTGGTAAGAGGAATGTCGACGGGAGAGTTATCCGTAGGATCTCGCAAAAAAGCAGTATTCAGTGAGTTGAGTATAGGATTATTGATCGGTATTATTTTTAGTCTTTTGTCAGCTGTTTTTATTTATGTACTGAACTATTTTGATATTCATCATTTAGGTTCAAACCCCATTGCGTTAGGCATCACGATCAGTAGTGGGTTATTAGGTGCTTGTTTAGTGTCGACTGTTTTAGGCACATTGTCTCCTTTCTTCTTTGCCAAATTTCGGATCGATCCCGCTGTTGCTTCCGGTCCTATTGTCACAGCTTGCAACGACGTATTATCGACTATTATGTATATTTTAATTGCCAAAGGAATTACTTCCTTCTTTAGATTATAATGATAAATAACACATATTTTGATGTTTTTATTAACAATAATCATTCCTTTTACATTATTCAGCCATCAGTAGAAGACTCCGCTGTGAAAAGATTGCAAAGAATCGAAGTCGTAGTGAAAAATAGATTGCCATACGATTCTGGAAGAGAAGATTATTATAGATATTCTTCTCGCAGACAATTATTTGCTCTTTTGAGGGAAAAATCATCGGAAATTCTTAATAGATTTAAAGAAGAAAACGCATTTCGATTTCCCTGGTCTTTGCTTTCAAGACAAAGCCAAGAAGAAGCCATTCACATAAGAATTGAAGCCTTTATTGCACGGATCATAGGCTCTAAAATAGATTCTCTACCCAGCTGTGGTGGAATACAAAAAATTGCGGAATATTTATCACTTTTTGAAGCGATATATTTTCTTAAGATAAATCGGCGCTTCTGTTTTGAAGGAGCTGCTATTAGTTTGAAGCGGGCCAAGGAATTAGGATGTGAAGGAAAAAGTTTTGAAGAAGCATACGATTATATTTATAATTTATTTTCCGAGCTAAATGAATTAACAGTAGAAAACGTTATCCCAGATAAATATCTTCATTATAGAGTATTTGGAGAAAAGGGATGGTTAAGTCCTCGCAATCTTAATTTGGAAAAAGTTTTGCAATCTCTGCAAAATGAATTGTCATTTGAAGATCTCTTTTCGCTCCTTTCCAATGAGAAAATTTACAGCATTTTTGGTTTTGTACCATGTTTTAAAAAGTTCCTAAGTCACAAAAAAAGATGGAAACTTACGACAGTAAATTCCCAAATTCTTGAACAAAACAAAAACAAAGCCTTACTTTTATCTGCTAAAAATGGAGATAAAAATATTGTAGAGCTCCTCATCCGATATGGAGCTAACTACAATACGAGAAGTCAACATGCTTGTACGCCACTTGCTCTAGCTACTTTTACGAATAAAATACAAGTTGTACAATTTCTCATTGAGAAGAATGCTGATGTCAATCTAGCAAATAAGGATCAAGAAACCCCTCTGTGTTGCGCCTCCAGAATGGGAAATCTGAAAATGGTTAGATTATTAGTCGAATCCAAGGCAAATATTAATGCTAGAGCACAAAGACAGAAGACAGCACTGGGATTAGCTGTCGAGTGTAATAAAATAAAAATCGTCAATTACCTTCTCAATAAGGGTGCTGATGTAAACAGCGTGGATAAATATAATAAACCCCCTTTATTGTATTCAGCCTCCTCCAAAATGAGTTTTTTGTTACTTCGGGCAGGCGCCAAAGCAACCGTCAATTATCGCCACCGCTCAGGTACCGCTTTACATTACGCTGTAAGGAAAGGAAATTTTGCACTGGTTCAATTGCTTCTAGAATATAAAGCAAGTTCAGATATTGTAGATAGTTACCGTTGTACACCAATAATGTATTCTAATAAGAACTTTTTAATTACTCACCTGCTCAGCCAAGATGTCTTATGAGCACATATTCATTTTAAAGACAGTTTCTCTTGATTAAATATAAAATTTTGTGCTATAATAGTATTTTTAATATTTGTTTTAAGGTATATATATGAATTTTAATTATACAATGAGGGTCAACAAAAGCCCAGAATCTTTACAAGAAGAAACCAATCTTTTCACCGTAAATTTTAATAGTTTTGGGGAGTTTGAACCTGTTTATAATCTACTAAATAATAAAAGAAGAATTAGTTGGTTAGAATCATTAATAATTCCAGTAAGAACTGACAATTTCAGTAATTTTTGTAAAGATTTCTTCTTGCCTGGACTTTTCAATAACGCTTTAAAAACTAAAAAAGTAGCTCTTAGAATTTTTCTCTGCATAATGATGCCTATATATGATCTTATTACGCTTCCTATTAGATTAATTACTGTTATTCCTCGGTATATTTATAATGCGAAGCACCCAAAAGAGGCGCATCTCTTTTATCAATATTTAATACAGAAGGGAGTAGCTGCCGCAGATTTGAGCGCAGGCCACGTTCACCTAGAAATTGAACAACAGAACCAATCGGGTCTTTTGATTACTCAAGGGGGGTGTACATTCAATTTTATCCATTTGCCCCGCTTTGTAAGCAATATACTAACCGAGGGAACCATAGTCGGTTGGAAAAACCCAATAGTAATTGACGACACGCCTTAGAAGGTGTTTTGTAATTCTCATAAACCTTGATTCGAATTCATTTTCACTACTGCTGCTCTCAGGTTTTTACTCAGCTGATGCTCTACTTTTTATAGATATTGTTTCTTTTCGATTAAGGCTAGGTTAATTTTTGTTATATCTATCATCGATAATTGAATAGCATTGTTTATGTGTTGTATAATTAATAGTAAATAAAACCAACAAACTATTATTTATGACAATAAATAAACAGTACTTTGATGTCGTTATAAATAATAATAACGGCACTTTTTATATTACAGAATCATCCAGAGCAAAGGAAGCTAACTTAGCTGTAACCACTTTGGAAAAGATAGAACAGATCATAGAAGGAAGATTCAATTATGATTCAAGTCAAGATGATGCGTATTCAAAAAGAACAAAAGAGCAAATCTATTCTGTTTTAAAGAAAAAAGCATCAGAACTTCATCATAAGTATAAGAACAAAGAAAAGACCGTATCTTGGATTAAGTGGAAAATTTTTAGTAGAGAAAAAAGAATCAATGCAGTTCATGCTAGAATTATAGATAAAATTACGGCTCTATTTCCTTCGCAAAAGCCATCACTTTCAACACTACCAAGCGCTATCGCGCAACTAATCTTTGCGTCATCCGAGTTATCACTTGCCGATTTGGGAAATTTGGGACAAGTAAGCCGCGCGATAAAAAAAGATACAGACACCGCTATTGTAAGACGAGCAAAAGAACTAGGATATACGGGATCAGATCATCGAGCGGCATCCAAACACATGGGTCGTTTGTTTTCAGAAATCAATAAATTAGCTGAACAAAACGTCATTCCACAAAGGTATCTCCGATATACAGAAAAAGGGTTGTTTAGAAAAAAAACATTGAGCCCCGATCAAACCGTACAATGTTTACGAGATACATTAACAGCTAAAGATTTTTTTGAAATGTTTTCTAATAATACTCGTGATAAAGGGCACAATCTCTATTCATCACATTTTCGCCGTTTTAGAAAGATGTTCAAAACATGGAAAATAGAAGAAAGAGGGGCTAGCAATCAAAAAGAAAGAGATCAAGCCTTGTTTCATGCTTGCAGAAGTGGTGATAAAAATCTTGTAGAGATCGCGCTTCAATGTGGTGCAAATGTCAATAATGTCGATCACAACGATTGGGTTTGGGGTGGTCATTCTTTTACCCCTATTTTTTATGCAGCTTCCGAAGGACACACGGAAGTCACCAAGTTACTTATCAGCAAAGGAGCTGATGTCAATTTCGCTACTGAAGAAGGAATAACACCTTTAATGAAAGCTAAATCAAATGAAATACGAACTCTATTGCTAGAAGCTGGTGCAATTGCGGATACTGCTTTCCACGAAGCAGTACAAATAAAAGACTATGATGCAATTGAATTGCTGCTGAAGCATCGGGCGAATATTAATATCATAGGTACTAACGGTCGCACGCCGCTGATGGAAGCAATTCATAAAATAGACGGCGCTCTTGTTGCGCGTCTTCTTGAGCATCATGCCGATATCCATATAAAGGACAAGAGAGGAAAAACTCCTTTGCAGGTTGCAATAGAGTATCTCAATCAGTTTCCAGTAGAAGAAAATCCCCTTTTCTTTTCAAAAGCATTCGAAATTGTTGAGTTATTGCGTGAGAAAGGTGCCGAGCTGGAGTAATTTATGACGATAAGAAAGTGCACGTTGCTAGACGCTCAGTTCGAAGAACTTGAAAAAAGAGTCAAAGCCAGAGATGTTTGGTAATATCCTGCTCTATTAATTCTCATTAGTACACTTAAATTAACGCAGAAGCATAGATGGAATTCGATATTTAGAAATTGTGCTGTACCCATTTACAAGCGGCTAGTACAAGAAGAGAGCTTACCCCGGCGGCTAGAGAAAATATCTCTGCCCCAAATATTCGGACAGCAATCGTTGTAATGGTGACAGCTAAGACAGCAGCACCGACTATAATCGACCAATCCCATCGACTCATTTTTCGCAATCCTGCTTTAAAATCCTTCAGAGTAAAGGGAGTTGGTGTGACAGGAGATAGAGTTGTTGTTTGTTGCATGTATTAACCTGATAAGGGTTTTACTATCCGCTTGCTTGTGAGAACAGCTCAATAAGCCGTTGCTTTTGTTGCATGTATTGTTCAAAAAATTTCGTCGCTTCTGTATGAGCGGAATGAGCAGCATGCATTTGTTGCGAATAGGTATCAGCAGTTCTTCCAATTAATTGGTAATGATGTTCGACCCCTTGAAGAGAAGATTCGTTTTTTTTGTCATAACTGTTCGCAGTGTTTTTTGCCATTTTTGCTACTAAGGAAAATACTCCTCCTCCCCGAGGAAGAAGGGTTGCTGCAGAACAAATAACAGCCAATCCATTGAAATAGATTCCGGTCTTTTTACCATAGAGACTCGCCTTTTCAGCGCTTTTTCTATAGTGCTCATCTTGGTTTTGTTTTTGCACATCAAATAATACAATTTTGTGGTCAAAATGAAAATTTCTATCTTTCTCGCTAATACGCCAATAAATATCTTCGATCGTTAGCTGTTCGAATTCTTGTTTATGTGAATCCAAAGAAAATAAATGTTGGTATGCAGAAGGACCATTCGTTTGTTTTGTGTTTTCTCCTGATGTATGATGCTCTTGTATTTCGCTCATAATCCTCCTATTATATTTGGCTCATAATATACTGTTTGATTTTATGATTTCGTTTTAGCCATTCTCCCAATTTTTCTTTAAAAACCCCGTCGCTTTCCATAATTTCCAAAATTCGTTTTCTAGTTTCTTCATAGGCGTTAGAATAGTGCTTATCTTTGTGATTCCATTGTTCTAGATTCACCCGACTCTGGTTTGTCCGGTTTTTAAAGTAGATACTGCCAGCTCCTGTCAACGTGGCAGCAGATCCCATGAAAAGAGGTCCTATTTCGGCAAGAAGCGTAGCAACAGATTGTACAATAGCTGGTGCATAGACGAGAATTCCAGCAGTCGATGCTGCTGCAGCGATTCCACATAAGAAAGTAGCAGCGACAGTGAGGTTGTGTCCACTTTGAAATATTTTAGACACATTTTCGTCTTTCGCTAATGTATCCTTAATGTCCTGTAATGCTTTTTGTTGCAATTTTTTGAACTGGTGAAATTTGTCAAAATTTTTCTCGCAATTTTTCGCGTTTTCGGTTTCTATTTCTAATTGCGCCTTCAGAAGAATGAGCATGATCGTTTCCAAAGTAAAAGAACTCATAGAAGAAAGTCCCTCTATAATCTTGCTTTCAGAAAGTTTTTCGTGGGAAGAAGGTTTTTCTCGGATAAGCGGCAGAGGTCTTTGTGAATCGAATCCAAGAGGTTTTTCTAATTGGGGGATGGGAGAAATCGGATTCACGGGTGCTGAGTTCAAAGAATCAGTTTCAGGAATATTTGTAGATGGCTTTTTGACGGAAAGATCTATTCCAGTCCACCACGCATAGAGTTTATCCCAAAATGTAATCTGTTTTGATTCTAGCTCTTCCGTATGACGGCTAATGACTTGCGTCGACTGTTTTTCGACATCTTCTACAAAGATTTCGTGCGATGTGTTTTTCCCATTTTCAACTTGTGTGCAAGTCGGGGGTTGAGAATGGAGAATGGTGTGTTGTGAACCTACTTCGTGAATAGTTGTCATGAATTCCCCCATCTTTGTCTCATAAAAGCAACATGCTGTATTACTTTATTGTCTTTGTTCCGCTTTGCTACTTTTTGCGCATCTTGCAAAGCTCGCAAGCCGGCTTCTCCTTGCTTTAAAGCAAAATAACAATCGGCTACTTGTACATAAAAATAGGCATCGCATGATTCTTTGTATCTCATTGCAATGGCCGCATAGCAATCGAGCGCTTCCTGGTAGCATTTTTGCATTTGCAAAGTCGCTGCAAATCCTTTCCAATGCCTTATTCGGTGTGGATCGACAAGAATTAATACTCGAAAAAAATGGCACGCATCTTGGTATTGCTGATTTTGATAAAGTGCGTAGGCGAGTTGATAGAGTTCCTCGATTTGTTGTTCTGTTTGCGCAAAAGGATTTTGCCCTTCATTTACTGTATTTATCCATTCCAAGCAATGCGGAATGAAAGGAGAAAGCGCTTCAGAATTCGTAAACATTTATCTACTAATTCCTCTCTCGATCGTTTTCCATGTGGTTCTTGTGCAACGAAGTGCATCTTTCATCAGGATCATCAATTGACCCAAATGTTGTGCAACTCGTTCGAGTTTTTGCGTTTGGCTTTTGTTTTCTTTGTCCCAATTGTCGGCACCGAGTTGCAAGTTTTCATTTAACCGAATGAGTTCGACCGCATTGAACTGCCATTTATTTTCGGGAATTTTAATTCCGAGTTTTCGGAGAACGTCTATTTTTTCTTGGATATCTGGGTGATTCCGAATGTCTAATTCATTTTGATCTGTTGTGAGATTGTTAATTTCTGCCATGAGCTCGTTGAGCAATCGCATTTTGTCTTGTCGTTGTGAAATTTCTGCGGCGTGTTGATCAATTTTGCTTTTTGTCTCCACTGTTCTTTGCCCATAGTATTTCATGATGTGGTGTGTAATTCCGGGTTCTATATGGGATTTCTTTCTTTGGATAACTTGGGTTTCGGTAACTAGCTTTGTATCAAACATTTGACCCTCCTTGCTGTAAACAGTATAACAACGAGGTGGTATTTTGTATAGGAGAAGAGTGTGGAGAACACCCTCTTAAAGGGAAAAAGAAGGGGCTTCTAACGTCGTAATATCTTTTATTTTTCTTATAACTTATTGATTGTTAACATGTTATTTATTTGAAAATGGTATTAGAATGCGTAATTCATTTACAGCTTCGTTCAGTTCTTGAATTGTTTTATGGAAATGGTGGATAGCTTGTGTTGTTTGTGCAGCGCTTTCAGTAAGTTGCGTAATCGATGTACTAATTTGTTCCGCATCTGTTGATTGGGCCTGCATTCCTTGGTTGACAAGTTCGAATTGGGTGGTAAAAATTTGCACTTGTTCGATAATTGTACCTAGTTGTTGGCTTACATTACTCACTTGTTCTACCCCACTTCGGATTTCTTTTGTAAAGTCTCCTACCCCAGCTACGCTACTAGAGAGAGCGGTCATAATTTCATTTATAATTCTTTCGATATCGAGAGTTGCGATGGCGGTTTGGTCGGCCAATCGCCGAATTTCTCGTGCGATAACGGAAAAGCTTCGTCCATATTCTCCCGCTTTTTCGGCTTCTATGGAAGCATTCAATGAAAGAAGGTTTGTTTGATCCGCTACTTTTGTAATGGTCGTGATAACAGTTGTGATGTTATTGGCTTTTTCATTTAATATAGCTAGCTTTCCTGCGATAGTTGTAGAAGCATCGACTAATTGCAACATGATCGCTTGCATATTGTGTAAAGAATCTTTTCCTTTTAAAGCTAGACCAGAAGTTTCTTCTGCAATAACGCCTACTTCGTTCATTGTTTTTGCAAATTCTTTTGCAGAGGAAGAAATGCCATTGGCTGCAATCGCAATTTCTCTCGTCGTATTTTCTTGGTCGACGACAATTTTCTCTTGCACTGTCGAAGCAGAAGCAATTTCTGCTGCGGATGTTGTTACTATCGCTCCAATCTGTTGTAAGCGATGAATGATTGTCTCAAATGTCTCAGCCATTGTATTAAAAGATTGGGCGACTTCATCAAATTCTGTATTGTCGTGGCGAAGGGGAATTCGAGCTGTCAGGTCTCCCTTAGAAAGCATTTTTGTTGCGCTAAGGAGTTCGTAGAGATGTTTAATGATTTCTTCGAGTTTTTGTGCCATTCGATTAAAGGCTCCTGCTTGGTGGCCAATTTGATCATCGTAAGGATCTTGCACTCGAATCGATAAATTGCCATTTGCAAAACTTTCTGTGGCAGCTGTTAATTGATGTAATCGACGGCTTCCTACCATAAAAAGAGCAAGACCTATGAAGAAAGCAGCTACCTTTAAAAGAAAATTTGTGAGAGGAACGATCCACAACTCGTGTTGCACATATTGTTTTTCGGAGAGAAAAATTTGTTTCAAATCAGAGAGTCCCTCGTTCCATAATTGATTTCCTTTTTCTGTCGCTTCTCTTCCTTCTCTTTGAAATATGGCTAAGGAGTCGGGAGAATCAGTCTGTTTCTTGATGGATTGGATATATTTCTCTGTACTGTCCAAATAGGCTGTAAGAAGTTGGAATCCATGCATTATTTGAGGATCTGTTTGGTGAGAATCGATGCCATAGCGCAAAAAAGAAATATCTGATTCGATAAGAGTAATCAATGCCAATATTCGATCATGTGAAGGACCTTCGTTCAAATGATCCCAGGTAGATGATGCTAATAGAAGCAATTCAGACATATTTTCTTGCAGATAAGGAAGTCGTAAGAAAATGGTTGCAAGGAAGGTATAATTCTCTATATGAGACAAGCGATTCACTCCTAAACGAGCATTAAGATACCCAAATTGGATCAAGAGGTTTCTCAAGATTTTTTTATGCAAAAAATCGCTTTCTTCTACACTTATCATAGGGAAGTTTTGTATAAGTTCCTTCCAATCATTTGCCACGACTTTCGGATTGATTTTTCTCCAGAATATGTTGTTTTTGTCCGTGATCGCCACTCGATCGAATTCCACTGCTTTGTCGATTGTTTTTTGGATTTGTCTATTCAACGTTTGAATGGAGGCTAAAGGATAAGGATTTCCAATATACTGATGCATCATCCATCGGTGTTCTTGGATTTGTTCGAACAAGTTCTTGAAAATTGCTTCTATTTCGAGTTCTTCGAGTTGATCATCAATAAACTGAATCCGTTCTGCATGTGTATTAAACCAATACAAGGTGATGGGAAGAATCGAGAAGAAAAAAAAAGCGCATATCAGTACGTAGATTTGCGTGTAACTGAGATGGCTTAAAATCCAATTGGCAATAGATCTCCGGCTCATACCCCACATATATAGAGAAGAACAGGGTCTGTCAACATCTTGCTTTTTATGGGTCGTATTGTTACAGTTTTATTTGTATTATAGAATGATTACTATGTCGAAAAGCTACATTGAATCTACTTTGGTTCGCCAGGACTTGCCTTTTGAAGTTCCTCTTCGCCCGCAATCTTTGGATCAATTTTTAGGGCAAAATGCGATACGAGAACGACTCGAAGTGTTGATTGGAGCCGCAAAACAGCGGGGAGAAACATTAACGCATTGTTTATTTAGCGGACCGCCGGGGCTTGGAAAAACGACTCTAGCCAATATCTTGGCAAAGGCGATGGGAACCAATTTGGTTGTAACTTCTGGGCCTGTGGTTGAAAAAGCAGGTGACTTAGCAGGTATCCTCACTGGACTGAAGCCGGGAGATGTATTATTCATTGATGAAATCCATCGTTTGAATCGATCGATTGAAGAATATTTATACCAAGCGATGGAAGATTTTACCCTTGATCTCATGATTGATAGTGGTCCAAATGCGAGGAGTGTCCAAGTCAAAATCAATCAATTTACATTGGCCGGTGCCACAACTCGACTGGGCTTGCTTTCGGAGCCTTTGCGAACGAGATTTGGTTTTACCTGCCGTTTAGACTATTATGATGCAGCAACTCTCCAAATGATTATAGAAAGAGCGGCCGTTCTATTGCAGGTTGTGATTGATGCTCCTTCCGCCATGGAGATTGCTCAAAGATCGAGAGGTACGCCCCGAGTAGGAAATCATTTACTCCGCTGGGTTCGCGACTTTGCTCAAATGCGCAATAACAATCAAATTGATAAAAAACTGGTTGAACAAGCTCTTTCTATGTTGTCTATCGATGAAAGGGGATTGGATGAAATGGACAATAGGATATTGCACATTATTGTGGAACACTATGAAGGAGGACCCGTGGGAATTCAAACGATTGCTGCCTCTATCGGGGAAGAACCTTCGACGATTGAAGCTTATGAACCTTACTTAATTATGATGGGATTACTCAAAAGAACTTCTCGTGGTAGAGAAGTTACTCACTTAGGTTATGAACATTACGAAAAAATAAAAAAATCAAAAACTTTTAATAAAGGATGGAAAAGATGAATATAAGAAAAATAGGAACATTCTTATTATTAGCTCTTTTTTCTTTATATTATCCCTTACAAGGAACTCTTTGGGATGATATTACAAGATGTTTTATACCAGGGCAGCGATCACCAAATCCTACCATTCGGGTATTAGTTTTGCATGATGTGGAAACAGCGTATTTGCAGGTGGATGGAAAATATAGTTTGCATGATCCTTATGAAAATTCTCACTTAAGCTCTCGCTTTTGTGGAAAAGGTCGGACGATTCAAGTTCTCAGTGATGGATTAAAATGGGGAGAAGCTTTTCCAGGATTGCATCAGTTACAAATTTGCCCAAAGCATTACACAACGCAAATTATTTTGAATGATCAAGTATACAATAACCCCCTCTACATATATGAAATTGAAAAAGGGGCGACATTGAGCGCTGTCGTCGATGTGCCTATAGAAGACTATGTAGGTTCTCTTCTTTCTACTTATCAAAATGTTTCTCTCGAAAAAGAAGTGTTAGCTGCTCTCGCTATAGTCATTCGAACGAACGCCTACTACGAAGCTTTTCATCCAAAAACCACCTATTGGGCTGTGGATGGGCAAGTGACAAGGTATCCTGGGGCGGTTTCTCTTTTTCCTCAGGAGGAAGAAGCTCTTCACCAAACTCGCCATATGATTATGAGTAAGACAAGCATTTATGAAGGAGTTGCCACTCCATTTGCGGCACAATTTGATGCAAAAGATCGCGGAGCTAGAAACGTAGAAACAGCCAAAATTTCATTGGAAGAAGCAAATGCCATGGCACAGGGAGGGGCTCACGCTGCGCAAATTTTGGCAAAAGCTTTTCCTCAAGCAACGATTATGCTTATCGACCAATCAAAAAACCACTAACCCCATAAGAGACTGTCCACAAACCATGGTTTGTGGACAGTCTCTAAGTGGGCAACGATCAATCAGAGTAAACAAAAACCCAAATTTTGAGATTACCTCTGTGTAAATATATTTTAAATCTGAGTTTTGGGTTTATCTCCCAAAACTCAGGTTTTTAGGAATAGGTGTCATGAATTTAGATTTAGAGATAGACGAATATATAAATAACACACTTTGTGCAATTCTTTCGGAACGTGTTGAAAAGGACAGAAAAGACCAAGAAAGTGCAATTGAAGAGCTTTCTTCTGAAAAAATTTATGAGTATAATAGACGACGAGTAAAAGTTTCAGATCAAGATTTGCAAAAAAAACTGCAAAAACAATTTACATTAGCTCAAACCTATTTACATGATTTTATTTACGACACTCATCTATTTACTCCTGCTGCTTTTCGCAATACCGTTAGCTATGTTGTTTGGAATACATCCCAGAAACTTACAGCAATAAAAGATGGGTGGGTCGCTGCTTTACAAGGTGATCGCGAAACAATGGAAGATACTTTTGCACAAAGCAAAATTTGTGTTTACCGTTCGAAGATGATTCAGCTGAGTCTGTTTGATGGACATAGTGGCAAAGGATGTGCTTCTTTTTTAGAAAAGGAAATTTCTGGGTATCTAAAGAAGACATTAGCACAACAAAAAGCTCTATCAGATTCATTCATATTTAATGTTCTTAAAACAACATTTGTCTATCTAGGTGATCAATATAGATATTTGAACAAAGCTTCTTCTTTATGTAACACTCATCTACCAAATAAGCATTTTTCTGGAAGCACAGCTATTACTGCGTTGATAGGAAAGAATACTTTATGGGTAGCAAACGTAGGGGATTCTCGAGCGATTTTGATACATAGTAATGGAAAGGTAGAAGCTTTAAGTAACGATCATAAGCCTGATAGAGAGGAAAATAGAAACGGGATTATCAAAAGAGGTGGCAAGATCTATCCACGTACATTTTCTGATGTCTCTCGTGTGAAACATCGAAAAGGTACAAAGCGATTCGCTGTATCAAGAGCTGTAGGACATCCTGAAAACTTATCGGGAATTAATCCTCGTGCATCTATTATTTCTTATGATCTTACTAAGTTATCAGGCAGTTATAATTTCTTCGTTATTGCAACCGACGGTTTCTGGGATGTTATTTCTTCAACGAATGCAGCATTAACTGTAAGGGGCATCATAAGAAGTTCTCAGAAAAATTCTACGACAGATTCCATAGAAAAAATTGTTGCAGAATCATTGGCTGAGCAGGCCTTCAGAACATGCTCACTTGAGAAAATTCGGTGCGATAATATCACTGTCATGGTTGTTAAACTCGAAAGTAACCCTCCTTTCCAAGAAGTTAGAAAATTCCAGCACACAAAAACTTTGGCTCACAAACAGCGACGGTATGTTCATATTCGTGATTGTAAATTCATGTGTAAAATACTTGTACTTTTTTTTTCATTTGCAGTGGCTTTATCTATCTTAAAAAATATGAATCAAAAAATCACAATTGATTCCCGCTAACCTATAACTCGTTCCCAAGACATAAGAGGGTGTTTTGTAATTATAATAGCCTTGTCATAAATCGTTTTGTGAAGATATTCACCAAACATAGATGCTCTAGGCGTTTCTACAGCTGAAATGAGTAAGCCTTTATCTCGAAGCCTGGCAATCCTCCATGATCCTCTAGAAAGGCGTCGTGAATTTCAATAACTTGTTCAACAGTAAAAAACTTTGTCATCGTTTAGAGAGATTTTTTGCGAGTTGATGGCGTTCTTTACGGATTCTTTTTAGTCCTTTTCTAAAGGATGCATTGTCCATTTCAATATCTTCTTCCTCTTCCGCCGCTTCTTTAAAAGCCAAAGCTTCTAAAATATATTCACGCATAGACATCCCTTTCTTTGTCGCTATCATCTTTAAATGCATATGCTGTTCGGCTGAAATATCCAAGCTTAAACGAACCATATGATGAGCTTGTCCCATAAATCCTCCTGATTTCCACCTTTCCACAATAACTGAAATGTTGATAATTGTCAATTCCGTGCATCACAATAATACCGTTGTTCAATCGATACGGAATTGCAAGAACCATCAACAGAACAGAATAGAGTTTAGGTTAACATTTTAGAATTTGACAAAAATTCTAATTTAGAATAAAATTACATCTTAACCAGAGATGAAAAAATGAAAAATTATAGAGATTTAGCGCAAAGTTTAGTAAGTCTATTTTATCCTTTAGTAGAATGCTCACTGATTGACATGGAAGGCTCGATCCAAGAGATTTTTAATGCTTTCTCAACAGTCAAAGAAGATCTGGATTATTGTTTAAGTTCTCCAATTGACCAAGCTTTTCCAGAATTCTTGAGAGTAGGAAGAAATGTAAGAAGTATGATTTGTTCTCTTTATGAAGAGGAAAAGCTGATTGGTTTTTTAAGGATACGCTATGATTTAACTCACTTTAAAAATCTTCAAGATCAGCTTAACGGTCTAATGCAATCTACTTCTGATTTTTTATCCAAGTCATCTGTTGATCCTTGGAAGCAAATGATTGATCAAACTGTGCAATTTTATCTTTCCGAGAATAAAATCAATCTCCAAGCAATATCAGCAAAGCACAAAAGAGAACTTCTTTCAATTTTGCGTGAGAAAGGTTTATTGGATTTTAAAGAATCTTCAACTTATGTTGCGTCTAAACTTCAAATTTCACGAGCGACTGTTTACAACTATTTAAAAACAACAGCAGACTTCAAAAAGGTACACGTACATCAAGTAGATGCATTTACAAATACCAAATTTGGAGGGAATCCAGCTGGAGTTGTTTTGGATGCAGATGACCTAGATGAAGCCACTATGCGCAAAATAGCGAGAGAATTGAATTTATCTGAAACGGCTTTTGTTCTCTCGAGCAATAAAGCTACCTTTCAAATGCGTTACTTTACCCCAACAGGACATGAAATCGCTTTTTGTGGACATTCTACAGTAGGAGCGCTCTTCATGATTGCCAAAGAAAAGCGTTTTGGAACTGAACAAGAAGGTCTTTATCCATTCAAGGTAGAGACACTTTGTGGTGTCCTCAATATGGAAGCAAAAATAGAAAATCACGATGAGATCAAAGTAGCTTATGAAGCTCCTACAATTAATTTAAAAGAGACGTCCGTTTCCCATGTTGCAGTTGCTAAGGCTGCAGGATTTGATGAGAATTTAATAAATCCTGTTTTCCCAATAATGTACGAACAAACCAATAAAGATCTTTTTGTAGTTGCAAACTCATTGGATGATTTAAAAAAAATTGAGTGTGATCCTAAGTCATTTGCTCAGTTTTCTAAACAGCATGATATTGTTGCTTTATGCATCTTTTGCCCTGAAACTTTTGATAAAAAAAATCAGTTCCATATGCGGTGCTTTGCACCCTTAGTGGGAATTTCTGAAGATCCTTTTACAGGTTCAGTTTTAGGAGGTCTTACAGCCTATGTAGACTCATTTGGCCTTCTGTCAAAAAACGTCAATTATTTTCAAGTTGAACAAGGGCATTTTATTGAAAGACCGGGAGTTGTGAAAGTGGAGTTTTCAAGAAAGAAAAAAAGCTATCATGCCAAAATTTTTGCCCAAGCCGTCCACTGTTTTTCAACGGAAATTAATCTTACTTAAGGAGGATTTGAAATGTTTCCCAATAAATTAGTCGCTATTGTCAATAAACAGATTGAAACTGGCGTCCTCATGAATGCAGTCGCTCATATGTCTTTAGGATTTGGAGCTCATATGGGACATGAAGATCTGCATCTGATGGATTATAAAAATGCGGAAGGATTTATTTATCCTAATATCTCCAAGATGCCGTTTATTATTTTGAGAGAAAAAAATTCGAATAAAATTGAAAACCTTTTGATCAAAGCGAAGGAGGCTGGAGTTCAATATTCTGTATTTACAAATACCATGACCGAAGGAACATGGGCTGATCAGGAAGCAAGAACGATTGCGACTAAACAAGAACATATTATTTATTATGGTCTTGTTCTATTTGGACCCCGTGAAATTGTGAGTGAATTGACGAAAAAATTATCTTTATATAAAGGATCAAATGATGAATAAAGAACTCTCAAATAGCTCACAAAAGGTGCAAACGTTTTTAATTGAAAATGGATATGACTGCATTGTAAAAGAGCTTCCAGATTCTACTAGAACCGCTGAAGAAGCTGCTAATGCTATAGGATGTGAAGTAGCTCAAATTGCAAAATCGCTTTGTTTTATAGATAAAGCATCTGGCAACCCAGTTCTTGTAATAGCTTCAGGAATTCATCGTGTGGATACAAAGAAAATCGAAGAGTCCATAGGCATGCATCTCATCAAAGCAGATGGGAAGTTTGTAAAAGAAAAACTAGGATTTGCAATTGGTGGAGTGCCGCCTATTGGTCACAAGGAAAAAGTCATTACATTTTTAGATCCATCGTTAAAAGATTATGAATGGATATGGGCCGCTGCAGGAACTCCATTTGCAGTGTTCCAACTAAAGGCTAGTGAATTAGAAAAAATGACTGGTGGCAAATTTATCGAGTTAATATGGCAAAAATGAACCTTTAAGCCTTCATTAAATTTTCTGATAACAGAAATTAATTAAAATCAAAAAAAATATTTAATTTTAAACAATACAACAGTTGATTTTTAGTATGGTTTTTGAGAAAATTACTATTTTATAAAATAAGACAGGTATTCAAAAAATGTTAGGTCCTCTTCAACAAGCACTAATTCCAATTCAAACTAATAAATTAAATCTATACCAACTAGAAAGGAAGATTAGGCAGTTTGATGGGCGTTGTGTATACAGAATACAAGGAGAACAGCAGGGAGAAAAAGTCGACAACTGGGTGCTATTCTCTCCCAAAGAATATGACCAATTTCGCCGAGAACATTCTAGATGGACTTGGAGTTGTGATAAAATTTCTTTAGACGGAATAACAAGGAAAGCATTCGCACTTATAAAAAAAGAAACCGATAGTGCAACTGCACATATTCCTGATCAAATCAATGTCGATTCACCTCAAGATATTACAACTATGCATACCGTGATTCAACGAGGTTGGTTAAGTTCAATATATTGTGATAGGAGAGGAAAAGCAGTTTTAGTTATATTGAAAGAAAAAATTACAAGTTATAAGCAATCTCATGAAATCGAAAAAACGCAAGGCATCTGGGGTTGGATTAAATGGTTCATTTGGTCATGTTTTGATAATAGTCATCTGTTACTCAAAGATATAGAAAAAGCACAATTTTCATATGAAGCAGAATATTTACACAAAGTTAAGCAAGCTTTAACGATAAAAGCTAGAGCAAATATACAGGATTTTAAGGAGATTTTAAGCGGAAAAACAAACACTACCGATAAAGATATTATCCATATAGAAGATGTTAAGGAATGGCTAGAAACAGATCATCCGGACCATTATTTATTAGACACGGTAGAAGGGCTAGAAAAAAAAGCAAAATTAGAAAAACACAGAAATGCAGTTCTAGCCATCATAAATATTTGGGACGCCTTAAAAATGGAGAAAGGTTCCACGAAAGATATCAAAGCTCAAGCTATCTCATCACCACCTAAACAAAGATCATCCACTAATATTCAATCAGATATTCCACAAGAAAAGATGGTGCTTTTAACAAATGGATCTTTAGTCTCTTTATCTGCATTTACTGCTATAAGTATGGATCTAACGACATTAAAACAAAAAAATCCTTTTGCTTTTGGCACTTTAGTACGTATGTGTAAAGATCCCTCCTATATACTTTTAGATGATCCTATGATTAACATAACGGGATCATTAAAACGGCACGAATTCCTAGAAGAGAATGGATCTGTGAAGAATCTTGCCAAAGAAATTGTACTCTGCTCCGTTACAGATAGCTTAGAGTTACAATCACCTCTCATGAAAAAATAATTGACTTTATTATCTTCTTGGTAGAAAGGCGACTGCTCATCTGAACAAAAGCCTTGTTAGATAATCATTTGGATAGTTTGTATACCAAAAGACCAATTGCACCAACCCAGGTCGCTTTCAATATCCCTTGAAAACATCTTTTTGTAGAAAGATTTATTTTTTCAGCCGTTGGGGTTGGTTTATTTTGATTTGCGGCTATAAACGTCTCGGCGCAATGTTGTTGCAATTTCCCAGCATCAATATTGAGGTTGTATAAATAAGTATTGCGCTCTTCTCTTTCAATTGGTGAATAATAGAGAATATGTCCCAAGTGATAAATGGCTTCTACAATTCCAACTAATGTTCCTACGCCTGGAAAACAACATATCACATCCGAGACCTGTATTTTATCTGCTATTGTGCTTACCATATACTGTCCTCTAAAGAGATTATTATAAATTTATTATATCTAATTTCGCTTTTGTAAAACATTATTATAATAGTGAGAAACAATAAATTAATGAAAAACAATAATAATCTTAATATAATGTCAGTTCGATTTTAAAATTTAGAATACCAGCAAACGGATAAGTTTCTGAAAAACTTCTCCTAACAACGTAATCGCTTGACATTTTAAATGTGTTGCGACAAAATACATGTAAAACTGTCATAAGTTGATAGGCTCATGTCTTTTACTCCTAAATTTAATATTACTAACAACATCACAGCTGCTCTTGTAAAAATAGAGCGTACACGAGGGTTTTTAGAAGCTGCACGGCTATCTGACGAATGGATTGCAAAGATGCAGGCTAAGACTTTAATTTTAGAGGCTCACCACACGACCCATATCGAAGGCACTCACTTAACTCTAGATCAATCTGAACAGCTTTTGACAGGTCATAAAATAGAGAATGTAGATCCCGAAGATGTTCGAGAGCTTTTGAATTATAAAAAAGCTTTTGATTTGGTTGCAGATTATTTAGGCAGTGGTGAACCAATAAGAGAAGGACTAATTCGCGAAATTCATAAAAGGCTTGTTGAAGGTGTTCGAGGGAATTCTGCAACTCCTGGCGAATATAGAAGGATACAAAATTATGTGGCTAATTCCAAAACAAAAGAAATTATTTATACGCCTCCCCCTGCCTTTCAAGTCCCTCTCATGATGTCAGAGTTAGTGGAGTGGCTTAAATTGGAAGAAGAAATTAACTCTGTGCTTGTGGCTGGGATAGCTCAATTTCAGCTCGTTCATATTCATCCTTTTTTAGATGGCAATGGTCGATCAGCACGTTTGCTTTCGACACTCTATCTTTACAAAACAGGTTATGATTTTAAGCGTCTTTTTACAATCAGCGAGTATTACGATAGGGATCGTTCTAATTACTATAAGGCGATTCAGTCAGTACGCGAAAATAATATGGATATGACAACCTGGTTAGAATATTTTGTACATGGGTTGGCAACCCAATTGCAAGAAGTTCAAAATCGGGGGCAACAAGTCATGAAACTAGATATTCTTGCCATACAACACAATCTTTCTAATAGAGAGAAAGAGGCTATTGAAAAGGCGTTAGATCAAAATGGTTTGTCTATTAAAGAATTTCAGCTCCTTTTTCCTGAGACAAGCAAAAGAACTCTCCAGAGAGAATTAAAGCATTTGCTTGAGCTAGAACTTTTAAAAGTAGAAGGCGCCACAAATGATCGTCGTTATTTGGTTAACTTGTGACAAATTTATGTCGCAACTTATGACAAACTTATGACACAGCTTGTGACAAATTCATGTGACTACTCCTTGCCAAATGTGAGATCCGAAGTTGATCGATATTTTCCTGTTAAAAATCCTTGAGCTAAAGAAAAATAGCTTATGACTCCCATAGTGTTTTTTACACATAAAGGTTCTAAATTACACTCAAAAACTTCTCGATCATATAGATTATAAGGAAAATTCTGGAACATACACAAACGAAGTACAAGTAGTTGGTGGTAAGCTACAGTTTTCAGTAACTTTCTTCACCAAAAGAATTTTCCATAGGACTAGAATGAACCAATGTTCTCAATACAACAGTTGCTGGATCGCTTGCATTATAATACAGGCGAAACCGATAGTATTCGGCAATCCCTTTATTTTTTAGGCTGAAAAGGTCAAGCGCGCGAGCAATCAAGCAATTTGCCAATAATCTCAAAATACTCTCAATTGTAAGTCCAATAATGGTTGCTGTGTGAATAAGTCTCCAAACATATTTGTTGGAGTAATTGTGTCGGCTAAGAGCAAAATTTAGAATGGGGGAATCGGGTAATAGCGGGGAAAACAATTTATCGAAAAATTCATGTTTTAAAACTACCCATGCATATATATCCCTAGAGTTTGTCACTAGATTCCTTTCAATTTCGTGCTTAAACGCATTCTTGGGTAACTGTAACTCTGGATAAAGTTGATTCACTCCGCTCCAAATTTGGCATACTTCTTTCTCATTAAATTCTACATAACCATTGGTTTTGTAAACTTCAGCTACTCTAGATGAGAAGCTTTTTGCTTTTCTCCAAAATCCAACTTGAGCAATTCCTTGATTGAGATAAGACCTGTATGAAATTGCGTGAGAGGCACTGATGTAATCTTCGTTATCTTTTGATCCCCAATTATCTGGTTCCCAATTATCTGGTTCCATTCGAATTTTAAATAAAGGATTCATACCATCACCAGTAATTTCTGAAAATAAGATAGATGAGACATCGACTAAACACAACACTTGCTGCTGCCTGGTTCATGTTATAACGCACTTCTTGCAATTCTGCGGCGATTGGGTTCCTTATCTTATTGATGGAAATGGCTAATCGAAGAGTGCAATTGGCTATAGTCCGGAAAAATAATTCCGGAATCATTAAACATAGGCCTACCATCGCACCAAAACGACTATGAGTCGATAAATGTTGAGCATGATATAAGAGCTCTGAATTTGGTATCATAGGACGGAAAACCTGAGCAATAAATTTACCTGAAAGATAGGTATATGTATGATTTAAGGGATTTTGATCAGATTTATCTGATCCCTGATACTCATTTAGTGGGAATCCTTTTTGAATAGCTTGCGTGATTTTTTTGGAATCAATCGGATGTTTCTGTAGCCATGTAGATAGATCGTCGTCATACATTCCTGAATTAAAGTTTCCTTCATAATCATGTACTTCCACCTCGATTGCATTGATATCATCAGATATATTTCCGCCAAACTTTCCAAACCACCACCAACTATCACATCTATAACGAATATAAGCATTAATATAATATTCTAGGAATACATCGTCCCTGATATAAACTTTATCGTTCATGGAAATGGTTGGACAATCATGAGCCGGCATAGGCCGTTCTTGATCGGGGTAACAAGAAACACGAGACACTTGGTTAGAACCAGGGATTGTAATCCAATCAACAGGCACTTTATTATATACAGAGTGACATTGTTGCATAAAACCTTTTTAATGGTCGTTTTCTATTTTTTATTATAATAACAAAAATGCAGAAATAATACAATTTTAAATAAAAATTATTACTTGATAATTAATTTTTTAGAAGACAGAATATCTCAGTTGTTGATCACCAAGAGCGTTTTCACTCAAAAAATTTATATAAAAATCTCTAGTGAGTAGCCAACGTGGGGGTTAATACATTTTTTCTGATTGCTTCTTCACGCATTTGTTCCCATCGTTCATATTGTTTTTGCTTTTTTGGGTCGGGATTTCTTCTGTCAAAAAACCAAAAGTCGAACCATCAAAATAGCCAAAATACAATCTTAGTAAGGAGACAATAAATCTGGTTTTTGTAAGTGCAAAAGAAGGATCACCAAATTATGGCCCAAAGAACCCTATACCGTCCAATACTTTGACGAACACGGAAATATGACTATAAAAAGCGGTGGAACAAAAACATGGCGCAATAACAATGTAGGAAACCTAAAGTATTTTAAAAAAGGTAGTTTTGCAAACAGAAATGGATCTATTGGAGTTGCTAATGAAATGGCCATATTCCCTGACATAGAAACAGGGCGTAAGGCTTTGATTAAATTATTGAAAGGCCCTTCATATTGTGATTTGAGATTGGAAGAACTTTCAGATAAGTATGATGAAGAAAATAAAGCAGAGCATCGTAGAATGCTTCAATCTATTTCAAAACTTGATCTCACAAAAAAAATTAAGGATTTAACGCCAGAGGAGTTTGAAAAGCTCCGTATCACTATGGAACGGATTGAGGGGTGGGGGATAGGTAAAGAAGACTTCATCGAAAAATGTTATATTTCAGGAGTTCACAAAAAACGGGGTATAATTCAGGAATATCTTGTTAAAGAAGGTTCTAAGGAGAACTGGATCTCAAAGCAAGAAGCGATAAAACTAACCCTTGAAGGACGTTTACATGCGACCGTTGTTCATTTGAAAAATGGAACAAATTATCTCCGTCCCGAATATGGCTTAAAATCTTTTGATCTTATCGTTTGAGGTGGGTAATGATAAACCGTTTCTTTCAAATATTAGTGACTTTTTGCTTGTTTCCACTATTGTTTATAACTGCATCAAGCGAAATCGAACTTTCAGGAAGACTAGTAAAAAAATACTATAAGACATCGATAATTATTCAAGATCCTGCTTTTGGATGGTTTTTAGAGTTAGATGATCCTTCGAAAGCTAGTTTAGATAATGCCTTAAGTGGACTGGATACGAATGAAAAGCAAATTTGTTCCAATTTTCATATGGACTTTATCCAGTTGATATTAAATGCTGGAATCGATCCCCAAACTTGTCGCGATTTAGAAAACCAGTCTATAAATGTCAAAGGTCAATTATGGGATCCTCCACATGTATATCGACCAATTCCATCTCATCAACTATCCCTTTATGAGTTAACACAAAACAATCAAGACAACCTTGAAAAGACTCCTGTGGAAAAATCTCTAAAATCAGTTCAAACTTCCCTTGCTGTATGTGAAAATCCTTGGAGGCCTTGTGGAGTAAATGAAAAATTGAATGATGTTCCGTTAGAGCTTCCAGAAGGAGCGCCTCAATTTCTTGTTACTTTAAAAGGCACCTTGCAGCTCAAGCTTTATCCTGGACCTCCTAATTATGAATCTATTGAAAATGGAGACTATCCTGAATATTGCTGGATGCTTCAAATGGATTCAAAATCATTCGAGATAGCCTCAAAAACTCCCGTTTTAGAGCCTGCCCTATCAATGACGGACATCATGAGTGTCTCAAATTGGACTGAAGTTCAATTGGGATTAGAAACCGACATGAGAAAATTCTGTGAAAGTTACATTAACCAGAAAGTTACTCTTCAAGGATATCTTTCTCATGCAATTCTAGCACATCATCACGCTCCTTTTCTCATGTCTGTTCAATCAGTATACGGAATTGAAAAACCATATTTAAAGAATGGGCAGTAGATGCTCCTTTATCAATTGCTGATGATGTTTTGAGTACCTGGAAGGAATCGTGCAAAGATCCCGAATTGAGACAAACTATGGAAAATTTCATTGCGAAACTTTCCTAAAAATAAAGGCTTCTCAGCTTTAATTTCATGGTGCACTGGTGGTGCAGTGGCGGACAAAAAACAGCGATAAATGAAGAATTCTCGCGACAATCAATTTTATCTCAAGCCGTTTACTTTAATATCGTTATGTCTGGCAGTTGATTGTGAGGAGTGGGACGCAGCATAATTCGTAATGCGAAGATCGTCAGTTCGACCCCGGCTTTGGGCAATTCATACAGACACCTCTCTATTTCAGGCTTTAGATATTTCGCCGTCGCGTACCAGGCAATATATCCAAAGAGATTGAATGTGTAAATTTAGGTTTTCATTTCGCGCAGATTCGGATACAGCACATCCTTGCTTTTTAAGCGTAAGTTATTTATATTCATATTATAACAAATAATATACAGATATTTTTTTATGAACTACATTACGCCTCTTCTCATTGGAATGGGTACTCATGTATTTATTCACAAAGTGCTTCCAGCAGTCTTTCCTTTGAATGAAGACGCGTATATAGGTCATGTTTTTAGACGCACAGTAAGAGAAACTTGGCAAGAACAAATAAATGAGTGCAGTGATAAAGTAAAACGTATTTGGCGAGTGGTTATACCTGATAATGCTGGAATGGCTTCAGGAATTTTTGCTGCCTATATAATTTATAATAAATATTCCATATCCTATTCGGAAATTCCCATTATAATTGGAATGATTCTTACAAAGATCGCAGCCTTACATTTCTTTAGAGAACAAATCTGTTGGCGAATATTAGGTCCTGTGGCCTTTAAAAATCTGCCAAATCCTCTTAACATTTATGTAAATAAATTTTTTCAATCTGTAGGTCCATCCGATTTGCAGCCTACGACCTAAAAGAAACTGAAAAACTAATTTTAAATAAAATAGTTTATATATTTACATCACTATTGACAATTTAATAAAAAATTAGTTATACTAGACGTAGTTTTTTTATTATTTTTTTATTTACTAAATATGAATTCTTTAATCACATTCCCCACAGGTGCTGCCACAGAGGAAAATGGAAATTTTTCACTTTCTGTTCAAGAAAGTAATGCTTCTAAAGTTTCGACACGTAGTGATAAAGAAAAAAAGAAGACTATAGTAGCAGTTGTTGCTGAATATCTAGCATATTTACCTAATTTACCTAAAAGCTTCGATCGAAGCTTGCGAGACAGGTTAGAAAGACTGTCTGTACCTAATCAAACACGTTTGTCGTTCTTTACAATAGAAGTCGTTGGCAACGAGATCTTTTGCCGCTCTCTCCTTTTAGTGGGTCGTGTATGTTCTACATTGTGGGCTATTCCAAAAGGAGAAGCGTTGAGAGAGGCTCGTTATTTAACTGCAGAGTTGATTGAAGGAGTTGCTGTGGTAGTTTTGTCTATTCTTCGAATTCCTTTTATTTGCTCAGATAATGCTCCTCGTTTATTAAAAACCCAAGCTTGGGTAGAAAGATCCATCGAATATATATCAGGTGAGCATGTCCTTTCTGCCTCGATCACAAGTATTGAAAAACAAAGGCAATTCCTGCTTACAGTTCATAAGTTCAAGAATAATGGTGAAATAAGCGATGAATGGTTAGAAGAAGCTGTAGCCTTTGATCGCAAATGGATTATTTCTTCCACAAAATCTCGTCGCATTGCTCGAATTGGAGCTTGGGAGCAATTAACGTCTAAGGAGATTAACAAATCACGTTTGCAAAATTCCCTACTCAAAGAATTTTGGAAAATTGCTGGTAGCAGAGCTGCTGTGCAAGAATATATGCAGGACCGCGTTACCTATCTTACAAGACTGCAACAATTGTCATCTACTCAAACGCAAATCTTGATCAATGTTCCCACCTCTCTTGGAGGGATATTGGAGTATGTAGAAAAGATTGAAACTGAAATTTCAAGGCTAGTTATTACGCTCCAACACCAATATGACCCTTCTATGCGATTAGGAAAAGCGATCTTTGCCATTGAGTCAAAATGGAAAGAATTATCTCAGCAAGTATTTGCATCTATTATGAAAAATCCTAGTAAACTTCATGATATTCACAATTTGGGCATGCATTTCTTTCCTGTAATTGATCAATTGCTGCAAATCAAACGTATTTACTCTTTCTATGAATGGGCAAGCCAAGAAGAAATTCTCAATCCTCCTTCTTTCACGGGTCTAGATCATCTAATCGCAACATGCAATCAGCTTTTCCAAGAAACAGAAGAAAGTTGGAATACGAAAACACCTATATGTACTATGGATGAACCAACAGCTCTTCGTATTTTAGGTCTTTCTGGGAAGCCTACAAAAAACGAAATCCGCAAGGCATTTCACAAAAAAGCACTCATCCATCACCCTGATAAAGGTGGAACAGGGCAAACCTTTGCTATTGTTCAACGGGCGCATGATTTCATTTTAGAATTTTATAAACTATAATCATTAATTTTTGATACACTCTTCGGAAAAGAGCAAAAATGTATTTTTGCTCTTTTCCTTGTTCATTTTTCACGATATATGAAGCAGATCCAGTGGTTTCATGTTTAATTCATAAATTTGGATTGATTGAGCTGCGATTATTCCTGCTCCTCCAAATTTGCACAAATCATTTTGAAAGCATCGAAAATATAGCTGAATTTACAGTTAGTATTTAGCTGTTCCTGATATCTGTTGGAGTTTTTTTGATCATTGTAATTCTGAGAACATTGTTCTATATTTTGTTTCGTTGTGGTTTATTAGGAAGACGACTTCGCTCTTGTAAGGTGTCGTCGGTTTGACTTGGGCACTCAGTTTCTAAGATCGCGTGGGTAAGGCAGTATAGCTAGAAGCTAGATCTAGCGCGGTTATCTCTTTTTCAGATAAATGAAGCTTTACGCTTTTCACTAATTCATTCAGTTGAGTGACAGTGGTAGCACTAACGATTGGGGCTGTTATGCTTTTGCGTTGAATTAACCAAGCAAGAGCGATAGCAGCAGGTGAAACTTCGTAAAGATGGGAAATAGTGTCTAATGTTTTCAAAATGTTAAAGCCACGCGCATCCAAGTAGCGTCCTATACTGTTTCCACGTTGACTTTTGTTGAGATCCGAAGTTGATCGATATTTTCCTGTTAAAAATCCTTGAGCTAAAGAAAAATAGCTTATAACTCCCATAGTGTTTTTTACACATACAGGTTCTAAACTACACTCAAAAACTTCTCGATCATATAGATTATAGTGGGGCTGAAGCGAAATATAAGAAAAAAACTGATTCTTTTCACTAATAGAAAGGGCATTTTCCAATCGATCTGCTTCGTAATTAGAAGCTCCAATGGCTCGCACTTTCCCCTGTTTGATAAGTTGATCAAATGCTTCAAGAGTTTCGTCTAAAGGTGTTTCAGTATCATCTTTGTGAGCTTGATAAAGATCTATTCTATCCGTTTGAAGTCGTTGCAGAGAATCTTCCAAACATTTGCGAATATAGACAGATTTTAAACCTTTAGAACCTGCCATTTCCATTCCAACTTTTGTTGCTAAAATCACCTTGTTTCGCTTACCCGATTTTTTCAACCATTTTCCTATGATAGTTTCCGATTCTCCTCCACTGTTTCCTGGAACCCATGTGGAATAGATATTTGCTGTGTCAATTAAGTTTAATCCATGATCCACAAAAGCATCTAAAATCTCAAAAGAGGTTTTTTCATCCGTTGTCCATCCAAATACATTACATCCAAGCGCCAAAGGCGCAACAAAAATGTCAGATTTTCCAAGCCTTCGCATAGTTATACTTTTACTAATTGTTTGCCTCGGTTCTCACCAGAAAAAAGAGCAAGAAAAGCTTTTGGAACGTTTTCCAAACCATGTGTAATACTTTCTTGGTATTTCAACTTACCTTCTTCTATCCACTTTCCGATTTCTTCTCTTCCTTTAGCAAAGTGTTTTTTATACTCATCCACAATAAAACCTTTTGCAAGAGCGCTTTTTACTAATAACTGAGGAAAAAGACGAGGACCAATATCTTTTTCGTGATTATACATTGAGATTTGACCACAAATGACAATTCGTGCGTGTCGATTAATTCTGCTCACAATCGCATCCGTAATTGATCCTCCAACATTATCAAAATAAACATCCACGCCTTGAGCCGTTTCTTCTATTAATTGTTGCTCAAATTTTGGATCTTTATAATTAAGAGCTTTGTCAAATCCAAACTCTTGTTGGATGTAGCGAGCTTTTTCTTTACTTCCCGCAATTCCAATCACTTGACATCCTTTAATTTTTCCAATTTGTCCTACTACAGATCCAACCGCTCCTGCTGCTGCCGTGACTACAAGAACTTCTTTTGATTTAGGATTTCCTATATCTAACAAACCAAAATAAGCTGTCATTCCAGGCATACCTAAAATGCCTAATGCTAAAGAAAGCATCTTTTCAGGAAGATTGATTTTTTCTAAATCATTTGCAGATGCAGTAAAATAGTCTCCCCAGGTGGAGAACCCAAGAACAAAATCTCCTGCTTGAAATTTGGGTGAGTTTGATTGAATCACTTGACCAATGATTCCTCCCGTTAGAGGTTCGTGCAGTTGAAATGGTGCAATGTAAGAAGCTTTTTCATCCATCCGATTTCGCATATAAGGATCCACGGAAATATAAAGAGTTTTTGACAACACTTCTCCGGTTTTTGGTTCCGGAGTTGGTTTATTAACCAATTGAAAATTGTCTAATGAAACCATTCCTTTTGGTCTCGAAGTCAAAATAATTTGGCGGTTGCTTGTCATGATCTCTCACCTATTAATAGTAAAAATATCAAAGTATACGAAAGTGAATTTAAATTGGAAGTTTGACGACACGCGCTATTTTATCTTTTCGCAGAATGCGCAAGAAGCGATATCTTGAAAGTTGCCGGTGAGATTGCTAAATTTCGAGGAGAGAAACCCAAAACTCTGAGTTAAAAAGACTGCAATAGGATGGCGCTGTAGGGGGTTATCCTAAAGTGAGATTGCAAAAGAGGGGGACGAGAATCTTCTTCGTAAAAATCGTGGGGGGAGGGGTTGTGTGTGTTCACAACCCAATGCCATTGCTGCCCTTCTGCAGTAGGAGGTACCGAAATTGTTTGTCCATTTTGCAAGGCATTAAAAGCGATGAAGAGTTTCGGTTTTTCTTCTTGATTGAGTGTAAATGCAATGAATCGGTTGTCATTTTCCCAATCGGGATGATAAGGAGCAATTCCATGCCAGGTAATGTCCTTTTCATTTAAAAATACCTCTCGATTGAGGAGAGGTTCTTTTTTTCGAAAATGGATAAGTCCTCGATAGAAGCGATAGAATCCAGATCGCTCTTTGAGTTGTCCCCATTGAAACCAATTCAGTTGATTATCTTGGCACCAGGTATTATTATTGCCATCTCGAGTGTGCTCATATTCATCTCCCATCAACAACATGGGAATTCCTTGTGAAATCAGTAAGGCCAGATGAAAATTGCGCATCTGTTGTTCCCGAAGAAAAAGTACTTTTTTATTGATGGAAGCCCCTTCTACACCACAATTCCAACTATCATTGTGATCGCACCCATCTCGATTATCCTCCCCATTTTCTTGGTTGTGTTTTTCATTGTAGGAAACAAGATCTGCTAAGCTAAATCCATCGTGTGCCGTGACAAAATTGATGCTGCATGAAGGACTTCTTCCGTGTCCATAGAGATCCTCCGACCCACAAAGAACGGTAGCAAAGGGAGCTTTTTGTCCGGCCGTTCCTTTGATAAAACGTCTTACAGCATCTCGATATCGCCCATTCCATTCCGACCATCGGCTTCCCGGATAAAATGATCCGACTTGGTAGAGCCCACCAGCATCCCATGCCTCTGCAATCAGTTTTGTATTTTTCAAAATGGGATCAACAGAAATTGCTTCTACGAGAGGTGGATTTTCCAGAGGCGTGCCATTCTCAGAACGGCGTAGGATAGAGGCTAAGTCAAACCGAAATCCGTCGATGTGCATCTCGGTGACCCAATAGCGGAGAGATTGCAAGATCAATTCTCGTGCAAGGGGATGATTTGTATTGCATGTGTTTCCACAACCTGAAAAATTGAGATAATTTCCTTGCGAATCAATCATGTAATAGCCGTGCGGATCTAATACCCGGTAGCATTGTGTAGGACCTGCTTGATTTCCCTCAAAAGTATGGTTGTAGACTACGTCGAGTATCACTTCAATTCCATTTTTATGAAATTCTCTGATCATTGTTTTGCATTCAATCAGTGCGAGATCTTTTTTCGTATGAGTTGCATAGCCAGTCATAGGAGAAAAAAAATTGACTGTTGAGTATCCAAAATAATTGACCAGTTTTGCGCCTGAGATTGGATTAAATCGGTCGAGTTCATTTTCGTTGAATTCGTGAATAGGCATGAGTTCTATTGCGTTGATACCCAATTCCTTCAAATACGGGATCTTTTCTATCATTCCTAGATAACATCCTGGATGTTGTGTTTCACTTGAAGGATCAAAAGTAAACCCACGCACATGCATTTCATAAATAATGAGATCTTTCAGAGGAATTTGTAAAGGTCTTGTTCCTTCCCAATCGAAAGAGGAAGTAGGAATTTTTCCTAAAGGGAAATAAGATTCGTTTTTCTTTCCCCAAGAATGTGAAGCTTCTAACAATAGAGCATAGGGATCTAGAATTAAATATTCTGTGTCTAATTGGGAAGATTTCATTCGATAGGCATAAGCGAACGAAGAAAGAGAATGGGGGATAAAGATGTGCCATACATCACCCGTTTTATTTTTTTGGGGATCGAGTAAAATATTTTTTACTTCTCGTGATGGTTTGTGTGTATCGAAAAGACAAAGGGAAACTCTTTCTGCATCTTTTGCAGCTAGAGCAAAATTAACTCCATCATCTCTTGGGTGAGCCCCAAAAGGAAAAGGATTTCCCGACTGAATAGATAGATTTTCTAGGGTGCTTGACATGAAATTACCATAACAATTTTTGTTTTTTTGTACAGAAACCAAGGAGAGTGTCCTTATTTTTCATTGTGGAGAAATTGATTTTATAATTAAACTGATAGACAGTCTCTTCAATATACAAAGGTTATTTAAGATTAACAATATGGGGAATCCTTTCCCGTACTTGGGAAGTGATTCATCTTTAGGAGGTTTCACATGTCGCTCGAGAATGCAAAAGAGAACCTGAAGGAATTTGGAAAAGAGCTAAAGTTAGAGGGATTAGTTTTTGACGAAAACAACACCTGTATTTTAGGCATTGACGATAAATTTTCCCTTCACCTGACCTATGAGCCCAATTCAAAAAGATTATATCTCTATTCTCCTCTTCTCGATGGATTGCCAAGAGATGACAAAACGAGATTGAAGTTATATGAGCGCCTTCTCGAAGGATCGATGTTGGGTGGTCAAATGGCAGGCGGCGGAGTTGGTGTTGCCGTAAAGGAAGAACTCATTTTATTGCATTGCACGATAGGCATGGAACATGCTTCTCCCATGGAACTTTGTATGTTTGCTCCTCTTTATGTGGAAACAGTAGAAAAGTGGAGAGAAATTTGTGCCGAAATTTGCGAAGGGCGCGCTCCCGCTAGTGAACCGAAAAAAAATCTCCCTCCACCTCCACAAGGTGGCAAACCTGGGCAAGGTTTTATCAAAATCTAATCTTCACGAGATAAGGATCATTATGTTTACAGTGCACATTGCAGGCCACTTAGGGAAAAAGCCAGAAACGCGATTTACACCAAGTGGGCAAAAAGTAACAAATTTTTCAATCGCGACGAATCATCGGAAAGGAAAAGAAGAGATTACCGTATGGGTAAAAATTGTGATGTGGGGTGATCGTTTTGATAAAATTCTTTCCTATATGGATAAAGGAACTGCTGTCATTGTCACGGGAAGAATGAATCCTCCTTCCACTTATACGGATAAAGAAGGGCGAACGCAATGCAATCTTGAGGTGACAGCTGAAATGATTGAATTTAGCCCCTTTGGAAAAGGGCGTTCAGACCAACAAACAGAAACTCCTTTTGATCAAACGATGTCTTCTTCTCCCTATGAAAAACGCTCCTCACCTTATGCCGCACATGTATCGGGAATGGGAAACCAGTTTTCTGATGAAAAAGAAGAAGAGGATTTACCTTTTTAATTTTGAAAATGAAACTAAAAGTCGAATGCACATATACAAAGCATATTGAAAAAAGAAAAAAAGGAGATGCGCTCGTCATCCCTTTTTGGAAGAATGGATATGCTTTCTCTTCAATAGAGGGATTTCTTCCGCTATTAGAAGGGGTTTTAGAGACAAAAGACTTCAAAGGAAAGGAAGGAGAGGTTGTTTACTTGTATGTGGAAGGACAACCAGAAAAGCGATTTATTCTTTTAGGGTTAGGTGACAGAGACAAAGCAACAGTCGAATCTTTGCGAAGAAGTTATGGATGTTGTACAAAGAGTTGTTTGAGCAAGCAAATAGCAAACATCAACGTACTTATTCCCGAACAGCAGAACATAGAGGAGAAGGATCTCATTAGAGGTGTTGCAGAAGGGCTCTTTTTACCCAATTATTTTTTTCATCTTCGGACGGAGAAAGAGCCAGAAGAATCAGAAGAAACTCTTCTTGAAAAGGTATGTTGGATAGGCTCTCAAAAGGGAAAACTTTCCCAACAAGAAGTTCTTTCTATCGCTGAGAAATCGTACTGTATCAGCCAGGGAGTCAATTACACCCGAGATTTAGTCAATGGAAATGCAGATGACATTACTCCACAATATTTAGCGCAATGTGCTGCGGCTCTTGCTCGTGAAAATGATAAAATTACAGCAACCATTCTAGATAAAAAGAAAATAGAAAAAGAAAAATTAGGTCTTTTACTTGCAGTCAATCGAGGTTCTGCTCGTGATCCTGTATTTATTATTTTGGAATACAAAGGAAATTCTTCGTCAAAAAATCATACTGTTATTGTCGGAAAAGGAGTCACATATGATACGGGCGGGTTAAACTTAAAACCCACCGGCTCCATGGAAACGATGAAATGTGATATGGCGGGGGCAGCGGCTTGTCTTGGGACCTTATGGGCAATCAGCAAATTAGAACTTCCTATACACGTGACTATGGTCATTCCTTCCACGGAAAATTGTATCGATGCGAATAGTTTTAAGCCAGGGGATGTCTATACAAGTTACTCAGGGAAAACAGTGGAAATGACCAATTCTGATGCCGAAGGACGGTTGATTTTGGCTGATGGTCTAGCATATGCGGTACGAAATTTGCGCCCCACGCATTTAATTGATATTGCTACTTTAACAGGAGCCATAGAAATTGCTCTTGGAAGGGAGGCAGCAGGGCTCATGAGCAATGATGATTCTCTTAGTGAGAAACTCTTACAAGCGGGAGAAATAACTTTTGAGCGTTTGTGGCGGATGCCTCTTTTTCCTGAATACCAAGAGAGATTGAAATCAGATATTGCCAATCTGAAAAGTTGGAATGGCCGCCCTGCAGGAGCCAACGTAGCAGCAATGTTTTTGAAACAATTTGTAGGGGATATTCCTTGGGCTCATATTGATATTGCCTCTACTGCCTATGCCTTGGAACCGAAAAAATATCACACCAAATATGCATCAGGGGAAGGGGTTCGTTTGCTTCTTGAATTTTTAGAACAAAATGAAATATAACAATCTAAAAATTTTCGAAGAGTATTTCAAAAATACAAACCCTAAAGAACTCCGTTCTATATATTGTATTCTCACAAAAAATCTCTTTGATTTGCAGCAGGCACATGAAATTCTTATTCGGAATTTGCCCTTAGAAAGGCGAGATCTTTCTTTAGAATCTATTGAGGGAGCAGAAGCCAGTGTGGATGCAATTGCAGCGGCTGTAGATTCTTCCTCTCTTTTTGTTCCTGTCCGAGCGATTTCTATTGTACAAATAGAGAAACTTAAAAAAGAAGTCGCCTTGTATCTGGAAAAGAGAATATCGCAACTTCCCCCTTCTTTATTCCTGATTCTTGCAGGAGCCAGTTGGCACAATACTTCCCTGTATAAGGCAATTGAAAAAAATGGGGTGGTGTTTATTTCTGAAGAAAAAAAACTGTGGCAAAAAGAGAAGGAGCTCATCGAGTGGGTGGAAGAGCGAATGAGAGAAGAGGGAAAACATATTTCACGCTCTACCTGCCACCGCCTTGTACAAGCGGTAGGACAAGAGGCAGGAATTTTAACCCAAGAGATCAATAAATTATTGTGTTTTTGTGCAGAAAGAAATGAAGTGACCGTACAAGATATTGAAGCGGTTGGAAGTAAGCAGTTTTCTTACACTGTTTGGCAATTAGGGGAAGCCATTTTTTCTCGAAATATCGAAGCTGCTTTACTCATCAGTCATAGACTATTGCTTGAAGGACCATTGCTTCCTTTATTGCGAGCACTTCGTTCGCAATTCCAGACAGATTATCAAGTATCACTCCTCATAGCGCAAGGAAAAGAGGCGCATATTACCCAGGAATTTCCATTTATGAAGGGAAAAATTTTAGAACAACATATTCACCACGCACGAGAGTATGGAATGTCCTCTTTTAAACGAGGATTACTTGCGATTGATTTTGCTGAATCGCAAATAAAAACCACCTCTATTTCAGAAAAGGCGATGATGGGTGTTCTTATCTCAAAACTTACCAATTCGGTATAATAGACCTCTTTCGAAACTCCATTTGCACGCTAAAATTTCTTTTTTTGGCATCTTTATTGCTAAATTTTTCGACCATATGTAAACATATGCTCTCAAAATTTATCAACAAATCTGATCAAAAAAAAGCAATTTTCCCATACAAAGCGAGTTTCAAAAGAGGTCTAATTATGTCTCCTCAGCCGGCTCTTTTATTATTACCCAATCTTCTTAGCGATTTTCGACATGCGGAAGTATTTTTACCCATAAGTGTCTATAAAGCGATGCAGACAATTGACGGATTGATAGCTGAAAGCGAAACCGAGGGAAGAAAATATCTCAAGAGATTTGAAACAAAAAAACCAGCAGCATTCATGCCTATTGCTTTGTATAATGAGCATTCTCCCGAAAATCAATTGGATTTTTTACTCGAGCCCATTGAGAAAGGGGAAAGATGGGGATTGATCTCAGATGCCGGGCTTCCTTGTATTGCGGATCCAGGATCTCATTTAGTCTTGCGAGCCCGTCGAAAGGGACTTACCGTCCAAGCGTTTTCCGGCCCTTCCTCGATATTACTCGCTTTGATGCTCTCTGGCTTACCGAGCCAAAAATTCTTCTTCCAAGGATATCTCGATAAAGAACCACAAAAGAGAAAAGACCAGATTCGCCGTTTACTCACTCAATCTCAATCGGAACAGGCAACCCAGGTTCTCATAGAGGCTCCTTACCGGAATACCCATATGCTCATGGCACTCATTGAGACTCTTCCAGAAAGTAGCTGGTTAACCGTAGCGTGGGATTTGACTCTTCCTTCTCAAGGCGTAATCACCCAAACAGTTGCCGAGTGGAAAAAATCTTCTCTTCCCAATCTGGAAAAAAAACCAGCTATTTTTCTTTTTTGTGGTGTTATACCGAAGTGATCTCCAATTTTTGAAATCACTTCGGTATATTTCCTATCCGTGATGCTTTGTATCATCTAACTTGCCTAAAACTATAAAAAATTATAAGATATGTTAACTATATTAAAATGAACTATTCATATGATTACTTTTACTACTCCAATTTGGCTTAGTCCCAATCGAATTAAAGGAGCTTTTGAAGTTTTTGATGAAAAAATTACTTTTCTTAGCGAAAGATTGGTGCAAGCGGATAGTGATAAAAATTTTTATAGAAATACTAGAATGCGAGCGATTGCGCTTTCTATTGCTGTTATTGCTACTGCCATTCTAACTTCTTATTTGAGTTTTACTATTGGACTTCCAGCTCTTGTTTCTTGGGCTATTTCTCCTGCTTTTACTCCAGGTGTTGCGATAGGTCTCTCTATAGGGACATTTGCGCTAACAGTATTAGGTGGATATGCTCTTAAGTATTATCTTGATTATCTGGAGTTTCGGTTTTCAGACATCACCGCAAGCCAGCAAAGCGATCAATGCACATTACAATTCTGGAAAGATGGAAATAAGGGTTTAGTGCTACTATTTGAAGAAAAATTCGCCTTATATTCAATGGCACTTCAGGAAGACTATAGTAACGATGCTTTTGGATCTATGTGCATACTCGACCCAACAATCCCTGATCTTGGCGAAGATGGTAAACAAAGCTATTGGAATGCGAATAAGAAACGTTTTCAAAAAATAAAAAATAAATTTGATGAATTCTGCGACACCGATCTATACAAAGAATCTAGGGAATTAGTCTCAGAAGATACTATTTTTTTTAATCCTGTTTTTGGTTCATAGAGAATTTCCTTCTATTTCGGCCCCTATTTACTTTTACTATCAAAAAATTAAATAAATCAAAAAAAACTTGATTAAAATTTTATATAAGTATATACTAGTTATAGAAAATAAAAGGAGAATTCATGAATAATATAGGAAAACTTCGAGAAACATTTAATTGCGATGCGGATTTATTTAATAACTCTAGAGAAAAAATAAAAAAAATAAAAAATAAAGAATATTGTTTATTACAACAAAATAAAGATCCCAATTTTTATAGAAACCAAAGAATGCGAGCGATCGCGCTTTCTATTGCTGTTATTGCTAGTGCCATTCTAGTTTCTTATTTGAGTTGGGGGGCGGGGATTCCCACCCTTATTTGCCTAATAGGCATACCTACTGGATGTAATCTTGTAGCTTGTTTTTCCGATATTTTTGCAAGTTATGAAAAGGATCAAGAGAAATTGGACCAAGAATTTATCCAGTTAATAGAACCCCTAGAAGAAAGAAGGAAGTTATACGAAGCAGCGACTGCTGAACGGTATAGTGAAGAAGCTTTTACTGCTCTACGGACACTTGACCCAACAATTCAACGTAATCCCCCAAATAAAAAAGAAATTTGGAAGGCTAAACAAGCGTATTTATTAGATTTAAAAAAGGGCCTTAATGAAGTCTGGATAGGCCGAGGATATACAAAGGCGAAACAATTATTTCACAAAAAAAGATTCGAACGACAAATAGGATAGGTGAATTCATGGTTACTATTCCGCCTACTACCGCTCAAGAAACGCTTCATTACGATGCCGCTTTATGTCAGAATGCTGCAACAAAACGTCGAGAAATCAAAAAAAAACAAGCTTTTTTATTAGAAAGAAATCAAAAAAATCCCAATTTTTATAGAAACCAAAGAATGCGAGCGATCGCGCTTTCTATTGTTGTTATTGCTGGTGCCGTTCTCGCTTCTTATTTGAGTTGGGGTGCGGGGATTCCCGCTCTTACTTGCATAATAGGCATACCTGCTGGATGTAATCTTGTGCTTTGTTTTTCAGATATTTTTGCAAGCTATGAAAAGGATCAAGAGAAATTGACACAAGAACGTATTCAGTTAATACAATCACTAGAAGAAAGAAGAAAGTTATACGAAGCAGCGACTCCTGAACAGTATAGTGAAAAAGCTTTTACTGCTCTACGGGCACTTGACCCAACAATTCAACGTAATCCCTCAAATAAAGAAAAAATTTGGAAGGATAAACAAGAGTCTTTGTTAAATGTAAAAAACATTCTTAGTGATCTCTGGAAATGCGAAGGATATGTAAATGACCTAGAATTACTTCGCAAAAATTCGAATAACAATGAGAAGCAGTGGAATTTTAATATAAAGATTTTAAGGTCCTTTTCCTAGTAGCTTAATGTCTTTTAAATTAAGTCTGAAGCAATGCATTCGTGCAAAAGCATTCCTTATATTAGAATTACAAAACACCCTCTAATCTAACTTGCCTAAAACTATAAAAAACGATATGATGTGTAATCATATTAAAATGAAGTATTCATATGACTACTGCTATTACTTCTATTTGGCTTAGTCCCAATCGAGTTGAAAGAGTTTTTGAAGGTTTTGATAAAAAAATTACTTTTCTTAGTGAAAGATTGGAGCAAGCGGATAGTAATAAAAATTTTTATAGAAATACTAGAATGCGAGCGATTGCAGTTTCTATCGGTATTATTGCCACTGCCATTCTAGCTACTTATTTGAGTTTTACTATTGGACTTCCCGCTCTTGTTTCCTGGGCTATTTCTCCTGCTTTTACTCCAGGTATTGCGACAGGTCTCTCTATAGGGACATTTGCGCTAACAGTATTAGGTGGATATGCGCTTAAGTATTATCTTAATTATCTGGAGTTTCGGTTTTCAGACATCACTGCAAGCCAGAAAAACGATCAATGCTCACTACAACTCTACAGCGATGTAAATAGGGCTGTAAGCCTACTATTCGCAGAAAAATGGAACTTATATTTAGTAGCAACTAACGAGCAGTATACTGACAATGCTTTTACGTGTATGCGCCTACTTGATCCAACAATTCCTGATCTTGGCGAAGAGGATAGACAAAGCTATTGGGATGCGAATAAGGAACGTTTCCGAAAAATACGAGATAAATTTGATGAATTCCGTGGCACCTCTCTATATAAAGAAGTTTTGGAATTAGCCTCGCAACAGAGTGATTTTCTTTATTCCCTTTTTTCTGATCAATAGAGAATTTCTTTTTATTTCGCCCCTTATTTCCTTTTACTATCAAAAAATCAAATTAATCAAAAAAAACTTGATTAAAAAATTATATATAAATATATAATATTTTTAACAATAAAAGGAAAATTTATGAATACTATTGAATCTACTGCCATTAAAGAAATAGCTCGGTACGATGGCACTTTATGTCAGAATATTGCAAAAAAACGTCAACAAACCACTTTCTTATTAGAAAGAAATATAAAAAATCCCAATTTTTATAGAAACCAAAGAATGCAAGCGATTGCGCGTTCTATTGCTGTTATTGCTGGTGCCGTTCTAGCTTCTTATTTGAGTTGGGGTGCAGGGATTCCCACTCTTACTTGCATAATAGGCATACCTGCTGGATTTCATCTTGTGCTTTGTTTTTTAGATATTTTTGCAAGTTATGAAAAGGATCTAGAGAAATTGACACAAGAACGTATCCAGTTAATACAATCAGCAGAAGAAAGAAGGAAGTTATACGAAACAGCCACTGCTGGACCGTATAGTGAAGAAGCTTTTAATGCTCTACGGGCACTTGACCCAACAATTCAAGGTAGTCACTCAAATAAACAAGAAATTTGGGACGCTCGCCAAGAATATTTGTTACAGGTAAAAAACATTCTTAGTGTTGCCTGGGATCGCGAAGAATATAGAGAGGAACTAGAATTACTTCGCAAAATTCAAACAACAAATGAGAAGCGGTGGAATTTTAGTATAAAGATTGTAAGGCCCTTTTCATAGTATCTTACCGATCTATGCAGAAAATCTTGGGAATTAGTCTTAGAATATAATAATTTTTTTAATTTTGTTTTTTTTGATTCATAGAGAATTTCCTTCTATTTCGGCTCTATTTCCTTTTACTATTAAAAAAGTAAATAAATAAAAAAAACTTGATTAAAATTTTATGTAAGTATATACTGATTATAGAAAATAAAAGGAGAATTCATGAATAATATAGGTAAACTTCAAGAAACGTTTAATTGCGATGCGGATTTATTTAATAAGTCTCGAGAAAAATTTAAACAAATAAAAAACAAAGAATCTTATTTATTAAAACAAAACAAAGAAAATCCCAATTTTTATAGAAACCAAAGAATGCGAGCGATTGCGCTTTCTATTGCTGTTATTGCTGGTGCCGTTCTTTCTTATTTCAGTTGGGGTGCGGGGATTCTCACTCTTACTTGCCTAATAGGCATACCTACTGGATATATTCCTGTAGTTCATTTTTCAGATATTTTTGCAAGTTATGAAAAGGATCAAGAGAAATTGGAACAAGAACTTATCCAGTTAATAGAACCAATAGAAAAAAGAAGAAAGTTATACGAAGCAGCGACTGCTGGGCAGTATAGTGAAGAAGCTTTTAATGCTCTACAGGCACTTGACCCAACAATTCAACGTAATCACTCCAATAAAGAAGAAATTTGGAAGGCTAAACAAGAGCATTTGTTAAGTGCAAAAGAGGAGCTTAATAATGTCTGGAAAGGCTCAGGATATAGAAGGGGGAAACAATTACTTTACAAAAAAAGATTCGAACAGCGAATAGGGTAACTGAAATTTTAGTACAAAGATTGTAAGGTACTTAGAGGGTATTCACAAATCATCCGATCGAGGTTTGTGAATACCCTCTTAAGATTCAATAGTATCTTCCTAAATTAAGTCTGAAGCAATGCATTCGTACAAAAGCATGCCTTTTTTTGTCAGAAAATAGTGGTGATTCTCAAAGGAAATGCAATTCTGTTCTATCCACTCGACTATTTTCTGTTTTGTTACCACTTCTAATTCTCCGTGCTGAGCCATAAACTCTTCCATATGCACCCCTTTTCTTAGTCGCAAATGAATCACAAATAATTCACGACGGTGGGCATCAGGATCGAGTTTTTCTTCAAGGTGAATGGGAAATTTTTTTTCTCGCAATAGTTGGTCATAGCGATGAAGGTGAGGAATATTTTGGAACCGTTTTTTTTCCCAATAACTCCAAGCAGAGGGGCCTACTCCTAAAAAAGGTCTCCCTATCCAATATCCCATATTGTGTTGAGAAGCATAGCCAGGTTTTGCAAATGCCGAAATTTCGTATTGTTGGAAACCCATTTCCTCCAGTCGTTGCATAGCCATTTCTAGCATGTGCAAACTGGTTTCTTCATTCGGTAGACTAGGGCGAAGAAGATGTTGGTTTTTAAAAAATAGGGTGTGAGGTTCAATAGTCAGATTGTATAAGGAAATATGTTGTAGAGGAAGGGTTTTAATTTGTTCTAAAGTAGTAGACCAGTGAGATAGATTCTGTGTCGGTAAATCATACATAAGATCCACGGAGATATTGGAGATTCCTTCCCGATAAGTAGTATGCACGGCATCTAAGGCTTTAAAAGAATCGTGAGAGCGCCCAAGTACTTGCAGAAGTTCTTGGTCTAGTGTTTGAATCCCAATACTGGCTCGATTGACCCCGGCTTTTGCATACTCCGAAATAAGTTCTGGAGTTACATTTTCTGGGTTTATTTCTAATGTAATTTCAGAAGAAGGAGAAACAATACAATTCTTTTGTAAGAATTGGAGTACAGAAGCAACTCTATGGGGGCCAAAAAGAGAGGGGGTACCTCCACCGAAATAGATTGTGAGGATTTCTTTTTCTTTTAAGAAGTTGGAGAGGAGTGCAAGTTCGAGTAAAAAAGCATCAAGTAACTGATTTTTTCCATTTTCATTTTCTCGGATGACATAAAAATGACAGTAATGGCATTTGCGAGTACAAAACGGAATGTGAAAATAAAGACTGATCTGAGGAATCACCAATCGTTGGCATCCGGATCAACAATTCCCCCTCTTCGCCAACGGTTGCGATCGCTGAAATAAGACTCATCATCTTCATCTTCATCGTCTTCTTGCCCTTGATTTTGCCCTTCGTCTTCATCTCGTTCTTCGGTCGACTGTTCCATTTCAACTGCGTCGGTTTCCATGTCAAAACCGGTCTCATTTCCACCGAGAGTTTCGCCAATATCGATATCGGGAATTGTAGGCATTTCATTGTAGCCTGGACGAGCTGCAGGACGCTTGGGAGTGACGTATTCTTCGGACTCGCCAGTTTCTTTGAGAAATTTTAGCCTTTCTTTTTCCTCTTCAATTTTGTTTTTGATTGTCTGGATTTCTCCCTTGTGTTTATCAATGTCTTTT
>Ga0206975_1031_pt1 | contig 44062 bp, 29 predicted proteins | sample Alteio_BWOrgHeat_81_FD_152919 | JGI IMG/M metagenome (GOLD analysis project Ga0206975, IMG submission 152919) | Enriched cells from forest soil in Barre Woods Harvard Forest LTER site, Petersham, Massachusetts, United States -... | ecosystem: Environmental > Terrestrial > Soil > Temperate forest >... | reverse complement strand
ATCTCCGTGGGCAAGGGCAAGTCCAACGACGAAGGCAAGGTTTTCCCCCTCGATGTGAAGGCGGGCGATCGCGTGCTCTTCGGCAAGTACTCCGGCACCGAGATCAAGATTGACGGCGAAGAGCTGCTGATCATGCGTGAAGAAGAAGTCCTCGGAATCCTCAAGAAGTAAGTGCTCCGCACCCTTGATCGCTTCGCATGGCGAGCGTCGAGGTACTGAGATTGCAGCGCAAAACCTAAGCAAAGGCGCTCCGGCGCAAATTGGAGAAGGAAGAAATGGCAAAGCAGATTCTGCAAGGTGAAGATTCCCGTCAGGCGATCCTGCGCGGCGTGAACACGCTGGCGGACGCGGTCAAGGTGACCCTCGGTCCCAAGGGCCGCAATGTGGTCATCGAGAAGAAGTTCGGCTCCCCGACGATCACCAAGGACGGCGTTACGGTCGCCAAGGAGATCGAGCTCAGCAATGCGCTCGAGAACGTCGGCGCACAGTTGGTAAAAGAAGTTGCTTCCAAGACCAGCGACGTTGCCGGTGACGGCACCACAACTGCGACCGTGCTGGCCCAGGCCATCTATCGCGAAGGCGTAAAGACTGTGGCTGCCGGTGCCAACCCGACCGCCCTCAAGCGCGGCATCGATAAGGCCGTTATTGCGGTGATCGGCACGCGCGACAAGGAAGGCAAGTACACTGATGGCGGCGCGCTCGGCGCGATGTCCAAGCCTGTTGACGACGACTCAGTTGCTCAGGTCGGTGCGATTTCGGCCAATGGCGACGCGGAGATCGGCGACATCATCGCCGGTGCGATGAAGACGGTCGGCAAGGACGGCGTCATCACGATTGAAGAGTCGAAGACGATGCACACCTACCTCGAGACTGTGGAAGGCATGCAGTTCGATCGCGGCTACCTGAGCCCCTACTTCGTGACCGATGCCGATCGCATGGAAACGGTCCTAGAAGATCCTTACATCCTGATCTACGAGAAGAAGATCAGCAACATGAAGGATCTGCTGCCGTTGCTGGAGCAGGTTGCCCGGAGCAGCAAGCCTTTGCTGATCATTGCCGAGGATGTTGAGGGCGAAGCGCTCGCGACTCTGGTGGTGAACAAGCTGCGTGGCACGCTGAACGTGGCTGCTGTCAAGGCTCCTGGCTTTGGCGACCGCCGCAAGGCAATGCTGGGCGATATCGCCATCCTCACCGGCGGCGAAGCCATCACCGAGGATCTCGGCATCAAGCTGGACGGCGTCAAGCTTGAGCAGCTGGGCCGCGCCAAGCGCATCACCATCGACAAGGACAACACGACCATCATCGACGGATCGGGCGAGGCTGCTGCTATCTCGGGCCGCGTGAAGGAGATTCGCAGCCAGATCGAGAAGACCACCAGCGATTACGATCGCGAGAAGCTGCAGGAGCGGCTGGCCAAGCTGGTCGGCGGCGTTGCGGTCATCAAGGTGGGTGCAGCGACTGAGACCGAGCTGAAGGAGAAGAAGGCTCGCGTTGAGGATGCTCTGCACGCAACTCGTGCGGCTGTCGAGGAAGGCATCGTCCCAGGCGGCGGCGTGGCTCTGGTTCGCTCCACTGCTGCGGTTGATGCTCTGATCAAGACGCTGGAAGGCGATGAGAAGATCGGCGCGCAGATTGTTCGCCGCTCGCTCGAAGAGCCACTGCGTCAGATCGTTGCCAATGCCGGTGAAGAAGGCGCAGTGGTGGTGGGCAAGATTCACGAGTCCACTGACAACCACTACGGCTACAACGCGGCCACCAACGTGTTCGAGGACCTGGTCAAGGCCGGCGTCATCGATCCGACCAAGGTGACCCGCACTGCCCTGCAGAACGCGGCCTCGATCGCTGGACTGCTGCTGACGACCGAAGCTCTGGTCTCCGAGATTCCGGAGCCCAAGGCAGCGGCCCCGGCCGGCGGCGGACATGGCGGCGGCATGGACGGCATGTACTAGGACTGGCCGTCCAGGCAATCGCGCTTCGCGCAAATGCAAAAACGAAAGGCCTCCAGCTTCAGCTGGGGGCCTTTTCTTGTGTGGCATGGATTGTTCCACGGGTTTCACGGAAGATTGAATGCGTGAGTCTCAATCCTTGGGACCGCATCAGGTCGTCGATTCAATCAACCGACATAGGCTAAATCGTAACTCACAACTGACCAACCAGATTCCTGAGTCGACCCGATCTGTAACGCCCCGTCGTGGTCACACTACGGCGTTGGGTAGTCCCAAACATCGGGTGGCAGCTTGTCCTTGAGCGATGCATACATGGCGTCGCGGAACAGTTTCACGGCCGGATATGGCCGGAGGGCAATGGTGCGCTCCACAATCAGCCCCTGCTCGTTGTCCACGATGATGTCCATACTCTCGAACTTGTGGCCATCCATGGTACCCACCCAACGCAGGAAGGTGGTCCGCTCATCGAGCTTAACCTCGGTTGTATATGTACCGGATCCACGTGTAGCGCTCGATTGAGCGAAAATCGCCGCAATGACGTCACGGCCTGTGATCGGCCGTACCAGGATCGGGCTGTTGAATACGATGTTTTCGGCAAGCAGCTCGCTCACCTGGGCGGGTGTAGGGTTACCAACTTCCCGTAGTTTGCGTAAAGGATGCATTGTGACTCCTCCTATGCTGTGTTATTTGCTGCTGAAATCGTGGCTCCTCTTCCTAGCAAAAGTGCGCTGCGTGTGATGCTGTGTTCACGAGGCCAGGAAAGTGTTTCGAAAATAATACGCCCACAAAAGGGTTCGTGAAGGTTCAGTCGAAATGCCACGTAAGTTATTGCCTGATTTGTGCATGCTTACAACGAAGTGGAAAAATCATATGAGGAGCGTGGAACAGGGATGAGTGGAACGGGAATGAGTAGAACGGGGATGAAGAGCTACACGGAGTACCTGGTTTTTGAGACGAAGCGGCGCAAGGTGATGGTGCACATCACGGATCAGGTGGAAGAGATTGTACGGCGCAGCGGAGTGAGGGATGGGCTGTGCTTTGTTTCACCGATGCACATTACGGCTGCCGTTTATGTGAACGACCACGAGAGCGGGCTGATTGAGGATATCGGCAAGTGGCTTGAGGAACTTGCGCCGGAACGTCCAGATTACAAGCATCACCGGACCGGCGAGGATAACGGGGACGCGCATCTGAAGGCAATGCTGCTGCACCACGAGACTACGCTGCCGGTGACCAACAGCAAGCTGGACCTGGGAACTTGGCAGCGGGTCTTTTATGCGGAGTTCGACGGGCAAAGGCGGAAGCGGGTGATTGTGAAGGTACTTGGGGTGGAGTAAGAAGAGTAATGAATAAGCTGCTCAAGGGAAGTAAGTATAGATACCTACCATCCGTCCACAAAATGCATGTGCGACAAATTGGGGTGCGTGAAAGGTACGAGGTTCGTCAGCTTTATAAGAACCAGACTCTCTCGAACTCATCGGCAGGCACCGGACGGCTGTAAAGATAGCCCTGAAAGTTGTTGCAGCCGATCCCGATAAGAAAATCCCGTTGCTCCTCAGTCTCCACACCCTCGGCGATTACGGAAAATCCCATGGCGTGCCCCATGGAGATGATGGCCTGGGCAATGGCGCCGCTCGCCCCGTCAACCACGATGTCCTTTACAAATGCACGGTCGATCTTCAACTGGTCCAGTGGCAAGCTTCTGAGATAAGCAAGGGACGAATAGCCGGTTCCAAAATCGTCCACTGAGAATTTCAGCCCATGGGACTTCAGTTCGGTGATCTTGGCGACCGCGTCATTGAAGTCCTTCACTAGCGAGGTTTCCGTGAGTTCGAGCTTAATGCTTGCCGGATTTGCTCCTGTGAGGTCGAGGGTCGCAAGAACACTCGCCACAAAATCGGGCTGGCTAAACTGCTTTCCGCTAATATTCACGGAGACAGGGGCATCGCCCGATCGGTTCTTGCCCGCCCAGGCTGCAACATGCTCACACGCGCTCCTAAAGACCCAGTTGCTCAGGGGCTGAATCAGTCCGGTATCTTCTGCCAAGTCAATGAAGGCGCCCGGAGCCAGAACGCCACGCTGGGGGTGATTCCAGCGGATCAGGGCTTCCGATCCAATGAGTCGACCATCCCTGACCTGGGGTTGAAAATACAGCTCGAACTCCTCCTCCTTGATGGCTTTGCGCAGTTCATTCTCCAAAAGGACGCGGGCATTCACGGTCGCCTGCAGTTCAGGGGAGAAGAACCGGATGGTGTTTCCCCCTGCCTCTTTGGCCTCGGACACGGCAATTTCGCCTTGCTGCAACGCTTCCAATCTGTTCTTGAGGTCAGATCCAAACACAGTGATTCCGATGCTGGCAGAAAATTGGCATTCGTGACCGCCTACGAGATACGGGAGGGCCGCGGCGGCGAGGATTCTCTCGCCAATCTGTTCAGCCTGATCGGCGGTGTGCTCTGCAGTATCGCCCGGGTTCTCAAGCACAATGGCGAATTCATCTCCACCCAACCGCGCAACCGTGCCCTTTCCGCGGACACAGGCCGCCAGCCGTTGTGCTGCCTCCTGCAGCAAGAGATCTCCGGCGTGGGACCCAAGCGCATCGTTAAGAGATTTAAATCTATCCAGGTCCACGAAGAGGAGAGCGCGCACACGAGGATCGGCATCAGGGGTCTGTTCCAGGAGGTCCAGGAGCGACCGCCGATTAGGCAGGTGGGTCAGGGGATCATAGAAGGCAAGATCCCTGATCATCTTCACAGCCTCTTTAGCTTCCGATAGATCCCTGGTGGCAACAAAAAGATGGGGAACGCCCTCGTATTCAATCATTGACGCGGACAGCAACGCCCAATATGTCTCTCCGTTCTTTCTTCTGAAAAGCACCTCGAGGTCGCGGATGCTGGAGTTGCGGCGCAACTCGTCTCTGACTCTCTGTCTCTCGGAGGCATCGACCCAGATGCCCAGTTCCACTGGGGTTCGTCCAATCACTTCCTCCCGTTGAAACCCCGTAAAATCCAGAAACGCCTTGTTTACCTCCACTAACCTGTCGTCGCTGAACCGGGTGATATGCAGGGCATCCAGACTCGTTTGAAAGACGGTTCTGTGGAGGGCCGCGCTCGCCTGCAGTTCCTTCGAAGCCGCGGCCAGATGCTCCTCAGCCAATCTGCGGTCGGTGATGTCTTCGACGAAGACCATCTGGTGCAGAGGTTGTCCCTTGCCATCCCTCTGAACCGAAATTGTCAGCCTCACCCATATGAGACTCCCGTCTTTACGGATGTATTGTTTTTCAAAGCCCCTTTGGTCTATGTTGCCTGCTTTAAATTCATTCAGAAGCTCATTGCTCACGGGGAGATGCTCCGGCGGCGTGAACTGTTGAAAGCTCATGCCGACAACTTCGCTGGGAGAATAGCCGAGGATCTCGGCGAAGCGCATGTTGCATCGCAGTATTCGGCCTTCAAAAGACACATGCATGATCCCCACCGCCGCTTGTTCGAAGGTGGCGCGAAAACGCTCCTCGTTGTCGCGCAGGGTCATTTCACTCAGTTTCTGTTCAGTGATGTCCTGCAATGTGCTTATCAGCCGATGGGTGCGCCCAATATCATTCCGAACCGCTTGACCCAGTGCCCGAGCCCAGCGCAAACAACCGTCGGTCCGGACAATTTGCACCTCAAGGTTGTAGGGCTCGCCCGTTGTCAGGGCGTGCTGCATCGCCTCATTCAGGCGTGCCCAGCTTTCCGGGGAAAAGAGCCTTTTGCGGTCTTCAAATTGCGGCGCAGGGCCCGTGGGGGCCCAGCCCACAATCCGATACATCCCTTCGGACCACGTGGGGGCCCTGGAATCTACGTCCCAGGTAACATGACCTATTTGGGCCAACAGTTCCGCCTGCTTCAGGTGTTCTTCTCGCTGCTGGAGTTCCATCTCGGACCGCTTTTGCTGCGTGACCTCCTCGACGAATCCTTCATAGTAGAGAGTCTTGCCGCCGGCATTGGCCACTCTCTTGGTACTCAGCGAAAACCACACTACTTCCCCGCCCTTTCGCTTGAACCTGCATACGTAGGCCCGAATCACACCCTGTTCCTCCAGGATCCGCCCGTATATGGCGCGTTCCTCTGGATCGAACCATATATCGCGTGCCAAGTCTTTAACCGAGGCGATGAGATCCTCTGGTGAGTCATAACCCAAGATTCTCGCCATGGCTGGATTGGCAGCTAGATATTTGCCTTCAGGCGTGGTCCGATAAATCCCTTCAATCGCGCCGTCGAAAATTTCCCGGTACTTTCTTTCAGCTTCGAGCCTTGCCTTTTCCTCCGCTTTCCGTGCAGTGATGTCCTTGCCGAAGACCGAGATGCCGGTAATGGCGCCGTCCACGATGATCGGACTGAAGGACAAATCCCGTGTTCGACCGTCGGAAAACGTGTATTCAGTCTGGAATGGCCCCTTAGAAATTGCCCGCTGATAGAACTCAGCCCACTTTGCTGCAAACACAGGAGGAATTTGTTCGTCGTGTCGCATGCCGGGAAAAAGCGGCCTGCCAAAGTGGCGCTCGAAAAAATGCGCCGCTACAGGGTTGAAGGCGACCATCTTGAAATCAAGGTCGACTGCCCAAATGTAGTCTTCCAAGCTGTCTATCAGTGCGGACAGGTACGCTTCCGTCGCATGGTGCTGCATACGGGCCTCGTCTCCGGCGTCCATTAGAAGCCCTTGATTGACATCCCGACAATCAGAGAGCGGGATGCCGATAAAGGCAATTACGCACCAATATTACCTGTAGAAGCCTTGAATGCGGGAAACAGGCCGCCCGACCAATGCCGAAAAGGCTGTTGAGACCTTGAAGATTTGAAGGAGATAACAATGCTTGACCACATGATTCTGACTGTCAGCGATGTTGAACGTTCACTGGCGTTCTACGAGGCAGCCCTGGCGCCTCTCAATATCAAGTTCTTCTTACCGTATAAGGGCGAAGGCGACCATCCTGATCTGTGGGGGTTTGGTGATGGCAAAAGGGCGTTCTTTTTGCTCAGGCAAGGTAAGCCTGATCCAACGTCCATTCATTGGGGGTTCATGGCCGAAAGCAATGGCAAGGTGGATGAATTCTACAGGGCAGCAATTTTAGCTGGTGCCAGGGACAATATTTCACCGCGGACACGAGTTGAATACTATCCGGGATACTACGCAGCCGATGTACTTGACCCGGACGGCTATTCGTTCGAGGCCGTCCATAAGAGCTGATTATGGTGTTCATGATTTACCAGCTGCGAACGCGGCCCACGTCCACGTGGACGAAATCGGATGCGGCATAATAGCCGACGCCGCCGAGTTGCATCGCGAGTGCCGTGTCGCGCACCCGCGCGGTAGAAACGCCAGGAATGCGAATATCGATGGCCTTGGCTTCCATGTGCTGGCTATGCAGAGCTACGCCATGTCCACGCTGCCGCAACCAGTTATTGCTCCATGGCGTGCGGTACCCACAGACGATATCAATTTCCCCATCGGGATGGCCAAGCTTCGCCATTAGTTCGTGGAGAAGGTCAAACTCTTTCACGTCGTAATCTTTTTCGTCGCCGGTGCGATGGTCACGCAGGAAGCGATTAAGTTCACCAACGGCATTGGGAAGATAGTTGTCGCCGATGCGATAAACAACGTCGATGCGTTCGCCCGTATGCAGGTGGTACATGCGAAGGCGGTATTGCTCGGCATTTGCAGAAACATTTGCGCTTGCAGCAGAGGATGGGAATGGGTTGGTAAGCAGAATCAGGCTAGCGATCAGCCCTATGTTAATTAATCTTTTCAATTGCTAACTCCATAACATCATCTATTTTAACAAAGATATAAGTCATTGAACCTAAAACCCTAAGATGCGATTGACTGTTTGGGCCAGATCGTCATTCCTCTGTGTGGCTGGGAACTCCCTGGCCGGTTGTCACCCTTTCCTCAAAATAAACGCTCCAGAGCATTTTAGATATTGGGCCTGGTATAAGATTCTCGCCACAAGGAGAAAACCTTATGGGGCGTCGACTATTCCTGACACGATTGGCACAATTGGCCGCTCTGCCATTGGTTGTGGCTGGTGGTTCTCTGCAGGGGCAGGTCTCCCGCAAGCCGCTCAAGATTGTGATGAAGAGCGCATGGGGTTCCGATGATCCAACCAAGGCGGCGTTCCCTTTCCTGCATGGGCTGGCACTCGCGGAAGCTGGACATGAGGTGCAGATTTTTCTGCTGGGGGAAGCAGTTGCACTGATGCGAAAGACCCTCGCCAACTCGGTTACGCCGGTCGGATGGCCGCCCGTGGGCGAGACGCTGGAAAAAGTCGCCGCCAAGCATATCCAGATCTATGCTTGTGGGGCGTGCTCGCGCGCCAGAGGCGTGACCGAAGCGGACCTGAATAACTATGGGGCAAAGTATGGTAACCCGACAATATTTGTGTCGCTGATTGAGTGGGCTGACCGCGTAATCACAGAATAGCTTCTCTATTGAATGATTGAGAAAGGCCAACCTGCGTCATCGATGGGTTGGGTCGAATCTTCACTTTTCACCGGGGAGTGTTCTTCGTTGAATCACGGGTGCTTCATGAGGGATTTGGCTACCCATGCAACGCTGATCAGAATTGTCTGCCCATCGAGACGATTGCGCGCTGCGAATTCGGGCTCATAGCGCACGAGAAACGTGAGCCTTGGTTTGGGGATGTATGTGTTGAATTCAGGGCCGAGCGCGAAGACACGATCCTTTAATCCCTGCAATGGAACGGGAATGTCGGAGCCGCTGTCGCCGGTGATTTTGAATTGAGAGTAACCGGCGACACCGATGTTGGTGATCATGGGTATTGGACCGCTGACTTTTTTGTAGAAGGTCTTGCCGAAGCCTCCTTCGATCGTTCCGAGATCACCAACGTGGATATTGGTGCCGGTCTTGTCTGTGGTGTTGAATTCGAGGCTAAACATCGCCGCGGCATTCCACATTCTCTTCTTATCCAGGTACACTGTCGTGCCGATGGCCGGTTCGCTGGCCCACATGCCGAGGCCAGTGTTGTCAGTGGCGCCGGGGGAATATCTCCCCGTCGGCATATAGAGGTTGTAGATTGCCGTAACGTCGGCGTGCTTGAAGCTCCAACCCAGCTGCGCGCTAGCGAACATATCCGTCCAAGCAAAGCCGGTGTTCACATCCAGCGAATTGCTCTGCAGGCGGTTCTTGATGAACGGAAACGCGACGCTTCCGCCAACGTTTCCTCCGAGCAGCTTATAATTCGTCACTGCGCTGACAAGAATGATGTCAGCGGTGGAGGTCAGACCAGCGGGCAGGTGAATGCTGTTGCCGCCGTTGTCTTTGATGGTGTCCGTTGGGTACACCCACACCAGGTTGCCCAAGTACACTCCGGGCGGCGCTTCTGTTCCGCTGCTCAAACCGATGAAGCCTGGAATGTGATCGCCTTTGAACTGAGCTTCACTCCTGCACGTAAGCAGGATGATGAATAGCCACAAGAATAGAATCCATCGCAATGGAAGTGCACGAAGCAGGATAGTAAGCATCGCTCCCCTTTTGATCAACAACGAAAAAGCGAACTACCTGACGTTTGAACGCAGACGAAGAGTGGTAAAACTGCATTGGCCAGAGATCGTCTTTCGGCATTCGAGCCGAATTGCCAAAGATCCTAAATCGAACTCAATGGATGAAAAGCTGGCTATTTTGACAGGTGACTGCTCCGAGGCCAGCGCCCGAATAATGAGAACCGGAAGTGCTTCACCTGAATCCGAGACCGGGCTGATGGAAGATGACGACCGTTTGTGCCTGAAAACACACAATCGGGAAAGAGAGAAGCCATGGGCCGAATCCGTAGCGCGATCATAGTCAGGATCAGTATTTTTGTTGTGTTCGCTGTGGCGTTCGATGGTTTCGGGCAGTCTCCAGCTTCGGGACAACACATTCCGGTCACGGCGCTTGCGAATGGGACTAAGCCGAACATCGTCTTCATCCTCGCGGACAATCTAGGCTATGGCGAGTTAGGCGTTTACGGAGGCGGTATTCTCCGTGGTGCTCCAACTCCACGCATCGACAAACTCGCCAGTGAAGGCACACGGCTGCTCAACTTTAATGTCGAGGCGCAGTGCACACCTTCACGATCTGCCCTGATGACTGGCCGTTTCTCGATCCGCTCCGGCACCTATGCGGTTCCGGTTGGTGGTGTGGCAGATGGACTGACGCTTTGGGAGGTGACTATCGCGGAGCTACTTTCAAGCCAAGGCTATGCGACGGGGATGTGGGGTAAGTGGCACCTCGGAAGCGAGGAGTCACGTTTTCCAACACATCAGGGATTCGACGAATGGTATGGCATTCCACGCACGTATGACGAAGCGTTCTGGCCGTCGCTAAACAAAGCGGATGGGTTGTGGCCTTCGATCGGCGACAAGCAGGGTTGGAATGCGAGCATTGCTTCTCCCGAGCCAATTTATGAAGCTCGCAAAGGTGAGCAGGCGCGGCAGGTCGGCACGCTGAACCTCGATACGCGGCGCACGATGGAAGCCGAGATCACAGAGCATGCCGTGGCCTTTATCAAGCACAACGCGGCATCGGGCAAGCCGTTCTACGCGTATGTATCTTCTTCGATGGTTCATATGCCTGTGCTTCCGAATCCAGCATTTGTTGGGAAGACCGGCAATGGCGACTGGGCCGACTGCCTGGCGGAGATGGACTATCGTACCGGACAGATTCTCGATGCGATCAAGGAGGCCGGTATTGAGGACAACACGTTGGTCGTCTTTGCCAGCGACAACGGTCCGGAGGCGACCGATCCCTGGGAGGGCGACAGCGGTCCCTGGCGAGGCACTTACTTTACGGCGATGGAAGCCTCGTTGCGAGCGCCATTCATCATTCGCTGGCCCGGTAAAGTACCGGCCGGACGTGTGAGCAACGAGATCATTCACATCGTGGACATGTACCCGACGCTTGCGCGTGTTGGGGGAGCGTCAGTGCCGACGGATCGCTCCATCGATGGCGTTAACCAGTTGGATTTCTTTCTGGGCAAACAGGAAAACTCCAACCGTGATGGATTTCCCGCGTATGTGGCTGAACGGCTGTCCGCGGTCAAATGGCGCAATTGGAAGATGCACCTCATCTGGCAAGTGAACATGTACGATCCGCCAGTTACGCTTCCCGTGCCGAAGGTCATCAATCTTCTTACCGATTTGAAAGAAGAACGTGATGTGGGCGCAAAGGCATCATGGGTTGGAGTTCCGATGACGAAGATCCTTATCGAATTTGAGAAAAGCCTGAAGACTTATCCGCCGATCAGAGCGGGAACGCCCGACCCGTATATTCCACCGAAATAGAAATCGGGATTCCAGTTGGAAGACGGAGATGGGTCGGCCAACCGCCAGTCAACTCGGATAGCAATCATGGCTGCCTTTCACGCCTGACCGTTTACCAAAGAGGGTGTCTGCTTCATCGAGGAGGAGGTCTTCTTCCTCAGGCTCTTCGTCCGGTTCTTCAATATTTTCGATCGGAAGGATGTGCCGCTCGACTTCCGGACTGTCGACGTTGGTCACGGGATTGGGTGCGAGCGGGTTACCAGAGTCAGCCATTTGTTATCTCCCTGGCTGAATGGGATGCAGAAAAGACCGGAGAGGGTGTATGGATGCCGAGTGGGTCATTCGCCACTCAGGAGCGGTATGGTTAGGGTATGTCGCTGAATGTTCGAGAGCAGTTTGGGCAGATTGATATTTATGTCTTCGATCAGATCCTTCGAGGAAACATTGCCGCTGGCATGCGCGTGCTTGATGCTGGATGCGGGCGCGGGCGCAACCTCGTCCATCTGCTGCGACAGGGCTGCGAGATTTTTGCTTTGGACGCGGACCGCGATGGAGTGGAGTATGTTCGCCGGCTCTCGGCGTCACTGGGAAATAATCTTCCTCAAGAGAATTTTCAGGTGGGGCTGATTGAGCGTATGCCTTTTCCGGACGCATTTGCCGATGTGGTGCTGTGCAACTCTGTGCTTCATTTTGCGCGGGATGACGAACACTTCAGGGCGATGTTATCTGAGTTATGGCGTGTTCTAAGGCCGGGCGGGATGTTATTTTGCCGGCTGGGTTCGCGGATTGGCATGGACTTCGAGCGTGTGCGGGGCAACAAGTATGTGGTAGGGGATGGGCAGGAATGGTTTCTGGTGAATGAGGAGATGCTGATGGAACTTAGCCGGGAGATGAATGCGATTCTCGTCGATCCTCTGAAGACTACGATCGTTCAGAACCATCGCTGCATGACTACGTGGGTACTGCGAAAGCAGCCCTGAGCTGTGGAGCTTGCAGGAAGCTGGACAAGATGAGACACGATTGCTACCTATCCGGTGCGAAAATGAGTTATGAAGAAACCTCTCGATAATAAACGGGCTGGTGACAACAAGGAGACGGTGCCGCACCCACCGCTATTTGGGCGATGGGCTTTGGGAGCGCTGCTGGGCCTGGGATTGTTGATTGTTGTTGGCGTTTTCTTCCTATGGCGTACCAATAACGCGAGTCTCTTATCGCTGCATCGAAGCGGCTACGGTCAACGAGGCGCGCCAAAGACATTGGTGGACGAAACAGCGTGGACGACTGCCAAGTCGCTCGCAGCTCTGGCGGCGACGCAGGAGGAGCTGGCCTATGCGCGTGAGGCCGAGCGCCTTGCGGATCATCTTGTGGATCAAGCGTTCGCGACAGCACTGCGCACGGCAACTCTACAGCAGAAAACACTGAAAGGCGCCGCGGCGGATGAGCAGGAGCGGGTGACTGAGCTGGAAGCGGCCATGGCGTCGGATCAGGCTTCGGTGAAAGAGCTGACGGCCAAGGGTGGTGACGATCTGGAGCTGGCGCAAGCACAGTTAAGCCTGGACGAGGATGAGCTTGCCGATGCGCGTGAGGACCTGGCTCGGGCTTCGGGCGATCAGAGAAGCGAGATTCAGCAAGAGCTGACGGCGCGCGAAGCCGACATGAAACGCTTTGACGCTGCGCAGGCGACCGGCGAGGCTGCCGTGGTGGCGGTGAAACGCTATCGCACTTTGGCGGGATTGATTGGTGGGTGGGGCCGGCAAAATGAACGGCGTGCACTGTTATTGAACGCGAAAGCGGCTGCGTTGCAGGCTGCAGCGCAGTTCAGCGTAGAGCACGACAAGCTGGAGGCATTGGCGAAAGCTCCATCCAGTGCGTCGGATGACAATGCGGCGAAACGCGTTGCGGGGTTGAAACGCCAGGATCTACAGCGGCAGTTGATGAGTATCTACGACGACCGCATGGAGAATGAGACGCGACTGGCGGGTGTGTACGACAAATGGGCCGCGCAGGTTGCGCTGCAACACGGGACTGTCCAGCGACTAGTTCTGGTGCAGGTGATGTGGATTGCAGTGATCCTGATAGCCGCCATTTTGCTGAATGCCGGTGTCAGACGACTCACGGAACGGGACCTGCTGGATCGGCGGAGAATGCATACGTTGAGCAGGATTTTCCGGCTCGCGATCCAGGTGCTTGCGCTGATAAACATTCTGCTTGTGGTGTTTGGGATGCCCAATCAGTTATCGACTGCCGTCGGGTTGGCGACGGCAGGCCTGACGATCGCACTGCAGGATTTCATCCTTGGATTTGTAGGCTGGTTCATTTTGATGGGCAAGAGTGGCGTTGCGGTGGGCGATGTGGTTGAGATTGATGGCGTGGTCGGCGAAGTGGTCGAGATTGGATTGTTTCGTACAGCGATTCTGGAGACTGGCAACTGGACTGCGAATGGGCATCCGACCGGACGGCGCGTTTCGTTCAATAACAAGTTTGCGATCAGCGGCAAGTTCTTCAACTTCTCAACTGCCGGACAATGGATGTGGGATGAGTTGACGGTCACGGTGCCGCAGGACGAGAGCACGCAGGAAGCTATTGAGCGAGTGGCAGCCGCTGTTGCTTCTGCTACTCACGATGATGCAATGCAGGCGGAGAAGGAGTGGCGGCAATCTTCAAACTCGCGTGGACTTGCCCAGTTCTCAGCACAGCCATCGGTGAATTTGCGGCCCTCCGCCACCGGTGTGGATCTCACGGTGCGGTATGTGACCAGGGCCCATGGCCGATTTGAGCAACGGAACAAAATCTATCAGGATGCGGTTAACGCGGTGCGGGCTGCGAAGTAGGCGCTTCTGTCTGTATTCATAAATTTTGTAATCAAAACTGCTTTGAAGAGATTGAGCATGTGACCTGGACTGGACAAAGTCTGCCGGAGACTGCCGGGCTCACTTTGACGCACCATCCGGATCGGCGTAGTATCTGCGAACACTCCATAAGTGCATGAAGACGACCATAGTAGGAATTTGTGCATGAACCGACGCCAAATACTTGTTGGCCTACGCCGGAGTACCGATGGAGGATGACGAACGATGATGTATCGCCCTGGCTCTCTCAATCGTCGTGAATTTATCACCCTCAGCGCGGCTGGATTTGCGGGATTCATCAGCGTCAGCGCTCGCGCGGAAGAGTCCGACTTCCGACCCAAAGATGCTGATCTCATTGTCTTCAACGCGAAGGTTTATACCGTTGACGCTCGTGTGCCGAGAGCAGAGGCATTTGCTGTCAAGAACGGCAGGTTCATTGCGGTCGGCACCTCACCTGAGATCAAAGGGCTGGCGGGCAAGAGGACTCAAACTTACGATGCCAAGGGTATGACAGTTGTGCCGGGCTTTATTGACACTCACAATCATGGGCGTGGCGAGGGTCTGCTCTACGATGTGCTCGTCGGCAATCCCTACGATGTTGAGTTCGTTACTATCGACAGCATCGTAGAAAAGCTGCAGGCACGCGCTCGCACTCTGCCTCCCGGTACATGGGTTGAAGGCTACTTCCACGACGATACCAAGGTGAAGGATAAGCGTCCGCTGAATGTGCATGATCTTGACAAGGTCTCAACAGAACACCCGGTTGCGGTACATCATCGCGGCGGTCATACGGCGTTCTATAACAGCAAAGCTTTTCAGATGGCGGGGGTTACAAAGAATACGCCCAACCCTTTTGGCGGCACCTTTGACAAGGACGATAAAGGTGAGTTGAACGGCCGTGTCACTGACCTTGCCATGGCTTCGATCAATAAGGCCGGCTTGCAGCAGAGCTTCGATCCGACTGAGAAAAACAGGCGCGTGCTTGAGGGCGTGGCTTTCATCTCACAGAAGTTCGTTCAGTATGGACTGACCAGCGTCCACCACAACGAACCCGGCGTTTTGACCGCAATGCAGGAGCAGCGCGCGAATGGCAAGCTGCTCCACCGTGTCAGTTATGAGCCCACGGGAGAACTGCTTGAGGCCATGATTGCGAATGGTATTGAGAGCGGTTTCGGGGATGAATTCATCGCGCTTGGTGCAACAGCAGAACATACGGTGGATGGCTCATTTTCAGAGCGGACCATGGCCATCAGCACGCCGTACAAAGACATCACCCCTCCGTATCAAGGCAACCTGACGGAGACGCAAGATGATTTAAACGCATGGACTGAGCGTGTGCATCGTGCGGGCATCCGGGTGAATTGCCATGCCAATGGCGATGTTGCGATCGATCGAGTGCTTACTGCTTATGAGCGCGCGCTCAAGCTGTATCCCCGTGCCGACTGCCGGCCCAAGATTACGCATTGCAGCCTGCTCAACGACAGCCTCATTGCTCGTATGAAGGCTATTGATGCGGTTCCGGCTGAGTTCAGCACGTATGCGTACTATAACGCGGACAAGTTTCACTTTTACGGCGAGGAACTGATGAAGCACATGTCACCGTACCGCAGCCTGATCGATGCAGGCGTCACTCCCGCTGCGGGTTCGGATTTCAGCCCCGGTCCCTTCTCGCCGCTGATGGCTATTCAGGGAATGGTCACGCGCACTGGCTGGAATGGCGAGACATGGGGAGCGAACCAGCGCATCACTGTAGAAGAAGCCATTCGCGTCAACACGATCAATGGCGCATACAACTCGCGCGAGGAGAAGATCAAAGGGTCAATCACAGCGGGCAAGGTGGCCGACTTTGTTGTGCTCGCCGACGACCCACATATAGTCGCCCACGAAAAGATAAAAGACATCAAGGTTGTTCAGACGGTGGTCAGCGGCAAGACCGTCTACCGGGCGTGAGGGGAACGATTCTGAGACGGTCTAATCTGAGGCGGTCTAATCTTAAACGATCTACGGGCAGTCCCATTGGGACGATTGTATTGAGTTCGCTCCTGTTGAAGAATGCAAAAAAAAGACTCGGCGGCCTTGGATGAAGCGGGCCGCCGAGTCTCTTGCTACTTGTGATCAGGTTAGAACTGCAGACGCAGCCCTAGCTGAATCTGACGGACGTTGTAGGCGAAGTTGCTGTTGTTGGTACCGGTGACGGAACCGAAGGGCGTGCTGGTGAATGGCACGAACTCGTTGGTGTTCGGGTTGGCTGCGTCCGTTGTGGAGACCGTGTAGGCGGTTGTTCCGACGGACGTCACGTTCTGGTGGTTGGCGAGGTTGAAGGCTTCGCCGAGGAACTCCAGGCCATAACGCTCGTGGATCATCACTCGCTTGGAAAGCCTGAGATCGATGTTCCAGGTCTTGGGTTGAGTGAAGTCATTGCGGTCAAGCACGGGAATGCGGTTAGAGCCACCAGATCCGTTGAAGGAGCTGGTGCTGATGATCGAAGCCTGCGCTGGCTCGCCTGGCGTCAGGAAGAGCTTGGATTGCGCGCCGCTGATGTTCGCTGAGTACGGAAGACCACTCTGCGTCTGGAAGCTGGGAGCAACCTGGTAGTTGTTGACGAGGTAGCCCAGCGGTCCGTGAACATGCCAAGGCGATTCTACGATTGTGTAGATAACAAGACGGCTCGGCACGTTCTGGTTCGAGTTGCCGTAGTCGTTCCTGATGTTGGCGGGATCAAGCATTGCTGTCGCGCTCGCGCCGGTGGTGTTGTTCTCGCCAAAGTCGAGAGCGTGCGACCATGTGTAGTTGGCGTCAAAGGAGACATGGTGAGAGAGCTGGTGCTTGAAGGCGGCAACCAGCGCTTCGTAGTTGGAGTTGACACCGCTGAAGATGTCAGTGATCGAGCTGAAGTTCGGGTTAGGACGGTGATTGGCGTTGGCGGTGTCGTAGAAGTAGACATTCGCGAGAATCTGCGTGTTGTTGGCAAGCGGGCCAGCCTGGTTCGGGTCGTTGACGGTGAAGGCGACCTGCGTGGGAGCAGGCAGGTTGGTGTCGACAAAGTTAGGCAGTCTGCGACCCCATGATCCAAGCCAGGAGAGGCTGAAGAGATCGTGAGAGCCAATCTGCTGCTCCACTGTCAGGTCGGCCTGGTGGATCTGAGGGACCTTGAAGTTGCTGTCAAGGTAGTATGCCGTGGCATTGCCGCTGGAGCCGCCGAGGCAGGTAGCGTCATCCGCCGGAGCAACCACCTGCGGGAAGACAGGGGAGCATACACCACCGGGGAAGAGGTTCGGATTGACCTGGCTGCCGGGAGCGCCGGTTCCGATCAGAGCCTGGTAGAGGGTGGAGTTAATGGCGCGGGCAAAGAACATGCCGTAGCCGCCGCGTAGGATGGTCTTTCCACCACCGTAGACGTCATAGGCAAAGCCCACGCGAGGAGCAACGTTGCCGGCGAAGGTGTTGAGTTTTGAGGTCTGAGGCAGCAGCGCGTTCGGAAGCTGCGCATCGGGGAACTGCTCAAACTCCCAACGCAGGCCGAGCGTGAGGCTGAGTCTCGGGTTGACCTTCCATTCATCCTGAGCGAAAACAGCGTAGTCGCTGGTGGTGAACTCCAGACCTGCAACGCCGATGCCCTGGTTGAAGGTGTTATAGTTCTGCGCCTTCTTGCCAGCGACGGGATTGGTGGAGAGATACAGGTCGGCGGCGTAGTTGCCGAGCGGCGTACCGCCAGTGTAGGAGTAACCAGCATATTGGTTAAAGAGGTTGGAAATCAGGTCATTGGTGTGGATGTAGTCTTCACCAAACTTGATGTTGTGGTTGCCATGAGCCCAGTTCACTGTGTCGGAAATCTGCCAGCGACGCTCATCGGGCAGAGCAGCACGATTGAGGAACTGAGGCGTACCGAACTGGAAGAAACCGCTGAGGAAGATGTTGGGGGGAAGACCGAGCGGGTTGGTATAGCTGCCATTGGTCAGCAAGTTGTTCTGCTCGTAGGCTGTGGGTGATTGATTGCTTTCAAACTCGAAGTCGCGTCCGTACATATAGCGCACTTCGTTGCTGAGCGATGAGGTGAAGAAGGAGTCGAGTTTGCCTACGATCCAGTTGTCGCGCACATAGTCGTTGCCGAAGCTTGCCATGCCGTAAGCGACTGCCGGGGCAGTTTGAATGCCGGCCGGCGAGGTCCAGCGCATGCGATTGGCTTCAACTGAAACGTGATTCTTCTGGTTGACCTGCCAGTCGATCTTGGGGAAGTAGAGGGTTTGATCGCCGGTGCGCGGAGTTTCTCCGAGCATGGATGTCAGACCGTCGATGACGTCTGAGTAGAGGGGTACCGCACTTGCCTGATACGAGCCGTCGGAATTCACCATGCCGGTGTCCTTGGCGAACTGGCAAACCTGCGCGTCAGGATAGTTGGGCGCCGCTGCGCCTGTCGTCGTTCCGCATTTCTTTCCGGCAGGAAGAGCAGCATCCGGCGGGGTGTAGAAATTGCTGTTAGCGGCGGCGCCTGTGACGGTGGCAGCGCCCGGAAAATCGTGGTAGAAGCGATCGGCTGCCACGAAGAAGAAGATCCTGTCCTTCCAGATTGGTCCGCCGACGCCAAAGCCATATTGACGGCGCAGGTCGGTGGGCTTGAATGCGACGACAGAAAATTGATTCGGAGCCGTTTCAACGGGATGGGTTACATAGCCGTTGGTGGCGTTCCACTCGCTGTCGCGGTCATAGAAGTAGCCGGTGCCGTGGAAGCTGTTGCTGCCGCTCTTGGTCACCGAGTTGACGATGCCACCTGCCGAGCGGCCATATTCAACCGAGTAGTTTGAGGTGTTGACCTGGAACTCCTGCACGGCTTCTTTGATGGTGGAGTATCCGGCGCGTGTACGGCCACGTTCTTCAGAGAAGTAGGCCTGATTGTCGTCTGTGCCATCGATGGTGACGTTGTTCAGCAGCGTGCTCTGCCCGCGAAAGCTGAGGAGGCCGAAGCCATTGGAGTCGTTGACTACACCGGGAGTGAGAAGAGCGAAGGCAGACCAGCGGTAGTTGTTCTCCGGCAGATCGTGGAGCACGCGCTGATCGACTACGCCGGCGAAGTCGGGCGACGTGGTGTTGACCAGCGGCGCTTCACCGGTAACTTCGACAGTTTCAGTGGAGTTGCCTACTTTGAGCTGTGCCTGCACGTCGGTGAGCAGTCCGACCTGAACAGTGAGGTCGATGGACTTGAAGGTATCGAAGCCCTGAGCCGTGATGGTGACGTTGTACGCACCGGGCACGAGATGAATGACCCGGAAGTAGCCCGAAGCGTCAGCGACTGCGGTCTGCTCGGCGTTGGTTCCGTTGTTGTGGACAGTTACGCTTGCGTTCGGAACGACGGCTCCCGAGGTGTCCAGCACTGTGCCGCCGATCGCGCCGTCAACCGCGGTCTGAGCGTTGACAACGTTGCACAGCAACATAAGTGCCAGGGTGAAACACACTAGCGTAACGGCGCTAATGCGTCGGGGAAATTGCGACATAACAAGCCTCCAAAATAGGTTGGTTCTACTTCGCTAAGTCCCGGAAAAAGTAACGCCACAGACGCACAAGCCAAGGCCGGAGGTCCAGAGACTGCCTCGGGAGAGGCTTCTATCGTTCCGGACCTTTACGATTCGCAATGCCTGGTGTTGGAGAGCTAGCAGGGCAAGGATAGGCAGCAGACTAGCTTCGCGCTTTCCTGCACTTCAATCCAGACTGTGAAAGATAGTTATCAGCAAGAACAAGAAAGAGTTACACGACAACACACAGTCAGTTCACACCAAACTTCAATTTATGCGCTAATGGCTGTCACAGTCTCCTGAGAAGTTTTACAGGGCAACACATCTTATGTGCCTTCTATAGGATGCATGGTGAAGAGGCCTTAGTTTGTTAGGAGAGGGCTTCTAAAATGTGAATATCTTTTAACAATTCAATCTGCGACATTCGGATGGGATGTTAGGGATGTCATTTACAGATGCAAGTAAAATAAATTCAACAAGTTATATCGAGAATAACTCCCGGGAACCAAGCAGGAGCGCGCGACCGGCGATCTCAAAAAGCGGAATGTCGGCTATAGGACTTACGCAGGCGACGTTGGACAAATCCTATCCCCGACGGATTCAGCCGGGGATACCGAACAGGCACGGGAGGACGTCTGCATTGGGGAGTTGCGCGACTACTTTTCTGCGGTTTTGCCAACCATGACGCGAAGGCCGAGACGGAAGTTGAACGGCAGGCTGGGATAGCCGATCGGGCCAATGTGCTGGTTGTTGGTCAGGTTCTCTGCCTGTCCGTAGACGGCAATGCGCGGCCGGATCTGGTAGCTGCCGCCGAAGTCAATCTTGGCGTAAGCGTAGTCGAGATTGCGATTGGGCAGCAGCAGTGAGTTGCCCTGGTTGATATCGGAATAGCCGAGGAAGGTCGAGTCGTCGCTACGGCTGACAAAGGCGGCGGTGGAGACGACCGTCCATTGATTCTTTACGTAGCTGCCGGTGATGAAACCGGTGTGCGGAGGACGACGGAAGGGCCGTGCTCCCTTCAACGGCGAGTAGATGCCGATCGGGATGCCGTCGTAGGTGGGGGCATAACCGCCGAGGAGCGCCTCGTTATCGCTGGAGAAGGAGCGCTGGACGACGGTGTCGAGATAGGTGTATCCGCCACGAGCAAAGAAGCTGCGACCGATACCTCCCTCCACTGTTGTCTCGAAACCCAATGCGCGAAAAGCCTGTGAGTTGATGGCCAATGAAAACGCGCCGTTGTTGTTGAGAAAGGCCTGAAGCTGCTCTTGTTCTTCGGGAGTCAGATTGGGCAGAAGTTCAGGGATCAGGCCCGCGCCGACATTTTCAATCTGACGGCCGAACTGATTGTGAAAGAAGTTGGCGTGGAAGACGATGCGGTCGCGGAGAAAGCCCTGCTGAACTCCGCCCTCGTAAGTACGGGCTGTCGGGGCTTGGAGCTGGGGAATGTGCAGCTGGTCGATAGTGTCCTGGCCACCGTTATTTTGCAGGAACGTGTAAAGCGAACCAGTCTGGTCTGCCAGAGTGGGCTCGCGCACGGCGTCTGCAAAGTTGAAGCTGATACGCGTTCCATTGAAGATGCCGGGGCGAGGCTTGAAGAGGTAGTAGGAGAAGCCGGCGCGTGGTGAAGTCTGAGTACCGATGACTGTGTACCGCTGCAGGCTGCCACCGAGCGTGTAGAAGAAGCGGCCCTTGAAATCCCCGTGGACCTGAGCCAGGTAGTCGTAGTTGTTGCGCTCGGCTGCTTCGTCAAGAAAGTAGACCGGCTCGCGTTCGACGCCGCGCTCGTTTTCATAGCGGAAGCCGATGAGACCTACGAGGTGCGGGGTGAAATGGATATCTCCCTGGTAGTTGACCTGATCACGATTGTTCACGAGGTCAAGGCGATTGGGATAGATGGAGTAGTTAGCCGTTGAGTAGTTGAGCAGAGCCTGGCCGACGACCTGCGCTCCATTGGCTCCGCGAATGGTTACGTCTTCGCCATACCAGTTCCCTGCCCCTTCTGAGCCCACGGGCAGATCGCAACTGCCAGCGGGAATACAGATGCCAGCGGGGTACCACTGCATTGATTGCTCGCGCTTGCGGGCTGCGCCGTAGCGGACCTGATTGTGAAAGTCGGGAGTGAGTTGATAGTCCAGAGAAGCGCTGACATAGAGGTTCTGGTCGCTCTGCTTGCGATCGTCGGCTATGCGGTAGAAGTTCCAGGCGTTGGGCACACCGGTAGCTGCAACGCCGTAGTGTGCGATGCCGCGTAGTTGCAGCTTGGGGATCGGCTGCCATCCGATGTTCGCTGCACTCGAGCCGAGATGATAGCGGTCCATGGGCAGATCGTTTTGAGACTGCAGCCACGAGTATGCGCCGTAGTAGTCAAGGCGCTTGTGACTGCCGGCGAGTTCAAGCTGATTGCGGGCGGTGCGGTAGTTGCCGAGGTCGCCGTTGAATAGGAGCTGAGGCGAGTTGGCAATGCCATGCGGAGTGTTGAAGCTGATGACGCCGCTGGCCGCATCGGCTCCGTAGAGGCTGCTGTTGGGGCCACGATAGACTTCGACGCTGTCGACTCCAGTAGTGGAGGTGTTGCCAAAGTCAAAGATGCCGCCGATCTCATCGACATCTGCACCGTCGAAGAGGAACTCGGACGCGTTCGAGTCTCCGCCACGGATGAATAGCGACGTCTGCGCGCCGCGCTGACCGGCCTGAACGACGACGGCACCTGGCTGCAGGCGGAGAACGCTGACGAAGTCTTCACGGCGCGCGAGGTCGAGCGGAGCGAAGACACTGGTTTCAGCACTGGCCTGCTCCTGTGGGATCGGGGTTCCAGTGGCAGTGACGACGATGGACTGACGCACCCACTCAAGCTCCAAGACCAGGTTGCGTTCTATATCATCGGCTACGCCGGCATAGAAAGTGGGTGTATCGAGAGGGCGAAAGTTCTCTGCGGTGATAACGAGGGCAAAGCGACCTTCGCGGCCAGTGGAGAACTGGAATCCGCCGTTAGCTGTAGAGATCGTCGTTGAGACGTATTTGCCGCCGCTCATGAGAACGATGGTGGCACCCTTAACGGTGGCGCCGGTGGTGTCTGTGACTGTGCCGTGGATGACACCAGCGTGAGCCTCAGCAACGGCGATAACGAGCAGGAAAACGGGCAGGAACGCTAAACGCGTGCGGGCGAACAGAACCGAAAGGCTGGTAGAAAAAGGCATTCGAATCCTCAGTCCCCCTCGGGACAAGAAGCGGGTGATGCACCAAGGACCGGTCTCCTGACTTGCGCCTTTCCGAACCGCCTTCCCGGGTATTCCCTATAAGGGTAGTCCCAGTGGCTTTTGGCCGGATTCCCTGCTGGCTATCTGTCGAAACGACGAAAAGCCTTGAGGGTGCGCTCACAGTTGCGGGGCAGTGGCGGATTTTCACCGCCTTCCCGAACATCCTGGTGAGTCTCGGTGATAAGTGACGCGCTTGCTGACTGGAATGAGGAGCATGCGCAGGATGAGCTAAAAACAGCTGGTGACCCCGGCAGATTATTCTGCAGCTTTCGGTTTTGTGAAACCGGATGGGGGTACCAAGCACAGATTAGCATGCCGTTGCATTGGACGGCCATCTGGTTTGTTTTGAGTGCAATGCCGGATGGTTCGCCGTTCGATATCATGGAAAAACGCTATGACAAGATACGTGTGGCGCGCTTGCTGGCTTCGAATCTCAACTCACTCTCAAGTTTTGGGAGGCTGCGTGCGACGACGGACTTTTCTGAAGAACGGTTTTGAGTTCGTAGCGGCGAACGCATTGCTCAGTCGAGTGGCGATGGGGGCGGGCGATGCCAGTGCAACTGCTCCGGTGTTTTCGACTGATAATCAACGCTGGCAGAAAGCTTACGAGAAAGCGATTGGAGTGCTGGCGGCCAATGTCCAGGTGATGCCGCGATTTTCTGGACCGGTGCTGATTGAAGGGTCGGAGTACGGTGGCATCTGGCAGGAGTGTGGACCGCATGAAGCGCTGGTCTATCGGTATTTTCGTCCAGATGCAGCTCGCAACGGCCACATGACATTTTTTGACCTGCAACGGCCTGACGGACAACTGCCAGCCAACAACAAGCGCACGGAGGCTGGTTTCGGGCAGATTCAAATGGTTGTGCCGATCGCTGCGACTGCGTGGGAACTGGCCTCAGCGACTGGTGATGGTGAATTGCTGGAAGTGGCTTATAACGCTTGCTCGCGATGGGATGCGTGGCTGGTGCGCTATCGCAACACTCGCGGCACGGGTCTGATTGAAGGCTTTTGTGCCTACGATACGGGCATGGATAACAGTCCGCGGTGGACGGGTGTTCCGGTGCGATGTCCTGATGCTGACGCGAGACGTTATGCGCCGGGCTCAAAGATGCCGAGGCTTTGTCCTGATCTGTCTGCGACAGTCTATGGTGGACGCGTAGCATTGGCTTCGATGGCGGATGCGCTGGGCAAAAAGGACGAAGCCGATATGTGGCTGGAGCGCGCGGAGGGAATACGAGAGCTTGTTCTGAAACGGCTTTATTCGCAGGACGACGCGGTGTTTTATGACGTAGATGCGAGCGATCAATTCGTCAAGGTGCGGTCGGATATTCTCACGCGCATTTGTGGCGAACACGTCGTCGATCAAAAGACCTTTGATGAAATGTGGGCGCGGCAGCTTGGGAATGCGCAGGCCTTCTGGGCTCAGTTCCCTTTTCCGTCGATCGCCTTGGATGATCCGTCGTTTGTTCATCCTCTGCCGCATAACTCCTGGGAGGCGCATCGCAAGCACTGACTGCATTGCGGGCTGGGCGCTGGATGGACCACTACGGGCGTTCGGCTGAGTTAGCACATCTGATGCAGCAATGGTGCGAAGCATTGCAGCGCGACACCAGCTTTCGACAGCAACTCGATCCAGTCGCTGGCACGTTTACCAAGGGGGACTTGCCTAACTACTCTCCGGCGTGTCTGGTTCTATACGACTTCACGTGGAGGCTTGCTGGCCTACGGGAAGAGAACGGACAGCTTCACTGGAACATTCGCGCGGATAGTCCGGTTGCAGCGAGTGCTCGGTTTCAAATGGGTTTGCGCAAGGGTACCGCCGAGATGCGGTATAAGAATGGCGCGGCCAAGCTGATTCTTGGTGGCCGAGAAATTGGCGAGGTTGCGGGCACTGTGCGTCTGATTACCGACGGCACGGGCAAGCCGCTGTCGGTATTGGGAGTAAGCATGAGTTGGCAAGAGGTGGAGTTGCGCCTGAAGAACCTTCCGCATCAACATATACAACTCAAGCCGAATCAAACCGTATCGTTGAGTTGAGACTTACTTCGCTACGCTGGAGTACAGAGTTGGAAGTGGCTCACCAGAGGCCCTTGTCGAGAACGTTATTCGATTCTCCAGCTTGAGCGATCGATCTGTTGCGTAGACTCGCGCCAGCTGATCCTGGAATGCAGCCTGTGTCAGCGTGCTGCCCGCTCCGTCCACTGGATTCACAATGGAAATCCTGCGCGGAGCGATTGCTATCATCAGGTCATCGAGATCATAGTGCAGGAGAACACCGGGAATTACCGACTCGGCAACATTGCGATGGATTGGCACATCGACAACTGAATTGAATGTGCTGAGCGAGTGTTCGATCGTAATGTTGCGGATGCGGGGGTCGAGCGCCGCGGCGTGGAGAAGTACTACACCTGAGGCACCATCGGCGTAAGCATCGATTTCATTTGGGTTAACTTCATGCTGAGTTGCAAGCCATTGCACGGCGGCGAGCGTATCTTCCGTTCTCATGCCGACAAAGGTTTTGCCGATTATGAGAGCTCGCGAAGTCCAGGGCAGCATGGTGCCCATGGTGGGCCGCGGTTGATCGGGGCTGGGCGGCCAAGGGAGCGGGCTCATAGCGAGCACGACGCGACCGGACTTAGCCGCCCGATCGAAATCGCTGTCCGCACTTGTGAGATCCGAGATTGAGCGCTCGCTTGTTATGAGCAGCACCGGGCTGGGGCCTGCGCTATCGGGAAGCGCGAGCCTGGCGGGAAGGTCCATGTTGTATCGGCTATGAAAGACAACAGTCTCGATGCGGTAGCCTGACCGCTGTTCGGTTGCGGTAACGGTGACTACGGGTGAGGATTGCAGCGCGGTGTTCATTCCGATGATTTCTGGAATCTCTGCCTTGAGATGACTCTGTAAAGCTTTCAAAGAGGCGCTGGAAGAGACGGCTGCTTTCTTAGGCAGGATGGCATTCGCCCGTTCACGATTGATCTGATAGATGGTTCGGCCGGGAAGAGCAGTGGTCACCTGTCCCGTTGTAGTGCAGTTATATTCCTGGAACTTGGGGAATGGCAGCTTCACCATCTCGGGCGGAGGATTATCCGTATGCAACAACCAATGCTCGAAGAACGAAATCATCTTCGGCATGAGAGGAAGAATAGCGCCGTGTCCACCAGGCCCGGTGAACCACTGAAGGTTTTCGCTCGCTCCATACAGAGAATAAAAACGAGCCGCCTCGTCATGAGCCGCGCTCGCTCCAGCGAAGGGGAACATGTCTTCTGTTGTGGCAACCATTGCGTAACCGCGTGGTGCTGCAAGCTCGACAAGATCGGAGAAATCCAGACCGTTCTTGACGAAGTCCGGAATGACTTGCTCGCCATCCTGCGGGCCGATGCCTTTGTTCAGTTCCTCGTACGATGTGAGGTAACAGGCAACGACACCGGCTTTGACACGCCCATCGAGCGCAGTGAGGTATGCAGACAATGTGCCGCCGCCTGAACAGCCAAAGGAGCCGATGTTGTGCGCATCGATATCGGGACGTGTGCTCAGGTAATCGATGCCGCGCATTGCATCCCAGACCATGTAGCGGGAAACATGATCGCCGATCAGGGAGATGGGAATTTGCGCCTGCGAATGTTCATCGGGACCGGCCCAGGACTTGCCTGTTTCAGGATTCATCGCCTGCAATCGCTCACCTGCGCCTAATGGATCGTATGCCAGGACGGCTATGCCATTGAGAGCGAGGTTAGGAGCGAAGCCAAACGCCGCTTCTGCCTTACCAAAGGGAGCATGCCCAGCGTGATAGATCACAACGGGAAACGGACCTTTGCCTTTCGAAGGCAGGTAAAGGTTGGCCGTTACGTGATAACCAGGCAGGCTGTCGTAGATGAGCTTCTCAATGTGGAAGCCCTCTTGAGAAATGGTGCCAACCACCTGGGCCTTGAGCGGATCGTGGTTATTGGGCAAGCCGCCGAGCATATGCAGCAGAGTCTCGCGAACATACTTTTGCCGCGCTTCAGCCTGCGCACGGGTTTTGATCTCAGCCATTTTCTCGCTTCGCTGTTTCAGATATGGCTCAGCGAGGCGGTTCATCTCCCGCTCGAAAGCTGGAGTCTCTTGTTTGGGCTTGTCCTGTGCTGGAAGAGGCGCGATGCAGGAACAGAAAAACATGAACCTCAACAGGGTCTGGCCGGCCATACGATGCATTTTTTGAGATCGAACGTGGGGAAGTTTGACGCTGCCGATCGTCAGTCTCATGGGCATTCCTGTTCCTTCCCTTTTCAGATAACGCTGGATTTGTCTGTCTTTTGTTGACTGGCGCATCAAAAGGGACGGATCGACATTGTCCCTGCGTTGGATGTCAGCGCACCCAGTGTATATCGATTTACCTGTCTATACGCTTGCGCGTCGATGAATACGGCCTTCATTCAAACTTCAGCGTAGGATCGATCTCCATATTTTGGGGATCGATGGAGAATGCGGTACTGCAGGCCGACTCCCGATCGTCATCTGGCGTGCGCATTTGTTATGCCGCAGTCTTGGGCCATGTCGGACAATCCTTTTGAAACAACGATGGGAAAATCGCTGGGACTAAAGCGTATAGGAGGCCCAAGATATGTTGCTGTCTTCATGCTTTCTTTGAATGCGCCGCATGCCTGATTTCGAAGCTGCAGGCGTTCTTCTGAGCTGGGAGACGTATTGGAGAACTTCATTCGGAGTTTAGCCAGTGCAGACGTAACTGCCAACGATGAGTAAATGGCTGGAATATCGCGTTGGTCGTATGCGAAGGAAAGATCGGATTTCTTCTGCGCAATTTGGTATGCCTTCTCAGCCTCTGCCGGTCGATTCAATTGGAGCAGAGTGTCTCCCATGCGCACGTAGACCGTAACAAGTCCGGAACGACCGTCGTCGTATTGGACTTCCGCTTCAATGGCTTTTGCCGCTTGCTGAAAAGACTGAAGCGCCTGCGGGTAGTTTCCCGCTCCAAATTGCGCTTCCCCGAGCCACGTGAAGAGTACGCCGTATCCGGGTCCTGCGTCTTCTTCAGATGCAAGCTTTTGATAGGTTGTTATCAATTGCTGAAGCTGAGTTGCGCCTTGTTTGAATCTACCTTCGACCACAAGCAACCGGGCTTCCTGAAACTCCAGGCCTAATAGATCAGCCCGAAACTCGATGTTGTCCGGGTCAGATTTAGCAAGAGGAGTAAGCGCCTTACGTACCAGCCGGAAATTTTGGCGGGCGGCTGAGACGTCGTTGAGCATCAGATAGATCTTGCCCAGGTGCTGCTTCGATTCGGCCAAGTCGCGCACCGTATCCTGTTCTGCGCCTTTGTCTACGAGGGCCTGATATACGGCTACTCCTTCTGTGGTTGCCTCCCGGGCTTTCTGCATTTCGCCCGTGTATGCATATTCGTAGCCGAGCTCGACCAAGAGTTTAGGTTTACGCGCAGCAAGATTGCGATAATGCGGATCGTCATTCGCGGTTGCTTCGACCAGCGTCAACGCATTGCGAAGCGAATCCGCTGCTCGTAAACGGTATCCGGCTATATCGAGCGACAGTCCCATTCCCTGATCCTCGGTGGCTCTCTCGATTCGCACTCTAGAGTTTGTGCCATCGCTCTGCATCAGACGATTCGTGATCGCGATTGCTTTCTCAAGCTGTACCCGGCCGTTGGGATAGTAGATATCCGATATACCCTGCTTGCGATAAATCATGGCCAGATTCAATTGATCGGTGAGGTTGGAGGGATTATTGGCGGCCACTGCTTCGAAAAGATGCATCGCCTTCGCGATGCTCTGGTCTGCTGCACTGACTTGTCCCACATTCGAGACTGAAGCGTCGCCCTGCACTGTTGCAAGCCGCTGGTATCCCAGAGCCAACTCACGTTGCAGGTCTGAATCACCTTCCGCGTCCTTCGATACACCATCAAGATATGTCACCGCACGATCGAGCAAAAGGTTGCGGGCCGCAGTGGTGCCGGGTATGGCGAGCAATGAGTCGTGCACGTCGAAGATGAGCGCATTCGAGAACTGGCGCACGTCGTTGAATCTCTTTTGTGCGCGGGCACGTTCCGTCCTGGCAATGCGGGCTTGATTTTCAGTCGCGAGAATGCCTGCTGTGAGCGCAAGGATTACAACGGTCGTCGCGGCCAGCCCATTCCGGTGGCGCACGATGAATTTACGGGCGAAGTAGGTCCAGGAACCTTTGGCGGCGGTAACGGGAAGACCATTAATGTGGCGCGAAATGTCGTCTGCGAACTGTTGCGCTGATCCATAGCGCAGTTCAGGCTCTTTGCGCAGCGCCTTCAGCAGGATATTATCGATATCTCCTACGAGCCGGCGCCGAAGCTTCGCCGAAGTCGGTTCGCGTGTGCTTGAGATCGTGGTGACTGGCTTATCGCAGCTTTCGTTGCCCTGGCCGATTCGCTCTGCTGCCATGACAATATTACTCGGCCGATGCGGCTGCGTTTCGGCGATTGCGCGCGACCACTCATGCGGTGTTCTTGTCCCAACTTTGTATGGAGACCGCCCGGTGAGAAGCAGGTAAAGGACGACACCCAGCGAGTAGACGTCGGTAGCCGTTGTGATGGGTTCGCCGCGAATTTGCTCGGGACTTGCATACTCCGGTGTCATGGGTCGAGCCACCGTTGTTTCTGTCTCTGCTGCCGGATCAAGCATCTTTGCGATCCCGAAATCCAACAGCTTTGGTGCCCCGTCCTTTGTGACGAGAATATTGTTCGGCTTAATGTCGCGATGCACAATCAGCCGTTGATGTGCGTACTGAACAGCTTCACAGACCTGAAGAAACAGGCGAAGCCGCTCACTCACGGAGAGCCTGACGCCTTGGCAGTAGGTGTCGATTCGCTCTCCGTCGATAAACTCCATGACCAGATATGGGACGCTGTCGTCTGTGGTTCCGCCATCGAGCAATCGCGCGATATGAGGGTGATTTAAAGACGCCAAGATCTGGCGTTCATGCAGGAAACGCTGCACGATGAAGGATGAGCCCATTCCGGTGCGAACGAGTTTGATGGCCACCTGCTGATCAAATTGACCATCCATGCGAACGGCACGGTAGACCTCTCCCATGCCGCCGTGGCCGATCTCAGCGACGATCTGGTATGCGCCGACACGGCGGCCAATCCACGATGAGGGCAACTTGGGTGGCTCCGTGGACTGCATCAGATCTGCCGCAGGGGTGTTCAGGAAATCTCCACCGGCCTGCAATGCGACGGCGAGCAGCGACTCAACTTCTGCACGCAACTCGGGATCGGAGCCGCATGCCTGATCGAGATACTTCGCTCGCTCCGGTTCGCTCAGCAACTCGGCCCGCTCAAAGACAGCACGAATCTGCTGCCAGCGCTCGGGTGTCATCGTGAAGCCGTCCGGTCGAGCTCGCGAAAGAGCCAGATCCGCGCAGTGTTCCAGTCACGCTTGACGGTTGATTCTGAAATCTCAAGAACCTCCGCAATATCCTGTACGGATAACCCGGCAAAGAATCGAAGCTCAACGATGCGGCCTTGTTGAGGATCGATCCTGGACAAATCTTTGAGTGCATCATCGAGCGCCACGAGATTGATATCTGGCCGTTCATACGGCTCGTTGACTGCATCGATCGCGAGCTTAAGAGCGCCCCCGCCGCGCTTGCTCGCGTTGTGGCTTCGCGCATGCTCGACAAGAATCTGACGCATCAGGTTGGCCGCTATGCCAAAGAAATGAGCACGGTCTTGCCACTGCGGCAAGGCATTCCCTGTAAGACGTACATAAGCTTCATGCACCAGGGCGGTACTTTGCAGCGTGTGGTCCGGTCTTTCGCGGCGAAGATAACTATGCGCAAGGCGGCGCATCTCGTCGTAGACCAACGGCATCAGAGAGTCGAGAGCCTCGACATCTCCTGAGCGCCATCGGATGAGCAACTCCGTCACGGGGCTGGAGGTTTGGTCGTGCAAAGGTACGCTCCTCTTGCGTGCACCCGGGGATGATGCTGAACAGGCGGAGTATATCCTCCGCCTATCTTCGAGTCAATCTTATGAAAACACAGCGTTTGTCAACTAATCGCCAATTGGCCCATGTTTACTGCGTGTGCGCTCATAAGTTGACCGAAACAGTTGTAAGTTCACCTGTCAGATGCCTGCCGAGATAGCAACGCAAAATTTCTTTGAATGGTGTGAGCCATTTCACTCTCCGTTTCACACATTAGCCAATAGAAGAGGAATTCAGGCCGCCTGGCTGGGGTTGAGATACCTACAGCGCCGGCGAGCAGAACTGTGCCGGACTTTTGAGGAGCACGCAACATTGGGCACCAAGATCGACGCCGGACCACGGACAGGAGAGACGAGATGAAGAACAGCAAATTGCACTGCATTCTCAGCCTGGGTTTTGCGTTTAGCGTAGTAGCGGCGATTGCCCAGGCACAGACCTATACACCCGTTCACAAATACGGCCCATGGGGAACCGACGGTTGCTGCCAGGGAAATCCCGGCCTGCTTGCCGAAGGACTCGATGGGAAAATCTATGGCACCAATCCAAGCCAGGTTGGCGGCTACGGCACACTCATCAGCTATTCGCCTGCGACCGGCATATTCAGTACTCCCATCAATTTTCAGGGTGGAGCGAACGGAAACTCTCCGTTGTCTGGATGGACGCTGGGCTTCGATGGGAACCTGTATGGCGCGACCGAATGGGGAGGACAGACCACCACATCAAGCGGCGGCCACTTCAGTGGTTACGGAACCGTTGTAAAGTTCACGCCGGGGGTCTCGGCGTATCCAACTGGAATCTATCCCTTCGCGAATGGCTCTGATGGCGCATATCCGTGGGCTCCGCCTGTTCAGACGCCGGATGGCAGCCTCTGGGGAGTTACAAACAGCGGAGGGACCATAGCGGGCACCGTGTACAAGCTGACGAGCTCAGGCGCGCTTTCCTGGTTCGGAAAGCTTCCGTCCAATACAGCGGCGTCACTGATCCTTTCACAACAGCAAGGAAATCTGTATGGAACCACTCAGTATGGCGACGACGGTACCAGTGCCCACAAATTCAATCGTGGCACTGTATTCAAGTTGACACAGGCCGGTGTAATAACCGTTCTGTATAGCTTCAACCCAAATGATCCGAAGGAAGGCCTAGTCCCGGTGGGCCCGGTGCTGGAAGGATACGATGGCTTTCTATACGGCACTACTTCCACTGGAGGCCAGAACGCGACGGGTCTGGCAGCCGGCACTAACGATGGCCGGGGTACGATCTTTCGCATAGCCAGAGACGGCTCATCCTTCTCAACGATTCACGCATTTCAAGATAATGTAACAGCGAAAGAGGGATACGGTTCCGTCGCCGGCCTCGTGCAGGGCAGCGACTACCGCCTGTATGGAGTCAACCCGAATGGCGGCGCCAATGGCTATGGAACGCTCTTCAGCGTTAACACTGACGGTACGAACTTCGCAGTGCTGTACAACTTCGATAAACCTAGCGGCAGCAATCCAAGTTCGACTCCGTTCCTACATACGAACGGAAAGATTTACGGAACTACTGCCGGCGGCGGGTCAGGCTATGGTGTGCTCTATAGTTTCGACGCTGGTTTGAAGCCGTTTGCCATTCTTGTGGGCCCGTGGTCGGGGCCGGTCGGAACAGTGGTCGGAATTCTGGGTCAGGGCTTCACCAACGTAACAGGGGTCCTTGTTGGAGGAGCCGCGGTGCCGTGGACGAAATTCAATGGTGTCACGATTGTCAGCGATACCTATATGACAGTCACTATTCCCGCTGGAGCGAAGAACGGACCTATCACAATTGAGGAGCCGAGCGGGAATCTGGTCACGCCGCAGATTTTTTCAGTTACCTGCACCAGTATCTTTTGCAGGCCCATACTTATTCACTGAGTCTTTGCTGGGGCGATCTGCTTTCTTCGATGAGTCACAGAACTTCAGGGAAGTTATGCAGATCTATAGTGGACTGAAGGGCGGGGAGCCACAAGCTTTACGGCTCCCCGTCATCATGAAGCAAGTTGATGCGCGGATTCGTTTATTCGCTGACTACAAATTCGCTATGCAGACTGGCGGTTGAATCTTCACCTGCCCATACGTCGAAGGTTCCTGGCTCCACGGACCACACTTTGGTTTGTGTGCTCCAGAAGTTCAGTTCATCTTTGCCAAGGGTGAACTTGAGCGTCTGGGTTTCGCCAGGTTTCAATGTGACTCGGCGGAAGCCTTTGAGCTGGCGCACCGGCCGCGAGGCGGATCCGGCTCGTTGGTGAATGTAGATCTGTGCGACGGCATCGCCTGTAATGGTGCTGGTATTGGTCACGTCCACCGACACTTCAGTGGCCTGATTCGCGCTGATACGATCTTTACTCAGACGCAGATTGGCAAACTTAAAGGTGGAGTAACTGAGCCCATAGCCGAAGGGATAGAGAGGCTTAGTAGAGAGGTCCCAGTAACGTGAGGTAAAGGTGGGACGATCCTCTGGCTCATGGGTCAGATTGTGGTTGTAATAGAGAGGTTCCTGCCCAGCCGTGCGAGGCCAGCTTACAGGCAGCTTGCCGCCGGGGTTTACGTCACCGAAGAGCACATCGGCTACTGCATTGCCCCCATTCGTGCCGGAATACCAGGCTTCGAGAATTGCAGGAACATGTTGAGCTGCCCAGCGAATATCGAGTGGACGTCCGTTTTCCAGCACAAGTACAACCGGTTTACCGGTGGAGGCTACCGCCTCAAGCATCTGCTCCTGAATACCGGGAAGATCAAGCGTGGCACGAGAGGCTGCTTCGCCACTCATGGAAGCGCCTTCTCCAAGCACCGCAACCACAACGTCTGAATCAGCGGCGGCGGCCTTGGCTTTCTTGAGCCAATCAGCCAGCTCGGCTGGCGTAGGCGGGGGGGGATTCTTGGCGCCGGTGAAGGCATCCATCATCGAGGGGTATTCGCGTGTGGATGCTGCGCCTGCGACGTAGTTGATCTGTACATTCGCACCGAGTTTGTTCTTGATTCCGGCGAGGATGGTAACTGGGTGGCTCTTGCTGGCGCCGCCAAAGAGGCCCTCTACGGTCCAGCCGCCTTCAATGTCCTTGATGGAGTCGGCGAGGCTTCCGATCACCGCTACCTTTTTCAGATTCGTAGACAGGGGCAGAGTGTGGTTGTCATTCTTCAGCAGAACCATGGAGCGGGCGGCTACTTTTCGTTCGAGAGCCAAGCCTTCGGGACTGCTGAGTTGGGCATCGACCTTGGTCTCGTCCACATAGGGGTTGTCGAATAATCCCAACTGGTACTTGGCTTCGAGGATTGGCAAGACTGCAGCGTCCAATTGCGCCTCGGCGATCTTGCCTGAGGCCACTAATTTGGGCAAGTTACGAGTGTAGGTGAGGCTGGCCATGTCCATATCTACGCCAGCCGTGACCGCCTTATAAGCAGCGTCTTCCGGATCGCGGGCGTAACCGTGTGTCTGGAGATTTGCCACGGCAAATGCATCTGAAACAACGAAGCCTTTGAAGCTCCACTCCTGGCGAAGAATGTCGTGCAACAGCCAGCGATTGCCGCTCGCGGGCACATCGTTCAGATCCATATAGGCGCTCATGAACGACGCTGCGCCGGCCTTTTCCGCGGCATGAAAGGGGACGAGATAGACGTTACGGAAAAGAGACTCCGGAATGTTGGAGGCATCATAGTCACGACCACCCTCTGCTGCGCCGTAACCGGCAAAATGCTTGACGCAGGCGAGAACACTGTCGGGACCGATGGAATCACCCTGAAAGCCATGTACCTGTGCGACCGCCATGGCCGCTCCGAGATACGGGTCTTCTCCCGCGCCCTCGACGATGCGGCCCCAGCGGGCGTCGCGCGCGATATCAACCATGGGGGTGAAGGTCCACTGAACACCGGCTGCGCGGGCGTCCTTAGCGGCCTGATGCTGCGCAGCTTCTTCAACGGCCGGGTCCCATGAGGAGGCCATGGCGAGAGGCACTGGAAACGCTGTTCTGTAGCCGTGGATCACATCAAAGCCGATGATGAGCGGGATATGCAGGCGGGACTTCTCTACCGCCAGATGCTGCATGCGATTGAGCTCTTTGACATCAAATTGCCAGAGCACCGAACCGACCTGGCCTTTGGCGATGATGTCATCGGGCTTTTCGTTGGAAAGCCCTGGTATCACGATGCCAGAGGCCTGATTCATCTGGCCGACCTTCTCTTCCACGGTCATCTGTTTGAGCAGAGCTTCGGCGCGACGGTGCGCTTCGTCGTGGGTTACAGGCGCGGTTTGTGCGGTTGCAAAGCCGGCGACGGACAGGACAGCGTACGATAAAGCAGTGACCATTTTCGAGAACAGCTTGATAGGCATTTCAGAGAGACCTCACTTTCAATATAGCTAGACGCAACGCAATTCTTCTCTAGTACTGAGTGAGATTACTCTGCTTATCGAGGGGCTTGCCTGTCAAGAATCGATCGAAATGATTCCGAGCTGGATGGCGATAGAGACTGCTTCGGTTCTGTCGCTCGCTTCCAGTTTCTCGAGAATGTGATTTACATGATTGCGGACTGTAAATTGGCTGATTGCCAGCACGCGTGCAATCTCTTTGTTGGTCAGGCCTTTGGCGATCATGGTCAGAACGTGTTGTTCGCGTGGGCTCAGGCCGTTGCGGCTTTCCCGCTCCATGATTCGTTCTGCGATTCCTTTCGGGAAATGCAGTTGCCCCTTAGCTACAGATCGAATTGCGCCGACTATCTGACTACGGGTCGAATCTTTCAATAAGTAGCCTCGGGCTCCAGCTTTCGCTGCGCGGTAGATCTCTTCTTCATAGTCGAAGCTGGAGAGGATGAGCACTTTGGGAGGATGCTCCAATGCGAGTAGAGAGGGCATCAAGTCGAGGCCGGAAGTTTTCGGCATGCGCAAATCAAGGAGAATGATGTCGACCGGATGACGCTTGAGGAATGCGAGCGCTGCCTCGGCGCTGTCTACGCCGCCGGCGAGACGAAATTCGCTCTCCTTGCCGAGTAGAGTTGCGAGTCCTGCGCGAACGATAGGGTGGTCGTCGACAATCAGAATTCGGATCGGATTATGTTCAGGCTGCTTCTCCACGAGCGCCTCTCTTTCTTCTGCGAATGCGCACTCTTTGCCACCACACTGACAGGAGCGCGGTGGGCAGGATTGCGCGCACCTGAACTGAGGTTCCATGACCGGGCGAACTACGGATGCGAAGCGAGGCTTCGACACTGTCTGCTCGCCGCTTCATCCCACGAATTCCGAAGCCCGGGGATTCCTGTCTGCAGGAAAAACCGTCTCCATCATCCCGAACGGTAAGTTTGACTGAGGGACGTCCATACACCACACGCAGGTAGATTGTGTGGGGATGGCCATGACGCACGGCATTTGCGATTGCTTCCTGGCCAATGCGAAAGAGCGTATCGGCGATTCGCAGAGGAATAGGCCTGGGCTCTCCGTGAACAGAGGTCGAAATGGCGATAGGGCCGCCCTGGATGATGGTGTGTGCCGCCAGTTCGAGAGCTTTCGCCAAATCCATTTGATCGAGATTTCCGGGACGAAGGGCGGCTATGTTACGCCGGGCTTCAAGATGTCCGGCGCGCACCATATCGACGGTGGACTGCAACTGTGCGCGCATTGAAGTGCCTGGCCGGGCCTCCTCGCAGAGTGCTTCCAATTGGAAGCCGACACCGGCAAAGCTCTGCGCCAGTGTGTCGTGCATCTCGAGCCCCAACCTCTCACGCTCCTCAATCACGGCTCGCAATTGAGATCGCTTGAAGGTGGTGTACGACACCTGGAGGCCAAGTGACAGCGTCAGCAGGCCGACGATCAACTCCACTATGTGCTGCACATTCCACCACGGAGGAGGCTCTATCATCTGAACATCTTCGGCGGAACGCATAAGGACGGCAAAAGGTATCTCGTTTTGCGCGTATGCCCGATCTGTAACGCAGATGCCGCGCAGGCGCAGGCGGCTTCCGTTCTTGAGGCGATTGAGGGCCTCTGCAAGGCTCGGATAGGCAGCAATGGCGATAAAGGACTGGCTTCCTTCATCCAGCTTGAGCACGACAGATTTGTCTCCTGCTCTCTGTTCAGAGACGAGGCGGCCCTCTGTCTCAATAAACTGCGCGTCGAATGCTCCAGTAGCGGCCTGGGAGGCGGTGACGGAGACTGGCGGAACAGGGGTATGCGACCAGAGCAGCCGAACATCTGCGTTGCGAAGCACGGAGCTGAAATCATGCAACTCCACATCGCCGCGCGCCTCTACGGAATCGCCTATCTGCACTGGCGTGCCGGTGTGAGCCTGAGGGATTGCAATGCCACCTGTCGAATCCTGTACGAAGAGGGTCGGCGATACGAGTGTAACGACGCCATGTACGGTGACCTGAGAAGACTGGTTGGGCGCGAGGAGACGAAGATCGGCGATGGGTAATGCGTTGAGATCGGACTTATAGTTTTCCAACTCGCGCTGCATGGGCAGGAAGAAGCGCTGCTCAGACCATGAATCAATCAGGCCAGGCGAAGAAGGCCGAACGTCCAGTCCGGTGGTTTGGGTCTGAAGCATGGCTTCCATGTCTTCCCTGGTGGCGGGCCTCACCTCAAGGTTGCGCCACGCCGCGCCTGTGGAATAAGACTGAAGACCAAACCTTCCATGAGTCAGGCATTGAGGATCCTGAAGAGTCGCGGTGATGACTTCTCCGCTGTCTGTATTGGCACGGGCAATCAGGCTGCATTCGAAGGCAAGAAACTTCAGGTGATGCCACTTTTGCGTCCTCAGTCCAGAGCGAACAGGAATGGTCTGAGATTCGTGCCAGCCGTAATCTGCGCGGCCCAGAATCAAGGTGTCATCCAGATCGCGAAGACCGGCAAAGTAGCCGTGATAGGCGTCGACTCCGACTTCTTCTTCGGAAGCGCGAATTACGAAGCCGGCATCACCGCCTTCTCCAAGAAGTTGAACATCGCCTTCCACGATGTAGTTGCCCCAGTGTGTCGAGCCATTCATCAACTTTGCACCGCGATCATCGGCAATGTTGAACATGGCGCCGTCTATTACCTGCCAGGTGCCACCGAATGCCTGCCATCCTCCGTGGCGTTGCTGGCCATCTCCATCACGCCCGAATGTGTCATGAAAGCTGGGCTCACGCCCCACCCAGCTGAGATAGGCAAACCTTGCCGACGCTCCGAGCAGTAAGAGAGCAGAGATCGCAACCGCAATCCATATGAGGCGTAATTTCATATTCCTGCGCATCAAGTGTGTTGCCTCACTTGCTGAACCAGCGCAAGTTAAGAATCTCTTTCACCATGTCTGAATCCAGATTCGCTTTAGTAACCAGGACTGGTTGGAGTACAACCTGGCTTTGCGGGGTTCTCTGATGAAGTTCATCATTCATCAACGTCATAGCTGCGCGGCCCATTCCGTGGGTGTTCTGAAAGATTACGGAATCGATGGCTCCGGTACGTATTGGAGCGATCAGATTCTGATCGAAACCCACAAGACGTATTGCCGAGGTCTCATTAAACTCCGTAAGGGCGTAGTACGCGCCACGTGTCGAGGATTCGGACAAGGCGACTATCGCATTCACTTGCGAGTTCTTGGCCAGGAGCTTCTCTGCGACTTGCTGCTCCTGAGAAACGGTAGGCAACGCGAGGCTGCGAAATACAACCTGGATGTGGGGAGACTCTTCGGTCAGGGTGGTTTCAAGACTACGAGCCCTTTCGGCTGTACTCGTCAGTTGGTTGCTGATCCCCATCACCGCGACTGTGCCCTCTCCGTGCAAGAGTTGAGCAACACGGCGCGCCGCCATCTGTCCACCCATGTGCTCGTCATTGAGTACATATGCCAGGTCCTTGCCGGGCGTCAGTCCCAAGTCAGTTCCAACTACTACTACGGGGATTCGGTGTTGAAGCGCTCGATGAACGGGTGTTCGTAAAGGCAGAGCTTCTACGGGAGAGATGATGACGCCCTGGACACCACGCTTGATAGCGGTGGCAAGAACTTCAATCTGCCCCTGCACATCGTCTTCGCGCATCGGCGCGTTCCAATAGATATTGAGACCGTTGGCTGACGCTACGTGCTGAATTCCGGTGTGTTCAGCCTCCCAAAGCAGCGTGCCGCAGGTGCGTGGAATTGCGGCGATGGTGGGCGAGGACTTGTGGCAACTGGTTAGTAAACATAGGATCGTGCAGGTGGCCCATTTAGCACTGGTGAGCATGAGAGGACACTTCCGCGGCGTGAGTCCAGTCGTCCATCTTCTTTTCATAAGAGTGCCTGATCTTAACGATTTATATAGCAATGCAGAACGCCTCGGATAGCGATTCGTCCACGCATAGTACATCTGTACCATGCGCTTCGCGACTTGTTTCCATTACGATTCTTTTGGTTTCAGGAAGAAGTCCCGACAAGTTTGAATCATCAATAAAACCTGCCATGACAATTTTGCGTTGTCCCAAGCCAGCAAAAGATCGACAACTCAACGAGTATACGTTTTCCAAGCAGACAAGGCTTTCGAATCTTTACATGTCTGGCGCATCATCCGGTGATCCTGCGAAGGTCTTCCTGGCGAAGAGGTTGAATTTTTTCGGCGAACAGGAGGATGGCTAAGAAACCGATGATATGGAATGTCCCCACGAGAAAAAAGAGCGTTCCATAACCAAATCCATGCGCGAGCAGGTAGCCGGCGACAACACCGAAGATTGCACCGCCGATTGCGCCGCCGAAGCCGACCAGTCCGGAGACAGTACCCACTGCTGATAGCGGGAAGATGTCGGCAGGGATGGTCATAATGAGTCCGGACCAAGATTGCTGGCAGAAGAACGCGACACTGAAGAGCAGAATGGAAAAATGCACGGGCACCAGAGGCACGAGCATCACAGTTGGCATGAAAACCGCGCTGAGACCCAGTGCGATTTTGCGCGCATGATCGAGCGTTTGGCCGCGGCGCAAGAGACTGCTTGAAAAGTAGCCCCCTGTCAGGCTGCCAACACCAGAGGCGGCGTATGGAATCCAGGCGTAGTAACTCACTTGCTTGATGTCGAACGAGCGCGCGTCATACAAGTATTTGGGCAGCCAGAAGAGTAGAAAATACCACGCGGAGTCGCTCATGAATTTTGCGAAGACGAGAGTCCTCACACTGCGGAAGCCTACCATCTGGCGGAAGGTGAGTTGGTGGGCCAGTACGCGGACGTCGATGGTGTTTGCAGAAAGCTGGGCCTGATTGCCCCGGTAGGAGAAAGTCCACCAGCCAACCCAGAGAACGCCCGCTGCGCCAGCGAAAAGGAAGACTACTCGCCAGCCAAGCGTCAACAGGATGAAACCAATCAGAGGCGGAGCGAGCACTGATCCAACGGCAGTGCCAGCATTGATGATGCCCACCGCTGTTGAACGGCGCTCGGGCGGTATCCATTCCGCCACGACGCGAACCGCAGCTGGAAATGCTCCTCCTTCTCCGAGTCCAAGGAGGAATCGGGCAGCCAGAAGGAGCAGAAACCCCGAGGCAAGCCCATGCAAGGCACATGCGATCGACCACCACAGCATGATAAGGATAAAGCCGCGCCGGGTACCGAGGCGATCAAGCAGTCTGCCACCGATTGCGTAGAGTGCCGCATAGGCGAGCAGGAAGGATGTCTGGAGATAAGAGAATTGCTGATCTGAGATGGGGATATTACGTTGGATTGCGGAGATAGCAACGGGCAGCGTCTGACGATCGAAGTAGCTGATCGCTATGGCCGCGGTGACCAGCGCGACGTAATACCAGCCCTGGCTTGTGACACGATGCGGCGCTTCGACGCAGTTATCCTTCATCAGAGCGCTCCATGAGCACCTTATCACCTTAATCTTTACGCATCATTGAATGATTGACGTAACTGTGGATTTGAGTAAACGTTCTCTTGACTGCTGCTATTCTGCAGCGATAGAACTGAATGTCAGCGTTTTTCCTGGAGAATTGTCGTGAAAAAAAGCCTGTCTCGCCGTGGATTTATTGCTACCGCTACAGCATCGATTGTTCCCTCTGCTTTGGCCATTGCGCAAGGCAAGAGTACGGGATTACTGACAGCATTCATGGCTGAATCTGAGCCGTCTGCGATGCAGACGTCACAACAGGGTGAATGGAGAGATGCCGGCGTCATCGATCTCACCCATTCGCCGCATGCAAAGCTAAAGACCTTGCCGGTAAGAGCGGTTGTCATACAGGATGGGTTCTGGTCGAAGCGGCGCAAGACGAACCTGATCTCGAGCATTCCCAGCATGCACGACGAATTGCTTGAGCATGGGCGTATGGATAACTTCCTTCGACTTGAAGGCAAGTCAAAGGAACCGCAAAAGGGTCCGGTCTATTCCGATTCCGATATCTATAAGTGGACGGAGGCGGTTGGATTTCAACTGCAAACAGGCGATCAACCCGAGTTGCGAAAGACGACGGATGCGATGATACGCGAGGTCGTGGCGATCCAAGAGCCGAGCGGTTATCTGAACACGTATTACAACGACGACAGAAAACCGTTGCGCATGCAATACGACACACAGACGACCGGCCATGAACTGTATTGCATCGGTCATATGCTGCAAGGCGCGATCGCTTATTACCGAGCGACCGGAGATCGGACGCTGCTGAATGCCGGCATCCGATTTGTAGACGATTTTCTAATGCCGAACTATGGTCCGGGCGCCAATCAAAAGGCTATCGTGTCGGGACATCCCGAGATCGAGATGGCTCTCATTGAACTGTCTCGGACGACGGGCAACCGAAAATACGTGGATCTGGCTGGCTACATTCTCCATGGAGACGAGAGGGTTCCGCTAAGACCGCAACAGATTGTTTACATGTATTGCGGTATTCCATTCACGTCACGAACGAAATTGGAAGGACATGCTGTACGAGCGATGTATGCGTGCTGTGGAGCTACAGACTACTATCTCGAAACTGGCGATCAGGCTTACTGGAAGACGCTCAATGCACTCTGGAACGATCTGGCCGAGCATCAGCTCTATATAAACGGCGGTGTTGGTGCGCGCGCTGCCGGGGAGGCATTCGGCGATCCGTATGAATTGCCAAATGCGCAAGCGTACGGGGAAAGCTGTGCTGCGATCGGAAACATGATGTGGAACTGGCGCATGCTGGCAGCTTCAGGCGATGCAAAGTTTACCGATGTTATTGAGCGGGCACTCTACAACGGTATTAATTCCGGCATGTCGCTCGACGGCAAGACCTACTGTTATCGCAATCCGCTGGCATTTGACCCGGCAGGTGAATCAAGGGACCGACACCTGGTTGATGGAAACATTCGCAATGCGTGGTACGACACGACGTGTTGTCCGCCAAATCTGGAGCGAACGTTTGCGTCGCTGTCCGGCTATTTCTACAGCACCAGTATGGATGGCCTTTACGTTCATCTTTATGACAATTCAGAGATGAACTGGCATCTGCAGGATGGCACCGCATTAACCGTTCAACAGAAGACGAACTATCCGTGGAGTGGGGACGTGCAGATGACGGTGAGCCCTGCGACTCCGAGTGAGTTTGTGATGTACGTGAGGATTCCTGGATGGTCGATGAAGAACAGCGTCAAGGTGAATGGCAAAGAGGTTGCAGGGGCTAAGGCCGGTGAGTATCTGGCAATTCGCAGGCGCTGGACTAAAGACGACACGGTCGATCTAGCATTTGATATGACGACGCATCTGCTAAAAGCAAATCCTGCGGTGACAGAAGATCGTGGCCGAGTTGCATTCCAGCGCGGGCCGATTGTCTTCTGCATGGAGCATCTTGATCAACACGATAAGAGCGCCGGGATGAATCTTGCAGGCTATACAGTTGAGCAACATAAGGAGACTACGGCGCACTTTGAGCCTGAGTTATTGGATGGAGTGATGGTGCTGACTCATCCCGCGACAATCAGCAACACCACCGCCATCACTGATCTTTACTTCTCAGCGTCGAAGCCTAATCCACCAGAAAACCCGACGACGGTGAAGCTGATTCCTTACTACGCCTGGGCGAATCGGCAGCCAGCCTCGATGCAGGTGTGGATTCCTTACAAAGATGCGTAATTATCGTCCTGTTATCTTTCAGTCACTTCTAACGTCGGATATTGCGGTTTGCATTGAAAGGACAAGCGGCCTGTGGGAAAGCAGTGTACAAGGCGTGCAGTGTTGGGCGGCCTTGCGATGGAGACGGCCAGCTTGCTGTTTTCCAGAAGCGTTGGCACGGCTCAAATCCTGAGTGCGACGCGCAGCGTGCCTGCTGTAGGAAACAGCCATCTGCTAACTGTGGTCGCAGTCAGCTCAAAGACACTTCGATTGCGAGTCATTCAACAAGGAAAGATGGGACCTTCCGAGGAGGTTGGCATTGTTTCGAGGAAGTGGGCTGAGCCTCTCACGGCTGACGGCACAGGTGTGGCAGCATGGGGCAACTTCAGCGTTCATCTGGAAGAGAAGCCCTGGCGCGTAAGCATCGTGGATGCAAAGAGTGTGGTACGGCAACGAGTGCGGCTTGAGCCTTCGACAGGGGCGATTCACTTTGATATCGGAAATGGACCACTGTTTGGACTGGGTGAGGGTGGGCATCCGCTAAATCGACGCGGAAGCACGGATGCGATGCTGAGTGGTTCGCATAGTCCCGACCTGGCTAACTATGGCGCGCGTGTCCCGAGTCCATGGTTGATGGATACGCATGCCCGTGGCATCTTCTTCGCTCATCCATGGGGAACTTTCGATCTAAGCGGGCAGGACGGGAGGTTTTTGCCTGTGGCGGAGACGCCTACAAGAGACATCTTCATTGTGCTGGCGGAGAGCCCTGTGGAGTTGATGCGGGAATGGGCGGAGTTGACGGGCTATCCACATATGCCGCCGTTGTGGTCACTGGGATATCAGCAGTCGCATCGCACGTTGGAAAGCCGTGAGTCCGTACTGGCCGAGGCAAAGCGATTTCGCTCATCGAAGCTACCCTGCGATGCAATGATCTATTTGGGTACGGGATTCTGCCCTTCAGGGTGGAACACCGGACATGGGTCATTCACGTTCAACCCGACTGTGTTTCCCGATCCTGCTGCGATCTTTCGTGAGATGCACGATGAGCATTTCAAGGTAATTGTGCATGTGGTCAGCCCTCCAGAAGATCTGCACGGCGAAGTGAATGATAGCGGCGCCGCACTCAAAGATACAAGCGACGCAGCAGTCTATTGGTCAAAGCACCGTGAGGTGTGGAGCAAGGGTGTCGATGGCTGGTGGCCGGATGAAGGGGATGAACTTGGACCGGATTCGAGGCTG
>Ga0206975_1026_pt1 | contig 44471 bp, 33 predicted proteins | sample Alteio_BWOrgHeat_81_FD_152919 | JGI IMG/M metagenome (GOLD analysis project Ga0206975, IMG submission 152919) | Enriched cells from forest soil in Barre Woods Harvard Forest LTER site, Petersham, Massachusetts, United States -... | ecosystem: Environmental > Terrestrial > Soil > Temperate forest >... | reverse complement strand
ACGGGGCTTGGCGGCGCAGTGGCGGAGAAGATCGCGGAGGATGCCGGTTATTCCCGGGGGGCTCTGTATTCCAACTTCGACGGTAAGGAAGATCTGTTTGTCGCTGTAATCCATGAGGAACAGGCACGCCACTTGAATGTCTTCCGGTCCTTACTGAAGGAAGAGCCTTCAGGCAAGAAGCGGTTAAAAAAAATGCGTGACGCCATTGCCGGCCTGATGACGGACCATGATTGGATCGTGCTTCGTGCTGAATTCGAGGTCGGAGCTCTTCGAAGCGAACGTATCCGGCAACGCTTCGTTGAAGTCCATCGGCAGCAGCTTCGCGACGGAAGTGAGCTTATCAGGGACCTCTTGCGATCTCCTGAAGTCACTTCGAAGTTGAAGCCGGAAGATTTCATCACGGTCATCATCAATCTCGCTCATGGTCTGGCAGTCACCCAGAGAATCCTTGGCACAGAACTCTCTCAAAAGAGCACTCGCAGCCTGATTCAATCGCTGTTTGATCATTTGATATCGTCCACATGAATAGTCGGCTGGCACTCCCAAACGAAGGCCAAGGCGGAAGTAGAGTTTCAGTTGGCGAAAATAGGGAAATACACTCAGCGAGCCATGTCGCCGTTCGTTCTAAGTTCCGGGTGTGCTGTCGGCTGTACTGAAGTTGGAATGCCATGTTGGCGGTGATTTCCGGCTTGCCCGTCTTTCGTGCACGAGAGCATCTATCAGGCTCTTATCCCAACGTTCCATTCAGCGGTCATAAAAATTCAGGGATTGGCATTGAATTCAGCGAAGATGGGCTCAAAGAATTCTGCAATGTGCAGGTCATTGCCAACAGAGGATAGGCGATAAAGCTGGTTCTGCAGTCGCAGAACCAGCCTGTATCTGGAAAAATCCAGGCGAATCCTTACCGAGGCCGCAGCAGCCAGATAAGACGCAGTGTTGCGGGATCAGTCGTCGCCCATTGCCAGCTTTCCGCAACACTCGGGCCGATCGGGCAGGCTGCGGCGATCCCAGCCTCCACCCATTGCCTCAATCAATAGCACGGAGCTTGCCATGCGTCTCCCCAGAATATTCACGGCTGTTACTTCATCGGTAAGTGCGGCATTTTGAGCCGTGATGACTTCGAGATAGCTCGTAACCCCGCCATCATATCGGGTATTGGAGAGATCGAGTGACCGCTGCGCTGCCTGCACAGCGGCCGTCTGGACCCCTGTTTCTTTTTCCAGAATCCTCAGCGCGGCCAGGTTGTCTTCAACCTGTTGGAAACCAGTCAGCACCGTCTCACGGTACGACGCCACTTCGGAGCCGTAGGCAGCCTTGGCCTCATCGTTGAGTGCGCGCCTGCGGCCCCCATCAAACAGAGGCTGCACCAGGGATGCTCCAACGGACCACATCGCGCTCGGGCCCTGAAGCAACGTGGTGATGGATCCGCTCTCAAAGCCTCCGCCACCAACAATATTCACCAATGGATAATAAGCAGTTCTGGCAAGGCCGACCTCGGCATTTGCCGATGCCACGCGACGTTCGGCGGCGGCTATATCAGGGCGGCGCTCGAGTAATTCCGAAGGTATTCCGACCGGAATTGCCGGTGGTGGAGCGGTGAGGGGCAGCGGCGGCAGGGTGAAATCCGCCGGAGTCTTACCGACCAATACAGCCACTGCGTGCTCGTACTGAGCGCGGGCTACTCCAACATCGACTAACTGGGCGCGCGTCGTCTCCAGTATCGTCCGCGCTTGCTCGACTTCGACTTCCGATGCAAGACCGCCTTGGTATCGGTCCTCATTGAGTTGCAGTGCCTGTTCGTACTGGGCGACAGTATCATGCAACAACTTCTCTTCGGCGTCCAGAGTGCGAGCAGCAAAGTAGTCGATGGCTAATGCGGAGTGCATACTGAGATTGATGACTGCGAGATCCGCGGCTGTAGCTTGTGCCTGCTCTCGATGCGCCTCTACGTTGCGGCTCACTCGCCCCCATATATTCGCCTGGTAAGAGAAGTTGACCGGCAGGGCAAAATCATTGAAGGTCAGCCCGTCAAAATTTGAACTTTGGGGAGGACGGTTGTTGGAATACCGCTCCCGGGTCGCAGAGGGAGATGTGCTGACAGTGGGGTAATAATCGGCACGAACATACCGGAGAGCTGCCCTGGATTCCTGATATTGAGCCACGGCGACCTTGAGATTTTGGTTTGAAACATCGATCTGCTCTTCGAGAGCATTCAGTTGCAAATCCTGAAAAATCTCCCACCAGTTTCCGCCCAGGTTTTGATCGTTCGGTTGCGCGGTCTTCCAGTTCCCGGTCTCCTTATACGCAGGCGGAGCTAGAACTGCCCGAGGCTGGTACTTAGGACCCAACGCGCAGCCTGTGAACAGGAGAGGCCCGGCGAGGAGAAGAGCGATGCAAGCCAGACGCTCGACTCGAGTAATGAAGCGAATTGTGTGAACACATTTCATCGCGAATCTCCCGGCAGCGCAGCTTGCACAATGTTGACTTGCTGGCCGGATACCAGCGAATCCGGAGGGTTCACGATGACTTGGTCATCGGCTTTGAGACCGGCAACAACTTCAATCTGCTCTCCGAAGTCGTGGCCAGGAGTGACATCCGTCAATGCGACCTTTCCGTTTCTCACCACACCCACTTGCAGCCTCTCGCCCCGAAAGATCAGCGAACCGACCGGTAGCAGGAAGGTTGAATTATGGGCAGGGATTTGCAGGTGCACTTCCGCATACGATCCGGACAGAAGAGTCGCGCCGGGATTATCCAGGTCAACTTCCGTGAGCAACGTCCGGGTGGTCGCGTTAATCGCCTCGGACGTACGCACCAGTTTTCCCGGAAATCTTTTGCCGGGAAATTCTGCCAGAGTGATATCCGCGCTGGTCTGGCCTGGCTTTATGCCTTGAGAGTATTCTTCCGGGACATTTACATATACACGCAAAGCGCGTGTCTGTGACATGTCGAAGAGATCGGTCTTGGGAGCGGTAGAACTGCCAGAGTTGATGAGATCTCCAATGTCCGTGTTCCGCGCCGTGATAACTCCGTCGAATGGAGCATAAACCTTCTCAAATGAGACCAGCGCCTCGAAATGTCGAACATTCGCCATGTCGGCATCCACGATTGCCTGATTAGCTGCATAACTGCCAACGGCGTTATCAACGTCCTGTTGCGCAACAGCATGTTTCGTCAACAACGCCTGATAACGGTCTCTCGTAATCTGAGCCAGCTGCAGGTTGGCCTGCGCCGTGGCGAGCGTGCTGCGCGCTTGCGTCAATTGCTCGTCGACTTCCGGAGTCTGGATGATAGCCAGCAAATCACCAGCTTTCACGTGTGCTCCAATATCGAAGTACCACTTCTTCAGATAGCCGTCGGTGCGAGCGTAGATCGGTGAAGTAACGAACGGTTGTATATTGCCGGGCAGAATAATCTCCTGGGACGGCGCGGTTTGCTTCGGCGTTACAACTGAAACAGAAGGCACCGCCATTTGTGTCGTCACGGCACGCAGGTTTGTCTCCGCCCTAACACGAGATTTGATACCCACGGCCAACAGTCCAATCACGGCGAGAGCGACAATCGCGGCAATGAGCCAGCGCACGTGTGAGGCCTCACGGCGCCTTTTGTTCAGAGGGCACGACGTTGCAGTTTCGATTTGTTCGGAAAGATTAGTTTGTGTCATATCAATCACCCGTGTTCTCGGTTAGTGGTTGACCTTTGAGCGAGTCGCGATCTCGTTCCGGCTGGAGCTTCGGCCCGTGGAGCACGCTGAAGAATGTGGGTACAAAGAAGAGTGTGGAAACTGTGGCGAAGAGCAGGCCGCCGATGACGGCTCGTCCCAGGGGAGCGTTCTGCTCACCGCCATCCCCAAGTCCGAGCGCCATCGGAACCATGCCGATGATCATCGCCAAGGCGGTCATCAGTACCGGACGGAAACGGGTGAAACCCGCCTCCATCGCTGCTGAAATTGGGTCTTTGCCTTGCGAGATCTGCTCCGTGGCGAAGCTGACGACCAGAATGCTGTTCGCTGTGGCAACGCCCATGCACATGATTGTTCCCATGAGTGCAGGGACGCTTAGGGTGGTATGCGTAATGAAAAGGATCCAGGCGATTCCGGCCAGTGCCGCCGGCAGTGCCGAGATCATGATGAAAGGGTCGAGCCAGGACTGGAAGTTCACCACGATTAGGAGATAGTCCAGAGCGATCGCGAACAGAAGACCAACGATCAATCCGCTGTACGAAGTCTGCATCGTTTGTACCTGGCCGCGAACAACGATGCGCGAGCCACGAGGCAGCTGACCGCGCGCTGAGTCGATGATCTTGTTGATATCGCGTGAGACTCCGCCCAGATCGCGGCCTTCCACGGAACCGAACACGTCGATCACTGGAGCCACGTTGTAATGCGACACCACTCCCATGCCAGTTCCCCGCTGCGTTGATACCAGGCTTGCCATGAGCGAAGGAGGCGCCGCCGGGTTGGTACCGGTGACTGGCGTGTTGACGAGGTCCTGCAGTGTGCTTGTGAAGTACTGCGGAGTCTGTGTGGCTATTGAATAGCTGACGCCGTTTTTGGGATCGACCCAGTAGGTCGGCGACGTCTGAAAGCTACCGCTAAGGGAGACAAGAAGATTTTGTGCGATGTCATGTGCCGAGAAGCCAAGCTCCTGGGCCTTAGTGCGCTCGATTCTCATGTGCATGTAGGGCTGGTCGAACGGCTGCTGGACCCGAAGATCAACGGCACCTGGCACGTAGCGAATCCTCTGCAGCAATTGGCTCGCCCAGACGCGGTTACCCTGCAGATCATTGCCGATCACCTGGATGTCAATGGGAGCCGGCAGCCCGAAGTTCATAATCTGAGTGACCATGTCGGAGGGCAAGAAAGCAAATGTTACACCCGGAAAGTCTTTGGTCAGGTTCGCGCGAAGTTGTTTGACATAGTCGTCGGTCGGACGGTGCTTCGGCGAGAGAGTCACCATTACGTCGGCATCGGATGTTCCGATCGGTGCGGAATTACTGTAGGAGAGATTGATGCCGCTATACGGCAAGCCGATGTTATCGATGATGCTTTCCATCTCTCCTGCCGGAATCTGCTTTCTGATCGCATCCTCAACGCGATCGCATAGGAAGGCGGTATCTTCAATGCGCATGCCTGTTGGCCCACGCAAATGAAGCTTGAAGCTTCCGGCGTCGACGCTGGGAAAGAAGTCCTGGCCGAGCCACGGAACGATAATCGCGAGCGATCCGAGGCAGGCTGCGAAGAACGCTAACAGAAAGGCCAGGCGATGTTCCAGGCAACGCTCCAGCATGCCCCGATAAGCGGTTCGGAGGGCTTCGAATCCTGATTCGAATTTCTTCTGAAATCTGAAGAAGATATTACGGCTGGCTGCAGCGGGTTCACCGAACCTTTGTCCGCGCAACAAATACTTAGCCATGGTGGGCACGATCGTCCTCGAGAGGACGTACGAGGCCAGCATGGCAAACACCACAGCTTCAGCCAGAGGTAGAAACAGATAGCGCGCCACGCCCGACAGCAGGAACATGGGTGCAAACACGATGCAGATCGAAAGAGTAGACACGAAGGCTGGGGTTGCGATCTGCATCGCGCTGTCAAGAACAACGTCATCAAGCGTTTTATCCGGTTCCGCTTCCCGATTGCGGTTGATGTTTTCTACCTCCACGGTCGCGTCGTCCACGAGGATGCCAACGGCCAGGGCCAAGCCGCCAAGGGTCATAATGTTGATCGTCTGGCCAGTCAGGCTCAGCACGATGATCGAGGTAAGAATGGCGAGCGGAATGGACGTCGCAATGATGAGCGTGCTGCGCCAGTTCCCGAGGAAGATGAGGATCATCAGTGCCGTCAGACATGCGGCGATCAGCGCCTCGCGAACCACGCCGTTGATCGCTCCCAATACGAATACGGATTGGTCGGCCAGCGGGTGCATCTTCAACTGTGGCGGAACAGTCGCAGCGATCTGGGGAAGGAGAGATTTGATACCTGAGATCACTTTCAGCGTGGACGCATCCCCGGCCTTTTGGATTGTCAGGAGCACGGATCGCTGTCCATTCACACGCACGATATTGGTTTGTGGCGGGAAGCCATCTCGCACCCAGGCCACATCCTTCATATAGATCGTGGTGCCGCCGACGGTCTTGATCGGGATACGGTTCAGATCTGCGATCGTTTGGGGCGCCGCGTTGGGGATGTCGACGTCGTACTCCTTGCTTCCGATCTTTGAGGTGCCGGTGGGCAGGATCAGATTCTGCACTGAGATTGCGTTCACGACATCCAGCGGCGACAGCCCTTTGGATTGCAACGCGGCGGGATTGAGATCCACCTGGACCTGCCGCTGCTTGCCACCGTATGGATAAGGCACCGCGGTACCCGGAATCGTGATCAACTGGGTGCGAATGAAGTTGAGTCCGTAGTCGTTGAGTTGTTGCTCTGAGAGACCCTGCCCGGAGAGGGCTAATTGCATCACCGGGACACTCGATGCGCTGTAGGCGATGACCAGTGGCGGAGTCGTGCCAGCAGGCAACTGACGAAGCTGAGTCTGAGAACTGGCCGTGATCTGTGCGATCGCGCGGTCCATGCTGGCGTTGGGCTGCAGGAACACTTTGACGACCGCGATGCCATATAACGATTGCGACTCGACGTGCTCAATGTTGTCGACGACGGTGGTTAGGTTTCGCTCAGTAATACTGACTATCCGGTCCGACATCTCTTTCGGCACCAGACCGTTGTAGTTCCAGATGACGCTCACGACCGGTATGTTGATGTTGGGAAAGATGTCGGTCGGCGTACGCAGAATCGAAATCACGCCCATTGCCAGGATCAGAATGGCCATCACCACAAAGGTGTACGGCCGACGTAATGCCAATCGAACAATCCACATAGCTGTTCCTTATCCTGCGAAGCCGGAGGGGGCTCCGGTTTTGTTTCGATTCATCGCGCTTCTCTCTTGCGTGATCCACTCCCTGATATAGGCAGAGCAGTTTCTCAGCTTCGCGCCAGTCGTTTCGCTTAACGCGAGAAAAAGCACAGCATCCCGGTCCACGAGCTTTACCTGTTCCAGGTCCAGGACAATCGCACACCATGACGAATCCGACTGTAAGAGGGTGAGGAGTTCTGGTACATCTGCTGCCTGGATTCGACCGGTCAGCCTGAAAACCACAAGCTCGCTTTCCACTGTTCTCTGAATGCGCAAGGTCATTTCGCCTTAACCTTTCGCAACATTGAAAAGCAAGACGTTTGCCATTCCCAAGCCGCTGAAAAGATTGACCTTTTGCGGGTCACTGTGCCCGACTATTCGGAAATTTCCGAAATCTCAGGATCGAATGTAGTCGCGATTGGAGAGGAACGAGATCGAGATCGAAGTCGACCTGATAGCGGCTCAATTCGTGGATGTGCGCAGGACTCTACAACGGAGGGTGACTAGCTCTTTCTGAACTGGTGCTTGTTTATCTTCAGAGATTTGATCTTGGAGTCGAGTGTTGACTGCGGGATCCCGAGTCTGGCCGCGGCCCCCGAAGGGCCGGAGACTCTGCCTTCGCTGGCAGCCAAGGCAGCCTCGATCATCTCTTTCTCCTGAGAGGCCAGTCTTTCAGAAAGACGCTGCGCAGGCGAATCAGCGGCCGTCGAGCGCTTGCCGAGCCAACTCTCATCGACCGATAAGTTCTCGGAATCGCAGACGATCACCGACCGTTCTATCACGTTCTGCAATTCCCGGATATTGCCAGGCCATGTGTACGATTGCAGGAGTTCCAGACTTCGCTTGGCGATGCTGGTTATCCGCTTCCCCGCTTTAGTGGCATAGCGGTCGACAAAATATTGGACCAGTAACGAAATGTCTTCTTTTCGTTCCCTCAGCGGCGGAACTTCAATTGGGAACACATTGAGTCGATAGAACAAATCTTCGCGGAACCTGCCTTCCGCGATCGCGGCCTCTAATTTGCGATTGGTGGCAGCGACGACTCGCACATTCGTGCGAAGAGATTGGTTACCGCCGACCCGTTGAAATTCGCGCTCTTGCAGCACTCGCAAAAGTGCGACTTGGGTTTCGGCCGGCAATTCACCAATTTCATCCAGAAAAATTGTGCCTCCGTCAGCCGCCTCGAAGCGGCCCAGGCGCCGTTGAGTTGCACCCGTAAATGCGCCCTTTTCATGCCCAAACAGCTCTGAGGCAATCAGGTCTTGCGGAATTGCGGCGCAGTTGACACTTACGAAAGCGCGTGAGGACCGTTGCGACCGCTTATGAATGGCGCGGGCGATCAATTCCTTTCCTGTCCCTGTTTCACCTGTGATGAGAACTGTGGAGTCGGTCGGGGCTACTCTTGCGACTTGCGAAAGGACTGCTTGCAAAGCAGGAGACGACCCAACAATCTCTTCGAACATCCTGGTGATGTCGATTTCTTCGCGGAGGGCCAGGTTCTCCTTATACAACTGATCTTTCAAGCTTTGAATTTCCTCGAACGCATCTTTTATTGTCGAGATGTCCGTAATTGCTCCGAGAAAAGTCGGTTTGCCATCTCGGTCGTTTGAAGTGTGGCCAAGAACACGGATTGTCTTGATAGAACCGTCGGGCATCAATAATCGATGTTCTACATCTACATCGCTTCCATGCTCAGAAACACTAGCCATGACCTGCTGAACGAGCGGAAGATCTTCGGGATGGATTCGCTCGAGCGCCAGCTGCACAGTAGGTTTCAGTGTTGGGTCGTATTCGAAGATCCGATAGGTCTCCTCTGACCAAAATTGCTCGCCACTGGAAACATCCCACCCGAAACTCCCCGTGTGACTTAATGTCTGTGCGTCGGCCAGATATGCTTCGCTTCTGGTGAGTCTGTCGTTGGTCTCCATGAGCCTTTGCACTGTGTCACGTAGATCGTCGCGAGTCCTTCGTAATGATTCGGTGGCCTTCCGTTGCGCTACGCTCAGCGAACCAACAAGCACGGCTGACAGAAGAAAGACAACGAATCGCGCCAGCTGGTCGGGTTTTGCCGCGAATGAGTCCACAGGAGGAAGGAAGCTGTAATAGAACGCGAGACTCGACAGCACGACAGCCAGGCTACCCGGACCTGTTCCGCCAAACCATGCGCTCACCATCGCCGCACAAAAGAACAGCGATGCGGGCGCGGATTCCAGATGGATCAGCGGCCAATGTGCGACCAGCAGAGCGAACAAAACTGAGAGAACGGCAACGAAGTATCCCCGGACGATCTTCACCGTTGCTACGGATTGAGGAAACGGACTGGACACTTGGGTGCTCCGGTGTGTGGCGATAACTGGCGAAATATTACCACCGGTGGTGCAGACCCGAGTGAGCGAACCCAATCGGAGGACCGCGAAATCACGGAATCTCGGAAATTCCCGAGTCCTCGTAATCGTCAGCGTCGTTACCGATTTTGTTTTCAGCAGCTTACATTTGGCAAGCCTATTGCACTAGTCATGGCAACAGGAAGAACGACTGAGAAGCCGTTCTACCGGTAAATCTATCAAGGAGCAAAAATGACTTTACAACTGATGCTTCCGGCAGCTGCCGCCGGCACATTCACATTAGGCGGCAACCTACGTGTCAATCGAATGGGCTATGGCGCGATGCGCATCACCGGACCCGGAGTTTGGGGACCTCCTGCCGATAAACAGGCGGCGCTGGCAACACTCCGGAAAGCGATCGAGTCAGGCGTAAACCTGATCGACACCGCCGACTCTTATGGGCCGGCGACCTCCGAAGAACTCATTGCAGAAGCACTCTATCCGTATCCCGCCGATCTGGTGATTGCCACCAAGGGCGGGTGGGAACGTCCTGGTCCGAACCAATGGACACACAATGCGAGCCCAAGGCATCTCACCGAGGCGCTTGAAGGTAGTCTGAAGCGGCTGCGCCTCGATCGCATTGACGTTTATCAGCTCCATGCCCCCGATAACGTAATCTCGTTCGAAGCTTCAGTGGAAGCGCTCGCAAGACTGCGCGATCAGGGCAAGATTCGCCATGTCGGGCTCTCCAACGTGACCCGCGAGCACGTCCAACGTGCGCGTAAGATCGTGCCGATTGTTTCCGTGCAGAACCGTTATAGCTTCGCTGATCGGGAATCCGATTTCATCGTTGATTATTGCGAAGACAACGGTATTGCCTTTCTTCCCTGGGCGCCTCTCGGTCAAGCAAGGGCGGCACATGACGCCATCGCGCAAGTTGCCGATCAACTCAAGGCCACTTCGTTGCAGGTTGCATTGGCATGGCTCCTCAAGCGGTCAAAGGTAATCCTGCCGATCCCGGGAACTACCTCCGTCAAGCACCTGGAGGAAAACATCGCCTCTGCTTCGCTCGAACTTCCCCAGGCAGCGTATGAGAAGTTGTCAGGCGCAAATCCACCGTACACAAGCCTGCGTGACTGAATAGAAATCTTCGTTGAGAGGAACCATGAGAATCCCAAACACGAAATTGGTAGAAGCGGGGCTGATGATAGCCCTGGTATTTACTCCTTGCGCAAAGGGGCAGCAGATCGCCACCGGTCAGGCTGCCTTTGCCGACTGGAATCAGCAGCAGCCTGGTGCACGTCACAGGATCAGGGTCGCGGACCTGCCTGAGCCCAATCCTCAGGAAGCAGTTAACAACACACCCCAATTGGTTCCACGCCCCAAAGATGCGTGGCCAATCGCTCCTGCCGGATTTCAGGTGACACTTTACGCTGGCGGCGATGCCACTCCCATGCAACGCGCCGACAACAAGGAGCACATGCAACTGAGTGGCGGAACGTTCACGATGCCTCGCCTGTTACGAACAGCGCCCAACGGGGACATCTTCGTTGCTGATTCGGGCGCCGGCGCCATTCTGATCCTCCGCGGTGTCGGCGTTGACGGCAAAGCAGTTCATGTAGAGAAGTTTGCCACGGGGCTTGATCATCCCTTCGGAATCGCGTTCTATCCTGCAAAAGACCCTAAGTATGTCTATGTTGGAAATGCGACTACCATCCAACGGCTTCCATATCACTCCGGAGATCTGCACGCGACAGGCGCACCTGAAACCATCGTTCCCAACATACCGGGCTATGCTCAGCTCACGGGAGGTGGTCATTGGACCCGCGACGTCGTATTTACTTCTGACGGCAAGCACATGTTGGTTTCAGTAGGTTCTGCTTCGAATGCCGATGATCCTGACAAGCACCCCGCAGAGTTCCATCGGGCTGATGTGCTCGAATACACACCAGAAGGACAATTCATCAAAGTCTATGCTTCCGGTATTCGAAACTGCGTTGGCGAAGCCATTAATCCTGTCACCGGCCAGCTATGGTGCTCGACGAACGAACGCGACGATCTCGGAAACCACCTTGTCCCCGACTACGTGACCTCCATTAAGGAAGACGGCTTCTATGGCTGGCCCTGGTATTACATCGGCGACCATCAAGACCCAAGACTCCCCAAGCCATGCGCTGACGGCACCGGACCCAATCCGCAAGCGCCTGCCTTGACTCCTGCACAAGCCGAAAACTGCAAACGCGAAGACATTGCCTCCCGTGTAATCGTTCCGGACGTTCTCGTCCAGCCCCATATGGCTTCGTTGCAAATGTTGTTTTATCCATCGAATGGCAACTTCCCCAACAACTATGACGGTGATGCGTTTGCCGCGGAGCACGGCTCCTGGAATCGCGCTAAACGCGCTGGTTATGAGGTCGTTCGTGTCCCGATGCACGACGGTCACGCAGCAGACGGCAGTTACGAAGACTTCCTGACTGGCTTCGTTACCAATGACGGAAAAGTTTGGGGGCGCCCAGTTGGCGTAGCGGTGGGCGAAGATGGCGCACTCTACGTAAGCGATGACGGGTCGCGTAGCATCTGGCGAGTAGCTTTCACGGGCAAGTAGGGGACACACAGACTCCCAGGCACAAACCAAAAGGTCGGAAGGAGCACTCATGAAGTTGAAAAGGCAAACTGCGCTTGCAATTGCCGCGCTTGCTGGCATTTCATTCATCCCCGCACTCGCGAAGGACCAATCGAATCACGCTCAAAGCGGCCGGCGTGAGATCCTGCTCGAAACCACTGGCTCATGGAATGGCACAGCGTACACTCATTACCCCGCTGGCCAACCACAACTTACGACAATCAAGTTGACTCTGGCACCGCATACGGTTTTACCGTGGCACACGCATCCATTTCCCAACTCCGTTTATGTACTCTCAGGCACGCTGACACTCCGAGACCGTGACGACGGCAAGACTTTGGTCGTGCATCAAGGACAAGCGGTCGGCGAGTCTGTGGACGTGGTGCATCGTGGGGAGTCAGGCAATGAACCTACGGTATTGCTGATCACCTATGCAGGCGCACCGGGTGTTCCGACCTCGATTCCTGCGAAGGGTGAAAAGGCTGAGTACTGAAACAGAACAGGGCAATCCAATCGATAGGAGATATGGAAAAAAATGATCGAGAACGTGTATGACAAGCAAAACACAAAGCTCGGATTCATGGGATTGGGATTGATGGGCAGCCGTTTCCTTCGCCGACTGAACGCCGAAGGTTGGATCGTCCGAGGATGGAATCGCAGCCGCGCTGCAACGCTTCCCCTCAAGAAGTATGGATTCACTATCGACGACACACTCGGCGACCTTGTGCGCGGGTCGGACGTGTTGCTCTCCTCTCTGGCGAACGATGAAGCTGTGCGGGCGACTTATTTGGGAGAGGGTGGAGTTTTTGCGCACGTCCTGCCTGGGACAACCATCCTTGAGATGAGCACAATCTCTCCTGATTTATCAGCTCATCTTCATCAAGAAGCTCAGAAGCGCGGGGCAGATATGATCGATCTACCGGTTTCCGGATCTACCCCCGCGGTAGACGCTGGTACGGTCACTTTGTTCGCCGGCGGTGAGCCAGAGACCTTCGATCGTTGTATTCCGATCTTTGAGTCGATCGCCCGGCAGTGGCACCTGATGGGACCGGCCACCGCAGGTGTTCGCATGAAACTGGTGGCCAACCTCCTGCTCGGTGTGAATATGGAGGCTATCGCTGAGGCCGTGTCGTTAGGAGAACACCTCGGGTTGAATCTCGACCTCCTCCTCGACGTTCTTCCCAGGACGGCAGTGATTGCTCCGGCGTTTCTTGGAAAGTTCCCGAAGATCAAGGCAGGAGACTACTCTCCGCAGTTTCCGCTTTACCTGATGAGCAAGGATTTGAACCTGGTTGACAATGCCGCCAATCGATCCGGCGCTGTATTGCCCGCAACCTCGGCAACGAAGCGCATTTTTGAGGATGCCCTTGCCGGCAAGGGTGAACTCGATCTTTCAGCCGTCACAACGTACGTCCAGGCCCTGGCCTAAGAAGAAATTCCGATTGGCTGGTCAGACGTCGCCCGGATCCCGCTTGTGAAGCCACTGTACGCGTGAGCGAATCACCTTGCTTGCGCAGATAACTGGTTGCCCAAGTTAGACGGGCAACCCGAAATTGCTCGTGGTCAGATATTCGGCGCCATAATTGACGGGGGGCATGGCACACCTCGCCTTCGGTGGAAAGATGTTAAGCCTCATGAAAAGAGTATCTCTGGCAGTGGCGGTCATCATCGGGATTTCAGCTCCGGCGCTTACTGCTCAAACCGCCACGTTGCCCGAACTTCCGCAAGTGAGCGGACCGTTCACGCTTAAAGCCGTCACAGATCCGGTCTCCGGCAAATCTCAATTCCGCTACGACGGTCACGATGTTCCGCCTGTCGTGCGAGTGCGGCCCGGCCAGGACATCCACATCGAGTACATCAACCGGCTGTCGCGCGATTCCAAAGAAAAATGCGTGATGATGCCCTGCACCAACGGTACGAATCTTCACTTCCATGGACTGCACGTTTCGCCCCAGAAGCCACAGGACGATGTTCTGACTATGTCTGCAACTCCCGGCGAGACGCTCCGATACACAGTTGAAGTACCGCGCAATCAGCCTCCGGGTCTCTACTGGTACCACACCCATCAACATATGGAGAGTTATCGGCAGGATCTGGACGGAATGTCCGGGGCCATCGTGGTGGAAGGCATTGACCGTTATCTCCCCGAACTCCGGACTATGGAGGAGCGGATCATGGTGTTGCGCGATGCGGAACTTGACGAGCATGGAGCGCAGCGATCCGTGTTGATCAAGAAGGTCGCTATGCAAATGGCAGCATGTGGCCATAGCTCCGAACAGCCGGAACGCGTATTCACCATTAACGGCATAGTTAGACCACAGATTGAGATCGCTCCAGGCGAGCGTCAGTTTTGGCGAATCGTGAATGCGAGTCCCGATCTCTATGCGGATCTGGAGATCGACCGTGGCTCCTTCGAAGTGGTGGCGCTGGATGGAATGCCCTTTGCCTTTCACGATCCTGGCGTCCGTAGCCGCACGCTAAGCCATGTACTGCTCGCACCTGCCGGGCGAATGGAGGCGATCGTGATTGGGCCGCCGGCGGATCATCGATCCACATTCCATACCCGATGCTTCGACACTGGGTCGGACGGAGATCCGAATCCGGCCATGGTTTTGGCTGATATTGTGCCTCGCAGAGCTCGTGCCGGTCCGCGAAGGATGGTGCAGGATTCTGGCACGCCTGTGTATGAGTCGGTCCCCGCCGCAGCCACCCATTCAGTGGAGGATGCTGAGCCCCAATTCACGGCCGTCTTTACTGAAGACAAGAATGGCTTCTACATCAATGGCAAGAAATTCGACATGGATTCGCCTCCCATGTTGACCGTCGATATTGGCTCTTATCAGCATTGGCGTGTGATGAACCGCACCAACGAAGTACATCCCTTTCACATCCACCAGGTTCACTTTCTGGTGTACGCAGAAAATGGAAAACCGCTGCAACAGAAGGAATGGTTGGACACAGTCAATGTTCCGGTAGAGGGCTCGGTAGATCTGGTGATGGATTTCACCGATCCCATCATCCGGGGTACCTCGCTATTCCATTGCCATCTCTTGAATCATGAAGATAAGGGAATGATGGCCAAGGTCGTTTTTAGATGAGGTGCGGCCCACAATATTCCCGTTCGACACAAAAATGCCGACCTTCTGAGCTAGTGGAAGTGATCGACGAGGATGATGTCGCCGGCCAAATTCGAACCCCTCACTCTCCGCCATTAACCTATCTATTACCAATCACTTAAAATCCCACCCTGACGACACATCCCTCTCAACCTTGAGACAGACCAAGGCGCCTAACTGCGCTCGTTCCTGTTTGTAGCGTGGCCCTTTTGGCCAGATCAAATAGTGGAACGCCAACGCAATTGGAAACGTCTCAACAAGCCGATCGGGGACCTTTTCATCTCTGCTTAAAGATCTAGAAACAGTCCCGCAATATTCCTTTTCTACCTTCAGTGAATACAATGCTGATGCTGAGCGAACTTCTCGTCCTCGGCACGGGACGGCTTGCGATCCCGCAACCCGTATCGAAACCCAACATACCGAACGAACCAGCCCGAACCACGATTCAGGCTGCCATTCGAACTATGAAAGAAAAGGGAGTTATGTTGATAGTTCATAGCGGTTTTTCCAATGAGCGTCCAAAGCGGACATACAAAATCACCCGGCGATTGCTGTTCGCCATCTTTCTTCTATTCTTCACCGTAACGACTACGTTGCACGCACAGTTCGAAACTGCCTCTGTGCTCGGCTTTGTCCGTGACTCCAGCGATGCCCCGATCGCGGGCAGCAAGGTCCAGTTGATCAATGTAGCAACTGGCGTCTCCGTCACCGTTACAACCGATAGCCAGGGGCACTTTGAGTTCACCTCTGTACACAATGGCCAGTACAAGATCGATTCGAGTGCTACCGGCTTTAGCGAGACCATAACTGACCCGTTCACCGTCGCCGTAAACGCTCGTCAGCGTGTCGATGTGACCCTCAAGCCAGGCAGCGTCTCTGAAACCATCACCGTCTCCGGTGCAGCAACCCAGTTAGAGAGCGAGACGAGCGAAAACGGCGGCGTAATCTCAGAAACCGAAGTTCGCAATCTGCCCCTTAACGGCCGCGCTTATGGTGACCTCGCCACACTCGTGCCCGGCGTTCGCCGCAACACCCTTGAGAATCAGTCGGTGACCAGCCGCGATGCCTCGTTCAATGTCAACGGCCAGCGTTCTGAGTTCAACAATTTCCTCCTCGACGGTCTCGACAACAACGCCTACGGCACGTCCAATCAGGGATTTTCCAATCAGGCAATTCCACCCTCTCCCGACGCCATCAATGAGTTTCGCGTAGAAACCAACAACTACAGCGCTGAATTCGGTCGGTCATCTGGCGCTGTTATCAATGTCTCGATCAACAGTGGCACCAACAAGTTCCATGGTGCGGTGTGGGAATATAACCGCAACACCGACCTCAACGCGATAGGCCCTTTCCCGCCCGCCCTCAATGCCATCACCGGCCAGCGTCAGAAACCAGTGCTCATTCGGAATCAGTTCGGCGGCGCATTAGGCGGTCCCGTCCTGCGTGACAGGCTCTTTTTCTTCATCGACTACGAAGGCAATCGCCAGGTCCAGGGACAGTACACCACCGCGACCGTTCCCAACGCTCTGCAGCGGCAAGGCATCTTCCAGTCCTCAACAGGCGCGGCAGCCCCGCTGCGCAATCCCATCACTGGCACGGTTTACGCAGATGGAACGGTTCCGCAATCCGACTGGACACCACTGGCCCAGTTGGTAATTGCTGCATTGCCCGCGCCTAATGTTCCGATCACCACACCGGGCAGTGCGTTCTCCAATAACTATGCGTCTTTCCCTAAAGCAAGCCTCACCGATGACAAGGGTGATGGACGTGGTGATTTCAACCTGAATTCCCGCACCACTGTCTTCGGGCGTTATAGCGACCACCAGGGCAATATCGTCGACGCCTCATCGATCCCCGGCCAGGCTGGCGGCGGCGGCAACGGCACCATTCATGCCTATAACCGCCAGGTTGCGGCCGGCGTGACACATACCTTTAGTCAGAGCTCGATTCTCGACGCACGTATCGGCTTCACGTGGACCAAGGGCGGCAAGTCTCCGTATCTGGTTGGACAGCAGAGCCTCAACGATCAGGCCGGAATTCCTGGACTGCCTACCGATCCCTCGGTTGTCCGCGCTCTCAGCTCAGAGAACGTTTCTACTTTTACGGCGTGGGGTGCGCAGGGCTCGAACCCGCAGTTCCAAAACCCCTTCGTTATTAATCCCAAGGTCAACTACTCCATCCTCAAAGGCCGTCACAGCGTTAAGTTCGGCTACGAATTTCAATCCATCAACACAGCGATCGACGACTTCAATCCGGTCTATGGTTCTGAAAACTTCAGCGCCGGCTTCAGCTATCTCAACAGCGACCCGGGCAGCCCTCTCGGCAAGCAGGATATCGGCGTTCGTCAGGGCGCGTATCTTACCGACTTCCTCACTGGCGCGCGCAATACCTATCAGCTTAACAACTTCGTTATCGTCAACTACCACCAGTTGATGAACTTCTTCTATGTCCAGGACGATATTCGAGTCACTCCCAAGCTGACCGTCAACGCCGGCCTGCGTTACGAACTGGCCACGCCGCAATATGTTGACGGTAACCATCTTGCCAACTTCGATCCCGGCACCAACACGCTGATCCAGGCCAGTGGCGACTCTCTTTATAGTCGCGCGCTCGTGAATATGCCTAAGCTCGACTTCGCTCCTCGCTTCGGCATCGCCTACCAGTTGGATCCAAAGACTGTCATTCGCTCTGCATATGGCCTGAGCTTCGACCAGTTCAATCGTGAAGGCGGCGAAAACCTTCTCGCCTACAACGGTCCTTACATCGTCAACTCTTCCATCACGCAGGTGGCGCCGTTTACCCCTGTCAATACTGGAACACCGATGCCGCTCTGCACAGACCAGAACTACACCGGCTGCTTCCGTACAGTGCAACAGGGCTATCCCGATGGCTTTGCCAGTTCGGCTCACTTCAGCACGCTGCTGGCCCAGACACGCTATATCCCGAAAGACATCCCCACAGGTTACGTACAGTCTTGGCACCTCGATGTACAACGTGAGGTAATCAAAAACACTGTCCTGACGGTTTCCTATCTCGGTGAACATGGCGTCCACATCTGGGTGCTGGCCGACTACAACCAGGCGGTGCCAAACAATCCTGGACAATCCCTCAGCCTCCAGGCGCGCCGTCCCATCACCACCTTTACGGGAATCGAAGAGTCGATCCCTGCCGGCTTCCTCAGCTATAACGGCTTGCTGGCCAAGCTTGAGCGCCGCTTCACTAACGGCCTGTACATCCTCAACTCCTTCACCTGGTCGCACGCTATAGACAACGCCTCGGGCCATCTCGATACGCCCAACGGCGACAACTCCCGCGTCAATCTTGCAAATCTCGACGGCGAACGTGGTCAATCCGCCTATAACCAGCCGCTCAACGATACGCTGACCGTCGTGTGGGATCTTCCCTATGGACATGGCCGCGCGTTCGGCAGCAATGCTCCGCGCTGGCGTCAGATGTTGCTCGGCGATTGGCAGTTCACCGCCATCAACATCGCCACGAGCGGTCAGCCGGTCAACCTCACCTACAGCGAGCCAAGCACCGCCGACGTCAGCGATCTTCTCAACTACCGCCCCAACGTCACCGGTGATCCCGTCTCGCCGTCAAGCCTGCGCGTTAAGACCGCGACAGCACTGACCAACTTCCTCAATCCCGCCAACGTCGCCGTGCCTGACGCCATTACTCCTTATGGCAATGCGGGGCGTAACTCGCTGCGCGATTTCGCTTTCAACCAACTCGACATCGGCATCCACAAGGGCTTCCGCTTGTGGAGCGAATCGTCGATCCTCGACATTCGCGGAGAAGCCTTCAACGTCTTCAACCATGTGAACTACGGGCCGCCCGATCAGAACCGCAGCGATGGTGGCTTCGGCAGCATTACCCAAGCTTTCCCGCCTCGCCAACTTCAGATAGCAGCCAAGCTGTCCTTCTAATTCGAACTGCAATCACGCTTCCGCACGAAGGTATACTCTCGTGCGGAAGCGCATTTCTAAATAAACCATCGCTCAAGATCAGAGGAGTTCCCGTGTTCACCTTCGCATTCACGATGCTGCCCGCACTCGCACGGAAAGCCCCCGTCGCGCTGATCGCGATCGCATCATTCGCCGTCTCTGCCAAGACCTTCGCGCAAGACGATTCCCAGGTCCGCCTCAATCAGATTCAGATCATCGGCACACACAATAGCTACCATGCCGGCTTCGCTCCTAGCGCTACCAGACTATGGCAGCAAAAAAATCCTAAGATGTTTGCGGGCCTCGAATATCGTCACCCATCCCTCACATCACAACTCGACGGAGGCGTGCGCCAGATCGAGATCGACATCTTCGCCGACCCCAAGGGAGGGCTCTTCGCCCATCCCTACGGTGAAAAACTGATCGCCGACGCCGGCCTGCCCGCCGATCCACCCTTCGACCCCGACCACAAGATGGACAAGCCCGGCTTCAAAGTAATGCATGTGCAAGATGTCGATTATCGAAGCAACTGCGAGCCCTTCACAGCATGCCTTGACGAAGTCCGCTCCTGGTCCAAAGCCCATCCCAACCATCTGCCCATTTTCATCCTCGTCGAGACAAAGCAGGGTGCCCTCCACGTCCAGTTTCCATCCGTAACGCCCATCGACTTTACTACAGCTCTTTTCGATGATCTCGACAACGAAATACGGTCTGTCTTCCAACCCGCCGAGATCATCACTCCCGATGATGTTCGCGGCAGCTACGGCACTCTCAATGAAGCCGTTCGCGCCGATAAGTGGCCGACTCTTGCCCATGCTCGCGGCAAGATCGTCTTCCTCATGGACCAGAAGAAAATGGGCCCAATTTATCTTCAAGGCCATCCTTCTCTCAAAGGCCGCATCCTCTTCACGAACGCCGCGCCCGGCACGCCAGATGCGGCATTCATTGAACAGAACGACGCACCCGCTGACGCCATCAACGCCCTCGCCAAACAGGGCTACCTGATTCGCGCTCGCTCTGATTCTGACACCAAACAGGCCCGCGCCAATGACACCTCGCGCCGCGATGCTGTTCTCAAAAGCGGCGCTCAGATCATCAGCACAGACTATCCCGCCGCTGAAACTGCAGCGAGCGGCTACAAAGTAGAGCTTCCCGGCAATGCTGTCGCTCGCTGCAACCCGATCTTGAACCCAGCCGGCTGCACAGACGCAGGGCTTGCATCCGACAAATAACTCCACCCAATAAAGCACAACGGCCAGCGAATATTCGCTGGCCATTCTTCTGCCTCAAATACCTGGCTAAAGTTCAGGCCTCAAGCACCCTCAGTTTTCCTTCCGGAGTCTTTCCAACCCCAAAAAGAAACCGTCCATCCGTATCCAGATGTCGCAACTGCAATTCGTGTGTCGTCACTGACAAATGGCTGAACCCATGCACCTCCTGCGCGTACGGCCCACGCTGCACATCATCCACTTTCAATACGTAGAGATCGGCTCCGCCCCCACCTGAGAGAAAATGCGTCGTCGGATGATCCTCAAAGTGCAGTACCTGCATGTCATGATCATGTCCTGCCATATACAGATCTACTTTGTACTTCTTGAAGAGCGGATCCCACTCCTTCACCAATACTGCGTGATCTCCATGCGGTCCATTCGAATACACCGGATGATGCCCCATCACCACCAGGAAAGGAGCCGAGCGCGGCTTCTGCAACTGCGCTTCAAACCACCGCAGTTGTTCCGCCTGCTCCTCAGGCTTCAGCATAAAGTTCTCGTTGTGCTGCCACCGCCCATTCGCCGCAGGCATATTACTGTCCAGCACAATGCAATGCATCAGCGGATTGTGCGATGGAAAATCGAACGTGTACCACCGCTCGGGCATCGTCCATCGCGTCGGCTTGCCATCTAATCCGCGTCCGCTCTTCGCATACTCCAGCTCCGCTTCCACCTTGTTCACTGTCGCGGGCAGCATCTGGTAATCATGATTCCCCAGCATTGCGTAAGCAGGTCCGGCAAACACGTCGGCTGGATACATCTTCTCGAACTGTCTTACCCAACGCTCCGACTTTGCCCCATCCGGCAGATCGCCATACCAGTTATCGCCCAGCAAAAACAGTGCGTTGGTACGCAAACTATGCCGCGACGCGTAACGCCGCATTCCCTGAGCCACCTGCGACTGAGCCGCATACGAAACACCGCCTCGCAGATCCTCCTTCGAAGCATTATCTAGCCAGCCCCAGTCGCCGACGATCAGCGCATGTGCGGCATCACGATCGGTTGCAGGCCCATTCTTTGCACTTGCAAGAGAAGGCGCAAAAGCCAAAGCACTCCACCCAAGGCTTTGGCGCAAAAATCGACGGCGGGAGAGAAAATCATTCATACCTATCTTTTATCAACCTTCCATCAACACAATGCAAAAACCAATAGTAGTCCAGCCCATGTATCTCCTCTCATACTCCCGGTCCAACGTATAATTCTGGCGTGCCTCTTCCAGTAACCGCGCCAGTTCTTCCAATGCTAGCCAAGCGCGTCGCCGACATACCGGCAGGCGATGCCTGGATCTTCGAACCAAAATGGGATGGCTTCCGCTCCCTGGTCTTCCGCGACGGGGATGAAATCCTCATCCAGAGCCGCGACACGAAATCCCTCAATCGTTACTTCCCCGATCTGATCGAAACCCTGAAGAATGGCCTGCCCGACAAATGCGTCCTCGATGGCGAAATCGTTATCGCCACCGACCGTGGCCTCGACTTCGATGCGCTCCAGCTTCGCATCCATCCCGCTGCATCGCGGGTCAAGATGCTCTCGCAACAGACCCCGGCCTCCATCGTCTTCTTCGACCTGCTCTGTGAGGGCGACAACGACCTGCGCCATGAGCCATTCGAGCGCCGCCGCGAGAGACTCGAACACCTGCTCTCCTCCGCCGTTCCTCCTATCCATATCACTCCTGCGACTCGCGAAAGAGAGATCGCTGCCGACTGGTTTCGCCGCTTCGAAGGCGCCGGTCTCGACGGAGTTATGGCCAAACCAATCCACGGCAAATATGAACCCGATAAGCGCGTCATGCTCAAGGTCAAGCACGAGCGCGACTGCGACTGCGTTGTCGCTGGCTTTCGCTGGCACAAAAACGGAGAAGGAACCCTCATCGGCTCTCTTCTGCTGGGCCTCTATAACAGCGCAGGCGCGCTGCAGCATGTAGGCGTCTGCGCCAGCTTCACTCTCGACAAGCGCCGCGAACTCGTGCAGTTTCTCGATCCTTATCGCGAGGACGCGATGGACGGACATCCCTGGGCAAGTTGGGCAGGCAATGATGCTGCCGAAGGCGAGCCCCAGCGAATGCCGGGAGCCCAAAGCCGCTGGAGCCAGGGAAAAGACCTATCCTGGCAACCGCTTCGCCCGGAGCTGGTACTTGAAGTCGCCTACGAACACATGCAGGGCGACCGCTTTCGCCACATGGCCCAGTTCCGTCGATGGCGCACCGACAAAAGCCCCGGCGACTGCACCTACGCACAGCTTGAAGTTGTCCCTCCTCAGGAGCTCATGGAAATATTTCCAGAACGTCACTGATCAGGCGCACTCTCATCAGTCTTCGCGCCACGATCTTCACGCCATGCCCGAGTGGGATCATCATCCGGATCAGGCGTCTCCTGCGCGGGCCGCAGTTCCTCTGGAACATGCCGCAAATTCACGCGAATCCGAAACCAGATCGACGAACTGCCCCGCATCCTATCCACTAGAACATCGTCCACAGCCAACAGTGCCGCCGCCTCTGGGTACTTGCTCTTCCACCGCTCCAGGCCATCCAGCGCCATCTCTTCCTTGCGTGAATTGGCGATAGTAATCAGCGGCATCTTGCTGCGCGGCTCCTTGGGTGCCTTGCTCACAGCCGTCTTCTTGGCCGCCGTCTTAGCTCGTGACGGCGCAACCCGAGGCGCTTCGCCCTCCATCTTGCGAAAATGCGGCGGCCACGGCGCATCGCCAAGACCTTCCGCTTCATCTCGCGCAGCTAACTCCAGCAACCCATCGAGCAAGCCCGCTTCCGCATCCATACCCGCATGTGGATCGCCGATATCGGCAAAACGCTGCGGCATTGTGAAAACCGTAAAATCCCCCGGCTCACACTCCGCCACCTCGCTCCACTCCAGCGGCGCCGAAACACGCGCATCCGGCAGCGGCCGCACCGAATATGCAGAAGCTGTTGTGCGGTCCTTCGCATTCTGGTTGTAGTCGAGAAAGACCCCGTGGCGTTCTTCTTTCCACCACTTCGAGCTAGCCAGGGCAGGGACACGCCGCTCAACCTCACGCGATAGCGCCAGCGCAGCCCTTCGCACCTCTGTAAAGCTCCATCGCTGCGCTATTCGCACATTGATGTGCATCCCGCGCGAGCCGCTGGTCTTCGGCCAGCCGCGAAGCCCGGCATCATCCAGCACCGCCTTTACCTCAAGCGCAACCTGCCGGACATCCGCCCAAGTAACCCCCGGCCCCGGGTCAAGATCAATCCGCAGCTCGTCCGGATGATCCAGATCGCCGGAACGAACCGCATGCGGATGAAGCTCGATACACCCAAGGTTTGCGATCCAGACCAGGCCTGCGGCATCGTCGACAACGACTTCCTCCGCCGTCCTTCCCGACGGAAACGAAAGCGTGATCGTTCGAAGCCATGATGGCCGTTCGCTCGGCGCCCTTTTTTGATAAAACGCCTCGCCTTCAGCCCCATTTACAAAGCGTTTAAGAACGATAGGGCGATCGCGAATCCCGGCCAACGCCCCCGGCGCAATTGCGAGATAGTACCGCACCAGATCCAGCTTCGATAGCTTCACCTGCTTCTCGAAATAAAGCTTTTGAGGATGCGTTACACGTACCTCGCGCCCATCGATCGAGAGTAGCTCGACATCTTCCTCTTTCTTCACGTGATCAGCCTCACTCCTTCCTTGAGAATCATGCGACCGAATCAAACAAGCATCCGTAGGTGCCTTAGCTCATTCAACGGGCAGCTCTTTCTCCACCGGCTCCACCTTCACCTGCTTGATGCGTCGTCCATCCATCTCCGTCACCGTCATGCAGCGCCCTTCATACTCAATGCTTTCGCCGCCGCGCGGAATATGCCCAAGACGCATCAGCAAAAAGCCCGCCAGCGTCTCCACTCCACCATCGCGTGGCAGGCTCCACTGCATCTGCGTCTCAAGATCGCGAAGATTCACGCTGCCCTCAAGCAGCAAAGCTCCTGAGGCCGTCGTAAAGACCGGTCTCGCCGGGTCGTCGAACTCGTCCTCCAGCTCGCCGGTCAACTGTTCAATCGCATCCTCAGCCGTCACCAGACCTACCGTCGAACCATACTCATCCACAACAATGGCGATCTGGCGTCTTCTCTGCTGGAACTCCAGAATCAAATCCAGAACTGTCTTCGTCTCTGGAACCATCAACACATCGCGCATCACCTGGCTCAGCCTCAGCTCGACAAACGGCGCAGCCGCCGAGCGAGTCCCGGCCGTCCGCCGGAAGTGCATTAACCGCGCCAGGTCCTTCGCATAAGCCACTCCGATAATATGTTCCGGCCCGCGCGTCTCGTCATACACCGGCACCCGCGAATGCTGATGATCGATCACGCTCGCGCTCGCCGCCTCAATCAGCGTATTGCTGGGCAAAGAAACGATCTGCTGCCGTGGCGTCATAATCTCGCGCACCGGCAGTTCATCCATCTCCAGCGCGCGATGAATAATGCGCTCCTGATACGGCGGCAAAACCCCCATGCGCCTCGCCGCGGTCGCAATCAGCTTCAGTTCCTCCGGCGAATGCACAGAAGCCTCACGCGTCATCGGCACGCGAAAAAGATGTAGCACCACCCGCGCCGAGCCTTGCAACAGCCGCACCGCCGGCCGCGTAACCGCCATAAAAAGCAGCATCGGCCCCGCAATCGCTATCGCCAGGTATTCAGCACGGCGCAGGGCAAGCGACTTGGGAACCAGTTCCCCAAGCAGCACATGCAGATAAGTAATGAGGCAGAAACCCAGCGTTACCGAAGCAATATGTGCAAACACCTCGGCATGCGGCAGACCCTGCATCCAACCCAGAAAGATCTCCGCGGCAACCGGCTCCCCAATCCAGCCCAGCGCCAGGCTGCAAAGCGTCACGCCAAGCTGCACCGCCGGCAGAAAGCCGTCCAGATCGTGCAGCAGACGGCGCACAGCGCCGACTCCGGGCACGCCGGAAGCCACCATTTGTTCAATTCGAGTCTCACGCATCGAGACCAGAGCGAATTCCGCAGCCACGAAGAAACCATTGGCTAGAATAAGAATTGCCACGGCGACAATCTGGAGCAGCGGCAGACCGTGCATATCGCACTGAGTCTAACATCTGGCGTTTCTTCTCGAGGATATCCGGTTACCAGCCATTCATCACCCAGGCAACGTCCGTTGCCGGACCGGCAGGAACCATGGGAACTAATCCTTGGAGGCGAACGTATATCCGCACAGCAAGCGGCCTCGATTCGAGGTTGTGCTTCGTCCAACAGGTAAAGGTTTTTGGAGGGTATTTGTGGCTGCACGTAAAAGGGGCCGGTTGTGGCTCTGGGTTGGAATTGTCGCCGTTGTTGTTCTGGTTGCCGGTGGATTTGGTATTGCGCGTCTCGCCTCCGGGTCCAGTATCGATCCCAATAAGATCGGCAAGGTAAGCCGCGGAGACGTCGCCCGCTCGGTAGTCGCAACCGGCAAGATCACGCCCATCACCCAGGTAGAGGTGAAATCCAAAGCCTCCGGCATCGTCGAAAAGCTCTACGTAGACATCAACAACACGGTCCGCAAAGGCCAGTCGCTTGCCCAGCTTGACCAGCAGGAAATTTCTGCTCAGGTCGCGGCGCAGAGCGCCCAATTACAAGCCGCACAGGCCAACGTCTCAAATTTTGAGGCCGCTCTCGAGCAGGACAAGGTCAACGCCGCCGCTCCCGACCTGCCAATGTATAAGGTCACGCTCGATCGCAACACGGAGATGGTGAAGCAGGGATTAGTTCCGCAACAGTCGCTGGACAACGCTAATCGAGATTACTTGGCGGCGTTAAATAAGCGCGATGGCGCCAAGGCTCAGCTCGGTGTAGACGGCGCAAAGCTCAAGCAGGCCAAAGCACAGGTCGCGCAGAGCCAGGCGACGCTGAATCAGCTGGAAGAGCAGCTCAGCTACACCACCATCGTTGCTCCGATGGACGGAGTCATCCTGTCGCGTGACGTGGAGATCGGCGATGCCGTCAGCTCCATTCTTGTCCTCGGATCCACCGCGACCCTCGTCATGACCCTCGGCGACACCACTGAGGTCTACGTAAAGGGCAAAGTCGATGAGGCTGATATCGCCCACGTCTACCTTGGCCAGCCCGCGCGCATCAAGGTGGAAAGCTTCCGCGACCGTTATTTCCAGGGCAAGGTTACAAAAATCTCTCCGATGGGCGTCGAAAAGGACAATGTAACTACCTTCGAGGTTCGCGTCTCGATCAACAATCCCGGCGGCGAACTCAAAGCCCAGATGACAGCGAACGCTGAGATCCTCCTCGACGAGCATAAGAACGTGCTCACAGTTCCTGAAAACGCCGTAATCTACGATGCTCAGAAGAAAGCCTCAGTCGAGATTCCCGACAAGAAGCAAAAAGAGGGCAAGCGCAAGCTTCCCATTACCGTCGGCTTGTCCAACGGATCAATCACCGAAGTTCTAAGCGGCCTCAAGGAGGGAGATCAGGTAGTTCTCCAATAACTCGCTGTTCGATTACGAACACTTCAATTGCAATTTTGGACAAAGTGCAAGAAGCCATAACTTCGTGCCCGGGGCAAAATCAATTGAATCAGCGATTTGAGCTCTGCCACCTTTGGCACGGCATGTGCTACTTAGTTCGCGGAGTTAGTATCAATCTTCAGGACGACAGCCGCCGGTATTGAGCCGTCGCAAGATTAAGCCAGATGCCAGTGAAGGCCCGGAACGCCTCGCTCGGCAGGTTTCTCAACCAATGCAACCTTGAGAGGAACGAAATGAAACATTGGATTCCAGCTTCCGCACTGCTCGTGGCCCTCAGTGCCCTGCCCGCACTCGCCGCCGAATCCACCTTTGAGCGCACGCTCTCGATCTCGGGAACGGTGACTCTCCACGTAAGCACCGGCTCAGGCAATATCCACATTGAGCCCGGTTCAGACAATCAGGTGCACGTTTTCGGCCGCGTCAAGTCGCACGGCTTTGGCGAGAGCGACGAGCGTGTCCGCCAGATCGCAGCTAACCCGCCCATCGAGCAGACCGGCAACATCCTCCACATCGGGTCGCACATGGAGAATATGCATAACATTTCCATCGACTATGAGATCAAGGCGCCGGCCCGTGCCATCCTCGAGGCCAGTTCAGGCTCGGGCGATGTAACCGACACCGGCGTCGGAGTCAACGCCCGTCTCAACACCGGTTCCGGAAACATTCATGCCCAGGGCCTGAAAGAAAGCTTTAGCGTAGAGACCGGTTCCGGCAACATCTATGCCGAACAGACTGGCTCCGGCGATGTGAAAGCCGATACGGGATCCGGCAACATCGAGCTGCGCAATATCAACGGCGGCCTGAAGGCACAGACCGGCTCCGGCGATATCAAGCTTAACGGCGAGCCTCGTGAGGGATGGCGCGTAACCACCGGCTCGGGCAACGTAGATCTCTGGACGGAAAAGTCTGCATTCAATCTTGATGCATCCACTGGCTCGGGCGATATCCACAGCGATCACGAGATGTCCGTGCAAGGTTCCTTCTCGAAGCACCATATCTCCGGCAAGATCAACGGCGGCGGCCCTACCATACGCGTTGAAACAGGCTCCGGCGATATCCGCGTTCACTAATCGAGCGCGGAACCGCCCCTAAGACAATCGGGTTCAACAACAGGATGTTCCTCGGCGAGGTTCGAAGGGCTCCACGGGACGGGCCTCGCCTTTTTTTACCCTTATCATCCTGATGGAGTCCTGTTGATTACTACCCGGCTTCCAGTAAAAAGCCCTGCGGAAGGAAATCCTTCCGCAGGGCTTTTGCATTTGCTGCGTTGTTGGCTATTGCGCGCAGCTGGTTGAAGTAGTCGTCACATTCGCAAAGAGATTCGTAGTCGATAGAATCTCACTCTTCTTCACCTCTGCAACGCCGATTCCAACGCCGGTGATCTCATTGTTCTTGACCATGCTTCCGTCCTCGCACCGCAGATCAATCCCGATGCTCGGCTTGTTCTCTTCGCCCGGCTCGCAGCTGTTGATATCGCATTGCGGGTCAGGATACTGAGCCGCCGCGCTGATCACGTTATCGTCTGTATCGGTGGCGCCTGAGATTCCAGTCATGTTGTTCAGCAGCATGTTGTGCCTGATCTTGCCCGTTGAAACAACACCTACCGACCACGACTGCACCGTGTTGTCATTGATCACACCAGCCGATTGAATGCCGATAGATCCGATCGTCATTCCACCGGTCACCGCGTTCCCCGTGATGCTGCTTCCGGTGCCCGCCTCAATTCCCACCTGAAATGGCCCCGAGTCGCTGCTGCCCACCACGTTATGGTCGGCATCCAACTTGCCCGTCGAGAGAATTCCGACGAAGCCGAAGCCATTGACCACGCTCTCCTGTACCACTGCCTGTTCGTTCCGGTTGTTGAACTCGATTCCGGTTCCGCAGTCGGGAAATTCCCCCGGCCCGCTATCCGGCGTCGCGCTGGTAACAAAATGCCCGCTCACGCTCACATGGTCCACCGTCCCATGCGTCCTCACAAAGCTGATGCCGGGGAAATCCTGAAGAAAGCCAATCTGGCAGGCCGAGGTCGTGTCGAATACGATCGATCCAACTAGCACTGAAGCTCCAGTACCCGAAATTGCAAGATTGTGCAGAGTCACCTGCCCGTTCGCATTGTTCACAAAGACCTGCGGATACGAACCCGATCCGGCCGGCAATGCATGCAAACCGGCAGCAGGAGCCGTAATGGTCACACCGGGCTTGTGGGCAACAACAACGCCCTGAATAGTGAGCCCCTTGGTGATGGTTAGCTGCTCCGCATAAGTGCCAGGGCAAACATTGATTACGTCGCCTTGATGTGCAGCGGCAATCGCACTTGTGATAGTCGGGTAGGAGTGCTGGCCAGGGATGCAGGCTCCTACGGTGACGGCGGCGTGACTTACCCCAAGGCAAACGCAAAGGAACAGACCAGTCAGGACTTGCTTCATATACATGGTTGCTCTCCTCGAACACAATATGGCTAATCGCAGTAATCCGTACGACCACGCCGGGGGAGGGCTGTGTAACGAAGATGGTAGCGTCCAAGATCATCCGTACTGTGCGCAATAGTGTCCAATGGCGAAAAAAGTAACCGCGACCAAAACCGCGCATCGCTGGCCTGCTTGGGAAACGGCCGGTACTAGTCCTTATCATCGGAAGCAGCTACCCTGAGCGCATGACTCACACACGCTTCATCGGCACGACGCTGGCACTCGCCCTCGGCAGCGTCCTCCACCCCCAGGCCGCGGCACCCGGAAAGCCCGTCGGCTCATCCACACGCGCCGCGGAACTGATCCAGACGCTGCATCTGAAAGTGCTGCCAAAGGAGTCCGGCTATCTCGGAATAGTGGGCGTTTCACAACAGCACGTAACGGTAGATGGGCGGTCGCTCGCCGTCCAAAGCCAGAATTACTACATGCTCACCGAAGAGCTGCCCATCAACTACCTGCACCGCCTCGTCCCCGATGACACCCACATCCTCATCGAGGGCGGCCCCGTCGACTACTTCATCTTCCATCCCGACGGCCATGTTGAAATGGTCACGCTCGGCACAGACATAACCCACGGCGAACGCCCCATCGTCGCCGTCCCTGGCGGCTGCTGGAAGGCCCTCAAACTACACAAAGGCGCCAGATACGCACTCATAGCCAACACGCTCTCCCCTGAATTCACTCCAGACCGCGTCAAGATCGGCGAAGGATCAGCCTGGATAAAGCGCTTTTCAGGCACCGCCCCCTGGGCCACCTCGGAATTCCTGCGAATGCTTGTCGGCCCCAACTTGGAGAAGTAGCCTCAGAAAAGAATTCTCACTTCTCGTACACTGGATACATGCTTCGTGTTCTTCGCCCTTTTCCATCTGAATCCATTCGCCTTATCGTCTTCGACCTCGACGGCACCCTGATCGACTCGCGCCAGGACCTCTGCAACTCCGTCAACGCCACCCTGAAAAACTTCGACCTCGCTCCCCTCCCCGACGAAATCATCGCCAGCTTCATAGGCGACGGCGCGGCCATGCTCATCCGTCGTGCATTGACCGTCCCGGGAGAGATGCCCGGCGGCCCTGAAGCCGTTGAAGAGAGCTTCTTTGAAGAAGCCTTCCGCTACTTCCTCGACTACTATCGCGCCCACAAGCTCGACTACACCCGCGTCTACCCCGGCGTAATCGAGTCCCTCGACGCCCTGCGCCTGCTCCCCGACGGCACCCCTCGCCCCATGGCCGTGCTGACCAACAAGCCTGTAGGCCCCGCCCGCGCCATCTGCGACGGGCTCGGCCTAACTCCTTATTTCTTTGGAATCTACGGCGGTGACAGCTTCAGCACCAAGAAGCCCGACCCCCTCGGCCTGCTTACCCTCATCACCCAGGCCAGGACAACACCCACCGAGACCCTGATGATCGGTGACTCCGACGTCGACATAAAGACAGCGTCGAACGCCGGGGTCTGGTCTCTCGGCTGCAGCTTTGGCCTCGCTCCCGACACACTGGAACTGGCTGCTCCCGACGCCGTCTCCGACCATGCCTCAGAATGGTTAACAGCTCTGAGCCCGCTGGAAGCGAAAATTTAACGCAAAATTTAGACGAAACCATCCGCTCAATCGTCTGTAAAATTGAGTCAGCGTTTCTTCTGTTCCATTTCATTAACCTCATATCTGACGTTCAGACGAGGAGTTGCCCTTTGCCTTCTGTTGCCCGCGTATCCATGCGTTGTTTTGCTATTGAACTTATTTCCCTCTCGGTTCTAGCCTGCTCCGCAAACGCTTTTGCCGCCCCAGCCGCCTATCCCGGCACCCTCAGCCTTGGCAATGGACCGAGCGCGCCCGCAGCAGCCCACACCGCCGTCGTCCGCGGCACAGTCGCCGACCCCAGCGGAGCCATTGTCCCTAACGCCGAGATCAATCTGGTCGATGAAAACGGCGCCGTAGCCGCAACCATCCACTCCGATGGCGAAGGCAACTTTCAGCTCCCCGCCCCTGCAATCGGCGACTACACCCTCATCGTCTCCGAGGCTGGCTTCGATACCGTCAAAACGGTAGTCACGCTCGGCAAACAGACCGCCCCCGCTGTCATACCCATGCTGCACATCGTGCTGCCCATCTCCACCATGGCCACCACCATCAACGTCAATGCCGGTAACAGCGAAGACCCCATTGCGTCCGAGAGCAACGGCGACACCTCGGTGATGAGCCAGGAAGACCTCAAGTCGCTCCCCATCTTTGACAACGACTACAGCACCGCAATGAGCGCATTCCTTGATTCCGGCTCAGCCGGCACCGGAGGTTCAGGTCTCCTCGTAGACGGCGTCGAATCCAACCATGCCACTGTTTCTGCCAGCGCCGTGCAGGAGGTCCGCATCAACCAGGATCCCTATTCCGCGCAGTACTATTGGCCCGGCCGGGGTCAGATGGAGATCATTACCCGCTCAGCCGCTGACCACTACCACGGCCAGTTCAATTTCATGTTTCGCGATTCGGCTCTGAATGCGCAGAACGCCCTTGCCGCCACCAAACCCTCCGAACAGCGGCGCGTCTACGAGGGCCACGTGACCGGCCCCATTCCGCACGCTAAAAACAGCGGCTTCCTGGTCTCCTTCAACCGGGCAGAAGAAGACATCAACGCCGTCGTCTTCGCCACCGTTGCGCAGACGCCAACAAATCCTGATGGCATCTTCCAGGACAATGTCCCGGCCCCTACCCGCGAGACCGAATTCAGCACTCGCGCCTCCCATCAGTTCGGCGAAAAGCACTCCGCCTATGCGCAGTACTCCTACGAAGATTGGAACGGGCAGAATCAGGGTGTCGGTGGACAGGCCCTGGCATCAGCCGGCTACACCGACCACTACCGCGAACACGACCTCGTCTTTCACGTCGACTCAACGCTCTCGCCCATCATGCTCAACCAGCTTTCAGTCGTCCTCGAGCATTTCCGTGCCCAGAACACCAACGCCTACGACCAGCCCCAGGTCAACGTCGCTGGCAACTTTGTCGGCGGCTCCGCTCAGAACGATTCCGTCAACACCGAGTACAACTTCCGCCTTAACGACACCCTGACCTGGACCTACGGTCGTCACACCATCAAGGCAGGAATCAACGTGCCTCACCTGAGCCGCCGCGCCTTCGACGACAACACCAACGCCCTCGGAACCTATACCTTTGCGCCTACTCTCGCCGCCGACGGAACCGTCGTGGCCACCGCGCTTGAGAACTATGCAAACGATCTTCCTTCCGCGTTCACCCAGAACAGCGGTGTCTCGCGCTTCATCTATCACCAGCAGGAAGCGGGCACCTTCATCCAGGACCAGTTCAAGCTGAACGACCGATTCTCGATCACTCCGGGCCTGCGCTATGACTGGCAAAATTTCCTCGCCGAAGAGCGGCTCAGCTTCTCTCCGCGCGTCTCCTTTGCCTGGCTGATCGATCCAGCTTCAAAGATGGTCATGCGCGGCGGCGGCGGCCTCTACTATGACCGCTTCGGTGGCGGCCCTCTGCTCGACCTCGCCCGTTATGAAGACGGCGCGCGCCGTTCCGTCAACATCTCGCTCGATCCCGCCACAGAGCCAGCCGAAGGCTGCGTGCCAGTCTCAGATTGCGTAGAAGTAGCCGACGCCCCCGCCAACCTCGTCAAGCTCATGCCCGACGCCAAGGTACCGTACCAAATTCAGTACGGCCTCTCCATCGAGCGCGCATTTGGCAAGAGTGCCACCGGCACAGTCAGCGGTTATTCCGTGCGCGGCGCGGACCGCTTCCGCTCCATCGACATCAACGCGCCCACCCCGGAGTCCGACTACACCGAACGCCCCGACCCTGAATATGGCCGCATCCGCGAGATGCAGCCCGAGGGCACCTTCCTTGGCAATGGGCTCGATGTTACCTTCCGCGGCACCGTCAATAAGTACTTCACCGGCTTCGGACGCTACACCTGGTCTCACTTTGAATCCAATCAGGAAGGCATCGGCTGGTTCCCGCAGAACCAGTACGCCCCTGACAAGGAATGGGCCAACTCCGGCTGGGACCGCCGCAACCGCCTCGGCATGTACGCCATCTTCAACCGTGAAAGCGTGGCCAACCTCGCCGTGGGCGTCTTTGCCAACTCCGGTGCCCCATGGACAGTCGTGACCGGCGCCGACCCCTATGGCGACGGCCTCTTCAACGCGCGGCCGGACGGTGTAGCACGCAACACCGAAAATCTCCCCGCCTACGTCGACATGGACGTCCGCTGGGGCCACGATTTCCACCTGACCCAAAGCAAAGATGAAGAGTCTCCCAAGCTCGGCTTCTCAGCCGGTGCCTTCAATATCCTCAATCACGAAAATACAACCGGGGTGAATACGGTACAGAGTTCAGCCACCTTCGGCGATGTAACCACCGTCGCACCCGCCCGGCGTATCCAGCTCGCCATGCGCTTCGAGTTCTAAATCCGAAAACCGAAACGCATCGAACAAAAAACACGGCGCGTCACGGAACTATCCGCAAACAACCCGCGTACCACCTCTCAGAAGGTGGTGCGCCTATGCATCGATTTACGCGTCTCTTCGGCTCTCTGCTTCAGCATCTCTCCGGGACAGCCGTGCTCTCGCTACTGGCTTTGGGACTGGCCACGCCGGCACGCGCCTCCCAGGACATCGTTCAGTTCGGCAACAGCATCCACGTCGATCAGGGAAGCAGCATCCATGACGCAGTCTGCTTCTTCTGCAGCGTTAAGGTAGACGGCACCGTCAACGGAGACATGGTCGTCTTCTTCGGCTCCGTTGAAGTAAACGGCCACGCCAATCATGACGTCGTCACCTTTTTCGGCCCCGTCAGGGTAGCCGACGATGCGTCCATCAGCCACGATCTCGTCAATTTCTTCGGCGGAGTACATCTCGGCGAAAATTCCAGCGTCGGCCAGGACACCGTAGTCATCTTCGGCAGCCTGTACATGGCGCCGTCAGCTTCCATCGGAGGCAACCGTGTAGTGCAGCCCGGATGGCTCTTCTTTATTCCGCTCCTGCTGATCATCGGCCTTGTGAGGCTCATAGTCCGCGCCCTGCGCTATCCGCGGCCCTATTACATGCGCAGCTACTGACTCTCTAAACCCATCCGCCGTCGACGATGTGGCTCTGCCCGGTGATACCGCTGCTGTCATCCGCCGCCAGAAACAACGCCAGCCGAGCCACTTCCTCAGGAACCAGGTGCCGCTTGAGCGCCTGGTTGCCAAGTATCTCAGCACTGTACTCCGGCGTCAGCACCAGCCGCCGTTGCTTCTCCGTCACAATCGCCCCGGGCAGAATAGCGTTCACGCGGACATTGTCCTTACCAACCTCATGCGCCAGTGTGTTCGTCAAACCCACAATCGCGGCCTTCGCAGTAATGTAAACCGGCATCCCCACCCCGGGGATAATCCATGCAATCGAGCTCATATTGATAATCGATCCCACGCCCGATTGCTTCAGCGCGGGCAGAGCCGCTTGCGTCATGAAAAACTGATGCCGCAGATTCACCGCCATCAGCCGATCCCATAGCTCGGGAGTAACTTCCTCCACCGAATGCCGCTGGTCGTTGCCCGCATTGTTCACCAGCACATCCAGTCCCCCAAGCAGATTGATCACCTGCTCCACAGCCTCTCTCGTTGTAGCAATGTCCGTCAGATCGCAGTGCCGGTACAAAGGAGCCGGCCACCCCTCCGTCGTAATCCGTGCAATCAACTGCTGAGCCGCGTGATCCTGAATATCGAAGAACGCAACCTGTGCGCCCTGTTCGGCAAAGCGAGTCACAAAGCACTCGCCAATGCCCGTAGCTCCGCCGGTAATCAACACCTTGCGGCCCTGCAGGCTCGGATATTGCGCGTACTGCTGGTGTCTCTGGGTCATTGCTCTCTTGTGTAAATGCAGTCCGTCACTTGGTGGGAGTTATCTCAGTCACAGGCAGATCCCAGTGCGAGACAAGTATCTCGAACCGGCGCTGTTCCTCGTGCTTATAAGTCTGCTGATCTGGATAAAGTTGATGAATCAGCTTCTCTTCATCCGGGTTGGCAGTCACTGCCGTAGCGGCGTTCGGATACTTGATCGTGACGCGATAATCCCAGCGTCCGTCTTCGGTCGAGTGATAAGCAGGAGCCTCAATCTTCACTGAAGTCATCCGGCCCGATTCGACGATTTTCTTCAGCAGAGGGTAATGATTCTTCAGAAACAAATCGAGAAACTCCTGCTGATGCCCCCACTGCACCTTGTAGTAGTACTCAATCGTGTAAGGAGCATTCGCGGCAGCCTGCGGCGGCGCTCCTTGGGCACGCAGCGGACGACCAGCAGAGGCAATTCCAATCAGAACGACAACGGCAAACAGTACACGGCGCATGAATGCTCCTGACAGCGGATGGGAGAATTGTACCGTGCCACGTGGTCCGTATCAGTAGCGCCGTTATCTCCCCGCCCCGGCCGCATGAGTAAGCGCATCCGGCGTTGCATGAAAGAGAACGCCAAGCGCGATCATCAGTGCAGCATAGTAGGCCCACGCGCCCCAGTCGTTCTCCTGCGGCTTGTCCTTGGTATAGAGCCGCCAGGCGAACCCCGCCGCCACCAGAAGAAAGATGCCCTCGCCCGTGTAGTACCACACCCCAATTGTCAGCACAAGCAGAGCCGCGCGCCCCATGGCATCCAGCGCATAGGCAGCCGTGCCGCCATCCAGCACCCAAACCGGAATGAGATTCAGCGTATTGAGCACTGTGCCCGTCCGCGCCAGCGCAGCCCACAGCGGATCGCCCGTCTGCGCGTAGATCAGAAAGCACACCGCCGCGGCAATCCACCCCGCCAGCGGACCAGCCAGCGAAATCTGCGCAATCTGCGCCCGCGTCACGCCCAGCGTATTCCAGCGCACGTAAGCGCCCAGCCCCGGCAGAAAGACAGGCATCTCAGCAGGCAGCCCGCGCCGCTTGATATCAATGTAATGCCCCAGCTCATGAATCAGGATGCACACCGAAATACCCAGCCCATACCGCCAACCAAACAGCCCCACATAGAGCACAATGAACGCAGCAAAGCTGAAAAGAAACTTCAGCTTGAAGATCGCCAGCACCACGCCCTTCAATTTCAGCAGCAGCAACACTAGCGGCCCAAACGGCCCCAGCCTCTTGATCCAGCTGGGAGCAGGCTTTCCTACCGGCGTGCCCTGCGGCGAAGCCCCACCCGGCCCCCCGGTCTCTTGAATGACTTCTGGATTCGCAGCCGCCTGCGCCTGAGCGTGGGCCTGATCAATCGCCTGCAGACGATCCTTCACCCAGCCCGCCTGCTTCGAGTCAGGCGGCAGCAGCGTCTCTGCATACACCCAGAGTTCGCGGGCCTGCATCAGTCTGCCGCGCAACTCCAGCGCGCGAGCGTCCTTTGCCAGCTGATCCAGCCGAATGCTGTGCACCAGCGAGTGACATTGCGGACACGCAAGGGCCTCCAGCGGCAGATCGGCTCCGCAGTTCGGGCAATTTTGAATTACTGGATGAGTGATCGTAGACACAGAGCTTCTTTATCGATTGTATCGCTGCACTAGGAACCTACGCCGTAAGGACCATCCACCGCAAGCGGCCTCGCCTGGGTAATCGTCCAGGCAATCCGCAACCCAATGAAAAGAATGAACAGACCAATAGCCGCACTTGCAACGTTGCCTGTGAACTCAATGAAGGGCGAAGCGATGCCATACAGGAACAATTGACCCACCATCGCGCCTAAATGCACTTCCTGTTTCTTCGCCGGAGCAGCCTGAGTCGGCTCGTCGTCAGCTGAAGCGGAATCGCTTGTGGTCTGCTTGCTCGCCGTCGCATGTGGATGCTTCATCGCATAAGAGATTCCAACTGGAATAGCCGACAGCGAGATAGCAACATAAGTCAGGATCACGGCAGCAATCTGGTAGCGTCGTCCACCAATACCATTCGACCCCTTCATCATGCCCTTGCCCACCAGCCATCCTACTGCGAGCGCAAGATAGCCAATCGTCCATCCAGTGGCAATCGCCACCGCCGAGTACAAAATCATGCCGGCGATTGCACCGCCGATTCCAAGTGCCACTCCCCGAACAAACGCGGCATGGCTGTCACTCGGCTGCCCCTCGCTGCCCTGCAATGCACAGGTTTTGCAAGCCATCTGCCCGTTGACACGGTAGTACTCGCCGGAAATCAGGTTGTTGCAGACACGGCAGCGCTCAGTACCCGGAATATGCGCATACTCCGCAGTGCCAAACTGCGGCGTCGCCGATAACTGGCCAGGAGGCGTAACTACCGACAACGGGTCGGGAGTGAGATCGTCTGAATATTGAGACATGATTGAGGAAAGGTTAGCATGACTTTCCCTCTCACATGGGCCTCAATCTCGCTGTAAATCTGCCGACGATCTATTCGAAATTCCAAACCCTTTGCGAATCAATCTTCGCCGGGTCAAGAACCACATTGAACCCCGCACCAACAGGCAACTCAATATGCGCCTGCTCCACCACGGGCGGCGACTTCTCAAAGTGGTGGTAATGCTGCATCTTCAGCACAAGATACTCGCCCAGCGGAAAGGTCATCGGCGACTGGCTGAAGATAGCGTGCACCGCCGCCCTCAAACTATGCCCATGCGGAATCACCGGAACATCATGCAGCGAAGCCACCGTGCCAATCTTCAACAGCTCCGTCAAACCGCCGCACCACTCCGGGTCAGCCTGCACCACAGAAAGTCCGCCGGCCTGCAGGTAGCGCTCCACCTCCCAGCGCCCATAAAAATGTTCTCCGGCCGCGGTAGGAACCGTGGTGCTCCGGCGAATCTCAGCAAAGCTCTCAATCTTCTCCGGATGCGTAATCTCCTCCATCCAGTGCGGGTGATACTTCTCAACCTGCCGCGCCCATTCAAGCGCATAATTCTGGTCCCACCCGCTGTAAGCGTCAAACATCAGCTCTGTATCGTCGCCCAGCATCTCCCGTAGAACACGCACCAACTCGACATTCTTCTTCATGCCCTCAGGTCCGGAGCCCGGCCCATAACCCATGAACCACTTCTGATAGCGAAACCCCTGCGCCTTCAGCTCAAGGCATCGCTTGCGCACCGCCTCCGGCTCCAGTGAATAGCCCAGCGCGCTCACATACATCTCCACCTTCTGACGCGAAGGCCCACCCAGCAGCCTGTACACCGGCGCATCGTAATACTTCCCCCGAATATCCCACAGCGTGTTGTCCACAGCGCTGATCGCCATCATGAAAAAGCCGTCACGCGAATGCCTGTTTGACCGGTACATCTGGTCCCACAACACCTCACCGGCAAGCGCATCCTTGCCAATCAGAAACGGACGCAGATCGGTGTACACCACCATCGCCGCATCCCGCTCGATCGGCCCATAGAGTCCTTCCAGCCCGCCCGCACAGCGAATGCGAAGATAGATAGCCTCCGTCTTGACCTCGCGTTCTCCACCCGGCTTGTCCCCATAAGGCGCAGGCCGCAGATCGTCATAGACATCTTCCGGATTTACCTGCGGCTGATGGTTGACACCCGCCTCGGCGGTGTAGTGCCCATGCAGTTCAAGCAGCTCAACCGCCTCAATCCTGAGCGGCCCCCCGCTTCCCCCGGGAACCCTGCAAACACTCGCATTCTCCGCTGCTGCAGACAAAACACCGATACCGGCAGCAGCCAACGGAAGACTCGTAAGAAAACGGCGGCGGCTTGCATCACGCGAAATGAATTGCATGCAGGTTCTCCTCGACCACGTTGAATATATCCGAGTCCGTGCGGCTACATCGCAGGGCCTGGCTGGCGTGGCGCTATCGCGCCGCCAAAGGCATTGGCCCGTCTTCAATATTTCGCCTTATTTTCGCCTTTCAGCTATACTAACTCTTATGGACTTTCAACTGGTTACGTCATACAAACCAAAAGGAGATCAGCCTCGCGCCATCGAGGAACTGGTCCAGGGTATTGCGGCCGGAGAACAACATCAGGTCCTGCTCGGCGTAACTGGCTCCGGCAAGACCTTCACCATGGCCAAGGTCATTGAAGAGCTCAACCGGCCCGCGCTCATCCTCGCGCACAATAAAACTCTCGCCGCCCAGCTCTACAACGAGTTCAAGCAATTCTTCCCCAACAACGCCGTCGAATACTTCGTAAGTTATTACGACTACTATCAGCCGGAAGCCTACATACCCGCCGGCGATCTTTACATCGAAAAAGAAGCCACTATCAACGACGAGCTCGACAAGCTCCGGCTCTCCGCCACCAGATCCCTCTTTGAACGGCGCGATGCCATCATCGTCTCTTCCGTAAGCTGCATCTACGGTCTCGGCTCGCCCGAGGCTTACTACGGCATGCTCCTGCTCCTTGAAAAAGGCCAGCGTATCGCCCGCAAAGACATTCTGCGCCGCCTCGTCGAGATCCTCTACGAGCGCAACGATCACGACTTCCGCCGCGGCACCTTCCGCGTACGTGGCGACGTCATCGAAGTCTTTCCCACTTACGATGAACTCGCCTACCGTATTGAGCTCTTCGGCGACGAGATTGAATCCCTCTCCCAGATCGACCCACTCTTCGGCACCGTCAAGCAGAAGTACGCCCGCCTGCCCATCTATCCCAAGAGCCACTACGTAGTGCAGCCTGAACGCAAAGCCCAGGCAATCGACACCATCGTGGCAGAGCTCATCGACTGGGAAGCAGAGCTCGAAAAACAGGGCCGTATGGTCGAGGCCCAGCGCATTCACCAGCGCACCCGCTTCGACCTCGAGATGATCAAGTCCATGGGCTACTGCCACGGCATTGAGAACTACTCCCGCCATTTCAGCGGGCGCCTCCCAGGCGAGCCACCGCCAACCCTGCTCGATTACTTCCCCCGAGACTTCATGCTCTTCGTCGACGAATCCCACGTCTCTATTCCGCAGGTCCATGGCATGTGGTTCGGCGACCAGAGCCGGAAGCAGAACCTCGTCGACTACGGCTTTCGCCTGCCCTCGGCCCGGGACAATCGTCCCCTCAAATTCGAAGAGTTCGAAAACCGAATTCACCAGACGATCTATGTCTCAGCCACCCCCGGCCCTTACGAATTAACCAAAGCAGCAGGCGTCGTCGTCGAGCAGGTGATTCGCCCAACCGGACTCGTCGATCCAGAAGTCGAGATCAGACCCGTCAAAGGCCAGATCGACGACCTGCTCGGCGAAATTCGAGACCGTGCCAGCCGCAACGAGCGCGTCCTGGTCACCACCCTGACCAAGCGCATGGCCGAAGACCTCGCCGGCTACTACACCGAGGTCGGCGTACGCTGCCGCTACATGCACTCCGAGATCGAAACCCTTGAGCGAATCAAGATCCTAGCCGGCCTTCGCAAAGGCGAATACGATGTGCTGGTCGGCATCAACCTTCTCCGCGAAGGCCTCGATCTCCCCGAGGTTTCGCTCGTCGCCATCCTCGACGCGGACAAGGAAGGCTTCCTTCGCTCCACCGGCTCACTCATCCAGACGATCGGACGCGCAGCCCGCCATGTCGAAGGCCGCGCCATCCTCTACGCTGACAAGATGACAGATTCCATGGCTCGCGCCATCGACGAAACCAACCGCCGACGTGAGATTCAACGGGCTTACAACGAGGAACACGGCATCACCCCCCAATCCATCCTCAGCAAAGTCGAAAATTCGCTGGCGGCAATCCTCAAGGCTGAATACGGCGATCCGCTCGAAGAAGTAGCGGAAGGAATGGCCGATTTCGCGTCGCAAGAAGACCTGGATAAGTACCTCGCCGCCATGGAAACCGAGATGCGCGAGGCCGCGAAGAAGTTCGAATTCGAGAAAGCTGCCCGTCTTCGAGATACCCTTAAGGATTTAAGAACAAAGGAGTTCCTTTTCGGATAGACCAGCCTTGCTTCAGCACGATTTAATTCAAATCAATGCAGGATATATGAGCAAAACCGATTTTCTGGAACGCTCCGGGCAACCACAAAATTAATAAAGACATCGAAGTTGCTTAGTTGGTAAATAGTGAGGTAAATGCCAGGTGTTAGGATTCATCCGGCCTCGGGTATCCATGGAAACCATTTTGCTGGTCGATGACAATCCTCTTCGGGCAGCGATGCGGCAGTCATTGCTCGAACGAAGCGGCCCACCTGTTCTTCGCGTGCTCGACGCTGCGGAAGCACTCTGTATGGTCGAATCGCCAGATGTAGCTCAATCTCTGGCACTGGTTGTTACGGGTCACTCCATGACCGGAATCCCCGGACCAGAGTTCGTCGCCGAGCTACGCAGCAGAATGCCGCGCGTTCCGGTGCTTGTCTTAAGCTCCCTCGTCGGTTTCGAAAAGGAATACCAGGGAATCTCCGACATCTACTTCTCCCAGACCCATTCTCCCGAAGATCTGCGGGCTTCGGTCGTCCGTCTCATCGGCATCGGCCAGCGGCAGACCGCTTAAGCCCTTCTATAAGCGAAGACGTCGGATTCGCAGCGTGTGCCGGTCCGAACGACAAAGCCCATTACCTGGTCTGTAGCTTTGCCGGGATAGACCGTTCCCCTTTCAGCCGTTGAAACAATAAACTGCTTATTTCACAGCTACCGAAGCCCTTCTTTTTTCCCTCCACTCCCGCTTTCTCTTTCTTTAATCCGAGCCGAACCGCTCTCTCTTCTCTAAAATGAAAACTGCCCCGGATTGCCGCATAGCGATCATCCGTCCATCCGTGAATGCGACAATAGTAGGCGACGACGAGTTGGAGTAGCAGATATCTATGGCGGCATTTGGTAGTTTTGCGCTTCTCATCGGGTTGGCGCTCGCAGCTTACAACCTCTTTGCCGGCGGTATTGCCCTGCGGCTGTTGGCCGTCGGTGGCCCAGCGCGTGTATCTCCCGAGCGCCTGGCAGAGACAGCCCGGCGCGCCGGCATCGCTGGATTTGTAGCGGTATCCGCCGCGGCATTCGCCCTGATATGGTCTGTTTTCCATAACGATTTCTCTATCGAATACATTGTCGAGCACTCCAACATCGCCCTCCCCACGCCCTACAAGTTTGCCGCCCTCTGGAGCGGCCAGGAGGGCTCGCTCCTCCTCTGGGCATGGCTTCTCGCCGCCTACGGCTTCGTTCTCCGCCTCACGCATAAAACCGACGTCAAGCTCCATGCCTACGCAGGCACAATCTTGGCCGGCGTGCAGGTCTTCTTCCTCCTGCTCCTGAACTTCGCAGCCCCGCCCTTCGCCCTCGTTCGCGGAGGCATCGCACCAGAGGACGGAAACGGCCTCAATCCCCTTCTCCAGTACCCCGAAATGGTCATTCACCCGCCGATGCTCTACCTCGGCTATGTCGGATTCACCATCCCCTTCGCCTTCGCACTGGGCGCTCTCATGATGCGGTACCCGGGCGAGAAGTGGATCCACATCACCCGCCGCTGGACGATGATGACCTGGCTGTTTCTCACCGTCGGCGTCTTCCTCGGCATGCACTGGGCCTACGCGGTCCTCGGCTGGGGCGGCTACTGGGGCTGGGACCCTGTCGAAAACGCCTCGCTCATGCCGTGGCTCACCGGCACGGCATTCCTGCACTCCGTCATGATGCAGGAGAAGCGCGGCATGATGAAGCAGTGGAACGTCTGGCTCATCTTCGCCACCTTCATGCTCTCCATCCTCGGAACTCTGCTCACCCGCGCCGGACTGGTCAGCTCCGTCCACGCCTTCGCGCAATCATCGATCGGCCCTTGGTTCGTCACCTTCCTCGTGATAATCATGGCCGTCTGCCTCTTCACCTACATTCTGCAGCGTGACCACCTCAAATCCGAGCATCGTGTCGAGTCGCTCGTAAGCCGCGAGTCCAGCTTCCTTTTCAACAATCTCGTCCTCCTCGCAGCCTGCTTCACCATCCTCTGGGGAACGCTCTTCCCGGTACTCTCCGAATACGTCGAGGGAACAAAGAAGACAGTCTCCGGCGCCTACTACAGTCATGTCGCCATCCCGATTGGCGTATTTCTTCTGCTGCTGACCGGAGTAGGCCCACTGCTCGCGTGGCGCGCCTCTTCCTTCCGCAGCCTGCGCAGAAACTTCATTCTGCCCGGTATCGCTTTCCTCGTCACAGCCATTGTCTGCGTCGCCGTAGGCCTCAGGCCATGGGCCGATGAAGGCGTCTTCTACTCGCTGATAACCTTCTCGCTCGCAGCAGCCGTAGCAACCGCAATCTCCTCAGAATTCCTGCGCGGCGCTGGCGTCATTCATCGTCAGACCGGCAAGAACTACCTCAGCTCAATGATCCTGCTCATTCGCCGCAGCACCCGCCGCTACGGCGGATACATCGTCCACCTCGGCCTGGTCATCATCTTCATCGGATTCGCGGGATACGCATTCAATCGCAGCGTCGAGAAGCCTATGGGCTTCGGCGACACCCTCGATATCGGCCCGTATACGCTGAAAAATCTCGGTAATACGCAGGAGTCGAACCCTAACTACGACACCGAGTTTTCACAGCTCGATGTATACGAAAACGGCAAGAAAATACTCGACCAGCCGATGGCCCCTGAGAAGCGCGTATACGCAGCCAGCGGCCAGCCGCAGACCATGGTAGCCAACCACTCCACCATGCGCTGGGATCTATACGTGGTTTATGAAGGCCGCGATCAGGCAACAGGCCTGCCGCTCATCAAGGCCTTCCTCAACCCGCTCGTCATGTGGATCTGGGCCGGCCTCATGGTAGTCGTCTTCGGAACGCTGGTAGCAATGGTCCCAAGCCTCAGTCCCGCGCGCGCCGTTGCCACCGTGCCTCTGCCTGACCCAGGCACACTCGCCGGCCGAACGCCGGCCGTCATAGGGAGCGGAGATTGATGTCGCTCTCTAATAAGCACCGCAGCTTGTTTCAATCTCGCCCCGCACGTCTTGCCCAGGCAGCCTTGGTAGCCGTGGCAGTCTGTCTCTCCCTGGGAGTCACAGATACCTCGGCGCGCTTCAATGATGTTGGCCGCAAACTGATCTGCACCTGCGGCTGCGCCCAGAGCTTGTTAGGCTGCGATCACGTCGGCTGCCCAAATCGCGAAGGCGAGATGACCCAGGTTCGCGACGGCATCGCCGGCGGCCAGAGCGATCAACTGATTCTGGATGGCATGGTCGAGCGCTACGGCGCCACGGTACTAGGCGCGCCAACGACGAAAGGCTTCGACCTCGTGGCTTGGATCATGCCCTTCGCCGTTGCTGCAGTAGCGCTCATCGCAACCATCTTCCTCGTCCGCAACTGGGCAAAGCACCAGCCAAGACTAGCTGACATCCCCATGACCGGCGCACAGAGAAGAGCTGATGAAGCAATGCGTGAGCGCATTCGCCGCGAAACCGACACGGAAGGAGACCTCTAGCCATGTCCAACGACGCTGGCATCATCCTCGGATG